>Ga0073934_10001561_pt1 | contig 54019 bp, 51 predicted proteins | sample LarsenN4metaG_FD_76834 | JGI IMG/M metagenome (GOLD analysis project Ga0073934, IMG submission 76834) | Hot spring sediment bacterial and archeal communities from British Columbia, Canada, to study Microbial Dark Matter (Phase II) - Larsen... ...
ACTGGCCGACGGCCACGGCCACGGAGATCGCCATGCAGCGCTCGCCCGCCGAGCCGTAACCCGCGCCGACGAGCGCGTCGGCGGCCTGGTCGAGGTCGGCGTCGGGCATGACGACCATGTGGTTCTTGGCGCCGCCAAGCGCCTGCACGCGCTTGCCGTGCCGAGTGCCTTCCCGGTAGACGTGCTCGGCGACGGCCGTGGAGCCGACGAAGCTCACGGCCGCGACGTCGCGGTGCGCGAGCAGCGCGTCGACGGCTTCGCGGTCGCCGTGCACGACGTTGAGCACGCCGCTCGGCAGCCCCGCTTGCTCGAACAGCTGTGCGAGCAGGATCGACGCGCTCGGATCGCGCTCGCTCGGCTTCAGCACGAAAGTATTGCCGCACGCGATCGCGAGCGGAAACATCCAGAGCGGCACCATCGCCGGGAAGTTGAACGGCGTGATGCCCGCGCAAACGCCGACCGGTTGGCGCAGCGACCAGTTGTCGATGCCGCCTCCGACGTTGTCGGACATCTGACCTTTCAAGAGTTGCGGAATGCCGCACGCGAACTCGACGATCTCGAGCCCGCGCGTGAGCTCGCCCTTCGCGTCGGCGAGCACCTTCCCGTGCTCGCGCGTGACGATCGCGGCGATGTCGTCGAAGCGCGCTTCGATGAGCTCCTTGTACTTGAACAACACGCGGGCGCGCCTCGCGGCAGGCGTGTCGGCCCAAGCAGGGCCGGCGGTCTTCGCCGCGTCTACGGCGCGCGCGACGAGGGCGGCGTCTGCGAGCCCGACTACCGCGACTTCCGTGCCCGTCGCCGGATTGAACACGGGCGACGACCGCGCGCCGCCCGTTTCGGTGCGGCCGGCGATGTAGTGCGGGACGACGGGCGGCGCGCCGCGGAGCGTCTCGGCGAGCCACGGTGCGCTCGGCGCGAGGAAGCTGCGCGGGTCGTTGCGACCTGAGCTCATGGCACGATCTTACGCCGCGCCCCGTCAATCGCGCGACCGGAAGATCCTGATCTGCTCGTTGAACGCGGCTGCGGTCCGTTCCATTGCGGCGACCATTCGGTTGTGCTCCTCGACGGCGGCGTTGCGCAGGCCGCCGCTCCGTTCCTCGTCGTCGATGATCTCCGAAAGGCAGGCGAGATACGCCTCGCCGGCCGTCACGAACTCGCGCACTTGGCGTTGCGATGCGACCATCTCCTCCATGCCGACGGCGCTCGCGTCGGGCAGCGCGGGGACGGCCGGCGGCGCGCAGTAGGCGAGCAGCTCTTGGGCCATCGAACCGTCGGCGGCCGCTTCCCGGTAGAGCGTGAGCGCGGCCCCATGAGCCGCGTGGGTTTCGTCGGTCGTCGCGAGCAGCTCCTCGAGCACGAACAGCGCCCGGCGACGGTCGTCGGCCGCGAGCGCCATACGCGCCTCGGTGAGCGCGACGTCGGGATCGTCGCCGCTGCAGAGCGCGCGGTATTGGGCCATGAGCTCAAGCGCGTCGCCGGCGTTGCCGGCCGCCGCCGCGGCCGCAATCTCCGCGGCGAGCGTTTCCTCGCGGCCCTCCTCGGGCAGCGCCGCGAGCGCCGCTTCGTCGAAGCGGACGATCGACTTGATCGCCGGCAGCGGCGTCGGCACGTCGGCGGGCAGCGGGCCCGCCGCGCCCGTCGGCAAGCGGCCGATCGCGTCGAACACGTCCATGCCCTCTTTCACGCGGCCGAACACCGTGTAGCCTTGCTCGCGCCCGGCATCGAGCGCCTCGTTGTCGACCAAGTTCACGAAGAATTGCGAGCGCGCCGAGTCGGGGTCCGCCGTTCGGGCCGCCGCAACGGTGCCGCGCGTGTTCTTGAGCCCGTTGCGCGATTCGTTCGCGACGGGGGGCAAAGTCGAGCGTGCGCGGAGCTCGCGATCGAGCCCGCCGCCTTGCACGACGAAATCGGCTTGCACGCGATGGAACACCGTTCCCGAGTAGAAGCCCATGTCCACGTAGCGCAAGAAGTTCGCGACGTGCTGCGGCGCTTCCTCGTCGGCCAGCTCGAGCACCGCGCGGCCGCGATCCGTGCAGACGGCGACCTCGGTCGCGTGAACGGAAACGGCGCCGCACGTTGCAACGAGCGCCGCGAGCGCTCGCACTCGATCGTTCATCGCAAGCCCTCCGCGCGAGAAAGACGGCCGCCGAGCATACCATCAAGGCCCGAGCGGCCCGCGCCGTCGTCGCGGCGCGACGGGGCGGGAGCGGTAGACCGTCTGCTCGCCGTCCGTCGAGTCGCCGTGCCGGCGATCAGAACCGGAACGTGTAGCTGAACTTGACTCCGGCCTCCGAGAGAGCGGAGTGGAAGCGGTTGTCGAGGTCGCGGTCCTCGAGGTCGTGGTTGATCACGATGAACCCTTCGCGGCCGGCCTCGGGAATCCAGTGCAGGCGGAGGTTGATTCCCATGAGCTCGGAGACGTTGTCGTACTGAATGCGCGTAACCCAGCTCAGCTTCGTCGAGAACGCGATGTCGGTCCTGAAGCCGACGAGCCGCGTGACGAAGTCGCCGGCCGGCAGGCGAATGTCGTTCCATTCGTAGAGAAACCCCGTGCGCAGGCGGCCCGACGGCCGCCAGTTGATTTCGGCCGAGATCTCCGTGCGCTCGCCGTCGAAGAAATCGCCGGCCTGATAGTCGAAGCTGCCCCAAACCCTGCGCTGGTCGGCGGTCTCGAGCGAGAGCCGCGTGTTCCCGAACGAGTAATGGCCCTGCGCGATCACGATGCCGTCGTGGATCTCGAAGTCCTCTTCGAGCCGTTCCTGCTGCGCTTCGTGCTCCAAGGACAGCGCGTCGCCGACGCGATTCTCGAGGCCGAAGAGCCGATACTCGACGGCTTGCGACTGGAGCTCGCCGCTCAAGAGCTCGATGCGCTCGGCCTCGAGGCCGCTCACGATGGCGCGTAGGAGCCCCGATCTCGGCCGATGCGTGTACTCCGTTTCGAGGCCGAGCGTCTCGACGCCGGGCCGGTTCAAGAAGCCCAAGCCGGGCTCGAACCCCTCGCCGAGCCGCGTGTACGCGAGACCGCCGCCGAGGCCGGTATTGTTCGGCGCGTCGATGCGGATGCCGTAAGCCTTTTGATCGCCGAGCTCGCCCTCCGTGTCGCTTTCCTGCGCCCACGCCCCGACCTCGATGAGCTTACCCCCCGGCAAGCGGCTGTTGCGGTACCGGAAGTCGAGACCGACGAGCGAATTGTCGACGGTCGAGCCCGGATTGCCTTCGGTGGCAATCAGGCCGGCGCTCGACTCCGCGAGTAAATTGACGGAGGCGCGGCCGACCGTGGCGTTGTCGGCCGGAACGAGGCCGAGCTCGCCCTGGCGGACACTCAGGAGACCCAAGTTGAAGCGGCCGACGCGCCCCGTGATCTTGCCGCCCACGTCGAGATCGATCGGCGTCCCTTCGCCGCTCAAGCCGATGCGCCGCGAGAAGAACGGCCGGCCGTTGGCCTCCAAGCCGCCGAACTCGAAGATGTCGGCGTCCTGGAGAAAGAAGTCGCGCTTTTCGGGAAAGAACAATCCGAAGCGCGTCAAGTTCACCTGCCGGTCGTCGACGTCCGTTGCGGAGAAATCCGTGTTCACCGTCAGCGAGCCCGTCAGGCTCGGCGTGATCTTGTAGAACAGGTCGAACGACGGCTCGAAGTCGGCGTCGGCCACGTCGGCTTCGATCTCGGGCGTCGCGGGATCGTCGCGGCGCGGCGTGCGGCGGTTCAACCACGTGGCCGACGGCACGATGTCGAGCCCGGCGCCTTGCTCGAGCCCCACGAGCCCGACGACGACGCCCGAAGTGCTCGGGTCGGAGTTCCGGTTGCGCGAGACCCAACCCGTGCGCTCGTCGCGGATCGCGATCGCGCGGCGGAAGTTGATGCCCCACGTGTCGTTCGCCGGATCGAACGAGAGCGTCTTGAACGGAATCGCGATCTCCGTGGTCCAGCCCTGATCGTCGATCCTCGAAGCCGCGTACCAGATGCCTTCCCAGTCCCATTGCTCCTCGCTGACGTTCTGAAACAAGCCCTCCTGGCGCAGGCCGTTGGGGTTCGTCAAAAAGCGATAGCCGCTGCGCCGGTCGTGAAACGGGTCGAGCACCACCGAGAACCAATCGTCGCCGAAGACTTCCTCGCCTTGGCGCAAGATGCGCGCCGTGACCTCGCTCGGGTCCTGATAGAGCCGCGCTCCGATGTAGAGCGCATCGGAGTCGTACGTCAGGTAGACGACGGTGCGCTCGCTCGGCGGCGCATACTCGGTCGGTTGAATTTCGTGCAGATCCTCGAGCGGCACGGCGAGCCGCCAGGCCTCTTCGTCGAGCGCTCCGTCGATGACGGGAGGCGCTGCCGTGCGGACGATGCGCACCGACTTCTCCCGAGCGCCCTCGGGAAGCTGCTCCTGGGCAGGCGCCACGGCGGCAAAGCCGAGGGGCAAAAGTGCGCTCAGCGTACGTCGCAGGCGGGCCACGGCCCATGATAGCGAGCGGTCCGCGCGGCCGGAACCGCGGCGCGAAGCGGCCGCGCGCTCAGAAATAACGGAGAACCAAGTACGCGATCGCGGCCAGGCAAGCGAGAATTCCGGGCACCGCGATGCGCTGCGCTCCGCGGGCGCGGGCCACGGCCTCTCGCTGCAACTGCAGAGATTCGGCGACCTGACTCTTCGCCTGCTCCAAGTGCGTCCGCGCGGTCTCGAGCTGAGCGCGCTGCCGCTCCAGCATTTCGCGCTGGTTGTCGCGAATCTCGGCGAGCAGCGCCACGATCCGATCGTCGTTCATGCGCCGGCGATAGTCCTCCGGCGCCGGCGCGCCTGCCGCCGACTCCGTCGCAGAAATCAGCGCCTGCGGATCATCACGTCGCCGTTGAACGTACGCAGTTGGATGTCGGGGCCGCCGCCGCCGATCGCATACCGGCTCTGCTGACGCCATCGCACGGAGCGGCGGCCGCGAGCGTCGGCGTTGCTCTCGATCGTCGGCGGGTCGTCCTGTGCGGCGACGTCGAAGTCGGTGTACACGTCGCCCTGTTGGCTCGCCACGATCAAGTCGGCGGCGAGATTGGCCGGGAGCGAGACGTCGACGTCGCCGTTGAACGACGTGAACGACATCGGCATCGAGGCGTCGACGGCCATGAACGTGGCGCGCACGTCGCCGTTCGTGGCGTTCATGACGGCCGAGCCCGAGATGTCCGTGGCGATGACGTCGCCGTTCACGTTCGAAAGCTCGTGAGCGCCGTCGACGCCCGTGATCTCGACGTCGCCGCCGTTCACGAGGTTGGCTTTGACGGACGTGCGCCGCGGCACGCGAACCTCGATGTCGGCGTTCTTCGGGCTGAAGTCCATGCGCACCGAGACCGTGTTGTCGTCCTCCTGAATCGTGAGGCCTACGGACGAGCTCTGGATGCGCCGCAGGCCGTCCGGGCGCCGCTCTTCCTCTCCGTCCTCGTCGCGGATCGGGGCATCGGCCACGACGATGACTTCGTTGCCGTCGTAGGCCTGGATCTCGATGTCGCCCGAGAACAACGCGATCTCGAGCCGCGCCGGGCGCGACGGATCGGTGAGCGGCACGACGACGCGCTGATCCGACTGCGCCGCGGCAGAGGGCGCCACGGCGCAGACCGCGCACGCCGACAGTGCAGAGAAAACGTAGCTTCGATTGCTCATGGGTTCGCCTTTCGAACGTAAATGTCGCCATTCAAAGTGTTGAACGAGTGTCTCTCGCCGCCGGCCCCGATGCGAAACGCCGAACCGTTGAAGCGGGCGACGAACCGCCCGCGATCGCGCTCCACGTCGGGCGTATCGGCGAGCGATTCGACGTCGAAGTCGGTCCAGACGTCGCCGTGCATCGTTTGGAACGAAAGCTCGGCCGACAGGTCGGGCGGGAACGTGACGTCGACGTCGCCGTTCACGGTCCGAAACGCGCTCGACTCGGCCGGCGTGCGGCTGAACGACGCGTCGATGTCGCCGTTGACGGTGTGCACCGTGCCGGCGCCGCGGGCCTCGACGAGCCGGACGTCGCCGTTGACGTTCGCGAGCTCGAAATCGCCGTTCACGCCCTCGACGACGACGTCGCCGTCGTTGACGGTCGCGACGTCGAGCGTCGCGCCGCGCGGCACGCGCACCTCGATGTCATACTCGACGCTGAAGCCGTTCCAGCCGCGGCCGCGGCAGTTGCAGTCGTCGTCATCTCCAGGATGGCGCACGCGGAACGCGACTCGGCCGGGCTCGGTTTCGGTGCGCAGCTGCAGCGCCTCGCGGGCACGCTCGATGTCGGCTTGCAGATCGCCGCGCACGGTTTCCGTCGCGCGCATTTCGACGCGCTCGGCATCGTGCCCCGTGACGCGAATGGGGCCCGTGACGTTCCTGACGATGACGACGAGCGGCTCGGACGACGAAACGGGTATCGTCTCGGCGAGCTCGCGCGTCTCGACGACGTCGGCGCGCGCCGTCGCGGCGAGCGCTAGCAGGGCGGCCGAAGCTGCGCGCGCCGGTGTGATGCGAAGTAATCGTTGCATCGTTCTCTCCATCAGACGCCGGTGTTCGGCGGCGAGGCGTCGCCCGCGATGCCGTCCAACGCCATCTGCAGGTACTCGCGCACGGCCGGATCGAGATCCTCGCGTTCCAGCGTGGCCTGCACGGCCTCGATCGCGGCCGCGTCGCCGGCCGCGAGCAGGGCGTCCGTCAACGCCACCTGCAAGAGCGGCGATTCCTGCTGCGCGAGCGCCATCGCGAGGCCGTCGACGACGTCGGCGCGGTCGAGATCGGCGCGCAGCGCCTCCACGGCGGCGAGCCGGACGCTCAAGTTCGAGTCGTACCGGACGCGCTCGAGCAGCGCGTCGACGACCTCCGGGGTTTGTGGGGTGCGCCGCGACCATTGCACGCCGAGCAGGCGCTCCGACGCGGACTGATGATCGAGCAGCGCGAGGCCGACCGTGCGCACTTCGTCGCGCAGCGCGGCCACCTCGGCGTCGACGGGAGACGGCAACTGCTGCCCGATCAGCACGCCGACGAGCGCGAGCGCCGCGGCGAGGCCCATTTGCAGCGCCGGTTGCTGTGGCCACCAACGCTCGACGAGCCGCTGCGGCCAGCTCTTGCGCTCGCTTGCTTCGTACGCGGCCAGCGCCGCATGGAACCGCGCTCGGAGCCGCTCGTGCGGCACATCGTCGTCGTCGATGTCGCCGAGGCTGGCCCACGTCTCGGCGAGCGCGGCGGCCTCGGCGCGGCACGCGGCGCAGGACTCGAGATGCTCGGCAAGCCGTTCGTCCTCGGCCGGCACCACGTTGCCTTGCAGCCGATCCATCAGCAGCGGCGTCGCTTCCTCGCAGTTCATGCCGATACCTCTCCAGCCATGTCTAGATAGATTTCCCGCAGTTGCTTCATCGCTCGATGCACGCGCACCTTGACGGCGCCGACGGAGCAACCCTGCACGCGCGCGATCTCGTCGTAGCTCTTGTACTCGTAGCGGGACAGCACGAGCACCTCGCGGCGTTCGGCGGGCAAACGCAGCAGCGCGCGGCGCACGAGCTCGCTTTGCCGTTCGTCGTGCGAGTCCTCGGCGGCCGGCTCGGCGGCTTGCTCCGTGTCGCCGGCCGGCAAATGGTCCAACGCGCGGCGCCGCAGATAGCCGAGGCAAGCGTTGCGCGCGATGCCGTACATCCACGGCACGAGCTCGCTGTCGTCCTTGAACGTGGCCTTGTACTTCAACATCTTCATGAACACGTCCTGCACGAGGTCCTCGGCGGCCGCGCGATTCCCCGTCATACGCAAGCAGTAGCCGTACACGCGCGCGTGGTGCCGCTCGAACAGCGTCGCGAGGGCCGCAGTGCGGCCGCCGCGGACTTGCCGCATGAGCTCGGAATCGTGCGTTTCCATCACGAAGTCGAAAAGCCTGTTCGCTCGAGTTCACAGCTGAATAGTCGCGAGCCACGACCAAGGTTACACGCCGGCGCCCCGTAACCATTCCGCGGCCGCCGCATCTCTGTTCCAGTTGCCTAGAGAACCGGGCCCGCTCTGCATGGCGGATCGAGACGAGTCCCTCGCGAGCGAGCGCCGGTTACGCCAAAACGCGTCGGAAATTGCTACTTATTGTCCCGGAAGCGGAGCTGAGCAGGCGCGCGCCGGGCGTAGCCATCCTTGCCGATCAATGGGTTGCGGCGAAGAGCCGCTCTGGCACGCTGGCTGCAAAGGCGCTGCGAGCGAAGGCGAGCGGGCGCTCGTGGGGAGGGGACGTTGGCTCCAATGAACGGCAGTCGTCGGGCGGCCTGCGCAGCCTTCCTCGCGGCGCTGCCTTGCGCCGCCGGTGCTGAGCCCGAGGTCGTGTCGGTCGCGGAGATCGCTTCGAGCCGCGTGCCGAGCCCCCGCATTCCGCACTCGACGGACGGCGTGCAGATCGACGGCGTGCTCGACGACGCGATCTGGCGCTCGGCGCTCATACTGCCGCTCACGATCGAGACGTATCCCCGCGAGAACCAGACGCCGGAGGTCGAGACGACGGCGTTCCTCGTCGAGAACGGCAGTCAGCTCCTGATCGCGTTCGACGCGCGCGATCCGGACCCGGGCTCGATCCGCGCCTATCTGCGCGACCGCGATTCGGCGTTCAACGACGACTTCGTCGGCGTCGTTCTCGACACGTTCAACGACCAACGCCGCGCGTTCGAGTTCTTCGTGAACCCGTACGGCGTGCAGATGGACCTGATCCAGGACGACGTGAACCGCAACGAGAGCGCGTCGTGGAACGCGATCTGGGATTCGGCCGGCGAGATCAACGCGCGCGGATTCACGGTCGAGATGGCGATTCCGTTCAGCCAGATCCGCTTCCCGCGCATGGACGGCGAGCAGACGTGGGGCATCGACGTGCTGCGCTTTCGCCCGCGAGCGCAGCGCGTGCGGATCTCGAACAACGCGCAAGACAGGAACCGCAACTGCTATCTCTGCCAGTTCGGCAAGTTCACGGGCTTCGCAAACGCCGAGCCCGGCAGGGCGCTCGAGGTGGTGCCCACACTGACGGCGACGCGCACCGATTCGAGACCCTCGGGCGCCGGCGCCGGCCCGCTGTCGCGCGGCGATTTCGAGACCGAAGCCGGCCTCGGGCTCCGCTGGGGCATCACGCCGGATCTGACGCTCGACGTCGCATTGAACCCCGACTTCTCGCAAGTCGAAGCCGACTTCGCGCAGCTCGAGGAGAACGCGACGTTCGCGTTGTTCTATCCCGAGACGCGGCCGTTCTTTCTCGAGGGCGAGGATTACTACACGACGCCGCTGCAAGCCGTGTTCACGCGCACGGTCGCCGATCCCGACGCCGGCGTGAAGTTCACGGGCCGCTCGGGCTCGAACACGATCGGCGTATTCGCGACGAACGACACCGTCACGAACCTGTTGTTGCCGGGGCCGTTCGGCTCGCGAACGACGTCGCTGGCTCGAGACAACGACGGATTCGTCGGCCGCTATACGCGCGGCTTCGGCCGCACGTCGACGATCAGCGCGCTCGTGACGAGCCGCGAGGGCGACGGCTACTCGAACCGAGTTGCCGGGTTCGACGGCCGCTACTTCGTCAACGATCAGAGCACGCTGCGCTTCCAGTATCTCGACTCGCGGACGAAATATCCGGCGGACGTCGTCGCGCAGTTCGGCGAGGCCACGGAGCTCACGGGCGATGCGTGGCGCGTCGAGTATCGCTACGGCTCCCGCGATTGGTTCGCGCAAGTCTGGCATCACGACCTCGATCCGTCGTTCCGCGCGGACTCCGGTTTCGTCTCGCGCGTCGGCGTCGTCCAGGACCGCTTCGAGATGAACCGCACGTTCTACGGCGACGACGACGCCTGGTACACCGACTATCGCATCGGCCTGCAGGGCGGCCGGTCGAAGGCGGCCGACGGGCAGTTCATCGACCGTTTCCTGCAGCCCTTCATCACTTTCCAGGGGCCGATGCAGTCGTTCGTGCGCGTCGGGACGGGGCCGCGCAAGGAGTTCTGGAACGGCCAAACCCACGATCTCGACACGGGCTTCTTGTTCAGCCAGTTTCGGCCCCGCAGCGGACTCAACGTGAGCGTGCAGATCAACCGCGGCGAGGCGATCGACTACACGAACTCGCGCATGGCGGACCAGCGGCGCGTCCAGCCGCAGATCGACTGGAACGCGACGCGTCATTTGCTCGTTCGCCTGCGCTACACGAACGATCGGCTGAGCGCGACGGACGGGCCGACGATCTTCCACGCGAGCCTCACGGACCTGCGCTTGACGTGGCAGTTCAACGTGCGCAGCTTCGTGCGCTTGACGCTGCAGGACCAGGACGTCGAGCGCAACGTCGATTTGTACGTCGATCGCCTGCTGACCGACCCGAGCACGTCGTCGCTCGCGACGCAGCTGCTCTACTCGTACAAGCTGAATCCGCAGACCGTGCTGTTCGCGGGCTATTCCGACAATCAGCTCGAGGACGATCTCACGCGCGAGCTCGAGAAGACGGGCCGCACGCTGTTCTTCAAGCTGAGCTACGCCTGGACGCCTTGAAGCATCCGATTCGGAGACAACGGGTCTTCGCGATCAAACAGTTAGCCGCTCTGACCATTGCCGAGCAGAAGCTGGAACTGCGCATTGACAGCTCGGTCATACCTATCATAATGATAGGTCATGACACCGGAACCGGACCAAGACAAGGTGGCCGATTTTCGGCCTCGCGCCAGTGAGTTATGCCGTCAAATTAGGCGGCTGGCGCGGAATTCCGAAGCCATCGGCTGGTCGCAGCATATACGTGAACAAATGGACGTCCGAGACATACAAGACCACGACGTGCTCAAAGTGCTTAGAACTCGAGATATTAAAGGGAGACATTGTTGCTGGCAGGGCTGCGGGCGAATGGAAATGCAAGATGGTTGCAAGGATTAAAGGCAACCGCGACGTTGGAGTTGTAACTGTCGTCTGTGACGGCAAGAAGCTCTGGTTGAAAACCGCAGAATGGGAAGACCTACGATGACCGACAACTTTTATCTCACTGGAGAGAGCGTAAGCGACGGGAAGCCGTACCCTTACCGCAGTTGCGGCTTGGACGGCATCTTTCTACTTAACGGGTATGAAATCCATCACCACGATGGCGAGCCCCATGTGGTGATTAAGGACATGGATGGGCTTCACGTGGCGATTGGCACACACTTGGTGCTCTCCAGAAAAGCACTGGCCCCGAAGGAACTAAGGTTCCTCCGAAAGACGCTGGATATGTCTCAGGCGGAGCTAGCGGAGAAGCTAGGTAACACTAGTCAATCCGTGGCGCGGTGGGAAAAGGGTGAAGTGGAGATACCTGGCCCAGCGGAGAAGTTCTTGCGCGCGTACTTCCTTGCCCGAAACCTGTCCGACAGGTCTGATCTCGAGACGCTTAGGACGCTAATCGTGGAGGGCTTGGAGCAACTAGACGCCACGGATGAGCAAGCTCGGCCCGTCCAGTTCAAACTAACGAAACACTGGACACAGCAGGAGGCGGCCTAGTATCTAGGAAGGGAGGGCAAGCTTTCACCAAACTTTTGATGCAGCCCTAAACACCCGCATCGGCGGGATAACCACGGGCCCAGGGCGCACTAAGCTACGCGGGTAGCGCGAAATGGGACCAGGACGTGGGGACGGCTCTGGGAACGGCAAGCCCATGAGAAGCGCTGAAATGCCGAGACTGACGAGGAGATCCGGCGCTTCCAAACTACGGTCGGTACGGCCCCGCGGCTGTACCAAGACCGTCCACGCCAATCTCTGTACTCGCCGGTAGCTAACGCTACCGGCCTCTCCTTGCGCGTACCCACTCCGATTAGAGCGCCCCTCTGGTAGATACTCTCGGCGTTAGGCCACTACAGCTTGAACACGCGCTCGGCGTTCGTCTGATAGAACGCCTTCAGGTCTTCGTAGGGGATCGGCAGCGCGTCCGTGACGTTCACTTCTTCGGGCACGAACTGATACGGGTAATCCATGGCGTACATGAGCCGATTCATGCCCATGACGTCTTGCACGTAGCGGATCGGCGGCGTCCAGGCCATGCCGCTCGTCGTGTAGTAGAAGTTTTGCTTCAGATACTCGCTGGCCTTGCGCTCGAGCTTCGGCTGGCTCGCATAGCGGCCCGAGCGCACGCTCGCGCCATGCATGAAGTCGATGCGCGAGAGCCAGTACGGCAAGCCTTCGCCCAAGTGCCCGAGCACGATGACGAGCTTCGGGAACCGGTCGAAGACGCCGCTCACGACGAGCCGCAGCGCGTGCAGCGCCGTCTCGACGGCGAATCCGAACACGGCGCCGTCGAGCCCGCGGGCCATGAACGGCTTGATCATGTCGTTCGACGGCGTGTTCGGGTGAACGTACACCGGCACGTCGAGCGCTTCGGCCGCGGCGAAGATGTCCCAGAACTTCGGGTCGTCGAGGTACTCGCCTTGCGTGTGCGAGTTCACGATCGCGCCTTTGAGACCGAGCTGCTTCACGCCGCGCTCGAGCTCGGCCGCGGCCGCGGCCGGATCCTGCGGCGCGATCGCAGCGAGGCCCGTGAACCGCGCCGGATGCGCGGCGATCGCGGCGGCGAGCTCGTCGTTCGTGTCGCGCGCGAGCGCCGTGCCCGTGGCCGCGTCGAAGATCTGCACGCCGGGCGACGTGAGCGAGAGAATCTGCAGGTCGATGCCCGTGGCGTCCATGTCGCCGATGCGGCGCGCGCCCAAGTCTTGCAGGCGCTCGCTGACTTGCCGCGTGCGCTCGCTCGGGTTCTCGAGGTAGTAGCCCATGAGGCTCACGAAGCCCATGTCGCCGCAGCTCTTGCGAGCGAGCAGCTCGCGGTACGCGCGGACGAGGTCCTTCGTCGCGAACGCTTCCTCGGTTGCGATGCGTTTGAAGCCTAGATCCCTGCGCACGAGCGTTCCCTCAAGTCACGGTGACGGGCTGGCGCGCCGGTGCGGCTCGCCGCTTCAATAGCGCGACGGCTGCCATGCCGATCGAGATCGGCAGCAGGCACCAAAGGTACACGGAGCGCGCATCGGCGGCGGTAGCCAGCATGAGCCCGACGATCGTCGGGCCGACGATCGAGCCGATGCGGCCGACGCCGAGCGCCCAGCCGAGCCCCGTGGCGCGAATCGCGACGGGGTACGTCATCGAGGCGAGCGCAGTGGCGCCGACTTGTCCGCCGATCACGCCGACGCCGGCGAGCGCCAGGATCGCCGTCGTCGCGGCTTGCCCCATGTCGCTCGCCGTCGCGAACGTGTAGAAGCCGACGGCCGCGAGCAGCAGCGCGACGAGCACCATGCGATGGGCGTCGAGGCGCGCCATCAGGAGCCCGATCGCGTAGGTCCCCGCGACGCCGCCTACGTGGTAGATCGTCGTCATCAACGAGGCCTGCGTCCGCGTGTACCCGGAGGCCTCGAGCGACGTCGGGAGCCAGTTGATCGCGAGATAGACGTTCAACAGGCTCATGAAGAACGCCACCCACAGGCAGACTGTTGCGACGCCGCGGCCGTCCGCGAAGAGATCGAGCACCGTGGCTTTGCCGGCCTCGGGGTCGCGCGAGACGATTTCGACGTCGGCGCCGGCGCCGAACGCGGGCGCGATCTTGCGCAGCAGCCCTTTCGCCTCGGCTCGGCGGCTCGGAACCAGCGCCGCGAAGCGAATCGATTCGGGCAACGCGCGCGCGAGCAGCGCGGCAAGCGCGAGCGGCAGGACGCCGCCAACGAGGAATATCGCGCGCCAGCCGAACTGCCCGACGAGCTGCGCCGTCGCGATGCCGGCGCCGATCGCGCCGATCGAAATGCCGCTGCCAACGAACATCACGACGAGCGCGCGGCGCTTGTGCGGCGCGTACTCCGACGCGAGCCCTATTGCGTTCGGCAGCGCGCTACCCAAGCCCAGGCCGGTTAGGAAGCGCAGCACGACGAGCGGCGTCAGCGAGTCGACGGCGATCGTTGCAAGCGTGCCGATGCCGAACGCGATGCACGAATAGACGATGACTCTACGCCGGCCGACCCGATCGGCGAGCGGCGCGAGCAGCATTGCGCCGAGCATGACGCCGACGAGGCCGCTCGTCAGTGCCGGCCACAGCTCGCCGCGCACGAGCCCCCACTCGCTCGTGATCGTGGGGACGACGTACGTGATGCCCTGCACGTCGAAGCCGTCGACGAACAGCACTGCGGCGCAGAGCAAGAACACGCGCACCTGAAAGGCGCCGATCGGGCGTTCGTCGATGATCTCGGAGACGTTGACTGCTCGCGTCACGATGTTCTTCTTCTTGCCGGCGGTTTCGAATGCGACTTGCCGATCATAAACGACTGTGACCGGTCTCGCTGTTCCGCGTCGCCCGGAGCCCCTAAGATGCCACCCGTCCCGGAACCATATCGTCCCCGGGCAGCGAGGGCACCATGGAGAGCCGCAATCCCTACGCCGCACCGCAGGCGAACGTCGCTCGCGCCGACGACGCCGCGGAGTACGGCGAGGTCCGCCTTTTCTCGCCGCACGGCCGCATCGGCCGCGTTCGCTACATCGGCTATTCGATGGGCCTCTCGATCGTCGTCTTGGTCGTTGCGAGTCTGGCCACGGTGGCGGCCAGCACGGTGAGCGCAAGCGCGGGCGCGATCGTGGGCGTTTTCGGCTACGTCGTGCTGCTCGCCGTGCAGTTCCTGCTGTCGATCCAACGCTCGCACGACATGAACGTGACGGGCTGGCTCTCGCTGATCACGCTGATTCCGTTCGGCCTGCTCGTGTTCTGGCTCGTGCCCGGAACGCGCGGCGAGAACAACTACGGCAAGCCGCCGCCGCCGAACACCGCGGCCGCGATCGTTCTCGCGTGCCTGCTGCCCATCGTCTTCATCGGCGGCATCCTCGCCGCGATCGTGATCCCTGCCTATCAGGACTACACGATCCGGGCGCAAGTCTCGGAGGGCCTGAGCCTCGCGGCCGCCGCGAAGGCGGCCGTCGCGGACAGTTTCGAGCGCACGGGAGCCGCGCCGGCGGATCGTCTCGCCGCCGGCATGTCGCGCGAGGCGACGGACTCGGCCGGCGTCTACGTCGCGAGCGTCGACGTCGACCACGGCACGGTGCTCGTGCAGTACGGCAGCAACGCGAGCTCGATGATTGCGGGCCGGCTGCTCGCGCTCCAGCCGTACGTGTCCGGCGACGAGGAAGTCGTCTGGCGATGCGCGCTCGGCACGCCGCCGGCGGGCGCCGTCGCGATGGATCGCGGCGCCGCGCCGTCCGACGTCGCGACGGACATCGACGCGCGCTATCTGCCGTCGGCTTGCCGTCCGTGAGCGCGCCGCTCGATTGACCTAGGTGCGCCGCCGTCTATGATTCCGGCGTTGCAGGCCCAAGGAGGCTTTCGCGATGCCGCGTCGACGTCTCGTATGCTGCGTAGCGCTGCTCGCGGCACTTTCCACCAATGCGCTCGCGCAACCGGCACCCGGCGGCGCCGCAGCGTCGTCCGTCAGCGTGCTCGACGTGCAAGGGGGGCAGATCCGCGTCGTCACGGTCGCGACGGGTCTCGTTCACCCCTGGAGCATTGCGCTCTTGCCCGGCGATCGCTCGATGCTCGTCGCCGAGCGCAACGGCCGCGTGCGCTTGATCGAGAACGACACGCTCGTCCCCGAGCCCGTCTGGTCGGCCGAAGGCGTCTCGGCCGGCAGCGAGCTCAAGTGGCTCGCGTTGCATCCGCGGTTCGCCTCGAACGCGCTCGTGTACCTCACGTATCCGAAGGCCGGAGAGCTCGGCACGACGCTCGCTGTGGCTCGGGGCACGTTCGACGGCAGGCAGTTGAGCGACGTCGAGGAGATCTTCGTCGCCGACGCCTGGGAAACCGGCGGCAACATGGGCGGCAAGATCCTGTTCGGCCCCGACGAGACGCTCTACGTCACGGTCGGCGACCGCGACAGGCTCTGCTGCACGGGCACCGAGGACAATAGTCTGCGCTTGAAGGCGCAGGACCTCGGGAATCACGTCGGCAAGACGCTGCGGATTCGCGACGACGGCAGCGTGCCGCCCGATAATCCGTTCGTCGGCCGCGCGGGAGCCAGGCCCGAGATCTTCACGTACGGCCACCGCAACGGCTACGGCCTCGCGTTCCACCCGGAGACCGGCGAGCTTTGGCAAGCCGAGATCGGCCCGATGGGCGGCGACGAGGTCAACATCTTGCTGCCCGGCCACAACTACGGCTGGCCGCTGGTCTCGATGGGCCGCAACTACACGGGATCGCTTGCTTCCGAGCAGCCGTATTACCGCGAAGGGATGGACAACGCGCGCATGTTCTGGGTGCCGTCGATCAGCCCGTCGAGCTTGCTGTTCTACACCGGCGAGCGCTTCGCGCGCTGGCGCGGCAACATGTTCGTCGGCGCGCTGAACGGGTTGAGCTTGCAGCGCGTCTCGTTCGGTCAGCCGTCGCAAGCCGAGCGGCGCGAGCCCGTGCTGCGCGCGCTGAACGTTCGCATCCGCGACGTGCAGCAGACGGCCGGCGGCTACCTCTACGTGGCGACGGAGCGCAGCTTCGGCGGCGCGAATCCGGACGGCACGATACTGCGGCTCGAGCCCGTCGAAGGCTCGTGAGCCTTTACGCCTGAGGCGAGCCGAGGGCTTCCTTGAGCTCGGCAAGCTCCCGCTCGAGCTTCGCGACGCGCGCTTCGAGCGCCGCGAGCGCGCTCGGCCGTGCGGCCGGCGCCTCGTCGTGCGCGGCGTTCTCGTCTGGCCGGCTCTCGAGCGGCGCGGACTCGATCAGCCCGCCGAGCGTGTGCGCGTAAGCGTGATCTCTGCGGCGCGGCTCTCGCGGCAAGCGCGCTACGAACGGACCGTCGACTCTCGTCATCAGCGACCCGAGCGCCGCTTCGACTTCGGCCAAGTCCGCGAACTCGTGGAGGCGGCCGCTGTGCGCCTTGAGCTCCCCGGGCGTCTGCGGCCCGCGCAGCAGCAACAGGCACATGACGGCGAACTCGGCCGGCGAGAGCTTGATCTCCGCGAAGTGCGTGTTGCAGAACCGCTGCTGGTATTTCTCGACGCGGCTGCCGAACTCCTGCGTCATCACGAGCCGCTTCGCGACGAGATCGTTGACGGCGCGCTGCACGGCGCCCGGCTCGAGCGACATGACGGGCTCGCGGCTCGACTTCTGATTGCACGCGTTGACGAGCGCGTTCAGCGACAGCGGATATTGGTCGGGCGTGATGACCGACTTCTCCATGAGGCAGCCGACGATTCGGGCCTCGACCGGTGTGAGCTCGATTTTCAAGGGACTCCTTCGACTCAGCGCGGTACGGGCCTGCCGTAGACCTCGATGCGCCCGACGTTCACGAAGCCGCCCCAGCCGTGGCCGCTGCCCGGCATGAGGTCCGCGAATCCGACTTCGTCGACGCGGCTCAAGTCCGGCGTGGCCCACGCTTGGCCCGTGGTGACGACGCGCGAGATGTCGAGCGGCCGCCAACGGACGTTCGCGACGGCGAACTCCGTCTCCAAGAACAACGTCGAGTTCGCCGATGGCGCGCCTTCGGCGTAGTCGCCGACGAACCAGTTGCCGTCAGCCAGCTTCACGACGGGCCGCACGACGTGGAAGCCCGACGTGCGGGTTACCCAGCGGATCTTCGCGCGCCCCGTGAGGTCGACGTAGCGCGTTCGCTCGCGCAGCGTTGCGGCGACCGCGGTGTGGCAGACGCCGGTCCACAAGTTCGGTGGATCCGTCGGCTCTCCGTTCGGCACGCGCTGCGGCGGCGGGTTCTGATTGTGGCCTGCGAGCTGGATGCACGAAGGACCGCCCCAGTCGCGCGCGACGGAGCGCGGCGGCGGACTCGCGCGATACCGGGGAATGCTCGCCGCATCGGGATCGTAGAGCTTGAGCTCGAGCGCGGGATTCGTCACGGCTGCCGCCGTCACGCCGCCCTCGGTGACGAAGTCGGGGCCGGCGTCGGCGGGCGGCGTAACCTGTCGCCATTCCTCGCGGAAGAACAAAGGCGGCAGCGGGGGCGGTGCCGCAGGTGCGGCTGCGCCGGCCGTCGGTTGCTGCGCGCCGGCCGGCGCCGCGCACAGCGTGAGCGCCGCGCAGAGCGAAAGTCCCGTCCGGCGAGCAAGGTGTAGAACCGACATGAGGCGTCCTCCCCGGAGTGGCACGGGCGCAGTGTACGGCCGTTTCGGCTTTCATTTCAGTCGCATTGCACTTAGCCGATCGGCTAACTATATTGGTTAGCCGATCAGCTAACCAAAAAGGCAGGCGTCATGGTTACATCGCTGTGCATTTACCGCGTCAAGCCCGGCTCCGAGAGTGCCTTCGAGGAGCTGCTGGCCAAGCACTGGCCGACGCTGCGCCGCGTCGGATTGGCCTCGGAGAAGCCCTCGACGATCTATCGAGGCTCGGAAGGCGAGGGGCAGCCGATATTCGTCGAGCTGCTCAACTGGAAGGACGAGCACGGCGCCGAGCGCGCCCACGAGCTGCCCGACGTCCTGGCCGTGTGGGAGCCGATGGGCAAGCTCTGCGAGCAGCGCGGGGGCCGGCCGTCGATGGAGTTCCCGCTTGTCGAGCAAATCGAAGTCCGCTTCGAGCGCTGACAAGCGCCTCGCCGACTACGACGCCGTCTTCGCAGCGCTCGACAGCGCCGCGCGGCGCCAGATCCTCATGATCCTCCACTTCCGCGGCGATGCCATGACGGCCGGCGAGATCGCCGACCGGTTCTCGTGCGCGTGGCCGACGACGTCGCGGCATCTGCGCAAGCTCGAGAGCGCCGGCCTCGTTCAGGTCGAGCGCGCGGGGCGCGAATGGATCTATCGCCTGAACCGGCCGCGTCTGCGCGTCGCGAGCGAATGGCTCGGCTGGTTCGACGCGACATCCGGCGCCGCGGACGACAAGCGGCGCGCTTGAGCCGCACAGCAACGCGGCAGCGGCCGCAAGCCGGCGCGCTGCCGCCTTTCCGTCGCGGCGCCGACGCGGCTCGTGAAGCGCCATGCTCGGGCGGGGATGGACGAGAACCACTCCCGCCTGGCGAGCGCCGCGGCGTGACGCGCCGATCGAGCTAGCCGTCCGCGGCCTTGCGCTGCTCGCGCTTGCGCTCGTTCTCGGTGAGCAGCTTCTTGCGCAGCCGTATGCTCGTCGGCGTCACCTCGACGAGCTCGTCGTCGTCGATGAACTCGAGCGCCTGCTCGAGCGAGAACTGGATCGGCGGAGTCAGGATGATGTTCTCGTCGGAGCCCGCCGCGCGGATGTTCGTGAGCTTCTTGCCTTTGGTCGGGTTCACCATGAGGTCGTTGTCGCGGCTGTGAATGCCGATGATCATGCCCTCGTAGACCTCCACGCCGTGGCCGATGAACAGCGCGCCGCGTTCCTGCAAGTTGAAGAGCGCGTAGCCGAGCGCCTTGCCTTGCACCATCGAGACGAGCGCTCCGTTGATGCGCTGGCCGATCTCGCCGGCGGCGCGCGGCGCGTACCCGTCGAAGATGTGATAGAGCAGGCCCGTGCCGGCCGTCGCCGTCAGGTACTCGGTGCGAAAGCCGATCAGCCCGCGGGCCGGTATGCGATAGTCGAGCCGCACGCGGCCGCGGCCGTCCGGCATCATGGAGAGGAGCTCGCCCTTGCGCTCGGCGAGCCGCGTCATCACGGCGCCCTGGTACTGATCGGCGAAATCGACGGTGAGCTGCTCCCACGGCTCGTGCACGGCGCCGTCGACGACGCGCTCGATGACGGCGGGGCGAGAGACGGCGAGCTCGTAGCCTTCGCGGCGCATCGTTTCGATGAGCACGGAGAGGTGCAGCTCGCCGCGCCCCGACACGCGGAACCGGTCGGGGTCGCTCGTGTCCTCGACGCGCAGCGCCACGTTGTGCTTCAGCTCCTGGTGCAGGCGCTCGCGGATCTGGCGGCTCGTGAGAAACCGGCCTTCCTTGCCGGCGAACGGCGACTTGTTCACTTGAAACGTCATCGTGATCGTCGGCTCGTCGACCTTGAGCGGCGGCAGGGCTAGGGCGGCGCCGCGCGCGCAGACGGTGTCGGAGATCTGCAGATCGTCGACCCCGCTGAACACGACGATGTCGCCGGCGCCGGCTTCGGCGACGGCTCTGCGCTCGAGCCCCTCGAATCCGTACAGCTCCATGAGCTGTGCGTTGCGCTCTTTGCCGTCGCGCTGCACGAGCGTGACGGGCATGTTGCGCCGCACGACGCCGCGGCTCACGCGGCCGATGCCCAGCAAGCCCACGTACGAGCTGTAGTCGAGGCTCGAGACTTGCAGCTGCAGCGGCCCGTCGAGCTCGACGGGCGGAGGCGGCACGTGATTCACGATGGCTTCGAACAGCGGCAGCATCGTGCCGTCGCGCACGTCGGCGGACGTGCCCGCGTAGCCTTTCAGGGCCGACGCGTAGATCACGGGAAAGTCGAGCTGCTTGTCGCTCGCGCCCAAGCGGTCGAAGAGATCGAACGTCTGATCGAGCACCCAGTCGGGCCGCGCGCCGTCACGATCGATCTTGTTGATGACGACGAGCGGCGTGAAGCCGCGCAAGAAGGCCTTTTGCGTGACGAAGCGCGTCTGCGGCATCGGCCCGTCGACGGCGTCGACGAGGAGCAGCACGCCGTCGACCATCGACAGCACGCGCTCGACCTCGCCGCCGAAGTCCGAGTGCCCCGGCGTGTCGACGATGTTGATGCGCCAATCGCGCCACGTGATGGCCGTGTTCTTCGCGAGAATCGTGATGCCGCGCTCGCGCTCGAGGTCGTTCGAATCCATCGCGCGCTCCGGCAGCACCGTGCGCGCGTCGAGCGAGCCCGATTGCGTCAGCAGCTTGTCGACGAGCGTGGTCTTGCCGTGGTCGACGTGCGCGATGATCGCGATGTTTCGCAGCCGTTCCTTGGGCAACATTGCGGGGGGCGAGGGGAAGGGAAAAAGGCGCGCATTATACGGCCATTCGCCCGCCTAACCAGGGGAACGGACCATTGAGGCGGACCTCGGCCCGCCTGCGTCGCGCCGGCGAGCAGGCTCCCCGGGGGCTCAAGAAGGGGCGCGAGCCGCTATGGTCGCCCCGGCGGAGTCGCCGGGACCTCGGGCCGGTCGGGCACGGGGGGCGCCGCGGGCGTCTGGGGCAACGTCGGCAACGTGACGTCGCCGGGCGGCTGACCGGGAGGCACGCTCGGCAAATCCGGACGCCCGCCGCGCGCTCTGTTCTCGCGGTTCTCTTGCGCCTGCGCCGCCATCGCTTCGCCGAACGCGCGGCCGTTTTCGCGCGCCTCGTTGGCCACCGCAAGGCCCCGGGCGGCGTTCTCCACCGCGGCCGCGGCCGGGCGATATTCGCCGTTTTCGTCTCTCGGCAGATCGATCGTTGCCGTCACGACGGCGGGCAGCTCGGCGCCCTCGGGCATCAAGACGATCGTCTGAGCGCCGTTCTGGGCGACGGCGATTCCGCCGAATGACGCCAGTGCAGTCGCGAGCCAGAGTTTTCGCGTCTTCATGAGGCACGCCTCCCGCGGTTGCCTGTGCGTAACACGGCCGAAGCGCCCGCCGCGTTCCGCGAATTGAACGAATTGTGCGTGACGCGGCTCGCGCGAGACCCAGAGATTCATAAGAAAGGCCCCGCCGAAGCGGGGCCAATCCTCCCTAACAGACGATTGGGCAGGAGGCGTCAAAAGTCGACGACCGTCGTGTTTCCGGTGTTGACGATCGGGTTCGTCGCGTCGACGGGATTCGAGAACGTGATCTCGTTCTCTTCCGTCGGGAAGTCGTTGGCGGCTTCGCAGGTGAACACGACCGTGTAGGTGCCCGGCGCGATGACCGTGCGATACGTGTAGTCGCCCGTCGCCTCGCGCCGTGCCTCGACCGTCGCAACGGGATCGTCCGTGCCGTCCACGTCGTCGGGCGTTGCGGACCCCTCGAACACGTAGACGACGTTGCCAACATCGATGTCATCGTCGTCGTCGATCGCGCAGTGGTTCGTCTCGGAATCCAGGCTCGTGCCGACCGTCGTCCCTGCGATCGTTCCTTCGAGCACTCCGTACGCCGTGACGTCGAGCACTCGGAAAGCGGGTTTCAGCAAATAGCGGCCCAAGCCCGGCGGATACACGAGGCCCTTGCGCATGTCCCAGTCGAACAGGAAGCGCACGGCCTGGTTGGGCCCGACTTCGAAACCGCTGACGAGGCGCAATCGCTCGCTCGGCACGAACAGATCGATCTCTTCCTCGCCGCCCGTCTCCGTGAGCACGTACGAGTCGCGGACGTTCGGTTGCGCGGCGATGTCCATCGCGATCCACTCGTATCGGCCCGGCTGGATCACGGCTTCGTCCACGAGGATCGCAGCGTTCGTGTCGGTGAGCTCGAGCAGGTTCACGTCGATGGGTGCGGTCGTGAGCTCGAGGTCGACGGGCGGTCCCTCGGCCGGCTTGATCGTGACCCCGGTGATCCGCACCCAGACCGCCGTGACCCCGTCGACGGGTGCATCCATGAGCGAGACGCTCAACGAGGCCGTGCCGGGCGACGCGTCGTCGCCACCGCCGCTCGAGCAACCCGAGACCGCCGCAAGCGCCAAAGCGCTTGCCATGGCGCCAAACCGATCGAACCGTCGCATCTTGCCTCCGCGCGAAACGCGCGTCACCGTACGTACCGGGTTACACGGCCGAGGCGCTCGACAGTTCCGGGAGATTGACATAATCAAGGCGCGCAGCCCCCGAAGGTGGGCGGTCAGGAACCGAGAGGGGCCGTCATTCGTGTTGAAGCGTAGGCCCACAAGGGGCAGAGCAGTCACCGCATGGGAAAACGTACCGTCAACCCTGGCGGTGAGTCGGAAGCCGACCGGTTTGCGGCGCTCGTGAGGGAGCACTATTACGCCCTGCATCGCGCCGCGTATCGGCTGACGCGTTCGACGGTCGATGCCGAGGACTTGGTGCAGGAAGTCTGCGTGCGGGCCTACCCGCGCCTTGGCGTGATCGAGCAGCTCGAGCAACCGCGCAGCTGGTTGCTGCGAGTGCTGTATCGGCTGTTCGTCGACTTGCGGCGGCGTTACGAACGAACGCACGTGCGCGCGATCGACGAGGACGAGGATTTCGCGAGCGGCGATCCCGGCCCGCTCGAGGAAGCGGACAGGGCTCTCGACCGATGGCGCATCGAGGAAGCGTGGCGGCATCTGAGTCAAGAGCAGCGCCTGCTGCTCGCGATGCACGACATCGAGGGTTATTCGCTCAAGGAGATCCAATCATTGACGGGCTTCAAGGAAGGTACGATCAAGTCGCGGCTGCACCGGGCCCGCGTTCGTCTCGGGCGGTTGTTGCAGCGCGATGACGTCGTGGCCGTCGAGCCCGTCGACGAGCGAGGTTGCAAGTGATGCGATGCGAAGACGCTATCGAGCAGATCCAGACCGCGGGGCGGCCCGCAGGCGATTTGCGCGCCGCGATGGCGCACGCCGCGGATTGCGACGACTGTCATGCCGCTCTGCGCGCGCTCGAGGCTCTCAGGTTGATGGGCGAAGGATCGGCGCCGCGGCCGCGCCAGGCCGCCGTCGAGCGCGCCATCGACCGCGCGCTTGCGAGCGGTGCCGCGCAGCGCTATCGCCGCGGCTTCCTGAAGGGCGTCGCGAGCGGAGCATTGCTCGCCGCGACGCTGGCCGCGGTCGCGATCGGTCTGTGGCTCGAGGCCGGCGACGGTGCCATGTCGGGAGGCGTGCCGGAGGTCAGCGTCGCGCTGAACATGCCGCAAGACATTACGGTCACGCTGGAGTCGCCCGAGCCACTCGCTGACGCCGAGGTGCGCGTCGAGTTGCGCGGCGCCGTTGCGCTCGCCGGTTACGCCAACCAGCGCGAGCTGCGCTGGTCGACGAGCCTCGATCGCGGGATCAATCAATTGACGCTGCCCGTCGTGGCGCTCGAGGCGACGGGCGGTCAGGTGCTCGTCGAGGTCGCTCACGGTGCGAAGCGGCGAACGTTCGTGCTCGACGTGCGCGGCAGGGCGGCGATTTGACGGTGAACCGATGACCGACGCGAAACGGCAATCGAACGCAGGTCCGAGGTTCGGCCAAGGCCCGGGCCTCCGCTCGCCTGGTTCGCGGCTGCTCCGAGCGGCCGCGCAGGTCGTGTTGGCGTCGGCGCTCGCAGTGGCCGCTCATGCTCAGCCCGAGAGCGACGCGAGCCTCGAGGTGACGATTCGCTTGCTGCCCGAGAACGCCGTAGGGCCGCAGGAGATCACGCGCCGCATCGAGTTGCCGCCCGCGGCCGCGGCGGAAGCCGAGGAGCGCCCCGGCGAGCCGCGTCCCGATGCCGAGCGCGGCGACGGGCGCGAGCCGGGCCCCGGGATCGACGGCGAGCCGGGCGGCGCGGACGCGCGAGAGCGGGCGCGCGGGGAAGGCCGCGACACCGCGACGGACGCTCGCGAGCGCGGGAGAGAGGCCGCCGAGCAAGCGCGAGACAATCGCGAGAATGTGAGTCGCCCCGACGACGGCCCGCGCGGGCGTCCCGACGACGCGGGTCCGCCTGGCCGCCCCGACGACGCGAGTCCGCCGCGCGATCCGCCTGGCCGCCCCGGCGACGCAAATCCGCCCAGCGATCCGCCTGGCCGCCCCGACGACGCCGGGCCGCCCGGCGGTGCACCCGGCAACCCGTAGGCGCGTGCGCAATGTGGCGATGGCGTCCCGGTACACTACCGGTGACGGTTCTCTTCGAGTGTGTCGGTGATGCGTCGAGGGCTTTGCCCCGCGCTGGCGTGCGCGTTGCTGCTGCTGCTCGCGCGCGCCGCGCACGGTCAGGATGCGAGTGCGCTGTTCGCCGCCGGGGAGCGCGCATTCGCCGCGGGAGACTATGCCGCCGCGCTGCAGTCTTTCGAGGCCGCGCGGGCGGCGGGCTCCAGAGGGCCGAGCAGCTTCTACAACATCGGCGTATGTCAGTACCGCCTGGGCGACTTCGAGGCTGCCGAAGCCACGTTCGCGGCGCTGGCGGCGCAGTTCCCCGCCATGCGCGAGCTCGCCGAATACAACCGCGGTCTCGCATTGCGCGCGCTCGGCCGCATCGACGACGCTCGGGTGGCGTTCAGCCGCGCACGTGAGAGCAGCGACGCCAAAATAGTCGCGCTCTCGAACGCGCAGATCGACGAGCTCGGAGCGCCGCCGGTGCCGCCGCGTAGACGCTGGCGCGGCTACGTGGCGGGCGGCTTGGGTTACGACGACAACGTCGCGCTCGTCGACGAGCTGCTGCTCGCGGTCCCTCAGTCGTCGTCGAGCCCGCTCGTCGAAGCGCTCGGCGTGGCAAGTCGCACGTTCGCGGCGCCGCTGCGCATCGACGTCACGGGCTACGCCGTGCGCTACTCCGAAGCCGATACGTTCGACCAAAGCGCGCTGCGCGTCGCGCTGATCGCGCAGCAGTCCATCGGCGCGTGGCGGCTAGACGTCGGTCCGACGGTCGCGAGCACGACGCTCGACGGCGATGAATTCGAAAGGCTCGTCGGCGTCGACGTTCGCCTGCGCCGCGACGTCGCCGAGCGGCTCTCGTTCGAAACGCGCGTCTCGTACGACGACGCCGATGCGGGCGACCCGCAGTTCGCGTATCTCGAAGGCTCGCGCCGCCAGTTGCGCTTCGCGCTGGAGCACGTCGCGGCGGCGCGGCTCCGCGTGGGTCTCGATCTCGAGCGCCAAGATCGCGCCGACCCCGGGGTTTCGCCGTCGCGCCAGCGTTGGTCCGTGACGTATCGCAAGCGCTTCCGCAGCGCGTGGACCGGCGATGCGCGGCTCTCGCATCGGGACAGCCGCTACGGCGACGCCGAAGTGCCGCGCGACGAGCGCTTGCTCGAGCTCTCGCTCGCCGCGACTCGCGACCTGTCCGCCGACTGGACGCTCGGCGCGGAATATCGTTGGTCGGACAACGACTCGACGATCCCGCTGTTCTCCTACGACACGCAACGCGTGCAGCTTTCCATCGGCCGCACCTTTTGAGCCCGCCGATACGCGCGCGCAACGGCGCCCGCTGCCCCGGCCCAGAGCTCCCGCGTCACGCGTTGCGACGCCGCTCTGCCCGATAGGCCTCCACGAGCGGCAAGACGGCGCTCCAGCGCTTCATGCTGTCTTCCGGCCAGTACCTCGCGCGCTCGTAGTACTCGGGCACGGCGCGCGCGTCGGGCGGAATCACGACCCACGGCTGCTTCGATGCCGTGAAGATGTGAATGTCCGGCGGCAGCAGGTCCGGATCGTCCAACGTGCCCACTCGGACGAACTTGATCACTGGGCCGGCACCGCCGTAATGGCTCCAAACGGCCACGCGGCACGCGGGGCACCGCGCGATGAGCTGGCCGAGGCCGCTTTGCGACGGCGTTCGAACGACGTCGGGCGGCGCGCCGAGCTCGGTGACGCGGTCGGACTCGATCATCGCGTTCAACGCGAACGAGGCTCCCGTTTCTCGCTGACACCACCGGCAGTGGCAGCAATGAACGAAGAGCGGCGCGCTCTCCATGCGATAGCGAACGGCGCGGCAATCGCATCCGCCTTCGATCGGGAAGGCGGTGCTCACTCCCACGCGCGCGCTTCCTTGGCGAACGCCGAGCCCTTCGCTCGCACGACGCAGAACCGCTGCCCCGTGGGCGCCTCCATGACCCACCACGTGTTGATCTGCTCGACTTTCTTCGCGCCGAGCCGCTCGAGACGGCGCACTTCCGCTTCGACGTCGTCGGTCTCGATGTCGAGGTGCACGCGGCTCGGATGAGATACGGACTGCACCTCGATGTGCAGTCGATCGTGCGGATCGGCGAGGCGAACGTATTTGCCGCCCTCGTCGCCCGGCAACGCGCGCGTTTCCATGCCGAGCGCGGCGCTCCAGAACTCGGCGGCCGACTTCAGGTCGTCCGTTTTGCAGTCGATGATGAAGCCGGCAAGGCGACTCTTGTGCATGCGACGCTCCTCGTCGAAGGCAGAGCTAACCACCCGGCTCGTCGAGCGTCAACGACGGGCGCCCGGGCTGCGCGGCTAAGCGCCCGGCGATACGGCCACTTCGCGCGGGCGGCCGACGAACGGCTGCAACGATACGGCCGCGATGATGATGGCGACGCCGACGTAGAACTGCGCGGTGAGCTCGCGCTGCTCGCCGAGCAGCAGGGCGGCGAGCACGATCGCGTAAACCGGCTCGAGATTGATCGCGAGCTGCGCGGAGAAGGCGCTGATGTGGCGCAGCGCCATGAACGCGAGCGAGAACGGCAATAGCGTGCAAGCGAGCGCCAGCGTGACGAGCAACGCGGCGTCGCGCGGCGCCGGCCACTCGAACAACGGGCCCGCGAGCTCCGGCGCGACGGCCGGAAGGAGCGGAGCGAGCGCGCTGAGCACGACGACGCCGGCGCCGAGCTCGACCGCCGTCGCCGTCAGCGCTTCGCCGCGCGAGGCGAGCCGCTTGTTCAGCGAGCCGAAGATCGCCACGAGCAGCGCCGAGATCACGCCTACGGCGATGCCGTCCCGCATGCCCGCCGGCACGCCGCCGACGACGAGCGCGGCGCCGGGCACCACGGTGAGACCGAGCAAGAGGTCGCGCGGCGAAAAGTGCGTGCGCGTGAGCCACGGCTCGACGAGCGCCGTGAGCGGCGCGGCGAGCGCGATACACGTCGCCGCGACGGAAGCGTTCGCGAGCTTGATGGCGCCGTAGAACGTGAGCCAGTGCAGCGCCACGAGCGCGCCGACCAAGGCGTACGCGAGCCAGAGCCGCGCCGGCAACGCCCGCAGCGAGCGCAGCACGGCCGGCACGAGCGCGAGCGCCACCACGACGATCAGCATGCGCCACCACACGAGCGGCAAGGCGGCGAGCGAGATCAGCTTGCCGAGGATCGCCGTGAATCCCCACAGCACCACGCAAAAGTGGATCTGCAGGCTCGCGGTCGTCGTGGCTTTCATGGGGCCTCGGCGCGCATCATACGGCGATTCGCTTCGCAAGCGCCTGCGCGCAGAGAGCGATTGACGCTTCGTCGCGCCGCTCTTTACAGTGACGCGATGCTCGCCGCCGCGGGCGCATGGGATTTCGATGGTTCGCGTACACGCCACGAAGGCTTCGATCAACGGCTACAAAGTGCGCCTGCTGCTCTCGATGCTGCGTGTACCGTACGAGCTCGTCGAGCTCGATATGTACGGCGGCGAGCACAAGCGCGAGCCGTTCTTGAGCCTGAACCCGTTCGGACAGATGCCGGCGCTCACGGACGGTGCCTTTGCGATCGCGGACTCGCACGCGTGCCTCGTGTACGTGGCGCGCAAGTACGACCCGAGCGCCAGCTGGCTGCCCTCGGACGCCGAAGGCGAAGCGAAGGTCGCGGAATGGCTTTCGAAGTCGGCCAACGAAGTGCACCAGGGCCCGTGGATGAAGCGCGCGAAGATTCGCCGGCCCGACGCCATCAAGGTTTCGAACGAAGAAATCGACGCGCGCTGCGATCACATCTTGAAGCTCATGGATGCGTGGCTCGTAGAGCGCGAGTGGCTCGCGCTCGGACGACCCACGATCGCCGACGTCTCGTGCTTCGGCCCGATCTCGATGTTGAAGGTGTCGGGCTACGACACGGACAAGTGGCCGAACGTGACGCGCTGGCTCGAGCGGCTCAAGGCCCTGCCGGGCGCGCACGACATCGACGGCAATCCCTTCTGACGGCCGCGAGCAGCAGCACGAGTCGCCGGTTCTCGAGCGCGACGAACGCGGGATCCGCTCTGCAGTCGCCGTTGAAGTCGCCCGCGGCCACGGTGCTCGCCGCGCTCCTGTCGAGCGTCGCCGCGAGCGTGAACGCGCCGCCCGCCTTTCGCGTAGAGAACGAACGGCGCGGCTAGAAGGAACCCTTCGTCTCGACGACGAACTGCACGCTGTCGACCGTCGGGTCCGGGCGGTCCAACGGGAACGCGAGATCGATGTGCACGACGTTGCGGCCGCTCGCGCGCGGCGACGTGAGGCGTAGACCGACGCCGACGTTCGACAGCGTCCCGAGGCTCGGTGTCGCGCGGGGATCACGGCCGCCGATCCGGCCTACGTCGGCGAAAACGGCGTAGCCGACGCGGAACAGCCGCCACGGATAAAAGTCCGTGAAGAAGCGCTGCTCGACGTTCAGAATCGTGCGGCTTTCGCCGGCCTGATAGCGGATCGGATAGCCGCGCAACCCGTTGTCGCCGCCGAGCAGCACCTGGTTCTCGGGGTCGAGGTCGTCCGTGGCGAGCGCGCTCAAGCTCACCGAGAACAAGTGCCGCTCGAGATTGCGCCGGTAGTAGCGGCCCGCGAACGACAGGCGCGTGTCGCGCGAGCCCGAATCTTCGCGGCGCGTGGAGGCGCCCGTCTCGATCAAGAGTAGCCGGCCGGATCCGCCGGGCTCCCATCCCTTGGCGGCCGAGAACGAGAAGAGCGTTGCGTCGCGGTCGGAGCCGAAGCGCCGTTCCGCGAAGCCGACGCGCGCCGTCACGTTCAAGCCGAGCGCGATGTCCTCGGTGCGGCCCATGTCGTTGAGCTCGGTCATCTCGCGAAAGTCGTCCTCGATCCACTGCCAGCCGACCCACGGATAGACGAGCTTGCGGTCCGGCGGAAGAAGAAGCGGTTGCGGCACGTCGTCCGATGCGCGAAACCGGTGCTGCTCGGACGCCACGCCGAACAGCCAGCGCTGCGCGTGGTCGCCGACGAGGCCGCGCGACCAGCCGCCGTAAAGCCCGAAAGCGTCGATGGCGTGGCTGAATTCGTCGATCTCTTCGCCCAAGTCGTACATCGTGTCCACGCGCCGCTCGTCGCGTATCGAGCCGCCGAGCGACCAGCGCGTGTCGAGCGCGAAGAACGGCCGCTCCACGACGAGCTGCTTGCGGTCGCCGTCGCTCAAGTTCGCGAGCGCGGCGTTGAGCCGCGCGCGGCTGCCGAAGACGTTGCCGTCGGCATACCCGAGCACGACCTCGTCGCGATCGATCTCGCTCGAATAGCCGATCTCGAGCGTCTTCCCCGTGCCGAGCAGATTGCTGTCGGACAGGCCGATGCCCCACTCGGTTTGTCCGCCCTTGCGATTCAGCTTGAGATCGAGCGCGAGCGACCAGGAGTCGCGCACGCGGACGTCGACGTCGACGCTGTTCGTGACGGGGTCGTAGCTGCCCGGCTCGACGGTCGCCTCGGCGATGAAGCCGCGTGCCCGCAGCGCGCGCGCGGACTCGTCGAGCAGGCGCGCGACGAACCGATCGCCGGGCTCGAAGAGCAACACGTCCTCGATGACGGTTTCGCGCGTGCGCACGTGGACGCGATTCGCCCAGCGGTAGAGCTTCTTGTCCTCGTCGGGATTCGTGGGATCGAAGACGTTGTCGACGGTGACGTTGACGGCGCGGATCGTCGCGCCGGCGCGCTCGAGCGCCTCGCGCGTCATTCCACCGCCGGCCGCCGCGGCGGCCGGCTCTTGCGCTCCCGCGAGCTCCGCTGCGGCCAGGCATGCGTAGAAGGTGCCGAGGCGCAACAATGACGTCATTGCCCGCATCGCACGCCAGCGTAGCGAAGCGCGCGAGTGATTTGTGTGCGGCCTCACCCAGTTATGCCGTGTTTGTGGCCACGAGTTGCGCGAGCGCAACGGTTCGGCCGTCCGGGTCGACGACGAGGCCTTCGTACGAATGGAGCGGTGCGAGACCGAAGACGGAGCGCCGGAGCTCGCCGGGCGCGAGCCGGAACTCGGGGCTCGTCGGGCCCGCGACGGCAGCATCGGTTGCGAGGTGCTGCTCGGAGATCAGCACGCCGCCCGGTGCAAGTCGTGCGACGAGGTGCGGCATCAGCGTGCGCTGAACGTAGCGCACCCAGACGATCACGTCGAAGGGGCCCGCGGGCAAGCCTCGCTCCGGGTCCTCGTCGAGATCCGCTTGCAGCCACTCGACTTCGAGGCGGCGGCTCGCCGCGGCGAGCCGCCCGCGCTCGAGCGCCACGGCCGAGATATCGACGGCGGTCACCGCGAACCCGTTCGCGGCGAGGTAAAGCGCGTTCCGCCCCGCGCCGCACGCTACGTCGAGCCCGCGGCCGCGCGGGCAGCGCGGCAGCCACTCGGCGAGCAGCTTCGTCGGATGCGTGCGGTCACGGTACGCGCCGTCGCGGTAGCGCGCGTCCCACTTGTCGCGTTCGGCGGCGCTCACGCGTCAGAGGCGTATGACGACCTTGCCGAAGAAGTCGCCGCTGTCCATCGCTTCGAACGCGGCGGGCGCTTCCTCGAGCTCGAACACTTTGTCGACGATGGGCTTGACCTCGTGCTCGCTCAAGAACGCGTTCAAGCTCTCGAAATCCGCGCGCGAGCCGACGTAGATGCCGCTCGCCGTCGCGTTGAGACCCATCAGCGCGCCGACCGGCAGGTCGCTCGCGAACCCCGACAAGCCGCCGATCAGGGCGATGTGGCCGCCGTGCGCGAGCGCTTGCAGCGCTTTCGGCAGCGTGTCCTGGCCGCCGACCTCGAGCACGTGATCGACGCCGGCGCCGCCCGTCAGCTCGCGAACGGCGACTTGCCAGTCGGGGTTCGTGCGATAGTTCACGGTGCCGAACGCGCCGAGCTCGCGGGCGCGCGCGAGCTTCTCGTCGCTCGAGCTCGTGATGATCGCCTTTGCGCCGGCCGCGATCGCGAGCTGCAAGCCGAACACCGAGACGCCGCCCGTGCCTTCGAGCAGCACGAAGTCGCCGGCCTCGAGCCGGCCGCGCTTGAACAGGCCGACCCATGCCGTCACGCCGACGCACGGCAGCGTTGCCGCTTCCTCGTACGTGAGATGCGCGGGAATCGTGACGAGCGAGTCGCCGCCGGTCACGACGACCTCGGACAGCATGCCGCCCGAATTGCCGCCGCGCGCCGAGGCGATCGCGGCCGGGGTCGGGTCGCCGTCGAGCCAGTCCTCGAAGAAGATGCCGGCGACGCGGTCGCCGACCTTGAAGCGCGTGACGCCGCTGCCGACGGCGATGACCTCGCCCGCGCCGTCCGATAACGGCACGCCGTTCGCCGCGGCGCCGCCGCGCCCGTAGCGGCCCTGCATCATCATGAGATCGCGGCGGTTCAACGAGACGGCGCGCACGCGCACCGCCACCTCGCCGGCCGCCGGCGTCGGCGCCGGCACCTCGCGCAACGCGAGCTCCAAAGCGTCGCCGCTCTGCGTGAATTGCCATTGACGAATCGTCTCCGCGGCATTCGCGCTCGGCACGAGCAGCACGAGCGCCGCGGCAGCCGGCGCGAAACGACGAAACGAGCTCGCATGCATGGCGTATCCCCCCAAAGGCTTCAATTCTTGCGCGACGCCGAGGCGCGCGTGTCCTTGCGTTTTCGCTGTTGCGGCTCGACGCGCGACCAATGCCAGGGCTCGTAGTCGAAGCCGAAGCGGTTGGCGCGCCCGTACGGCATGCGGAAACCGAAAGCCGCGGCGCTCTTCGTGAGCCAGCGAAACGCATCCGAAGTCTCGAATTCTGCAGTGAGCGGGCGCGTTCCCGGCGTCGCGACGTCGACGGCGCGGCCCGTGTGGTGCTCGCTGAAGCCCGGAGCCGCGTTGACGGCGAGGATCTCCTCGATCGGCTGGCCTGCGTCGAGCTTGCGCCGAATGATCTCGGCCTGGCGGCGCACGCTGCGAAAGCCCGAGACGAGCAGTAAGTGCACGCCGGCGCCGGATGCCGCCTGCTTCATCTCGTGCCACGCCGCGGCCGTTTCCGGCGCGAGCCGCTGCATCGTGCCGACGACGTTCGGTTCCACGTCCACGAGCTCGCCGGCCTCCTCGAAGCGGGGGCGGCGTGGATTCACGCCGTAGTCGCTCGGAATCGGCAAGTCCGCAAACAGATCGGAGCCTCTCATGTGACCGAGTGTACTACCGAACCTGGGAGGTCTGCGATCCGGCGGGCGCCGCTGGCGGCTTGCGCCTGAGTGCCGCGAACATCGAGAACTCCCACGGCCGCAGCGCGAACACCGCGCTACAGCTCTGCCGCTCGGCGGGCGGCAACGATGCGTCGCGCCGCGCGAGCTCGTCGAACTCGCGCGCGAGACGGTCGATCGATTGCGTGAGCTGCGCCAAGCTCGTGCGGGACAGGAGACCTGCCACGAACCTGAGATGCTCGCCGGGTCCCGCGAACGACGAGTCCAAGAATTCGCGTTGCACCTCCCGCACGAAGAATCGTTGCACGGCACCGTTCTTGCGCCACGTGAAGTTGCGCGCAGTGAGGAGCTTCACGCGATTGAACGGCAAGAGCTCGATGATGCGCGCGCGGTGCAGGCGAATCAAAAGCCGCTCGGCCTCGGCGCCGTCGATCGCGAACGTGCTCGTGATCGCGGGCAGCGTCCAGCCGTTCACCAATAGATACGTCATGAGCAGCAGCTTCGGGTCGGCCAGCAGCGCCTCCTCCTGCTCCGGCGTGAGCTCGGTCAGGAACTCGCGCCGCTCGTTCATCATCGCGACGAGATCCGCGATCTCGAGCCCGAGCAGGTTCAGGATCTGCTCCAAGCGCTGCAGCGAAAACGATTGGCGGGCGAAGAGGCGTTTGATGCTCGACTCGCTGAGCCCGAGCTGCTTCCCGAGCTTCGCATACGTGATGCCCTGTGCCTTCATGTAGCGCTTGAGCTCGCCGACGAGCAATCCGACCTGGGCCATCTTTGCGCACCCTGCGCGGCGAAACCGGCGCCGCCCAAGGGCTAGAGTATCGAAAAGCGGTACCGAGTGAAGCCGTCCACGGCCTGTGATCAACAACAAGGATGGAAAAGCGCTACCTTTGCGATACTGCGCGCCATGCCGCACAGCACCCGCTCACTGTTCCGCGCTTTCGCGTTGCTGCTCGTGTGCGCAGCTGCCACGGCCGCCGACGCACCGGCGCGGCGTTTCGCCTGCGTCCCGGCGAGCGCACCCGAGCCTTCGACGGCAGCGGGGCGCCTGTTGATCCTACCCGGCGTCGGCAACACGCGGTTTCATCTCGCGGACTTCGTGGCGGCCGCCGAGCGGCAGCTGCCCAATTTCGACGTCGAGGTGCGCACGTGGGGCAAGCCGTTCCTGACGATTCACAATCTGCGCGCGCACGAGCGCAACGTCGCGACGGCCGCGAGCATCGCAAGTGAAATCGCCGCCTGGCGCCGCGTCAATCCCGACGCGCCGTTCTATCTCGTCGGCTACTCGGGCGGCGGCGGCATGGCGATGCTCGTGACGGCCGCGCTGCCCGACGACGTCGCGATCGACCGGCTCCTGCTCGTGGCGCCCGCGATCTCGCCGGACTATCCGCTGATTACCGATGTGTTGCCGCACGTGCGCGAGTACGTCGTCAACTATGCGAGCGAGCGCGACCTGCAGGTGGGTTGGGGCACGCGAACGTTCGGCACGATCGACCGCAAACACACCGCGAGCGCCGGCGCGATCGGCTTCGCCGCGGAGCACGAGCGCCTGCTCGAGCACCGTTGGTCGAGCGCCGACGTGCCGCTCGGTCATGCGGGCAATCACTTGGCTTACTTGAGCGATCGCTGGCAAGCCGCCAAGCTGCTGCCGGCGCTCGATCCGTCAGTCGATCCAAGGGCTCTGACCGCGCGCTGGGCGCGCGCCTGCAAGGAGTCGTAGCCATGACCGTGGTGATTCTCGCGCTGCTCGGCGGCGTCGTCGGCGGCGCGTCGCTCGGCGAGCTCGGTGGCTTCGTGCTCGGCGCCGCGATCGGCGCGCTGATTGGATTCGTCGCGGACTTGAAGAACCGCGTGCGGCTGCTCGAGCGCCGGCTCGATGCGCGCCTCGCGGCCGACGCGCGGCCCGCGTCCGATGCGCCGCAAACGGGCGCAGCGCGGCCCGTGCCGGCGGCGCCGCCGCCGCCACGCGAGCACGCGGCCGAGCCCACGCCTTCGCGCGCCGCTGCGCCGGAGGTTGCTGCGCGGGCGGGCGCGAGCACGACGGCTCCCGTGCCGCGAGAGCGTCGGCGCACCGCGGCGCCGGCGCGCCGCGCCGGCCCGCGGCCGACCGGGCCCTCGGCCGTCGAAGACTTGTTCGCGAAAGCCGCGCGCTGGTTCACGACCGGCAACGTGCCCGTCAAGGTCGGCGTCGTCCTTTCGCTGTTCGGCGTGGCTTTCCTCGTCAAGGAAGGCATCGACCGCCAGTGGCTCGTTCTGCCGATCGAGATCCGGCTGATCCTCGTCGCGTCGTTCGGCGTCGCGCTGCTCGTCGTCGGCTGGCGGCTGCGCGAGCGGCAGCGCGCGTACGCGCTTTCCGTGCAGGGCGGCGGCATCGGCGTCTTGTATCTCATGATCTATGCGGCGTTCGCGAACTTCGGCTTGCTGCCCGCCGCGCTCGCTTTCGCCTTGCTCGTCGGCGTGACAGCCGCGGCGGGCGCGCTGGCCGTCGCGCAGGACGCGCGCGCTCTCGCCGTGCTCGGCACGCTCGGCGGCTTCCTCGCGCCCGTGCTGGCGTCGACGGGCTCCGGCGATCACGTGGCGCTGTTCAGCTATTACTTGGTGCTAGACCTCGCGATCCTCGGCATCGCGTGGTTCAAGGCATGGCGCGTGCTGAACGTGCTCGGCTTCGCGTTCACGTTCGGCATCGGCACGCTGTGGGGCATCGACGCCTACGAGCCCGAGCTGTTCGCGACGACCGAGCCGTTCCTGGTGCTGTTCACGCTCGTTTATCTCGCGATTCCCGCGCTGTTCGCGACGCGCACGCCGCCCGAGCTGCGCGGGTTCGTCGACGGCACCCTGACGTTCGGCACGCCGATCGTGGCGTTTGCGTTGCAAAGTCGGCTCGTGGCCGACATGGAGTACGGGCTCGCCGTGAGCGCCGTCGTGCTCGCGCTCGTCTACGTCGGCATGGCGACGTTCCTCTATCGAACGCAGCGCGAGGCGTTGCGCGTGCTCGTCGAGGCGCAGCTCGCGATCGGCGTCGCGTTCCTGACCGTGGCCGTCCCGCTCGCGCTCGACGCGCGCTGGACGTCGGCCGCATGGGCGATGCAGGGCGCGGCCCTCGTCTGGCTCGCGCACCGCCAGCAGCGGAAGCTCGCGCTCGCCGCGGGCCTCGCTCTGCAAGCGCTGTCCGGCATCGCTTACATCGAGCAGCCGTGGGGCGCCGCGGAGTGGCCCGTCGTGAACGGCTACACGTTGGGAGCGCTGCTGCTCGCGCTCGCGGGATTCTTCTCGGGCAGGTCGATCGATCCCGCGCGTGCGGAGCCGGATGGCGAGCCGCTGCTACGTGAGTGGCTCGCGAAGGCGCTGTCGATCGCGCTGCTCGGCTGGGGTGCGGGGTGGTGGTTCTTCGGCGGCTTCGCCGAGATCGAGCGCAGCGTGGCGTCGAGCGCGCAGTTCGCGAGCTCACTCGGCTTCGTCGCCGCGACGGCGTTGCTCGCAGTGTTGCTTGCGCCGCGCGTCGCGTGGCCCCGGCTCAACTGGCTCGCGCTGGCCTCTTGGCCGCTCGCCGCGTTGCTTGCCGCCATTGCGGCGCTCGCCTTCGCGCACCCGGCCGAGGATTTCGGCTGGCTCGGGTGGCCCGCCATCGTGCTCGCCATGGTCTTTTGTCTGCGCGAGCGCGAAGCGCGGGTCGGCCGGCTCGCAAGCATTTTGCACGTCACGGCGTACTGGCTCGTCGCGGCGCTAGCCGTTTGGGAAGCGCACTGGCTCGTCGACCGCGCGGCCGACGGCGTCTGGCCGCTAGCCGCAGTGCTCGCGCTCGCCGCGGCCCTCGTCCTGGCGACGCTGCGCGCCGCGAGCGCCGTGTCGTGGCCGTTCGCCGCGCACGCCCGCGCCTACGTCGAAGCCGGGTGCGGCGCAGTGGTTGCGGCGCTCGCGCTGTCGACGCTCTCGCTGAACCTCGCTTCCTCGGGCGACGCGACGCCGCTCGACTACGTGCCGCTCGTCAATCCGCTCGAGCTCGCGAGCGTTCTCGCCGTCCTCGCGTTGCTCGCGTGGCTCGCCGCGCTCGGCCGGCACAATGCCGCATTTGCCGCGGCCGCGCAGTCACGCCCGGCCGTCGCGGCGGCTGCCGCGTGGTTTCTCGTGACGATGACCGTTGCGCGCTCCGTGCATCACTTCGCCGGCGTGCCGTACGACCTCGAGAGCCTCGCCGAATCGACGACGTTCCAAAGCGCGCTGTCGATCGTCTGGGGACTGTCGGGTCTCACCGCGATGGTCGTCGGCGCGCGCTCGCTGCGCCGCCCCGTCTGGCTCGCCGGCGCCGCGTTGATGACGATCGTCGTCGCGAAGCTGTTCGTCGTGGACCTCGGCAATACGGGCACGTTGGCGCGCGTCGTGTCGTTCCTCGGCGTCGGCGTGCTGCTGCTCGTCGTCGGCTACTTCGCGCCCGTGCCGCCGCGGAGTGCCGGGGAGCCGCGCGTCGCGAGCCCTTGAAGAGGGAGGAGACCATGAGCGAGCCGAGAGCCATCGCACGCAAGTTCATGCTCGCCGCCGCTGCCGGCGCCGCAGCCGCGGCGGCTGCGGCGCTCGAGCCGCGCGAGTTCGTAGCCGGTTGGCCGATCGAAGCGCCGCAAGATGCCGCCGTGTTCGACGTTCCGCTGACGGCCGACGTGTACGCCGCCGCCGAAGGGCTCGAGCAGCTCGCCGTCCTCGATGCGAATGGCGAGCCGCAAGCCTTCTTCCGGCTGCAACCGCCGTCGCCGCCGCCGAGCGAGCAGCGCGTCGTGCTCGATGCGTCGCCGCTTTACACCGGCGCAGCGTCGCCGGCTCCGAGCATCGGCGTTACGACGGACGAGCGGAGCGCGTCCGTGACGGTGACGCCCGGAGCGGCGCGCGAGCCGGCCGTCGCGGGCTTCGTGCTCGACGCGCGCGCAGCCGGGTTCGCGCCGGCCGCGCTCGAGCTCGACTGGCGCGCGTTGCCGCAGCCGTTTCTGCTCGACGTCGCGATCGAGCAGAGCGCGGACCTCACGAATTGGCGCGGCATCGGGCGCGGGTCCGTTGCCGCGCTCGCGATCGGCGGCGCCGAGGTGCGCCATGCGCGCGTGCCCGTGCGTGCCGTCGCGGGCGGCTACTACCGCGTGACGGCGAGCGGCGCCGTTGCGGATTGGCACTTGCTCCGCGCAACGCTCGTCGGCGCCGTGACCGAGCCCGAGGCGGAGCAAAGCGTCGGCGTGCCGCCGCTGTCGACGAGCGCCGTGCCGGAAGACCCCGTCCCGGGCGCGCTCTACTTCGACGCGGGCGGCGCGCTGCCCGTGCGCTCGGTGGCGTTGTCGTTTCCGGGCGGCGACGGCTGGGTTCGCGCCGACGTGGCGGCGGCTCGCTCGCTCGCGGGGCCGTGGACGACGATTGCGCACGGCGAGCTGTTCTACGGATTGTCGTTCGAGGGCCGCGACTTCGCGAGCTCGCCGCTCGCCGTCGGCCGCCGCGAGATGCGCTACTGGCGGCTCGTGCCCGCCGCGCCGCCGCGCGGAGACGTCGAGCTCACGCTCGGCTTTCCCGCAGAGCGGCTGCGCGTGGCACCGATGGGGCAAGCGCCGTATCTGCTCGCGGCCGGAACGCTGGCCGACGGGGCGGGTCCCGATGCGACGCTCGCGTCGGTCTGGGCGCGTCTGCCGGCGGGCGGCGACGTGCCGCTCGCGGCGCTCGGCGCGCGCCGGGAGCTCGGCGGCGCCGCCGCGCTCGTGGCCGAGCAGCGTTTCCCGTGGCGCGCGGCGGCGCTCTGGGCCGCATTGATCGCGGGCGTGCTTGTCGCCCTCACGATGGCGGTTAGACTCGTTCGGGAGATGAGTCGCCAATCTTCCTGAGGCCGGCCCTGGCCACGTCGAAACCACGGCGCCGTTCGTTTGCGGCCAGGCTCGTGCGCGGGCTCGCGCTCGTTTCGCTCGTTTGGATCGTGCTATCCGTCGGCGCCGTGCTCGCGCTTCGCGCCGTCGATCCGCCGTTCACGTCCGTCATGCTGCTTCAGCCGGGCGCGTTCGGCGAGATCAAGTACACGTGGGTCGGCCGCGCTGCCATCGCGTACGACGCGGCGCGCGCGGTCATGGCGGCCGAGGATCAGCGTTTCGTCGTGCATCACGGCATCGATTTCGTGCAGCTCGATGAAGCGCTCGCCGACTATCGCGACGGCGACGGCTTGCGCGGCGCGTCGACGATCACGCAGCAAGTCGCGAAGAATCTGTTCCTCTGGCAAGGGCGCAGCCTCGTGCGCAAGGGGCTCGAGGCGTACTTCGCCGTGCTGCTCGAGCTGTGTCTGTCGAAGGAGCGGATTCTCGAGATCTATTTGAACGTCGCCGAGTTCGGGCCGCGGGTGTTCGGCGTCGAAGCGGCCGCGCGCGAGTATTTCGGCAAGAGCGCAGCGTCGCTGCGTGCCGAGGAGGCCGCGTTGCTCGCGGCCGTGCTGCCGAACCCGCAGCGCTTCCTCGTCGCGCGTCCGAGCGACTACGTGCGACAGCGTCAGGATTGGATCGCGGACCAGATGCGGTTGCTCGAGTCGCGCGGCCATTACCGCGGCATCCACTGGTGAGCCGCGTGCGCGTGCCGCTGTCCGTCGGTTTTCCGCCGATCGCCGATCGGCGCGCGCGTGTGCTCGTGCTCGGCAGCTTGCCGGGGCGCAAGTCGCTCGAAATGCAGGAGTACTACGCGCAGCCGTACAACGCGTTCTGGCGGATCATGGGGGAGCTCGTCGGCGCGGGACTCGACTTGCCGTATCGGGCGCGGCTCGAGCGATTGCGCGCCCGCCGCATCGCCGTCTGGGACGTGCTCGCGGCCGGCGAGCGCGAAGGCAGTCTCGACTCGGCGATCGTGCCGGCGAGCATCGTCGTCAACGATTTCAACACGTTCTTCGCGCGACACCGCAAGATCGAGCTGATTTGCTTCAACGGCAACGCGGCGGCGAATCTGTTTCGGCGCAAGGTGTTGCCGACCCTGGCGCCGCAGTGGGCCTCGATCGAACGGCGCGTGTTGCCCTCGACGAGCCCGGCTTACGCCTCGTTGCGCTTCGGGGACAAGCTCGAGCGCTGGGCCGCGGGGATGGGCGCGGTCGTCGGCCCGCCCTGAACGAGGCGGCTCTCCTTCGGGGCGAGCTAGCGAAACCAGATGTTGTAGATGGCCGTCGCAATGGCCGCGGCGAGGCCGGCGGCCGCCACCAGCCATTTGAAGGTCTCGAACGGGACCTTGGCGATCTCGACACGCAGGGCGCCGTTCAGCGCCTGCATGTCCTTGCGCAACTCACCAAACCCTACGTGCATCTCGTCCTGCGATCGATGTTCATGTATTCGAGCAGTGCGCGCGATGGGGCATAGCCCGGTGACAGCCGCAGAGACTGCTGCAAGGCCTCGATTGCACGCGCTCCGTTGCCCGGGGAACTTCCACGGGGAAGCCGAGCCGCGTCGACAGGGCGGCAAAGTGCTTCCCGATCGCCGCGAGACCGCCCTGCTCGCAAAGCGCGAATGCATCGTCCATGTCGAGGCCCCAGCCCTCGAAGATGCTTTGCAGGCCTTCGTAGCCGCTCGGCAACGGCACGCCGCGAGGCAACCTGCGCTACGCTTGGCGCACCGCTCGAGCCCTGCGGCAAACCGCTCCGGACCGATGGACGACGGGATGAACGGCTTCAACAGCGGCTTTGTCTATCGCACGACGGTCGACGCGGCCGGCGCCGGGTCGAGCGTGCTCGCGTTTCACGTGGCGCGGTACCGGCACTCCGGCGAGCGGGCTTGGCGCGCGGCGATCGACGCGGGGCGCGTGCTCGTCAACGGCAGGCGCGCCGAGCCCGAGCAACAGCTCGCGGCCGGCGACGCGCTCGAGTTCCATCGCGCGCCGTGGCGCGAGCCCGACGCGCCCGAGTCGTTCGACGTCGCGTTCGAGGACGACGACGTGCTCGTCGTCGTCAAGCCGGCCAACCTGCAGGTGTTGCCGGCCGGGCCGTTCTCGTCGCGCACGCTGCTCGAGCTCGTGCGCCGCAGCGATTCGTCGCGCGCCGAGGCCGCGCCGGCGCATCGCCTCGGCCGCGGCACGTCGGGCCTCATCGCGTTCGGCAAGACGGCGCTCGGCCGCTCGGCGCTCGCGCGGCAGCTTCGCGAGCTCACGCTCGGCAAGACGTATCTCGCGTGGGTCGAAGGCGCCCGCTTGCCGCCATCGTTCGCGGCGCGACAGCCGATCACGCGGGTGCCGCACGGCCCCCTTACGATCCACGCGGCGGCCGCGCACGGCCGGCCGTCGTGGACGCGCGTGCGCGTGCTGCGGCGCGCCGGCGAACGCGCGCTCGTGGCCGCGCAGCCGATCACGGGGCGGCCCGATCAAATCCGCATTCATCTCGCGGCGGCCGGCGCGCCGATCGTCGGCGATCCGCTGTTCGGGCCGGGCGGCGTGCCGAAGAGCGACGTGCCGCCGGGCACGGGCGGGTACTTGCTGCACGCCGCGGCGCTTTCGTTCACGCATCCGCGGAGCGGCGCGCGCGTGCGGCTCAAGTCGTCGCCCGATTGGTTGGTGGGCGTGCCGCAGAGTAGAGTGGCTTCATGAGGTGGAGCCCCGCGCTAAGACATCTTCTAGCGCTGGTGGCCGCGGTGGCGGCGCTGGCCGGCTGCGATCCGGGCCCCGAGACGGCCTCGGGCCCGCGCGCCGTAACGTTCCCGGGCGCCGCGGGCAGCGCGCAGCCGCGCCTGACGGTGGGGCTCGACGGCGCGCCGGTGTTGAGCTGGCTCGAGCCCGCCGCCGACGATGCCGTGGCGCTGCGCTATGCCGTGTTCGAGGCCGGCGCGTTCGGCCCGGCGCGCGAGGTCGCGCGCGGCGCCGATTGGTTCGTGAACTGGGCCGATTTGCCGTCCGTGCAGCCGATCGCGGGCCAAGTGTGGGCTGCGCATTGGCTCACGCTCGCACCGAACTCGGCTGGCGCCTACCACGTGGCCGCGGCGGTCTCGTCGGACGGCGGGCGCACCTGGGGCGCGCCCGTGCAGCTGAACGACGACGACACGATGGCGGAGCACGGCTTCGTCGAGCTGTTCGCGTGGGACGGCGACGTCGCGGCGCTCTGGCTCGACGGCCGGCAACTTGCCGAGTGGTCGTTCGACGAGCCGGACCGGCTGCTCGGCACGAGCTTGCGAATCGCGGAGCTCGACGCCGCGGGCAAGGTCACCGCGCGCGAGATCGTCGACGAGCTCGTTTGCGACTGCTGCCAGCCGGCCGTGGCCATGACGTCATCGGGGCCCGTGCTCGCCTATCGCGACCGCACGCCGGACGAGATCCGCGACATCGTCGTCCGGCGTCACGCGGCCGGCGGCTGGCTACCGCCCGTCGCGGCGGCGGCGGACGGCTGGCACATCGAGGGCTGCCCCGTGAACGGACCCGCCATCGCGGCGGCCGGCGAGCGCGTGGCCGTCGCGTGGTTCACGGCGGCCGGCGGCACGCCGCGCGTCAAGCTCGCTTGGTCCGAAGACGGCGGGCGAACCTTCGGGCCCGCGGTCGAGCTCGACGGCGCTGGCTCGTTCGGCCAAGTCGGTGTCGTGCTCGGGCAAGACGGCGCCGCGCACGTCACTTGGTGGCGGGCCGCGGCCGGCGGCGGCACCGATCTCGTGCTCCGCAGCGTCGCGCCGGACGGCTCGCTCGGCGAGCCGCGCGCCGTCGCGCACAGCAGGGAGACGCAGCCCGTCGACGTGCCGCAGATTGCGGCGGCCGGCGACGATCTTTTGATCGCCTGGACGAGCCTCGAAGGCGAGGGCACGGTTCACGCGCTGCTCGTGACCGGCGCCCCGCGCAGCTAGCCCTCGAGGGGTGCAACGGCGCCGCGTTTCGGCGCAGAATTCGCGCATGCTGAAATCAGCCATGCGCGCGGCGGTGTGGGTGGGCGCCGCCGCGCTCGGTTCGCTCACCGCCGCCGCGCAGCATTCGGGCCATCAGGCGTTGCCGCCGGCGGCGACGGAGCTCCATCCGGGGCTCGGCGAGTACCACTTTCCGATCACGACGGCGAGCGCCGACGCGCAAGCCTACTTCGATCAGGGCATACGGCTGCTCTACGGATTCAATCACGACGAAGCCGCACGCTACTTCCGCCGCGCGGCCGAGCTCGATCCGCGCGCGCCGATGCCGTATTGGGGCGTCGCGCTCTCGATCGGGCCGAACTACAACGACACGGCCGTCGATGCCGCGCGCGCACAAGCGACGTACGACGCCGTGAAGAACGCCGAGCAGCGCGCCGCGAACGCGAGCGAGCGCGAGCGCGACTACGTCGCCGCGCTCGCGCGGCGCTATCCCTCTCCCGAGCCCGCCTCGGATTGGCTCGGCTTCCATCGCGACTACAGCGAAGCGATGCGCGCGATGATGGCAAAGTATCCCGACGACCTCGACGCCGCCACGATGTTCGCCGAGAGCCTCATGATGCTCAGGCCGTGGCAGCTTTGGAGCCTCGACGGCGAGCCGGCCGAGGGCACGCTCGAGCTCGTCGCGGTGCTCGAGTCCGTGCTGCGCCGCAACCCCGATCATCCGGGCGCCAATCACTTCTACATCCACGCCGTCGAGGCGTCGCGCAACCTCGAGCGCGCCATACCGAGCGCGACGCGGTTGATGACGCTCGTGCCGGGCGCGGGCCACCTCGTCCACATGCCGGGTCACATCTTCCTGCAGACCGGCGACTTCGGCCTCGCCGCCGAGACGAACGTCAAAGCGTCGGAGGCCGATCGCGCATTCGTCGAGCGCACGGGCGCCACGGGCGTCTACCCGCTCATGTACTGGACGCACAACATTCACTTCATCGCGTACGCCCGCGCGCAGCAGGGCCGGTACGAGGAAGCGAAGCAGGCCGCGCTCGACATGATCGCGAACGTCGGCGACGCCGATCGAGAGATGCAGATGCAGATGCTCGAAGGCTTTCGTCTGTATCCGATGATGATCGACCTGCGCTTCCATCGCTGGGACACGCTGCTCGCGACGCCGGAGCCCGAGCGCGACAGAGCGTTCAGCCACGCGTTCTGGCGCTACGCGCGTGCGATGGCGCTCGCGGCGCAGGGCGACGTGCGCGCCGCGGCGGCCGAGCAGCGCCGTTTCGAGCGCGAACGCGCCGCCGTGCAGCCCGAGCTGCAGTACCTGATCAACAACAAGGCCGGCGACGTCCTCGCGCTGGCTGCAGCGACGCTCGATGCGCAGCTCGCCGCGGCGCGCGGAGACTCGGCGGCCGCCATCGACGCTTGGCGCCGCGCCGTGACGCTCGAGTCGATGCTCCAGTACGACGAGCCGCCGGCGTGGTTCTATACCGTGCGGCAAAGCCTCGGCGCGGAATTGCTCGAGGCCGGCAACCACGACGAAGCCGAGCGCGTGTTCCGCGAAGCCCTGGCCACGCGGCCGCGCGACGGGCGCTTGCTGTACGGCCTGTGGCAAACGCTTGCCGCGCAGGGACGCGACAGCGAGGCCGTGCTCGTTCAGGGCGAGTTTTCGCGCGCGTGGCAGGACGCGACGGTGCCGTTGACGCTCGACGACTTGTAGCAGCGTCGTGTACGGCTGGTTCATCGTCTCCATGTGGTTGCACCTCGCGGCCGCAACGGTTTGGATCGGCGGGCTCGCGTTCATCAGCATGGTGCTCGTGCCGACGCTGCGCACGCCGCAGCTGCGCCCGCAGGCGCTCGCGCTGTTGCGCGCGTCGGGCCGCAAGTTCCAGCGCATCGCGTATGCGAGCTTCGTGACGCTCGCGGTGACCGGCGTCGCCAACCTCTACTTCAAGTCCGGCGGCTCGCTCGACGTCGTCGGCGCGTGGATGCCGACGCCTTATGGGCGCTTGCTGTCGGCGAAAGTGCTGCTCGTGCTCGTGATCGTCGCGCTTTCGCTGTATCACGATTTCGTCGTCGGGCCGCAGGCGGCGCGCGCGCTCGAGACCGATGCGGCGAGCGGGGCGGCGCAGGCGCTGCGGCGGCGCGCCGCGTGGCTCGGCCGAATCAATGCGCTCTTGTCGCTCGTCGTGATGACGCTCGCGCTACTGCTCGTGCGCGGCATCCCGGCGTAGCCTGCCGAAAGCAGCAGCTCCCGGCGGCCGCCGCAGTGCCGGCCCCTCTGGCCCAAACTTTGCGGCGGGGGGCGGGCGGATGCGATGCGCGGACACGACGTGCAGGCCGGGCACAACCGGTTCGGCGATGAATCCCTGTTGATGGCTGCGCTGCGCTGGGCGGGAAAAGCGCTGCCCGGCGACTACGCGCGCACGTTCGTCTACCGAAATGTGATCTACAAGCCGCGGGCGCGCGCTGCGCACGGCCGTGAACGCGTTCTACCGCATGGACCACGTCTATGCGGTGATCGAAGAGCTCGAGCGCCAGTACAAGGGGCCGTTCTCGATTCTCGAATTCGGCGTCGGCGATGGCTACGCGTTCGCAAAGAAAGCGTACGCGACGCGCCGGAATTCCTGTCGACGTTGAGCGCGCACAAACCGATCCTCGTTTGGATCGATTGCGACTACTACACGTCCGCGCGCGCCGCGCTTGAGCGTCTCATGCCGTATTTGCCGAGCGGCTGCGTCATCTACTTCGACGAGTACGAGTTCAACTTCGGCAGCCGGCTGACCGGCGAAGCGCGGCTCGTCCACGAGATCAACGCCGGCGTATTCGGCGACGGGCTCGAGCTCGTGCTCGACGGCGAGCTGTCGTGGGACTTACGCCGCCGCTACCGCTTCGTCAATCGCGACGCGCCCTACATGTTCGAGCGCAAGACGGAATGGCAGCGCGTCGTCGCTTGGCGTAAACGCACCGGCAACGGTTCGCCGCTTCCCTGAGCAGCATTCGCCAGCGTTGTCCGAAGCAGCGCCAGCAACAACAACGCCAGGGCTTCGAGCGCGAGCGCGCCGCCGCCGCCCTCGATCGCGGCCGGTTGCGGTTGCACGTTCACGGTGCGCGTGACCGGCGTCGCCGCGTTCCCCGACAGGTCCGTGACGGAATACGTCACGGTGTAACTGCCGAGCACCGTCGTGTCGACGGGGTTCACGACGACGATGCGCGACGTGATGTCGCCGTCCTCGGCGTCCGTCGCCGTGGCGCCTGCGTCCGAGTAAGTGGCGTCGATCGTGACGTTCACGGTGGCGTCGCCCCGCAGCTGAATCGTGGGCGGGTTCGAATCGGCTTGGCCGAAGTTGCCCGAGCCGTCGTCGAAGAACAGGCTCACGCCGTTGCCGACGACGGCGAGATCGACTCGATCGTCGTGGTTGAAATTGCCCGCCGCGGCGGCGCGTGCGCCCGGGGTTGCGAGTTGTTGTGGGTGCAGCGCGAACGTGCCGTTCCCGGCGCCGGCGTCGGTGAAGAACCGAATGCCATAGCCGTTCAGAGCGAGCACATCGGCGCGCGAGTCGAGATTGAAGTCGCGAACCAGCAGGCCGGCCGTCTCGGCGGCGCCGAGCTCGTCGGCCGCGAAGAACGCGCTCGCCGCGCCGGCCGTGTTCAGCCAAACGAGCGAGCTCGGCACCGCGGGCGGCGCGGCCGTGCCGCGCGCGAATACGAGGTCGGCGCGGCCGTCGGCGTTGAAGTCGCCGGTTCCAACCGCGCTCGTCGGGCCCGTCGCGAGCGTGGTCGCCAGCACGAACGCGCCGGACGCGTTGCGATAGACGGCTGCGTCGCCGTCCCCGCTCGCGATCACGAGCTCGGGCAGTGGGTCGGCGAGCAAGTCGACGAGAAGCACGTCGCGTGCGTCGTGCGGTCCGACGCCCCCGCCGGCCGTGAACGCGGTCCCGGCCCCGTTGTTGAGCAGCACCATGCTCGTGCCCGGGTTCGCGAACACCAAATCCGGGAACGAGTCGCCGTTGACGTCGCCGGCGGCCACCGCGCGGCTTTCGACGCCGGCGTTGCCGAGCGAAATGCTCGTGAAGGTGCCGGCAGCGTTCGAGAAAATGCGGTCGGGGGCGCCGCTGCCGGCGGCCGAGGCCACGTCGAGGTCGCCGTCGAGGTCGAAGTCCGCGACGGCGACGTCGGCGGTCAGCGCCTCGCCGCCGAGCCCTTGCGGGGCGTCGCGAACGAGCGCCGGCCCGGGTTCGCGGGGTCGGCAACGTTCGTGAACAGCACTACGCCTTGCGCGGACGCGGTGCCGACGACGAGGTCGTCGAGGCCATCGCCGTTGAAGTCGCCGGCCGCCGCGGCCCGCGCTTCCGGGAGCTCGATGCGTTGCGCCGCGGCGCCGGCGACGCGCTGCGCAACGCTCAACGACGCCGTCGCGGAGTCGTTGCCGGGCGTCTCGTCGAGCGCGCCGGCGCCCGTGACGGCGACCTTCGCCGCTGCGAAGACGTCGCCGGCTACGCTGCCCCGACCCGTCAGCGTGACGGTCGTCGACGTGCCGCCGGCGAGCGCGCCGAGCGTGCACTCGAGCTGCGACTGGCCGCCCGGCGCCGTCAAGGTGCACCCCGAGGACGTCGGCGGCGCGTCGAAAGCGAACGGAACCTCGCCCGCGAACGTGACTTCGAGCGACGCGCCCGCGGCGCCGACTTGCGGCGCGCGATTCGCGACGGTCGCCGTCCACGACGCCGGCGTGTCGATCGGCACGGGGTTCGGCGAGGCGCTCATCGTCACGGTAAGGTCGACACGCCCCGCCGGCAGCACGGCGAGCCGGAATTGGCCAGGCACCGTCGTCGTCGCGTCCGCCACGGTGAAGCGCACGGTATGCGTGCCGACGCTCGCCGCGATTTGCGGCGTGCCCGACAAGACGCCTTCCCCGCTCAGGCTCAAGCCTGGCGGCACCCCGGCCGTTGCCGCGTACTCGAGCGAGGCGAGCTCCGTGTCGTCGTCGCTGACGAACCGCGTGAGGTCGAGCTCGAACGGCGTGTTCTCCGTGGCCGTTTGCTCGGAGATCGTGGCGATCGAGGGCGCGTCGTCGACCGCGCTCACGGTGATCTCGAACTGCTGGTCGACGGGCGAAGCCGTGCCGTCCGTGACCCTCATCGTCACGGCGTGCGTTCCGGCGTCTTCCTCGCTCGGCGTGCCCGAAATCGTCGCCGGCGGCTGGAACGTGAGCCATGCCGGCAGCGTAGGTGCCGATATCGTCGGCGTCGTGCCGTCGGGATCCGAAGCCGCGAGCGTGTAGCGGTAGGCAACACCTTCGGTCGCAGTCGTCGGCGCGGCGCTCGAGATGAACGGGGCGTCGTTGACGGGGGAAACGCCGATCGTGACGGTGGCCGGCGCGCTGTCGAGCGAGCCGTCGCGCGCACGATACGTGAAGGTCGTCGTGCCGTTGAAGTTCGCGGGCGGGGTGTAGACGAACGAGCCGTCGCCGTCGAGCTGCAGCGTGCCGTTCGCCACGCCGCGCACGAGCACGGCCGTCAGCGCGGCGCCCTCGGGATCGGAGTCGTTGCCGAGCACGCCATTGCCGTCGACGCTGAGCGGCGTGTCTTCGGCCGTCGCGTAGCTGTCGGCTTCTGCGACAGGAGGGTCGTCGACGGCCGCAACCGTGAGCGTAACGGTCGCGGTGTTGCTGCGCGTGGTACCGTCGTCGGCCTGGTACGCGAACGTCACCGAGCCGTTGAATTGCGGCGGCGGCGTGTAGCCGAACGAGCCGTCGGGCTGCAGCGCCAAAGTGCCGCTCGATACCCCCGTGATCAGCACCGCGGTGAGCGGATTGCCGTTCGCGTCCGTATCGTTGGCGAGCACGCCGGTTGCGGCAGCGACGTTCAGCGTTTGCCCCTCGTTCAGCGCGTAACGGTCCGTGCGCGCCACGGGCGGCACGTTGCCGCCGCCAGCCGGTATGACGCTGATCGTCGCGGTGGCCACGTTGCTCGTCGCCGAGCCCGCCACGGCTTGATAAGTGAACGAGTCGTTACCGCTGAAGCCGGGATTCGGGAGGTAGAAGAAGCCGCCGACGGCGTTGAATAACAGCACGCCGTTCGTCACGTTCGTGACGAGCGTCGCTTCCTGGCCGCCGGTGTCGTTCGCCAGAACGCCCGACGGCGCGCCGACGCTGAGAGGCACGCCGGCCGGCGTCGAGTAGATGTCGTCTTCTGCAACCGGTTGAGCGACGGCCGGCAACGTTGCTGCCGCCAGCATCCAACCACGAAAAAGCCGCGTCCATCCTACGGACAATGTCCGTGGCGCCCCCTAGCGCGCGAGACCTCCCGATACGCGTAGCAATGCACGATCCATGCCGCGCGCTCGCGCCGGAAATGGCGGGCAGCGGCTGCGGATCAGCGCAGTTCTTGGGGCGCCGTTCTCAAGACGATGAATCGCTCGTGGCGCCGACGCCGCGCGCGAAGCGGCTCGCATCACCGCCGGGGGCGCGAGACTCGAGCTTGCCCGAGCCCGTCATGCGCGGCGCGAGCGCCGGGAGCTCGACGGTGACCACGAGGCCCGGGGCGTTGTCGCCGAGCGTGAGGCGCCCGTGATGCTGGAGCGTGACGGCGTTGACGAGCGCCAGCCCGAGCCCGTTGCCGGGCTGCGAGCGCGCGCGATCGAGCCGCATGAAGCGCTGCAGCACGCGGCCGCGGTCCTCGGGCGGTATGCCGGGGCCCGAGTCGGCGACGCGCAGCACGGCGCGGTCGCCGTTGCGCTCGAGCGCGATGCGCACGACGCCTCCGGCGGGCGTGTACTTCACGGCGTTGTCGACCAAGTTCGTGAGCACCTGTGCGAGCAATTCTCGATCGCCGTGAACTTCGACGGATCTGGGCGCGTCGGCGTGCAGCGCCACCTGACGATCCTCGGCTGCGGCTTGATACAGCTCGCAGACGTCGCGGACGATCGGCTGCAAGTCGACCGTCGTAAACGCACTGCGATACGCGCCGGACTCGACGCGCGCGATGCGCAGCAACGCGTTGAACGTCGCGAGCACCTGATCGAGCTGCGTGACGCATTCGGCGAGGTCTTCGCGGCTCGGGTTCTCCGCGGCGGCGACGGTCTCGAGCCGGTTGCGCAGCCGCGTGATCGGCCCGCGCAAATCGTGCGCGACGCTATCGCCGACGTGCCGCATGCTTTCGAGCAGGTTCTGGATTTTGTCGAGCATCGCGTTGATGTTCTGGGCGAGCTCATCGTGCTCGTCGTTGCTGCCCTTGAGCGGCGCACGCCGGCTCAAGTCGCCCGCCATGATTTGGCGCGTCGTGCGATTGAGCTCGGCGAGCCGCCGTTCCGAGCCGACGGCGAGCAGCAGACCGCCGACGAACGCTAGCGCGAGCGTGAGCGTGATGCCGTAGATCGACGCGCGGCGCAGCACCTGCCGGATCGCCGTGAGCTCGCGGATGTCGCGGCCCACGAGTAAGCGGAAGCCGGGGCCGAGGTGCAGAAGCAGCGCGCGTACCGGCGTGCCCGTGTCGCTCTCGACGAAGTCGATCCACTGAGCCCGCCCGCCGTCGGGTGCCGCCGGCCACGACGAGACGCTGACGTTCGCGATCAACGGCCGGCCCGCCGCGTTCGTCAACAGGTAGAACGAGCGCGTATCGCGTTCGATGCGCTCATCGATGAGGGCGCCGAGCCCGCGCACGCCGGTGCGCTCGTACTGCTCCACGAGCCCGTTCATCTCGGCTTCGATGATCGCGTCGGTTTGCGTGTCGAGATAGCCGAGCGTGGCCCAATAGATGAAGGCCGAGAGCGCGCCGACGGACAGCGCGAACAGCGCCATGTACGCGAGCGTGAGCCGGAACAGGTTGGTGCGAAATAGGCGAGGCAGTTTCATGCGAGCCGCTCAACCGTCGAGCCGGTAGCCCGCGCCGCGCACGGTGTGCAGCAGCGGCCGGTCGAAGCCCTTGTCTATTTTCGAGCGCAAGCGGCTGATGTGCACGTCGATGACGTTCGTTTGGGGATCGAAGTGGTAATCCCAGACGCCTTCGAGCAGCATCGTGCGCGTCACGACTTGACCGACGTGACGCAGTAGAAACTCCAGCAGCTGAAACTCGCGCGGCTGCAGATCGATGGGCTTGCCGGCGCGGCGGACCTCGCGGCGCAGCAGATCCATCTCGAGGTCCGCGGCCTTGAGCACCGTCGCCGGCGCATCGCTGCCGCTCTTGGCGCGCCTGGCGAGCGCCTCGAGACGCGCAAGCAGCTCGCTGAACGCGAACGGCTTGACGAGGTAGTCGTCGCCGCCGGCTTTGAGCCCTTTCACGCGGTCGTCGACTTCGCCGAGCGCGCTCAAGATCAAGACGGGAGTCGTGTTCGCCGAAGCGCGCAGCGTGCGGATCACCGTGAGGCCGTCGATGCCGGGCAGCATGCGATCGACGACGAGTGCGTCGTAGCTTTCGGTGGTCGCCAGGAACAGGCCGTCCCTGCCGTTCGCGGCGAGATCGACGTTGCAGCCGGCTTGGACCAAGCCGCTGCGGATGAAAGAGGCGACGTCCTTGTCGTCCTCGATGACGAGAATTCGCACCTTGGTTACCTACATACGCCCGGCGTGCGCCCGAGCGTATCGCGGGTCCCGGCCCAAGGGGGGGAGGAAGGCCGGGACCCGCTTCGACTCAGGTGCCGCGCGTGAGATTTCGCGCCTCTTCGCGCGTCATCTTATAGATGTTGTCGATAGGGTAGCGGAAGCCGCCCACCTTCACCGCGTCGAACTTCGCATAGACACGGCTGCCGAACTGCGTGATCCCGATGACCTGCGCGAACTTGAGATCCGGGCTTCGGAACGCGAGCTCGACCAGGTACGGGTCGAACGGAGTCGCCCACACGATGACCGTGTCGTCGTCGATGACGCTCCAGCTATGCGGCCGCCGCAGCATCGGGATGCTGTCGACTTCCTCGTAGGCAGGCACCGCGGTATTGCCGGCCTGCACGGCGGCGGAGGCGAAGCTCGCGCCGGCCCCGACCGTCAAACCCGCCGCGAGGCCGATGGCGGCCAGCCTGCGGATCAATGACGTGTTCATGGTGTTTCTCCTCATGCAGCCTTGGATCATGGCGAGAGATTAGGTTCGACGAGCTGAACGAGAACTTAACGATTCACGAGCTTCGCACGCCTTCATTACAAATCCGTAGGGAACCGTTGAGATGGACGTAAGCCCCCCGCACATAGATTGGCAGCCATGGACGAACAACGTTTCGGAGGAGTGCTGCGATGACCGGACGGTGGAAGAGCGCTTCCGCGCGATTCGGCTGGCTCGCCGGGGCCGTGGGCGCGGCCGCGCTGAGTTTCTCGTTGTTGACCTTGAACGACGACGTCGACGCCCAGCCGGCGAAGCCGCGCACGGCGGCTACGCCCGCCGTGTCGTTCGCGGACGTCATTGAGGCCGTGAGCCCCGCGGTCGTCAATATCGCCGTGACGAAGGTCGAGTCGGCGTCGACGACGTGGCAATTCTCCACGCCGCGTGGGCCGCAGGACTTCCAGTCGCCGTTCGACTTCTTCCAGCGCTTCTTCGAGGGCGACCCGAGGCAGTTCCAGCGCCGCAGCGAGGGTCAAGGCTCCGGCTTCCTGATCGATGCGAGCGGCTACATCGTCACGAACAATCACGTGGCCGGCGATGCGGATGAAGTTACGGTGACGCTGCAGGACGGGCGAAAGTTCGACGCCGAGCTCGTCGGCAGCGACGCGCGCACGGACCTCGCGGTGCTCAAGATCGAAGACGACCGCAACTTCCCGTATGTCGAGCTCGGCGACTCCGACGAGGCGCGCGTGGGCGATTGGGTGGTCGCGATCGGCAATCCGTTCGGCCTGGGCGGCACCGCGACGGCCGGCATCATTTCGGCACGCGGCCGCGACGACGTGCGCGTCAACGAGTGGAGCTACATCGACTATCTGCAGCTCGACGCGCCGATCAATTTCGGCAACTCGGGCGGGCCCGTGTTCAATACGGCCGGCGAGGTCGTCGGCGTCAATACCGCGATCTTCACGCCGAACGGCGGCAACGTCGGCATCGGTTTCGCGATTCCGTCGAATCAGGTGAAGGAAATCGTCGCTGAGCTGCGCGAGACGGGCACGGTCGAGCGCGGTTATCTCGGCGTGAACATTCAGAGCCTCGACGAGGATCTCGCTGCCTCGCTCGGGCTGGACGATGCGCGCGGCGCGCTCGTCGCGGAAGTCGTCGCAGGCGGTCCGGCAGCCAACGCGGGGGTGCAGCCCGGCGACGTCATCACGCGCTTCAACGGCGAGGACGTTCGAGATGCGACCGCGCTCAGCCGTGCCGTCGCCGCGGCGGACCCGAACGAGTCCGCGCGGCTCACGGTGTGGCGCGACGGCCGCTCGCGCGAGCTCACGGTGGAGCTCGGCGAGGCGCCGAACGAGTCCGTTGCGGCGAACCGGGGCCCCGGCTCGCAAGGCGGCCCCGGCGCGGCGGGCCTCACGCTGCAGGCGTTGACGCCTCAGGATCGTGCGCGGCTCGACCTGCCGGACGACCTCGAGGGTGTTCTCGTCACGCGTGTCGCGCAGGATAGCCCGGCAGCCGAGAAAGGTATCCGCGCCGGTGACGTCATCACGCGCATCGACCGCCAGCCCGTCACGACCGTCGCCGACGCCGCTGCGGCACTGAATGCCGCGCGCCAACGCAACGGCACCGCGCTCTTGCTCGTGCGCCGCGGCGACGCCCAGCAGTTCGTGGCATTGAACTTCGGGTAATCGCGGCAGTCTGTGGTTTTTTCGGGGCCTCGGCCAGCTCCCTCCCCCCCCCCTTGGCCGGGGCCCTTTTTTCCCTCCCGTCCCCGCCTGCTAGACTTCTTGCGCGCGACTCGCTAACGGCCAAAAACAAGGTGGAGTCATGAAGCGCTGGAGTTTGGCGTGCGTGTCGGCCGCGTTCGTGTTCTGCGCTCCGCTCGGCGCGCAGGCACCAGGGCCGCTCGCCACCCCGACCGAGAAACTCGACCATCTCCTGTCCCAATGGCGCGGCCAGCCGGTCGCACGCGTGCGCGAGGTGTTCGGCCGCGAGGACGACACCGAAATGCGCGGCAGTAATCCGGTGCTCGTCTACGAGAAACGGATCAAGGTCCGCGCCACGCTAGGCGGCATCGCGGTGCACCCGAACGGCGGCCTGCGCTGCGTCGTGCGTTTCTTGATCGGCGACGACGAGGAAGTCTTGCGCGTCGCGCGGCAGGGCGGCGGCTCCGAGTGCTGGAACGCCTGGCGCCAGTACGAGCCCTGAGCGCGCGGGGCGGCCGCGCCTTGTGACGCCGCGGCGGCGGCGGCGATAATTTCGCCTCTTCGCGTTGCACGGTCGTCGCATGCCGAGGCTTCTCAAAGATCCGCTCGTTCATTTCTTGGGGCTGGGCGCCGTGCTGTTCGCGATCTCCGCATGGCGCGGCGAGCCCGTGACGGCGGGCGCCGAGCGCATCGTCGTGACGGCCGAGCAAGTGGCGCAAGCGCGCGCGGCCGCGACGGCTCTGCAGGGCCGCGAACCGACGGCCGCGGAGCTCGAGGCGCTCGTAGAGCCGACCGTCCGCGACGAGGTGATGTATCGCGAAGCACTCGCGCTCG
>Ga0073934_10001564_pt1 | contig 53889 bp, 45 predicted proteins | sample LarsenN4metaG_FD_76834 | JGI IMG/M metagenome (GOLD analysis project Ga0073934, IMG submission 76834) | Hot spring sediment bacterial and archeal communities from British Columbia, Canada, to study Microbial Dark Matter (Phase II) - Larsen... ...
CTCTTCCTGCCGCCGCTCCTGCTTGTCATGGAACGGCGCTGGCCAGAGGCCCGCTATGCGTCGCTGCCGGGCTTCGGCCTGGGGACGGTCTGGCGGCTGGCCGGTCGCCATGCCACACTTGTCCGGGCGGGCGCGATCATCGTGGTGCTGGCGACGGTGTTCCTGGCAAGGGGGATTACCTTCGAGGGGGAGCTGAAGAACCTGCAGCCGCGCCACTCCGAGGCGTTCCTCACCCAGGAGAAGATCGAGACGCACCTGTCAATCAGCCCGAAGCAACTGCTGGTGGCCATTGACGGCACGGACCGGGACGCGCTCCTGCAGCAGGGGGTGGCGGTGGACCGCCTGGCCGGACGCTATCTGCGGGAAGGGAAACTGGCCGATTATTCCAGCATCGGCATGCTGGTGAACGACCCGCCGACCCAGCGGACCGTCAGGGAAGGGCTGCAACGCGCCCTGGCAGGTCGCGACCTGGTCGGGGAAACGGAAAAAAATCTGGATCGGGCCGGATTCGCAGCGGCAGCGTTTGAACCGTTTCTGACCGGCATGGCCGGGCTGGCCGGTGCAACCGAACTGCCGCCGAGCGCCGGCATCGACCTCCTGGCCGCGTCGCCTCTCAGGGGGGTGGTGAGCCGCCACCTGCACCGTGACGCCGCCGGCTATCACCTGCTCGCCTATCTGCACTACCGGGGGGGGGAGTTCCCGGTGGACAGTTTCCTGGCTGAACTGCACCATGACGTGCCCGAAGCCCGGGCCACCAGCATCGACCTGGTGAGCCGGCAACTGACCGAACTGGTGCGGCAGAGCTTTATCCAGGGTGCGGCCCTGGGGGGAGTGCTTGTGCTCTTCCTCCTGTTCACCCATTTCTCCGGGCTGGGGGGCATCTTCGCCGCCCTCTTCCCGGTGCTGGCCGGGGTAGGGTCCATGCTCGGCATCATGGCCGGGATCGGCATGGGGATCAACTTCATGAACGCAATGGTACTGGTGACGATCCTCGGCATGGGGAGCGACTACGGCCTGCACATCGCCCACCGGGTCGGCGCTGCCAGCGGTCAGAAGCAGGAGGCTCTGTTCGTGCAGAGCGGCCGCGCCGTGCTCCTCTCCGCCCTGACCACCATCGCCGGCTTCGGTTCCCTTGCCTTCGCCGACTACGGGGCGCTGGCCTCCCTGGGGTGGGCCACCAACTTCGGCATCTCTGCCACCGCGCTCTTCTCGCTGGTTGCCCTGCCCGCCTTTCTCCGCCGCACGGGTGGTGCACCATGAGCCGACCCCGCCTGCTCCTCGTCTACCCGGCCACCCACAAGCTCGGCTGGGTGAAGCGCTTCCAGCTCCCGTCACTGGCCCTCACCCAGATTGCCGCCGCAACACCGCCCGAGTGGGAGGTCGTGCTGGCTGACGAACTCCATGACGAGATCCCCTTCCACGGCGACTTCGACCTGGTGGGGATCACCGCCATGACCCACCAGGCCCTGCGCGCCTACGAGATCGCCGACCGCTTCCGCGCCAGGGGGGTGCCGGTGGTGCTCGGCGGGATTCACCCGTCGGTGCTCCCCCAGGAGGCGGGGGAGCATGCGGATGCGGTGGTAGTTGGCGAGGGGGAGCCGGTCTGGCCGGGGCTGCTGGCGGACGTGCTCGCAAGGCGACTCCGTCCCCTCTACCGCGCTACCATCCCCCCCGGCAACAGCCTGACCATCCCCTGGGGGCGGAGGGAGATCTTCTCCGGGAGGCAGTACCTGACCACCCAGACCCTGCAGGCGAGCCGCGGCTGCCCCTATGACTGCCCCTTCTGCATCACCGGCCAGTTCTTCGGCAAGAGCTTCCGCTACCGCGAGCCGGAGGACGTCCTCGCCGAACTGCGCACCTTCACCGGCCGTCTGACGGTCCTGCTTGACGACAACATCCTCGGCGATCCGGAGCGGGCCAAGCCGATCCTCAAGGGGATGGCCGGCATGGGGCTCAAGTGGGGGGGACAGGCGAACCTCCGTTTTGCCGAAGACCCGGAAGCGGTGCGGCTCCTGGCCGACTCGGGCTGCATCGGCATCTTCGTGGGGATCGAATCCATGGAGGGCGAGCATGCCAACCACCCCAAGACCGGCAGCCGCCATTCCCAGGCCGACCTGATCAAGCGGATTCGCGATACCGGCGTGGTGGTGGAGGCGTCCATGATCTTCGGCTTCGACGACCACGACGAAGGGGTGTTCGAGCGGACGGTCCGTTTCCTGGAGGAGTGCCGGCCGAGCCTCCCCACCTTCCACATCCTCACCCCCTACCCCGGCACAGCCCTGTTCGACCGGTTCGACCGGGAGGGACGGCTGCTGCACAAGGACTGGCGCCGCTACGACCACGGCCAGGTGGTGTTCCAGCCGAAGCAGATGACTCCGGAAACGCTTTACCGCGGCTGGCAACAGGCCCGCTGGGAGGCCTACCGCTGGCCAAAGATCGGCGAACGGGTCATGCAGAGTCCCGGCAAACCGGTGCACCTGCTCTACAATCTCCTGCGTCGCGGCGGCATCGATCGCCCCGACCCATTAGCGGAAACGAACCCATGAACATACTCCTCCTGCGCCCCGACCCGGGGCATGAAAAATTCGGCCTCGGCCCGTTCTTCCGCGTCGAGCCCCTCGGCCTCGAGTACATCGGCGCCGCCCTGCTGGCCGCCGGCCACCGGGTGACGGTGGCCGACCTGCGCTTCCGGCCCGGCATCCCCACCTGGATGCGCCGGAGCAGACCGCGGATCGTCGGCATCTCCTGCCTCCACGCCCTGGAGTACGACCGGATCGTCGCCACCGCCGCCGAGGTGCGGCGCATCGCCCCTGACGCCTTCATCATCGTCGGCGGCCATGCGGCCGCCTCCTATCCGGCCCCCCTGGAGCACGACCTGATCGACGCCGTCTGTCTGGACGACGGGGAGGAGGTCTTTCCGGCCCTGGTCATGGCCATGGAGAGGGGCACGCCTCTGAGCGAGGTGCCCGCCCTGCGGCTCAAGACCGAACACGGCTGGGTCACCACCCCTCCCCTGCCGGAGCGGACCAGCCTGGACCTGATCCGCCTCCCGGCCCGCCAGCTCGTGGAACAGCACCGCAACGGCTACCACTGTCTCCTGTTCAAGCCGGTCTGGCTGGTGGAGACCGCCCGTGGGTGCCCGCACCGCTGCACCTTCTGCTCCGTCTGGCAGTTCTACGGCCGCAGCTGCCGGGAGCGAAGCCTGGCCGCCGTGGTGGAGGACTTTGCCACCACCGGCGATTCCATATTCGTGGCCGACGACCTCTTCTGGTACGACGAAGAGCGGTGCCTGGAGCTGGCAGATGCCCTGAAAAAGCGGGGCGTCTTCAAGCGCTGGATCCTCGTGCAGACCCGCACCGACCTGATCACCAGGCGTGCCGAGGTGATGGCGGCCTGGCGGCCGCTGGCCAGGGACTTCGACATCTTCCTCGGTCTGGAGGCGGCCAGTGATACCGGCCTGGAAGGGATCACGAAGGACTCGGGGGTAACTGACAGCATCGAGGCGGTGCGGGTGGCGCGGGAACTCCGCTACGGCATCAACGGCAATTTCCTGGTTGACCACAACTGGGAGGAGGCCCAGTTCCATGAGCTGTGGGACTTCGTCGCCCGTCACGGCCTGCAGCGGGCCGGCTTCACCGTGCTGACGCCGCTCCCCGGCACCGAGTTCTACGAAGGGATCAAGGGGAACATACCGGACCAGCCCTGGAGCAACTTCGACATGCACCACCTGCTCTGGGAGCCAAAGCTGGGTGCGGAGCGGTTCTTCGAGCTCTACGCCGAGACCTGGAAGCGGTCGATCCTCAACACATCCGGCGAGAAGAGCCTGATGGACTGGATCCGCCAGGTGAAACCGTCCCAGGTCCCCTATATCGTCCGGGTGCTCTGGCAGACCCAGCGGATGATGAAACCGGGGGCGTACCTGACGGAGCACAACTTGAGCCGGATACCCCTCCCCGAACCGTCGGCGCGCCAGCCGAGCGTAATCAAGCGAGAGAATTCGAAATGAACAGAACAGTGAAACGGCTATTTGTTGCCGGCATCATGGCCGGCAGTCTGGCGGCGGCTCCCCTGCTGGCGGGCGAGTTCACCGAGGAGGTGAAGCAGACCGGCAGGGAGGTCAAGACCGGGGCAAAGCAGGCCACCGCTAACCTGAAGGAAGACTTCAAGCGGTCCGGCCGCGAAACCAGGGACGCCTTCAAGTCGGAAGGTCGGAAGATCAAGGAAAATTTCAAACGCGAAGGGCAAACGATCAAAACGCACGCCAAAAAGAAAAGCAGGGAGATCGGCCCGGAATTGAAAAAGGCGGGGCGGGACACCAAAGAGGGGCTCAAGAAGACGGGACGCGATATCAAGGATGCGGTAACGGGAGAATAAAAAGCGGCCCGGGAAAAACTTCCCGGGCCGTTTATTGTTCCATCCGGTTTATTTGGGGTCTGGTTATGGTGCGGAGGACAACGATTCCCTCCTATCAACCATCCAGCTGATCAGGAGAGCTTCTCCAGGAACCTGGCCAGGTTTTGACCGATTCCCTTTGCCTGGTGCGGGAAGAGGTCCTCGAAACTTTCCAGGGACATGGCACCCCGGTACCCGGTTTCACGGTCCTCGAAGGTCGCCAGCTCCTTGCCGGTCTCGGCATCCACCAGGCGCCCCTTGAACTTCAGGTAAGCCATGCCCGCGCCGAAGCCGACAAAGAACTTGAGGGCGCGGCTCCCCGCATTGAACTCGGTGATCTTCCCTTCGAGAATGACCGCTTTCCCCTTGGCAGTGCCGCTCCTGTCGACGTTCCTGAACAGCTTCTTCAGTTTCAGATCACCTTCCAGGGTCAGGGCGATGTTGGAAAGGAGCATGGGAGTCATGGCATCGATCTTTACCCGCTCTTCGTCGTCGACCCGCTCATAGGCGGCCCCTTCAGTGGAAAACTCCCTGATGATTATGGTGTCATAGTTCCTGGAGAGCTTCTCGGTCAGGAAGATCGTCTCTTCGCTGAGCGCTTCCGGGCGGGGAAGCGTTTCCGCCGCCATCAGGCAGACCGGTGTGGCGGCAAGGGCAATGATGAGAGCAAGCAGGGTGAACAGTCGTTGCATGGGAACCTCCGGGGCAAAATAATAAAAATGAGCCCCATATATACCACACCCTGCGCCTTTGGCAATGCGAGAAAACAAGTCCTCTTCCAGCTCATCTCCCCTGCGTGGTCACTTGCGGGTCAACTGTCAGAATTTGGCCCGGAAGCCGACGGAGAAGCTGTGACTTTCGATTTCGATTTCGTTTTCCAGGTCCCAATATTCGTCAAAGGTTGCTTCGCCGGTCTTGAAATAGCGGTACCCCAGATCAAGGGAAAACCGTGGATTAAGGGATATCTCGAGTCCTGCGCCGACCTGGAAGGCACCCGTTGTCGCACTGTCTTCGTAAAAAATCGGATTGCCATTGGATTCAAAGGCATCATCTTCGAAGCTGAGCGTGGCAAACCCGACCCCCGCGCCGAAGTATGGGGTCACGGGACTTGCATTCTCAAGGTCAACGAACGCGTTGAACATGACCGCAAGTGTTCCAAGACTACTGTCGTCCGACCCCCGGAATCGTGCGCCAGAAGGGGTGGTGATCTCATCGATTTCCGCATCACGGTAAGACAGCTCCCCTTCCAGCCTGAACATGCCGAAGTCATACCCACCGGTGCCCCCCACATATATGCCCGGGTTAAATTCCAGGTCGTAATCCCGCGCGGTGCCCAGGGCGTAATCGAAGGTATTGAGGGTTGCATCATCCGTCTGGTTGACGCCCAGAAATCCGGACACATAGGCACCCGGCTTCGACGGAGCTGCGGCAACGAGAGCCGGAACAAGCAGCAACAGAACAACGATGGCTAATGCTCTTTTCATGGAGATCCTCCTCTTTCGGAACGTGTTTACCAGAATGACAGGATAAATTGATTTTCCAATTATAACGCAAATTAACGAAAACGTTCTTCTCTGTCAGAAATTTTTCGTCACCCCGAGTGACTCACCACTTCTTCTCCCGCTCCAGGCGGATGATTGCCGGCAGGTTCCTCAGGAAGGAGACGATGCTGTGGGGGGACTTCCAGAGCATGGTGGCGTACCCCCAATGGATGCGATGGCGCCGGTAGAAGCGGCGGATGAACTCGTCGTACAGCCCCTGCAGCTCATCCCGGGTCATGCCGTTGGGAATGAACACGGGGTTGACGCAGTTCATCAGCGGCCACTCCTCGTTGAACTCCCCGTGCTCGCGGATGCCGGCGTAGACCGGGGCGCCGGGAAAGGGGGTGAACATAGTGACGTTGATCTCGTCCAGCGGCAGCGCCAGGGCGTAGTCGATGGTGCGGCGGATCGACTCGGGCGTTTCCCCCGGCAGCCCCACCATGAACAGCCCCTTGACCCGCATGCCGGTATCGTGCACCATTTGCAGCTTGGCCTGCACCTCGTCCAGTCCGTAATATTTGCGGTGCTTTTTTATCACCTCCGGGTCCCCCGACTCGATGCCGAAATTCACCTGCCAGCAGCCGGACCGCTTGAGGAGCTGCAGCAGTTCAGCGTCCACATGTTCGAGGCGGGCGATGCAGTTGTAGCCGACTTTGAGGCCGCGCCGTTCCTTCAGTTCGCAGAACTCCGCCACCCTTTTGCGATCGGTGGTGAAGAGGTCGTCGTAGAAAAAGACGTGGCGGATGCCGTAATCGCGGCTCAGCATGGCCAGGTGCTCGACGATGTACTCCGGCGAGTTGAAGCGGAAGCCCCGGTTGAAGACCGAACGGTCACAGTAGCTGCACTGGTAGGGGCAGCCACGGCTGGAGATGATGCTGGTGTTGGGTGCCTTCGGGTAGCTGAACAGGGGGAGGAAGTAGCGCCGGGGAAACTCCGGCAAGCGGTGATAGGCCGGAAAGGGGAGGGAGTCCAGGTCGGGGATCAGCTCCCGCTCGGCAGCGAGCGAACCTTTTCCGTCGACCCGTGCGGCCACGCCGGGGATCCGCCCCCCGTCGCGACAGCCGGAGGCGACCAGTTCGTAGAAGGTCTGCTCCCCCTCGCCGATGACCAGGTAGTCGATGGCCGGGAAATCGTCCAGAAGCGACGCGCCGGCCGAGCAGGCGTGGGCGCCGCCGAAGACGGTGACGGTTTGAGGCAACCGCTCCTTGATCCGGGCGGCGATGGCGTACCCCTCCAGGAACGAGGAGGTGGTACAGGAGAAGCCGACCACGTCCGGGGAGCGGCAAATGACCTCGGCCACCAGCGCGTCCTGCGACAGGGGAGTGGCGTAGCAGTCGATGATCCCCGCCGCGATGCCGCGCGCCTCCAGATAGGCGGCAATACTCATGATCCCGAGCGGCGGCATGACATTGAAGATGGTGGTGATGTCCGGCCCGGAGCCGAGCCAGTTGCTGCCGTGGGGATGGATGAAGAGTACGTTCATGGTGGCCTATTAAATGCCGGAACTGGAGAGAAATCAACCGTAATATCCTGAGGCGACGCAGCGGATAAAAAAAGCGCAACCACAATCGGTTGCGCATAATTCTTTACACTTTAATCAACGGTCGTCTCTAAAAGGGAATATCGTCGTCCGGGTTGAACCCCGCCGGCTCGTCGTAGGACGGATAGGGCTCGCCGCCGCCCGGCTTGCCGCCACCCTGGCGTCCGCCGCCACCCTCCCCCTTGCCGCTCAGCATCTGCATCTTGTCGCCGACGATTTCGGTGGTGTAACGGTCGCGGCCGTCCTTGTCCTGCCACTTGCGGGTCTGGAGGCGCCCCTCGATGAAAACGGTCTTCCCCTTGGCGAGGTACTCGCCGGCGATCTCCGCCAGCCGCCCCCAGAGGGTGATGTTGTGCCACTCGGTCCGTTCTTCCCAGTCGCCGTTCTTGCTCTTGAACTTTTCCGATGTTGCCAGGGAGAAGCTGGCGACAGCCTGGCCTGAGGTGGTGTAACGAACCTCGGGATCCTTGCCGAGATTGCCGATGAGCATGACTTTATTCAGACTGGCCATAAATGTGGGTCCCCTTGTTCCTGAGTTTGAGTGATGATTTTCGAGGGCCAGTCTATAAAAACAGGCCCTCTTTGGCAAGCGCTATTTGGTTGACTCCGGCGGTAAAAACCAGTAAGTTTGCGGAGATTACCCGGTGGATTTTATTATGCTGCGTGCCTGTCTGTATCTTCTTTTTTTTGCCCCCTGGACGCTTTTCTGCGCCGTTACCGCAATGCTCTCAATCTTCATTGATCCAAGCGGCAGAGCTTACCACCGGTTTGCCCTGCTCTGGAGCAGGTACGGTCTGCTGATTGCCGGGGTGAATCTGGAAGTCGAAGGGGCGGAGCTGGTCCCCCGCGACCGGCCGCTGATCTTCATGGGCAACCACCAGAGCAATTTCGACATCATGGCCCTGTTCCATGCGATTCCGATCCGCTTCAACTGGCTGGCAAAGGAAGAGCTGTTCCGGGTCCCCTTTTTTGGTCCGTCCATAAAGAGCGCCGGCTACATCCCCATCAACCGGGGTGACGGCCGCGACGCCCTCAAGAGCCTGGACCGGGCGGCAAAGCTGATCAGCGCCGGCACCAGCGTAACCATTTTCCCGGAGGGGACCCGTTCCACCGACGGCCACCTCCTCCCCTTCAAGCGCGGCGGCTTCATCCTGGCGGCCAAGGCGGGGGTGCCGGTTGTCCCGTTTACCATCGTGGGGAGCAGGGAGATTAATCCGCCGGACAACTTCCTGTTCCTCCGGCCGGGTACGATCAGGATCAGGTTCAGCCCCCCCATCCCGACCGGCGGACGGGGAGCACAACAACAGGCCACCCTCATGGAACAGGTGCGGGAGGCGATTGCCTCGAAGCTGGAGATTTGACCATGGATGCACGCTATCTCGTTTTAATCGCTATCGGTCTCGGAGTAACCGCCTGGAGCCTGCCGGCGTCGTACCGCCTGCGCACCCCATGGCGCATTCTTGCCGCGCTGGCAGCACTTGCCGGCATACTAGCCACCCTGATGGGGACTCTCCTCCTGACGGTGCCCGGATTTTTTAGGTGATCAGATGCTGGATCGGACAAAAACAATAATCATCAATGGCGCGTTTATCGCTGTGCTGTCCCTCTTCCTCTTCGTCGCCAGTACCCAGTGGCGGCAGTGGACGCAGTACAACCGGGGCAACAAGGCCCTGGCAACGGGCAACCATATCCTGGCAATTGCCGGTTATGAATCGGCCATTCACATGTACACGCCCCTGAGCCCGCTGGTGGAGCGCTCCGCGGTAAAGCTCTGGACCATCGGCGAATACCTGGAGGCGAATGGCGATACGGAAAAAGCCCTCATCGCCTACCGTGCCCTGCGCAGTTCCTTCTACTCCACCCACGGTCTTTTCCGCCCCGGAACGCGCTGGATTGCCGACTGCGACGTCAAGCTCAGAAGCCTGGCAAAGCCGGTTCAGCCCGCCCGATAGATCCCTATGGAATCCACTGCCCACGACATCTCCGGACTGAAGATAACCCCCCTCGGCGGCCTTGGTGAAATCGGTCTCAACATGATGCTCTTCGAGTACGGTAACGACATCATCATCGTCGATTGCGGCCTGATGTTCCCGGAACCGTACATGCTCGGCATCGACCTGGTCATTCCGGACATCAGCTCCCTCCTGGAGAGGAAGGATTCGATCCGGGGGATCTTCCTCACCCATGGCCATGAGGACCACATCGGTGCCCTCCCCTACATCCTCAGGGATATCAATCCCCCCATTTTCGGTACCGCGCTCACCCTGGGTTTCGTCAAGGAGAAGCTGAAGGAGTTCGAACTTGACGGCTCTGTGGAACTGATCCGGACAAAGCCCCGGGAACGGGTCAAGGCGGGCTGCTTCACGGTGGAATTCATCCGCGTGGCCCACTCCATCGTCGACGGCTGCGCCCTTGCGATCCATACCCCGGAAGGGGTGGTCATCCACACCGGAGACTTCAAGATCGACCAGACGCCGGTGGACGGCGAGCTGACCGACCTGGCGACCTTTGCCCGCTACGGCGAGGAGGGGGTGCTGGCTCTGCTGTCGGACTCCACCAATGTGGAGCGGGAGGGGTACACCCTGTCGGAGCGCCTGGTCGGGGATGCGTTCGACCAGATCTTCCCCAAATGCCCGGCACGGATCATCGTCGCCGCCTTTTCCAGCAACATTCACCGGGTGCAGCAGGTGGTGGACGCCGCGATCCGCTCCGGCCGCAAGGTACTGCTGAACGGCCGCTCCATGATTGCCAACGTGCAGATCGCACGGGAACTCGGTTACCTCAGCATCCCGGACAGCGCGCTCATCGACCTGAAGGAGCTTCCCCGGCTGCCGAAGGAGCAGGTCTGCATGATCACCACTGGCTCCCAGGGAGAGCCGATGAGCGCCCTCTCCCGCATTGCCATGGATGATCACAAGCAGATCAGGCTGGAGCCGGGGGACACGGTCATCCTCTCCTCCAGGTTCATCCCGGGAAACGAGAAGACCATCTCGGAGTTGATCAATCACCTCTACCGCCGCGGCGCAGAGGTCTTCCACGAAAATGTCTCCGAAGTGCACGTCTCCGGCCATGCCAGCCAGGAGGAGCTTAAGCTGGTCCTCAACCTGGTCCGGCCCGCGTGGTTCCTCCCCATTCATGGCGAGTACCGGCACCTGGTGCAGCACGCCCGGCTGGCCCAGCGTGTGGGGATTCCTCGGGAGCGCTGCATCGTCATGACCAACGGCGACGTGGTCGCCTTCTCGGCCGGGGAGGCGTGTCTTCTAGACAAGGTGGAGCATGGCCGGGTCTTCGTGGACGGCAAGGGGATCGGCGATGTGGGGGAGGTGGTGCTCAAAGACCGCAAGCACCTCTCCGAAGACGGCATGGTGGTGGTGATCATCGGCATCGACCAGTCCAGCGGACAGGTCATCTACGGCCCGGATATCGTCTCACGCGGCTTTGTCTTCGAGGACGAGAGCAGGGAATACCTGGATCAGGCAAAGAACCTGGTCCTGGAAAGCCTTTCCCAGCACAACATAGAGGTGCTGGGTGAATGGACCGAGGTGAAGCAGGAGGTCCGCGCCGTCATGAAACGCTTCTTCAAGAAGACCATCGAGCGCAGACCGGTCATTCTCCCGGTTATTCTGGAGATGTAACAGGCCCCCCCTCCTTTATTCTTTCATTTTGTATTCAATTAAATTAATGCTATTCTCTTCGACCATGGATGATCAGACAGAAAAAAAAGAGAGACTCACCGTAGAAATAAAAGGGATGCTCCTCGGCGCGGCCGGGCTCTTCCTCCTCATCTCCCTGGCCTCGTTCAGGACTGACGACTACTCCTTCAACACCTTCACCTCGGAAGGGGTTATCCACAACTTCGGCGGCAGGTTCGGAGCCCAGTTTTCCGACCTTCTGCTGCAGCTCTTCGGCCTGGCTTCCTACGCCATACCGATCTCCCTGCTCTATCTCTCCTACCGGTCGCTCCGCTTCAAGGAGTTCCGCTGGCGGTCCTACAAGATAGCCGCATTTACCGGCATGATGGTCACCCTGGCGGCACTCTTCGCCTTCAATCTGGAGTTTACCGAGCTGTTCGGCCAGAAGGTCCCGACCGGCGGCGCCATCGGTTTCAAGGCCAGCGAAATTCTTCGCCGCTACCTTGGAGCAACGGGTGCAATACTGTTGCTCCTCCCCATGCTCGCCGCATCCATCATGGTGCTGTCCCGGTTCTCGTTCATCCTCTATGCCGACTGGTGGATAAATGCCCTGGGCGACCGCTGGAAGCGCTCCCGGGAAAAACGGGCTCTGAGCAAATCCCTGGAGGAGAAGGACGAAAAGAAGGAGAAGAAGGGTGAAGGGGCCGCCCCGGTCATCAAGCCGCTCCCGGTCACGCTCCCGGCAATGCCGACCCTCCCCAAGAAGGAGGAAAAAAAGGAGAGTGCCAAGCTGAAACCGGTGCAGGAGACCTTCGACTTCATCAGGAGCGACGGCGAATTCAAGACCCCGCCCCTCTCCCTTCTGGACAGCCCGCCGCAGACCGAGCGGAAGATCGACAAGGAAGCCCTCTCCATGAACGCCCGGCTGCTGGAGAAGAAGCTGAAGGACTTCGGCATCGACGGCGAGGTGGTGGAGATCTGCCCGGGACCGGTCATCACCATGTACGAGTTCTCCCCCGGCCCGGGGATCAAGGTCAGCCGCATCGCCGGACTGGCCGACGACCTCTCCATGGCGTTGCAGGCCCTGGCCATCCGCATCGTCGCCCCGATCCCCGGCAAGGGGGTCGTGGGTATCGAGCTCCCCAACCGTGACCGGGAGACCGTTTTCCTCAGGGAGATCTTTGCCAGCGAAACCTTCCACAAGGGGAAGATGAAACTCCCCCTGGCGCTGGGGAAGGACATCAGCGGCCACCCCCTGGTAACCGACATGGCCAGGGCCCCCCACCTGCTCGTCGCCGGTGCCACCGGTTCGGGCAAGTCGGTCGCCATCAACACCATGATCCTGTCACTTCTCTACACAGCAACCCCCAAGGATGTCCGCCTCATCATGGTCGACCCGAAGATGCTCGAACTCTCGGTCTACGAGGGGATACCCCACCTGCTGCTGCCGGTTGTCACCAACCCGAAAAAGGCGGCGCTTGCCCTCAAGTGGGCCGTGGAGGAGATGGGGCGCCGTTACCGGCTGATGGCCGACAAGGGGGTCAGGAACATCGACTCCTACAACCGGGAACTGCTCCGGGAAGAGAAGGAAGTTGCCGAACTCCAGGCCAATGCAACGGTGTCGGTCGAAGAGGTCGAGGAACTGATCGATACTGACGAGGCGGCCATCCAGGAGTTTCTCGCCAAGGAGGAGCAGCTGGAGCACGGTCACCTGCCGTATATCGTCGTCATTATCGACGAGCTGGCCGACCTGATGATGGTTGCGGGCAGGGAGATCGAGGAGTCGATTGCCCGGCTGGCCCAGATGGCCCGGGCTGCCGGCATCCACCTGATTCTCGCCACCCAGCGCCCGTCAGTTGATGTCATTACCGGCCTGATCAAGGCCAATTTCCCGACCCGCATCTCCTTCCAGGTCTCCTCCAAGATCGATTCCCGCACCATTCTCGACTGCAATGGTGCCGAGTCGCTCCTCGGCATGGGGGACATGCTCTTCCTCCCGCCGGGTACGGCCAAGCTGATCCGCTCCCACGGCGCCTTCGTCTCCGACGCCGAAGTCCAGCGGGTGGTGGAATTCCTCAAGAAGCAGGGGAAACCGGTCTACGAAAAATCGATCCTTGAGATGAAAGAGTCGGATGCCAAGGGTGGCGGCAGCGATGAAGAGGACGATCCCCAGTATGATGCCGCCCTGGCACTGGTTGCCGAGGCCCGCCAGGCATCGATCTCCATGATCCAGCGCCGCCTGCGTATCGGTTATAACCGTGCCGCCCGGATCATCGAAAAGATGGAGCAGGAGGGGGTCGTCGGACCATCAGACGGCACCAGCAAGCCACGGGAAGTTTTCATCAACAAGCTGTAGGGATTGTGAACCGAATTTCCCCACCTGGAATTTCAGTGTCACAGCAGGTATCGTGACCGGGAAGTAGCGCGCCGTCAACTCGCTTGATCCGAAAAATCGACACGACTGCGCACCTCTGCCGTTCACTTGAACCGTTACGGAGACGGCATGAAAACCGGTTTGCGGAATAAATTCATCTTCATTGTCCTCCTGGCGGTTGTACCTTTCATTTGCTATGCAGTCCTCGACTATGTTCAAACTCTCAATGACAAGAAAAAAGATGTAATAGCACGAAATCATGAAAAAGCCGTGGAACTGGCCAAGGAGATCGAGGAATTCATAGAGTCATCCCGAAATGTGCTCTACTCCCTCTCCCTGCACCCTGCCCTGAACAGAGGCGACTCGGCAGCCTCCAATGACATCTTCAACCAGCTCATCCCCCTCTACCCTCTGCACCTCAATATTCTCGCAGCAGACATGGACGGCAACAATTTCGCCAGCGCCGTAAACCCGGAACTTGCCCAAAAGTCGAACGGCACGGACAAGGAGTGGTTCATCAGGGGGAGCAAGGGGGTATCGGTCGTCTCGGATCTATACCAGTCAAAGCTGTTTAAGCACCCCACTTTCATGATAACCATGCCGGTCTTTGACGCTTCAGGCGAGCAGTCCGCCGTACTCGGCTTTCCGGTAAACCTGCACAAGCTGCAGGAACATTTCCTGACAACGGAAACCCTCGGCGCCCGGACAGTCCTGTCCGTGTTTGATAAAAAATCCGTCTACCTGATCAATACTGCCGATGGAAGCGAGATCGGCAAACCGTGCAAGCAGCTTGCCCTGTTGCGGGAAATGGCAAACAAACCGGATGGTTCGCTGGTAAGCCATGACCCCGGTGACGTCAAGCGTTATTACTCCTTCGCGAGCGTTGATTCAACCGGCTGGAAAGTACTGGTCGGGGTGCCGGCAAGTGAAGTCTCTAAAGAAGCCAACCGGGGGGCACTCAGACATCTTTTCTTTTTCATTGCAATCTGCCTTGTCGGTTCCCTCACCGCCTTCTACTACAGCCGCAAATTGGGAAGAAGAGTTGAAGTTCTGATCAACGGTCTTGACGAGGTTGCTGCCGGGAACTTCGACTATCGCCTCCCCGCCGATGGAAACGATGAAATTTCCAGTGCTTGTGACGCTTTCAACCGGATGACGGCAGAACGCCAGAAGGCCGAACAGGAGATACTTCATCTGGCAAATACCCTGGAAAAAAATGTGGCGATACGAACCACCGAATTGACCAATGCCAAAAACGAACTTGAATCTTTCTCCTACGCGGTATCGCACGATCTGCAGGCGCCCGTTCGCCACCTGATAGCCTACTCCCAGATGCTCATGGAGGACTCTAGTGCTGAATTGTCCGACTCCGCCAGGAACTATATCCAGAGGATAAACAGATCCGGAATTCAGATGCGCGAACTGATCACCCACCTGCTGACACTCTCCCGTCTCAACAGTCAGGAGATCAACCGGACCGTGGTCGACCTGAGCATGCTCTGCCACTCCATTTGCACGGAGATGCAGGAGAGCGATCCTCGGGATCACGTTCAGGTCAACATCGAGGAAGGCCTTACTGTTGCAGCAGATCTACCCTTGCTTAATATTGCCATGCTCAATCTTATCGGCAATGCATGGAAATATACGAGAAATACGCCTGAACCCCGCATCGAAATCGGCTCGACTCTGCAGAACGGGCAGCAATGCTTTTTTGTCCGGGATAACGGCTCCGGATTTGACATGGCCTACAAGGATAAGCTGTTCACCCCCTTCCAACGCCTGCATACCGCTGAAGAGTTTGAAGGTTCCGGCGTCGGCCTTGCTACCGTATTGCGCATCGTCCAGCGACACGGAGGTTCCATCTGGGCAGAAAGTTCCCCCGGCAACGGCGCTGTTTTCTATTTTACCCTGAACAGGGAAACCTGACAGATCTTTCATCAAGGAGAAGATCAATGGTACCGATTGACACATTGGCACATTTTGCCGTCACCATTATCAGCAAGGACAGGCCCGGCATAGTAGCCGACACCACGGAGGTACTCTACCGTCTCGGCTGCAATATCGAGGACTCCAGCTGCACCATGCTGGGGGGCGATTTTGCCATGATTCTCATCGTCACCCATGAAAAACCGTTCGCGAAATCACGCCTGAGTGACGAATTCAAGGCACTCCAGGAGCGGACCGGTCTTGCGGTCCACCTGCGAACGCTGCATGAGGATGAGATCACCCATGCAAAGGAGGAGGGGGAACTCTGCCTGATATCGGTGTACGGTTCTGACCAGCCCGGCATCGTTTACCGGGTCACCCGGGCACTGGCCGACCGGCAGGTGAATATCACCGACCTGAATACCCGTCTCATCGGCACCAAGGAAGAACCGGTCTATGTGCTGATGCTCGAGGCGATTCTTCCTCCCGGGATGTCGGTGGAGGAGACCTCTGCCATGCTGGAAACACTGAGAAACGAACTGAAGGTTGAAATCGGCGTCAGAGCGATCACCCCGGTTTCCCTTTAAAAATCCATTCATGACGGACTGACAGATGCCCGAACAGAAAATCCTGCTCTACCCACATCCGCTGCTGAAAAAACCGGCCCGAACCATAGAACGGGTTGATGAAGAAATACTTGGCCTGGTGACAGACCTGATCGATACCATGAGGGGGGGCCCCGGTTCGGTCGGCGTGGCAGCCCCGCAGATCGGCGTCTCCCTGCGCGCCTGCGTCGTGGATGTTTCCGCAAGCAAGCTCGGCAAGGAGAACAACCACGGCCTGCTGGTGATGCTCAACCCAGAAATCATCGCGGCATGCGGTGCAGCGGTCATGCGCGAGGGGTGCATGAGTGTGCCGGACTACACCGGCGACGTGCAGCGCCATACGGATATAACCGTACGTTTCACCGACGGAGATGGTAAGGAGCGCGAGGTCTGCGCGAGCGGATTCGAGGCGGTTGCCATACAGCACGAGATGGACCACCTGGACGGAATGCTTTTTCTCGACCGGATCGTTTCACTGAAAACAGGTCTTTTCAGAAGGAAAAGCTACAAGTAGGAAGGAGTTGCGGTCAAGGGTTCTCGGGCGCAGAGGGGAATGGGGAGGATCTTTTTCCCAACGGACATATCTGTTAAGAATACTCCCAACTATTTTATTTACAAGACTGGTATTATCGGCTGGCCTGCATTATATTTGAACCAGATAGAACGAAGGATGAACCGAAAAGGGTGAAAGGAGGGTAGCAGCGTGATTGATGACACTCCACCCGGCAGGTCAGTCGACATAGTTGTTTCACCCGTCCGGAAGCAGTCGGACCGGACAGTACCTTGAAAAGGTAATCAGCATTCAATGCAAAAGAGGCCCGCCAGTTTGGCGGGCCTTTCATTTTACCGATTCAGACGAGTCGCCCGGGGTCAGACGTCCCCCCGGTCACGGACCAGCCGTGCATAGGAGCGGTCATGGCTCTTCTCGGCTTCGGGCGAAAAGAAGCAGGCAGGAAACTGGTTCCGGTCCCGGTGGTAGGCAACGCAGGCACAGCAGTTTCCCTTCCGTTCGCATGGATAGGTACAGGCACATTTTGAAGCATCGCCGCGACATTCCATCATGATCTCCCCTTTCACATGATCCCGGTACAAAAAGCAAGGCCCGCTCTGCGCGGGCCTCTCGTTACGACTACTTTTGCGACAGCCGGTGCACGCATTCGACCATGAAGATGGCGTTCTCCGGCGGGACGGTCGGCAGGATGCCGTGTCCCAGGTTGAAGATGTGGCCGGGACGGCCGGCGTTTTCGTCCAGTACCCGCTTCACCTCCCGCTCGATGATCTCCTTCGAGCCGTAGAGGACCGTGGGGTCCAGGTTCCCCTGGACTGCCATCTTCGGTCCGAGCACGTCGCGGGCCTTGCCCAGGTTGACATGCCAGTCGAGACCCATGACGTCACCGCCGGCCTGCTGCACCGTATCCAGCATGGTGGCCGCACCCTTGACGAAATGGATCACCGGTGTGTTTTCCCGGTTAAGACCGTTGATCAGCTTGGTGGTGTAGGGAAGGACGTAGCGGGCATAGTCGGCCGGGGACAGGACGCCACCCCAGGTGTCGAAGATCTGGATCGCCTGGGCGCCGGCCCTGATCTGGGCGTTCAGGTACTCCATATCCATCATGGTAACCTTCTCCATCAGCGCCGCGTAGACATCGGGAGCGGTGTACATCATCCGCTTGATGTTGGCCCAGTCCTTGGACCCTTTCCCCTCCACCATGTAGCAGGCAAGGGTGAACGGCGCGCCACCGAAACCGATGAGCGGCACCTTGGCGGCCAGCTCGCGGCGGAGGATCTTGATGGCTTCGAGGACGTAGGGAACATCCTCCTCGGGGTTGGGGATGCGCAGGGCCTCCACGTCGGCCATGGTCCTGATCGGGTGCTCGAATACCGGCCCGGGGACGAAGTCCAGCTTCATCCCCATCGGCTCCACCGGGGTGAGTATGTCGGAGAAGAGGATGGCGGCATCGACACCGAGGATGTCGACCGGCTGGATGGTGACTTCGGCAGCCAGCTCCGGCGTTTTGCACAGTTCAAGGAAGGTGCACTTGGAGCGGACCCGCATGTAGTCCGGGAGATAGCGGCCTGCCTGGCGCATCAGCCAGACGGGGGTACGGTCAACGGGCTTGCCCCAGCAGGCATCGAGAAAACGTGTATTCATGACAAAATTCCTCCTTTGGGAATAAAAACAAACATCCGCCACAGAGACACAGAGGCACGGAGAACTTCAATGAAAACCTTATGATTGATTTTCTCTGAATCTCTGTGCCTCTGTGGCAGGCTCTAGTTTTTGCCTTGCGCCTTCTGCACCCGAATGGGCACGTAGTTGCAGAACGGCTCTTCTGCCATGTAGTCTCCGTAAACCGCATCCGCCCTCGCCCTGCACCCGCCGCAGACGTTGATGAACTCGCACTCGCCGCACTTCCCCTTGTAAGCCTTGAAATTTCTGAGATCCTTGAAGATCTCCGAATTCTCCCAGATCTCCCGGAACGAGGTCGTCTTGACGTTGCCGGCGGTGCGGTGAAAGTAGGAACAGGGCTTGACGTTGCCGAAGCAGTCGATCAGGCAGATGGACTGGGCGGCAATGCACCCCTTGCCGCCGCCGGTGGAGAAGGTAAGCGACCGGCGCTCGAACTTCACCCCTTCCGCCTTGGCCTTCTGGGGGACGATGCGGTAGTAGTGGGGGGCGCAGGTGGGACGCATGAGGATGTCGTCCTCAAGCTTCTCCTGCTGGTAGTGCCAGTCGAGAATCTCCTCGTAGTCCTCCTTGGAGATCAGTTCGTTCATGATCTCCTCGCCGCGGCCGGTGGGGACGATCATGAACATGTACCAGGCCGTCGCACCGAGAGACTTGGCAACCTTGAAGGTGTTGGCGATGTCGTGCTGGTTCCGCTTGGTGAAGGAGGAGTTGATGAGGAACTTCTGGCCATGCCTGCGGAAGTGCTCCGCCGCCCGCACCACGCCGTCGAATGCGCCAGGGCAGCTACGGAAGTCGTCGTGCACCGCGGCAGTGGAGCCGTCAAGGGAGAGCGACACCATCCTGATTTCGGCCTTCTTCATCTTCTCGCAGACCTCGTCGTTGACGAGGGCACCATTGGTTGCCATGCACATCCTAAGCCCCAGGGAGGTGCCGTATTCGGCCAGCTCGAAGATGTCGGGACGAAGCAGCGGCTCGCCGCCGGAAAGGACGACAACCGGCTTGGAGAAGTCGGCGATCTCCTTGAGAAGCTTCTTCCCCTCCTCGGTGGTGAAGTCCCCCTCGGAGGAGGTCATGTCCGACGAACAGCGGCAGTGAACGCACTTCAGATTACATTTCTGTGTGGTTTCCCAGGCAATCCACTTGGGAACGAATTCTTCGCTCATGATCACTCCATTTTTCCGGTCAATCTGAAAAGTTTACTATGAATAGCCTTTTGAACTCAAGCAGAATCGCCGCTGAGCGGCTCATTCGGGATAGAGGGAGGCAACATGACGGATGGTCTCGATGTTCTCCAGGAAGAGTTCCACCAGCTCCGGATCGAACATCCTGCCGGACTCGCTTTTCAGTTCAGCAATGACCGCCTCGGCATCCCATGCTTCCTTGTAACATCGCCTGTTGGACAGGGCGTCGAACACATCGGCGATGGCCACGATCCTGCCGAAGAGCGGGATCGCCTCGCCGCTCTTGCCGAGAGGCTTTCCGTCGCTGTCAGCAAACTCCGTCAGAGGGGTGCCGGTCACCGGATCAAGATAGCCGGGATACCCCTTCCCGTCCCACCGTTCGTGATGGTTCAGGGTGACCAGCATGGCCGCCTCGTCGATATCCGAATAGAGCTCGCCGAAGAGCCGCGCCCCGCAGACGGTATGCTGCTTCATGATTTCGTACTCTTCGGGGGTGAATCTTCCCGGCTTCTTCAGAATCACGTCCGGAATGGCCACCTTCCCCACGTCGTGAAGCATGGCGGCCATGCGCAGGGTGTCGCAGTCGCGCTCGATCTCCCGGGGTGAAAGGTTTTTTTTCCTGGCCCAGGCCTCATAGAGCACCACCGAATAGGAGGCCACCCGGTTGACATGGGCACCGGTCTCCTTCGGATCGCGCAGTTCCGCCATCTTGTTCATCCGCAGAATGATGCCGCGGGTCAGCTTCGCCCGTTCGACCGCATTTGCCGCGGCATTGGCAAAGTGCTCAAGCACCACCCGATCAGCCGGAGAAAACGGGACAACCTCGCCGGAGCTGTTCTTGGCATTGATCAGCTGCAGCACGCCGGAAACATCGCCCCGACCCGATGTCATCGGAAAGGTCAGCATGGAGCGGGTCCGGTACCCCGACAGCTCGTCGTAGTTGCGGTTGAACGAATAGGGAGCATCCGGGGGGAGTTCCCAGGCATCCCGGATACTCAGCACCTCTCCCGTGGCTGCCACGTGCCCGGCGATGGAGCTGCTGTTTATGGGGGTCGTGAAGGTGGAATAGATCAGTTTCCTGCCCGGGAGCAACTTGGACTGCAGGGTGTCGTTCTGGGTATAGCTGAACTTTAAGTGGTCCCCTTCGCGGATATAGATGGAACCGGCATCCGCTCCGGTGAAATTTCGCGCCTCGCTGAGAATCTTTTCAAGCAGGATGTCGATGTCCCGTATCCTGGCAATCTCGTTCTCGATACCGATGACCCGTTGCATTTTCTGCAGGGCTTCCGACACCTGACACTCCTTGGACCGTTCGAGACAACGGACGGAGCCGTCATCACCAGCCTCGAACTTAATTAATAGGTTTGAGAGTATAATGCCTCGGACGCCGGCCTGCAACAGCAAGAAGTAAATTATCCCCCATAGCGGTAGAGATGATCATGAATCAATGCACATGCCGTAATCGCCGCTCCCATGCTGAAGTGTAAACGGATAGTTACCCCCGGTTCAGCGGAAAGAGAGCGACAACCGAGCACCCCTTTCGCTCCTTGCTCTCCGCCCAGATGAATCCGTGGTGCGCATCCATCACCTTGCGGCAGAAGGCGAGACCGAGCCCGGTTCCGCTAGCCTTCCCCTGCCTCCGGTTCTGTGCCTGGACAAACCGGTCGAAAATGGTTGCAAGGGATTCCACCGGTATGCCGACCCCGGTATCCCGCACCGTCACCCGCAGATAGCTGCCGCTCTTCGGAACGGCTGTTGCCGGGTACAGCCCCCGGGTAATGGTGCTGGTGACAGCGGCAATATCTGTGGGGATGTCGGCCATGACGGTGATCTCACCCCGTTCCGGGGTAAACTTGAGGGCGTTTGAAAGCAGATTGCCGATCATCCGGCTGAACGTGGTTCTGTCCAGCGTGCAGTCAGGCAGCTCATCCCCGACCTGCAGGGATAGTCGCACACCCCCCTTCTCCGCAGCGGTTGCATACTGGCCCACCAGCTTGTCCAGCAGCAGTTCCGGTTTTTCCTCCCGGAACTGCATGATCATCCTGCCGGCCTCGAACTTGTGGATATCCAGCAGGGAATTGATCATCTCCACCATTTCGGAGCAGCTCTCTTCGGCCGCTTCGATGAACTCCCGCTGATCCTTGTTGATCGGCCCAAGACGCCCCTCCCGTACCAGATCAAGCGATCCCACGATGGAGGTGATCGGATTTTTCAGGTCATGGGAAAGCATGCTGACAAAATCTTCCCGCTCTCGCTCCAACGCCTTGAGGCTGGAAATGTCCCTGATGATCTCGACGCTGCCGACCAGGGAACCGGCTGCATCCCTGAGCGGAGAAGCGCTGGCCAGCACCGGGATCTTCCCTCCGGCACCGTTGATGGCATAGGTGACGTCGAGGGCTGATTCGCCGCTCTCCAGGGTCATGCGGCAGGGGAGCGCCCCACCGGTGGGGAGTTCGGCATCCATGACCTCCTCCACCACCCTGCCGAGCAGGGACTCCCGCCCCAGGCCGAGCAGCTCTTCTGCCTTACGGTTTACGGCGATGATTCTTCCCTGCAGATCGACCGCGATCAGAAGCTCCGCCATGCCCAGGAGAATCGCTTCGGTCATCTTCTGTTCTGCTGCCAGCTTCTGCTGCAGCCTTTGGTTCTCCTGAACGGTCCGGTTGTACTTGATGGCCCGCTCGACCCGCTTGAGCATGTCCTCGTTGGAAAATGGCTTGGAAATGTAGTCAACCGCCCCCTTTTTCATGGCGGCCACGGCAATGTCCTCGCTGCCGTGGGCGGTCATCATGACCACCACCATGGCGGGATACTCCTCCCGCACCCAGCCGAGCACCTGCATTCCATCCATACGGGGCATCTTGATATCCAGGAGGAGCAGTTCGAACTGCTCCTTCGCCAGCATCTCCAGCGCCTCGACCCCGTCCTTTACCCTGACGGTACTGTAGCCCGCATCCTCAAGCTGCAGCTTGAGAATCAAGCCGATATCCGCCTCGTCGTCCGCAATGAGTATCTTATCCCTGGCCATTATCTTCTCCGTATATTGGCACTGTAAATGTAAACGTGTTCCCGCCGGCCAGACCGGGTTCATAGTGGATCGTACCGCCATGCCGTTCCACGATCTCCTTGCAGATGGCAAGTCCCAGGCCGCTTCCGCCGGGCTCCCCGTCCTCGGGCGGGGAAAACTGCTGGAACTTGGTGAAGAGCCTGTCACGGTCCGACGGCTTTATCACCTTGCCGTCATCGCTGACCGAAAGCGCCAGATAATTGCCAATCCTGTCCGCCATAAGGGTAACGACCGAATTCGCCGGCGAAAATTTGACCGCATTGGAGAGGAGGTTGCCCATGACCTGGTGCAGCCGGTCGTAGTCGCCATATACCTGGGGCAGATCGAATCCTATGTCGTTGACAAAGGAGATGTTGCGCGCCAACGCCGCCCCCTTGATCTCCTCCAGTGCATAGAGCGCCAGCTCGCCAACCACGACCGGCTTCATGATGAAGGGGAGCTGTCCGGCCTCAATCCGCGAAATTTCCAGTATACTGCCGATCAGCGATATCAGGCGCTCGGTGTTTCTCATGCAGACCACGAGCATCTCCCGCTCGACCCCGGTAAGCCATTTTCCCTTCTTCAGGATGAACTGCAGCGACCCCTTCATGGAAGTCAGCGGTGTCTTCAGCTCATGGGAGACGGTGGCAATGAAATCGCTCTTCAGGCGATCGACCTCCCCCTCCCTGCTGACATCGTGAATCACCAGCAAAAGCCCCCTGAAACTGCCGTTTTCAGCCCGGAGCCGACTCATGGAAATCCTCAGCCTGCACCCTGCATGGGAGAACAGGAGAGGCTCCCCCTCCACAGCCAGCTCCGGACCGCCGAGCTTCTCGGCCAGTTCGTTCAGTCGCAGCTCCGCACACATCTGCACGATGGGCTGTCCAACTCCCTCTTTCGACCGGAGTCCCAGAAGCTTCTCCGCCACCGGATTGACATGGATAACCGTCCGGCCGGCATCGGTAATCACGACGCCATCCTGCAACCCTTCGAGTATTGCCCCGTTTAACCCGGCTTCTTCCTGCAGCTGATCGCTCTGCTCCCTGACTTTTTTCTCCAGCAGACCATTCCGTTCAATCAGTTCCGCATTCTGCTTGACGATGATTTCGTCCCGCTCTGCAAAATTACCCGACATGCGGTTGAACGCTTCGTAAATTTCCCGGAATTCGGCCAAGCCGCTGTCCGGGACCCTGCTGGCATAGTCCCCCGACTCGATGCATTTGACGGCATCGGAGAGTCGACGGATCGGCTGGGCAAACTGCCGGGCGGTGAAATATGCCAAAACGAAAATCATCGGCACGCTGATCAGCGCGCCGAGTAACAGGTTACGGTAATTTTCGTGCGTGATTGTGCTGAATGCCCCTTTTTCCAGGGCAACGGCAATGGAGCCGATGAACTCCCCCTTGTGGTTCTGAATCGGTTCGGCAATCATCTCGTAGGTGCGGTTACTGAGAACGGTCGAACCGTTGAAGGAGTATCCCCCTTTCAATGCCTGGACGACCTTCATCTCCAGACTTTGGGGCAGGATACCACCGTCCGGCATGGTGCTGGCGATTCGTTCACCCATCTGGGTGATCATCATGTCCACGGTCTTGCCGAAAACCTGCTGCTGCTGATAGGCAAGATGGGGATCCTTGTTGACATCATCCCCCGCCACCACCGCCCCGATCACCGAGCCTTCAGGTCCGATGACCGGGAGAAGCACCAGCTGTACCATCACATCCCTGTTGTCAGGCAGTGCCTGACAGGCATCGGCCTTCACCTCGCGGCAGTATTCTTCATGGCTGACCAGCTCGGTGGTTATGATCGGCTGTCGCCGACTGAACAGACTGTTGAGCAGGTGCCCCTGCACGAAGCTCTTTGCATCGCTCTTGGCGTTGTTGCGCACGAGCACATTCTGCCGGGCATCGAGAAACGTGACCATCTCCAGAAAATCCAGGGATCTGTTCCAGCGGATAACCGCATCCTCGAGCTTTACCATGTCCCGCTGCAAGAACCAACTTCGTACCGGTGCGGAAGAAACCGGCAGTTTCAGCGCCTCAAGAACCGTCTCGGGACGGGCCCTGAACTGGCTCTTGGAAAACTTGAGTGCCGTCTGCAGATCCTTTGCGATCTCATCTTCGGTAAACTGTTGAATGGAAAAATATGAGGTGAAAAACAGAATGGAATAGGAGCAGACCAGGATGGCGACAATGGCTATGAACAGTCTGCTTTTGATAGTCAGGTTCTTCATCATACTCCCCGCGTCAAGGGATGATGCCGCATACACATGAACCGGTTTGTCAGTACAGCCTGGCCGTCAGGGATACGTGTGGAACTTCAGAGTGTGGTCTTCGTTCAGGGACCCTCGGCCTTCAGGTCACGGGTCATCAGCTCCATGACCGCCGCTTTGGCGGGCCGGTCGTCATACAGAATTTCATGGACCTTGAAGGCAATCGGCATTTCGACGCCGAGATGCCTGGCCAGCAGACAGGTGGACTCGGTGGTCTTGACACCTTCGGCAACCATGCGCATCTCTCCGAGGATCTCCGCCAGCCTGCGACCCTGCCCCAGCTGGATGCCTACGGTGCGGTTGCGGGAAAGGTCACCGGTGCAGGTCAGGACCAGGTCGCCAACCCCAGCGAGACCGGCAAACGTCTCCCCCCTGGCCCCAAGCGCCAGTCCGAGTCGGGCGATTTCCGCCAGCCCCCTGGTTATCAGGGCCGCCCGGGTATTGCAGCCGAAGCCGAGGCCGTCGGCAATTCCGGCGGCAATGGCAATGACATTTTTCACCGCCCCACCCAGTTCGACGCCGACAACGTCGCTGTTGGTATAGACGCGGAAATAATCGCAGTTGAACACGTCCTGAACAGCCCTTGCCACCTCCGGGTCGGCTGCGGCGGCAACCACGGCGGTCGGCATCTCCATCGCCACCTCCCGGGCAAAGCTGGGGCCCGAGAGGACGGCAAAGCGGCGGTACAACGCCTCGGGCAACAGCTCCTCATAGACCTGGGAGACCAGCTTGAGGGTTTCGACCTCGATCCCCTTGGACGCGCTGACAATAATGGTGTCCGGAGCTATGCAGGAAATAGTCTCCCTGAGGACCGAGCGGAGCGCCTGGGAGGGGACGACAAAGAGGAGCAGTTTCTTTCCGCCGACAGCCTCGACGAGGGAGCCGGTATAGGAAAGTTGTCCGGAAAGCCTTACCCCGGGGAGGTACAGGCTGTTCTCGCCGCGGGACTGCATCTCTGCCACCAGCTCGGCTTCATAGGCCCAGAGGGTGACCTTGTGCCCCTTCTTTGCCAGCAGGTCGGCAAGGGTCGTTCCCCAGCTCCCCGCACCGATTACCCCTATGTCCACTCTCTCTTCCATAACCTCTCCAAAAACGTGCAATAGATCCGTTCACGACAGTGCCCAGGGCACGGTTTACAGCCACTCGTCATCTTCCGGGTGGTTGCGGATGTCATACCCCTCGGTCATCGCTTCCCGGGCGGCAATCATGCTCTCCATCGCATACCGGCGCAGAAACGGGTGCAGGTGACAGGGGAGGGAAAACTGAGCGATGCTCTCCCCCGCTGCCAGGGTCACTTTTACCAGCTCGCCGTCAACACCGATTCTGGCAAGGTAATCCGCGTTGAGGAAGAGGCGACGTGAAATCTCCGCCAGCCTGGGCTGGAACTCCTCCTGGCAGAACCCGGCCACCAAGCTCTCCAGCCCCTCGGACAGCTGTTCGCCGGAAGAGCTTTCCTCAAGCCTGACCCACGCCTCAGCCGCCTCGTATGCCCTGCTGTTGGCAATGGACCAGCCGGCAAAGAATTCGTCCTCGAAGAGCTGGGGGGAAAGGGCGAGCAGCCGTGGCGTTACCGTGACCGACCAGGAAGAAAGGGGGGGCTCGTAGGCCTGGGGCTCAAGCTCTTTCGGCGCAAACATCCTCCGGCGCAGCAAAAACTCCGGGGGGAGCTGATACCCCTCCTCCCTGCTGCGATAGAGGGCATCCCGGAGCAGTTGCAGCCCGTAATCGGGTGATATCTGCTCGATCAGCTCTTCCGCACAGCGTTGGGCCACCCGCTCTTCATACCCTTCCCGTGATTCGCCGCTCTCACCCCAGACTCCCTTCACGCCGCTCTGGTCGTGAAGCTGGAATTCGACGCTATCTATCCGACCGTCCTCGCGTCGCCGCGCCAGCCAGAGATAGCGATATCCGTTGCCGTCCAGGGGCCCGGCACAGGCTGAGAGGAACGGCGGTTTCGTGACCGCAGCGGGGATGGACTCGGCCCGTATCCCCATGAAGGAGAGCCGTCTGAGATTCCGGGTGAGTTTCGGTTGCAGCAGCTCCGGTGCCTCCCGGCGAAACTCCTCCAGCAGCGCGGCAGCCCAGGGGAGTCCGATCCTCCCCACGGCGTCGACCACCGCGGCAACAACCTCCGGTTCATCGTGCCAGAGCAGCAACCGGAGAAAATCGGCGACACGCGGGTCAGAAAGCCTGGAAAGCTCCTTCAGGAAGGAGCGTTTCGTCTCCAGGGACATGGCGCTGAAATCTTCCAGCAGCCAGAGCAGGCCGTCATCACCCTTCCCCATGAGCAGGGGAAACGACTCGCATACCGGCCCCATGCTGCAGGAGAGCAGGGTCGAAAACGGGGGAACCGTCACATCCACGCCGCAATCCTCCAGAGTGGCCAGGATGGCGGATTTACCCTCCAGCTCAAGATCCTTCCGCTTCAGGGCGATCTGGATGATCTGGTCGAACCAGTAGTGATCATCGAGAAATTCCAGCAGATAGGTGTACTTGGAGATCAGGGTGCCGTTTTTTTCCCGCCAGAGCTTGCGCAGCAGCGGCTGAACCGCCGAACGGCCCGCCTTGCGGAGCTGGTAACCGATATCGTCCATCTCGGCATAGGTGATGGTATCCTTTTTCAGCCGCTCCAGCAGCTGCAGGACACCCAGGCGCTCCGTGAAACTTCTGTCAATCGTGCGGGTCTGTTCCATGGTCCCTACTGATCGCCATCATCGGTTACCAGTTCCACGTCGGTCAGCTCTTCGACACCTTCCTCATCAACCGAGTCATCCTGCTCTTCCTTTTCGGCAAGCTTGGCAACCGCCACGATCCGCTCGTCCGCCTCCGTCACCATGAGCCGTACCCCCTGGGTGTTCCTGCCGATGATGGAGAAGCCGGATACCGGTACGCGGAGAATTTTCCCCTGGTCGCTGATGAGCATCAGGTCGTTGTCGTCGGTCACCTGCTTGATGGCAACGACGCAGCCGTTACGGTCAGTGGTCTTGATGGTGATGACCCCCTTGCCGCCGCGGCTCTGGGCCCGGTACTCGGCCAGCTCGGTCCGCTTGCCGAAACCGTTCTCCGTGGCGGTAAAGATGGTGGAGCCGGAGAGGTCGTTGATGATCTCCATGCCGATCACCACGTCGTCATCCTCCAGCGTCATGCCGCGGACCCCGCGGGTGACCCTCCCCTGAGGCCGGGCATCCTCTTCGCGGAAGCGGATCGATTTGCCGTTCTTCGAGGCGAGGAGTACATCCTGCTTGCCATCGGTCAGGGCAACGGAAATCAGCTTGTCCCCCTCGTCCAGGTTGACGGCCAGAATGCCGCCGGCCCGCGGATGGGAGTACTCCAGAAGCGAGGTCTTCTTCACCACACCCTGGCGGGTGGCCATCATGATGTAGCGGTCATCGCTGAACTCCCGCACCGACAGGATGGCGGAAATCTTCTCGTCCTGGGACAGATTGAGCAGGTTGACAATCGCCTTGCCCCGGGTCGCCCTCCCCCCCTCGGGAAGCTCGTACACCTTCAGCCAGTAGACCTTGCCCGCGTCGGTGAAAAAGAGGAGATAGTCCTTGGTGGAGGCGATGAAGAGGTGTTCGACGAAATCCTCTTCCTTGGTCTTGATGCCGGTCTTCCCCTTGCCGCCTCGGCGCTGGGCTCGGTAGAGGGAGACGGCACTCCGCTTGATGTAGCCGGTGTGGGTGATGTTGACCACCATGTCCTCTTCGACGATGGTGTCCTCCAGGGTGATCTCGGCGGTCTGGGCGATGATCTCGGTGCGGCGGGGATCGCCGAACTTCTCCTTCACCTCCAGGAGCTCCCCCTTGACGATGGCAAGGATCTCCGTCTCGCTCCCCAGGATCTCCTTCAGGCGGTTGATGTAGCGCAGCACCTCCAGGTACTCCTCGATGATCTTCTCCCGCTCCAGGCCGGTGAGGCGGTGCAGGCGCATGTCGAGGATAGCCTGGGCCTGGATGTCGGAAAGGCGCGGCGATCTGTTTTCGACCGCCGGGGCGACTAGTCCGAACTTCTCCAGCCAGGCCGGATCGGCGAATTTCCCCTCCATCAGCCCTTCCTTCGCCTCCGCCGGGGTCTTGGAAGCGCGGATCAGCTCGATGACCGCGTCGAGCCAGTCGAGGGCGATCTTCAGACCTTCGAGGATGTGGGCCCTGGCTTCGGCCTTCTTCAGCTCGAACACCGTGCGGCGGGTGACGATCTCGCGGCGGTGGTCGATGAAGTGGCGGATGGTCTCCTTGAGGGTGAGAATCTTCGGCCGGTTGCTGACAATGGCCAGCATGATGATGCCGAAGGAGGACTGCATGGCGGTCTGCTTGTAAAGCTGGTTGAGCAGGACCTGGGGGTTCTCGTCCTTCTTCAGCTCGATGACGATGCGCATGCCGTCGCGGTCCGACTCGTCCCGCAGGTCGGAGATCCCCTCGATCTTCTTCTCCCGCACCAGTTCGGCAATCTTCTCGATCAGTTTCGACTTGTTCACCTGGTAGGGGATCTCGGTGACGATGATCGACTCGCGCTCGCTCTTCTTCTGCTTCTCCACCCTGGCACGGGCACGCATCTGGATGATGCCGCGGCCGGTGCGGTAGGCGGAGACGATCCCCTCGCGGCCGTAGATGAAGCCGGCGGTGGGGAAATCGGGGCCGGGGATGAACTCCATCAGCTCCTCAAGGGTGATGGCCGGGTTGTCGATGGTGGCAACAACCCCGTCCACCACCTCACCCAGGTTGTGGGGCGGGATGTTGGTGGCCATGCCGACGGCGATACCGGCGGAGCCGTTCACCAGCAGGTTCGGTATCTTGGCGGGGAGAACCAGCGGCTCGGTAAGCGAGTCGTCGTAGTTCGGCCCCATGTCCACGGTCTCCTTGTCCAGGTCGACCAGCATCTCGTGGGCAAGTTTCGACATCCTGATTTCGGTGTAGCGCATTGCTGCCGGCGAATCGCCGTCAACGGAACCGAAGTTCCCCTGGCCGTCCACCATGGGGTAGCGCAGCGAAAAGTCCTGGGCCATCCGGACAATGGTGTCGTAGGCCGCCGTGTCGCCATGGGGGTGGTACTTACCGATGACGTCACCGACGACACGGGCCGATTTCTTGTACGGCTTGTTGTAGTCGTTCCCCATGTCGTACATGGCGTAGAGGCAGCGCCGGTGAACCGGCTTGAAACCGTCGCGCACGTCCGGCAGCGCACGGCCGATGATGACCGACATGGCATAGTCCATGTAGGATTTTTTCATCTCGTCTTCGATGTTGACCGATATCTTGTTTGTCTGGTTGAGCATTATGAATCCTCAGAATAAAATCTGCCACGGAGGCTCAGAGACACGGAGAAAACCGCAACCTCTGTGTTTGTATGGACAACGCCGCAATCCAAAAGACAGCCTTTCTCTGTGTCTCTGTGTCTCTGTGGCAGAAGTACTTGTTTAAATGTCGAGATTCGACACGTTGAGGGCGTTCTTCTCGATGAAATCCCGTCGCGGTTCCACCTGGTCACCCATGAGCACGGTGAAAATCTCCTCCGCTTCCACTATGTCCTCGATTTTTACCTGCAGCAGCAGGCGGTTGTCCTGGTGCATGGTGGTTTCCCAGAGCTGCTCCGGGTTCATCTCGCCAAGGCCTTTGTAACGCTGAATGTAGAGCCCCTTCTTGGCAGTGTCGAGGAAGAAGCCGAGCATCTCTTCAGGGCTGTCGGTGGTCAGCAGGTCCTTACCCTCGCTGCTGATGACCCCGGTGCCGCTGCCGATGCTGGCACGCATCTTCTTGTAGTTCTCGAACAGCAGGGTGTACTCGTAGGAGGTGAGCACATCCAGAGAGTGTCGGTCGAGACGGATGCGCAGATTGCCGAGTTTCAATGTGGCCCGCTTTTCGTTGACATCGTACTCGAAACCCGGCTCGATCTGCTTGATCTTGTCGAAATGGGGGACAAGATCGGCAAACTCCTCGAAGCCGTTTCTGGCGTTCACGGCTATGAGCAGCTTGACCAGCTCCTCGTTCAGACCCTTGCGTACCACCTTGTCAAACACGGTACGGTAGTCGATTACCTGCTTGAGTACCGGGATGATCTGCTTCCCACGCAGGGTCCGCTCCCCACCATCCAGGGCGAGGTTCATGTTATCCGTCCCCTCCTCCAGCAGGTAGTTCTGCAGCGCCGCCTCGTTCTTCAGGTACTGCTCCTTCTTGCCCCGCTTGATCTTGTAGAGCGGCGGCTGGGCGATGTAGAGGTGGCCTCGCTCCACCAGTTCGTGCATCTGGCGGAAGAAGAAGGTGAGCAGCAGGGTGAGGATGTGGGAACCGTCAACGTCCGCATCGGTCATAACGATGATGCGGTGGTAGCGGAGCTTGGCAATGTCGAAGTCGTCCTTGCCGATGCCGGTACCCAAGGCAGCGATCAGGGTACGGATCTCCTGGGAGGAGATCATCTTGTCAAAACGGGCTTTTTCCACGTTGAGAATCTTCCCCTTGAGCGGAAGGATGGCCTGGTACTTCCGGTCCCGCCCCTGCTTGGCGCTGCCGCCCGCGGAATCACCCTCGACGAGGAAGAGTTCGCACAGGGCAGGATCCTTCTCCTGGCAGTCCGCCAACTTGCCGGGGAGCGTGCCGATCTCCAGCGCTCCCTTGCGCCTGGTCAGATCGCGGGCCTTGCGGGCCGCTTCCCGTGCCCGGGCAGCTTCGATGGACTTCTCCAGAACCCGCTTGGCAACCTGGGGGTTCTCCTCCAGGTACATGGCGAGCTTCTCGTTCAGCATGGTTTCCACATACCCCTTGACCTCGGAATTGCCCAGTTTGGTCTTGGTCTGCCCCTCGAACTGGGGCTGGGGAATCTTCACGGAGATGACCGCGGTGAGACCTTCGCGCAGGTCATCGCCGGAGATGGCCACCTTGACGTTTTTCAGCAGGTTGTTGGCAGCCGCATAGCTGTTCATGGTGCGGGTCAGGGCTGCCTTGAAACCGATCAGGTGGGTACCACCCTCATGGGTGTTGATGTTGTTGGCAAAGGAGAAGATCTTCTCGTCATAGGAATCGTTGTACTGCATGGCTATCTCAATTTCGACGCCCCCCTTTTCCCCCTTGAAAAAGATCGGTTTGGGATGAACGGGCGTACGGTTACGGTTGAGATACTCGACAAAGGAGCCGATGCCCCCTTCGTAATAGAAATCGTGCTCCTTCTCGACCCGCTCGTCCTTGATGATGATTCTGACACCGGCATTGAGGAAAGCCAGTTCCCGCAGTCGCTGGGAAAGAACGTCAAAGGAGAACTCTGTTGTTTCAAATATTTCCGCATCGGGATAGAAGATAATCTTCGTTCCCCTCTTCTTGGTTTCGCCGCATACCTTGAGCGGCTCTTGCGGTACGCCACGACGGTAGTTCTGGCGGTAGATGTTGCCGTTCCGACGTATTTCAAGCTCCAGCTTTTCAGAAAGGGCATTTACAACGGAAACACCGACACCGTGGAGACCGCCGGAGACCTTGTAGGACTCGTTGTCGAATTTGCCGCCGGCGTGGAGAACGGTCAGTACTACCTCGGCAGCTGATTTCCCGGTTGGGTGCATGTCGGTTGGTATGCCGCGACCGTTGTCAACGACCGTGATCGAACCGTCCAGATTGATCGATACCTGGACGAGGTCACAGTATCCGGCAAGGGCTTCGTCAATGGAGTTGTCGACTATTTCGTACACCAGGTGGTGCAGTCCCTGTGATGCGGTTGAACCGATGTACATGGCCGGTCTTTTGCGGACAGCTTCAAGTCCTTCCAGAACCTTTATCTGTTCTGCACCGTAATCGTACTGCTGCTCGTCACTCATTCATCATCCTCACTGTTGAAGGTGGCCGCCACACACGTGGAAGGCCGAACACGCGATAGTTTCCGGCAAGGGAACCGTTGCCGGGTCGGTAGTCGTTATGAAAACCTGCATCTGCCGCTGCATCAGGTAATCGAGCAGATGGGAAATTCTGCTGTTGTCCAGCTCCGCTGTCATGTCATCCAGAAGCAGAATCGGCAGCGTGCCGTTCGTGGTGTTCAGATACTCGATTTCCGCCATTTTGAGAGCCAGGACAAAACTCTTCTGCTGGCCCTGCGAACCGTGCTGCTGGATGGGTCTGCCATTCAGGAGAAATCCCAGATCGTCCCGGTGGGGCCCGACCATGGTAATGCAGCGTTCACGTTCCGTCCTGCTGCTTTCCGCCAGGGCCCGGCAGAGCTTTTCCCGGATCTCTGCCTCTTCTCTCCTGCCGTCCAGGGCGTGGGCATGATAGCACAAACACCCTTTTTCGTCACTACCGGAGATAATGCCGTAGAAACCGGCAAACAGGTCTGCAAGAGCGGCTATATACCGCTGCCTGATCGTTATGAGCCGGGTCGCTTTTTCCACGAACTGCTCGTTCCATGCGTCCATGGCGTGGTAGCTTCTGTTGCGAAGAAGCTGGTTCCGCTGCTTCAGTACCCGGAAATAGTCATGATACAGCTTCAGGTAGCCGGCATTGCCGCTGAAAATGGCCCTGTCAAGGTAGCGTCTCCGCTGTTCGGGCGAACCGCCTACCATGATCATCTCTTCCGGGGAGAACGCCACGACCGAAAGATGGCTGCAGTAGTCGACGAGACGGGCCGCGCTCTTGCCGTCAACGGTCAGATGTTTGCTGTGCGACTCGAATGACACAGCAAGACCATGGCTTACCTGACCATCATCCACCGTGCAGTTGAGCACGGATGCGTTCTGCCCCCATCTGACCATCTCTGACTGACGCGCATGCCGGAATGATTTGAGCGTGCCCAGATAGAAAATAGCTTCCAGGAAATTGGTCTTGCCGTGGCCGTTGGCACCGTAAAACAGGTTGAAACGACTTCCGAACTCAATGTCGGCACGCTCGATGTTGCGGTAATTTCGTATCGATAAATGATTAAGCTGCATAGCCGATAATATGAAAGGCCGCTCTTTTTGTCAGGCATGCAAAGAGGGCCTTTCAAAGTTGCTGCTTTTTCTCGACGGTCTAGAGACGCATCGGCATGATCACCGAGAGGAAATCCTTGCCGCTTGCCGGTTTCAGAATTGCCGGAGACATCTCGTCCCGAAGCAGCAGGAGTATCTCTTCTTCGCCGAGAACATTGAGAACATCGATCAGATAGCGGGCATTGAAGCGGGTTGTTATCTTCGCCCCTTCGTGGGTAACTTCAAGCTCTTCCCGCGCCTCTCCCAGCTCGGGATTGCTGGAGGATATCTCCATCAGTCCGTTTTCGATCTCGAATTTAATCCCCTTGAATTTCTCACTTGAGAGTATGGCCATTCTTTTCAGTGAGTGGAGAAACAGATCCCGTTTGATGATGATTTCCCGGTTGTTGCCAATGGGGACTACCCTGGTGTAATCGGGAAACTCGCCATCCACAAGCCGCATGATGACCGTCGTATTCCCCTTGATTATGGCAGCGCTGTTGTCGATGAAGCCGAGCAGAATGTCGCTCTCCTCCTCGTCACACAGCTTTTTCAATTCAAAGATCCCCTTTTTCGGAAAGATTACCCCTTTTTCAAGGGTATCTATCTCGACATCGTTGATCTCCTGTTCGGCAACGCAGAGTCGGTGACCGTCGGTGGCAACCAGTCTCAGGATCCGGGCATTTTCTTCCTTCGATACCTTGAACAGGATTCCGTTCAGGTTGTATTTGGTTTCGTCGTGACAGATGGCGTAGGACGTCTGCTCGATCATCCTGCTCAGGATCGCGGATTTAAGCGAGATGAAGCTGTTTTCGCTTATTTTCGGAAAAAACGGAAATTCATCCGGGGAGAGGCCGACGATGTTGAATTTCGCCTTACCGCAGCTTATATCTACCCAGTTGTTATCCTTCGTCACAAGCCGTATCGGCTGGTCAGGCAGTTCCCGTATGATTTCATAGAGTTTTTTGGCGGAAAGGGTGATGCGCCCCTTACTGATCACGTTCGCTGAATAGGTGCTCTTCATGCCGACTTCCAGGTCGGTCGCCGTAAAGGTGAGCGTGTCGTCGCCTGCTTCAATGAGAACATTCGAGAGTATCGGCATGGTGTTTCGTTTTTCCACGATACCCTGTATTTTTTGCAGAGCCTTGACAAAGAGCTCTTTTTCAATAGTGAATTCCATAACTCCCCCTGTCTCTGTTTCTATTATTTATTTAATTGATAGTAGAATCAGTAGTAGTGATTGTTGGTAACTGAATCTAGAATTTAACATACCGTAATCGTTGAAAAAACCAATATCATAACTCTGTTGCTTGACTGTGTATAAAACTTGGTTATCCACACGGGAATATTATCATCCACAACTTTGCGAATATATCAACAGAGATTTCAACCCTATGCCAACAGCTTTTTCTTGATCAATTCGTAGCTGTTCAGTATTTCGGGTTTCTCTTCGAGAAAGGTGCCGATTTTCTTCACGGCATAGATAACCGTCGAGTGATCCTTCCCACCGAATTTTTCCCCGATTTCCGGATATGATGCCTTGGTGAGTTCCCGACAGAGATAAATCGCCAATTGACGCGGAATCACGAAATTCTTTAATCTTTTCTCAGATTTGAGGTCGGCCACTTTTATTTTGAAGTGTTCCGCGACTAATTTTTGAATCAACTCGATGCTGATCTCTTTGCTTTTATCAACGATGATATCCTTGAGTATATCCTTTGCCATCGTCAGGTTGATCTTGTTTTTCGTCAGGCTGGCATAAGCGCCGATGCGTATGAGCATTCCCTCAAGTTCCCTGATGTTGCTGGCACTACTGGAGCCGATCAGTAAGGCGACATCATTGGGGAGGTCTATCCGGTTCAATTCTGCTTTCTTTTTCAGAATGGCGACTTTGGTTTCCACATCAGGTGGCTGGATGTCGGCGATCAATCCCCATTCGAACCGTGACCGAAGGCGCTCCTCCAGTCCCGGTATGTCCTTGGGGAATTTGTCCGAGGTTATGACGATCTGCTTGTGTGATTCATAGAGTGCATTGAAGGTATGAAAGAATTCGACCTCGGTTGCTTCCCGTCCGGCCATGAACTGGATGTCGTCGATGAGAAGCAGGTCCGCTTTTCTGAATTTGGCGCGGAATTCTTCCATCTTCTTGTGCCTGATGCAGTTGATCATTTCGTTCATGAATGTTTCGGATGTGTAGTAGCATATTTTTGCATCAGGATTCTTACTCAGGATCTGATTGCCTATGGCTACCATCAGGTGGGTTTTACCCAGGCCGGTTCCGCCATAGATGAAAAGCGGATTGTACTTTTCAGCAGGCGCTTCGGCAACGGCGAGAGAAGCTGCGTGGGCAAATTCATTGCTTGTGCCGCAGACGAACGAATCAAAGGTATATTTCGCATTCAGGGTCGTGGAAAATGACTGGTTTTTCGGCATGTCAGTCGCCTGAACAGTGATGACCGGCTCTTCGACGCTGAGCGCCGCTGTTTTTTCTTCCGGTGCTGCTTTCGCCACCGTTATCAGGACATCAACCGTGTCGTTGGCTAGACCGGATATGACGTCTCTGATAAGTGAAATGTAGCGGTCCTTTATTTCGTTCCGGTGAAATTCACTTGGTACTTCCAGGGTAAATGTGGCGTCGTTTGCAGCCACAAAGCGAATCGGTTTTATCCAGGTCCTGAATGATTGAGGGGTGAGGACCCCTTCGATTTTCAGCTGCGCTTCGTTCCAGATCTGTTTCATATGCTAAATACCATCAATTATTAAATAGTTATGGGTTCTAATGCAGACAATCATACCTCATCTGCCATGTCCCGGATAGCAATTCACACAGTTATAAACAGTCTTATCAACAACTGTTGATAACTAATTCCATAAAAACAGCTTTTAAAACAGGTAAATATGTGATCGTATAACAATTTTTAAGGTTACTGAGCCTAGCAGACGAAAGGTATATTTGCAAGGCCATTATTTGACCGCATACCAAAATAGTTATTGACAAACAGGTGGTAATATGAGTAATAACCATCTTTCCTGCACGAATCGATTTAATACGAAAGAGGTATAAAAATATGAAACGCACTTTTCAACCGAGTAATATATCACGTAAACGCACCCACGGGTTTCTTGTACGCATGTCGACCAAAAACGGTCGTCTCGTCATCAAGCGTCGTCGCGCAAAAGGTAGAAAGCGTCTTTCCGTCTCCATCGCATCCAAGTAATTGAACCGTTGCGTTGATGCCCACTTTTCCGAAAACGGTGCGGCTGCGCAAACGATCTGAATATCTGACTCTTTCAGTTGGCGGCATCAGGCGCACTGCACCCAATTTCATAATTGTATGCGGACGCAATGAATTGAAACATCCGAGACTCGGCATTACCGTATCGAAAAAGGTCGGTAATGCCGTTTGTCGCAACAGGATCAAGCGTTTCGTCAGGGAATTCTTCCGGCATAATCAGGAACTGTTTTTTTCCGCTGATTACAACATAATTGCCCGTAGCGGTGCAGGGCACCTTGAGTATGCTGCAGTCTGTCAGGAACTTGCCAATGCCCTTGGACGAATTGGCCAGCAAAACTTCAATTAGACTGATAGTTGCAGCAATTCGAACCTATCAGCGGTATCTCTCACCCTTTACCGGGACCTCCTGCAGATTTTACCCCTCCTGTTCAGAATATTCGCTTCAGTCATTTTCTAGGTACGGCTTGTTTACCGGTCTGTACATGACGATCGTGCGCATTTCAAAATGCCACCCATTTCACCCCGGCGGTTACGATCCTGTACGCTGACATATTGGAGAATCCATGGAAAAACGTGTCCTGCTAGCAATCATCCTCTCCATAGCCGTTATGTACGGCTATACCTTGATATTCCCGCAACCGAAACAGCCGGTTTCCCCTGCCCTGCCTCAACAGGCAGAAAGTAAACCGGCGGCTGGCGCGCCATCTCAATCGCCGCTTCCCGTCACCGTTCCCCCCGTTGCTTCGCAACCGCTTCCGGCGCAGCAGGTGTCGGCACGTGATATTACCATAGAGACGGATGTTTACCGGGCTGTCATCAGCACCCTGAACGGTTCATTGAAATCGCTTTCTCTGAAACAGTACCGGGACGTTGCCGGTACCGCGGGCAAGGAGATCGTTCTGCTTCAGGAGAAGGATCCGAGAAACTTCTCCCTGGCAAACGAGTTTCCTGGTTTCAATCAGGATGCAAACCTGATTTATTCGGCGTCCACTGCCAGTCTCGTGGTTCAGGGCACCGAGAGCAAGTCACTGGAGCTTCTCGCCACGACACCGGCCGGTCTGATTGTCAAAAAGGTATTCACGTTCAGCGGCAAAGGTTACGACATTGGCCTTGATCATTCCATTTACAACAACACGGCTAGCCATGTTGAAGGAAACGTACATCTGCTGCTGCGCAACAAGTCGGTAAAACCAAAGGATGATGCCGGCAGATACGAGGTGTTCGGACCGGTAACCAAGACGGAAACCGATGTCGTTTTCGACAGTCTCGCCGATCTTGCAAAGAGTCCCAAATCCTACACTGCCGCTCTCAAATGGAGCGGTTTCGGCGACAAGTACTTTCTCAACGCCGTTCTTGCCAGTAACGGCAGTATCGGTTCCCTTTCGTTCAGGGACCTGAGCGGGGTTCTAGAGCAGCGTTTCGTATCACCGAAGGTATCAATCAATCCGCAGCAGAGTGCCACCGTATCCTATAAGGTCTTCTACGGACCAAAGGATATTGACATTCTCAAGGCCCAACAGGCCCAGCTGGAGCAGGCCATAGACCTGGGCTGGTTTTCTGCTATAGCCAAACCGATGCTCCACTCGCTGAAATTGTTCTACCGCTATCTGCACAATTACGGCCTTGCCATCATAGCAATAACCGTCATTCTCAAGATTCTCTTCTTTCCGCTGACACACAAGAGCTACAAATCCATGAAGGAGATGCAGAAGCTGCAGCCGAAGATGCAGGAACTCAAGGAGAAGCACAAGGATGATCGTGACGCCATGAACCGTGCGGTCATGGAGATGTACAAGACCCATAAGGTCAATCCGCTCGGCGGCTGTCTGCCGATGCTCGTTCAGATACCAGTATTCTTCGGCCTGTACAAGGCTCTCATGTTCTCCATTGAGCTGCGCCATGCTCCGTTTTATTTCTGGCTTCAGGATCTGTCAGCAAAGGACCCATACTATGTAACGCCCATTATCATGGGTGCCACCATGTTCATTCAACAGAAAATGACCCCGACGAACATGGATCCGGTTCAGGCCAAGATGATGCTGGCCCTGCCGGTTGTCTTCACGTTCATGTTCCTCAACTTCCCGTCCGGGCTTGTTCTGTACTGGCTGGTGAACAATATTCTGACCATCGCACAGCAGGCGTATATCAACAAGTCCCTGAAGGAGGCATGATCCTGATATGTACCGAACAGATACCATAGCTGCCATCAGCACGCCCCAGGGTGAGGGTGGTATCGGTATCATCAGAATAAGCGGACCCGACTCCCTCCGGATTCTGCAGAATGTATCCCGGTCCATACCAAGCGGTGGCTTTAACAGCCACCGCTTTTATTATGGTGAGATCGTGAACCCCGCCAGCGGGGTCGTTTATGACGAAGTCATGACCGTATTCATGCAGACACCCCGAAGTTTCACCCGCGAGGATGTAGTTGAAATCCAGTGCCACGGCGGCACGATCATCGTTCAGCAGATACTGCAGCTCGTGCTTGACCATGGCGCACGACTGGCAGAGCCAGGGGAGTTTACCCGGCGGGCGTTTCTGAACGGACGCATCGATCTTGTTCAAGCGGAATCCATAATCGATCTCATCAGGGCGAAGACCGAGACATCCGTCGCACTGGCCCAGCATCAACGGGATGGGTCCGTTTCCGGGAGGCTGTTCGGCATACAGCAGTCACTGCGTCAACTTCTCGCCCTCATCGAGGCGTATGTCGATTTCCCCGAGGAGGACTTGGGGGCGTCTGACAATACGCAACTGCATGATCTGCACGCGACCGCCCTTCACCAGGTGCGTGACCTGATCAGCGGCTTCCGCGAGGGGAAGGTTCTGAGGGACGGCATTTCCGTTCTCATTGCCGGCAAGCCCAATGTGGGCAAATCGAGTCTGCTCAACACACTGCTTCGGGAAAAGCGCGCCATTGTTACCTCCATACCGGGCACAACCCGTGACCTTATAGAAGAGGTTGTCAGTCTGCGGGGCCTGCCGGTGAAACTTCTCGATACAGCCGGCATTTGCCAGACCGAAGACCCTGTCGAGCGGGAAGGGATCCGGCTGGCCATCGAGCGGATTTTAACCGCAGATCTGGTTCTATTCCTCCTGGATTCCTCCCGTCCCTTTGACGAGGATGACGTTTTTGTAGCTCAGGCTCTTGTCGGTCGTAATGTCCTCATCGTTCGGAACAAGGCGGACCTCCCCGCGTCGCTCCAGTTGCCGTCACATCTGGCTAGTTTACCGGTTATTTCCGTTTCAACGGCATCGGGAGACGGCATCGAGGCGCTGAAGGATACCGTTGCAGAGATGTTTCTTCATGGCAGGATTTCCGACAATCGGGATCTGGTCCTTCTGTCCCGGGCGCGGCATAGGGATTCTCTCCTCAGGGTAGAAGCATCACTGATCAGCTTCAGCGAGTCGCTTCGGAGCGGGACGAGCCATGAACTGTTGGCGATCGATCTGCGCGACGCCCTGGACGCAATCGGACAAATTACGGGCGAGACCACGCCGGACGATATTCTCGACCTCATATTCGGTCAGTTTTGCATCGGAAAGTAGTCATGTTCCACGTGGAACATTTGACCTAACAGCTCAAACATATTGAACTAATCGGTTGTATACAGTATTTTTAACCCTATTTCCGTGGAACAGGGGCGTATGGTGATCATATACGACAAGATGTATGACGTGATCGTTGTCGGCGCGGGGCATGCCGGGTGCGAGGCGGCGCTGGCGGCTGCGCGGATGGGGAGCAGTACCCTTCTGCTCAGCATCAATCTGGATGCCGTGGCGCTCATGTCCTGCAATCCGGCTATCGGAGGACAGGCCAAGGGGCATATCGTGCGGGAGATCGATGCCCTCGGCGGAGAAATGGGCAAGAACATTGATGCCACCGGGATTCAGTTCCGGGTGCTCAATACCAGGAAGGGGCCGGCCGTCAGGGCATCACGGGCCCAGGCGGACAAGCAGCTGTATCGGCTGCGCATGAAGAGCGTGCTTGAGCGCCAGGATCGCCTCGACATGAAGCAGGCCGAGGTGACCGGTCTTTATCTGGAAAACGGTGCGGCGGCAGGTGTCGATACCAGGGCCAATGTCAGGTTTCTCGGCAGGACGGTTGTTTTGACCACCGGCACGTTCATGCGCGGGCTGATCCATATCGGGCTGGTCAACTATCCGGGCGGACGGGCGGGCGACCTGCCATCAATCGGGCTGTCGGACCAGCTGCGCGAGCTCGGTTTCAGTGTCGGGCGGTTGAAAACCGGGACGCCGGCACGACTGGACGGCCGCACCATCGATTTCAGCCGGCTGGAACCCCAGTACGGTGACGATCCGCCCAAGCCGTTCTCGTTTTCAACCGAGAGGATCGATCGTCAGCAGATCCCCTGTTACATCGCCTATACAAACCAGAAGAGTCACGAAATCATCCGTTCGGGGCTTGATCGCTCGCCACTGTATGCCGGAATTATCGAGGGAGTTGGCCCGCGGTACTGTCCGTCAATCGAAGACAAGGTGATGCGTTTTCCTGACAAGGACAGGCATCAGACGTTTCTGGAGCCCGAAGGAGCGGACACGGTCGAGTATTACCCGTCCGGACTGTCCACCTCCCTGCCGATCGACGTGCAGTGGGCTTTTTATCGCAGCATCGAGGGGTTGGAGCGGGTTGAGATCATGCGACCGGCCTATGCGATCGAATATGATTATGTTGACCCGGTGCAGCTGCACGCTACCCTCGAGACAAAGCTGTTAGCGAATCTTTATCATGCCGGTCAGATCAATGGCACTTCCGGCTATGAGGAGGCCGCCGGACAGGGTTTGATGGCCGGCATCAATGCTTCTTTGAAGGTCCGGGGTGAAGAAGGGGTTGTTCTCGGCCGGAACGAAGCCTACATCGGGGTGATGATCGATGATCTGGTCACGCTTGGCACCCGCGAGCCATACCGGATGTTCACCTCCCGCGCTGAATACCGACTCCTGCTCAGGGAAGATAACGCCGATCTGCGTCTGCGCGATATGGGCTACCAGCTAGGGCTGGTTTCCGATATGGAATACTCTGCCTTCAGCCAAAAGCGGACCCTGATTGACCGTGAACTGGAGAGGATCACTGCAAGGAAGTTGCTCGTGTCGGAAGCAGATCGGTCGTTCCTGGAGGAGTTCGATCTGGTCAATATCCAGAATGCACTTACGTACGAGCAGTTGCTCAGGCGACCCGATATTACCTATGAGCAGCTTGCCAGGCTGGACGCATCTTTTGCCGATGTTCCCGAGTCTGTTCGCGAACAGGTGGAGATCCAGGTTAAATATAAAGGCTACATCGATCGTCAGTCCGAGCAGGTCAGGCGGATGGCACGGATGGAGTCTGCGCGAATACCCTCTTCGTTCGACTATCTTGCCCTGTCCGGTCTTACCGCAGAGGTACGGGAAAAGCTGCAGCGCTTCAGACCCGATACACTGGGTCAGGCATCACGTATACCGGGCATCACTCCGGCAGCAATCGCGGTCCTGTCCATTGCCTTAAAGGTGAGGGAGGAATGGTGACGAGGGAGTTGATGCTGTTGAGAGCTGGTGCGGCAGAACTCGGCATACTTCTTGGTGATGCCGAACTGGGAAAGTTTTCCAGGTTTGCCGCCGAGCTTGCGAAATGGAACAGCAAGATAAATCTCACCGCCATCACAGGAGATGAAGAGGTGGTGCTGAAGCATTTTCTCGATTCATTGACTGTCGCGGCTAAGGTTCAGCTGGTTGGCAGGGTGCTTGATATCGGATCCGGTGCAGGGTTTCCGGGCATACCGCTTCAGATAGTCAGGCCCGATCTGGAAATCGTGTCCGTGGACGCCGTGGAGAAAAAGGTCCTGTTTCAGAGGCATGCAGCACGCGTCCTCGGGCTTGCGAACTTCAAGGCAATCCATGCCAGGGGCGAGACGTTGTCGGGCACATACGGCTCTTATTTTGATATAATAGTTTCAAGAGCTTTTACTGATCTTTTAAGCTTTGTGAAAATGGTACTTCCTCTGCTGGCCGACGGCGGAACCATCGTGGCAATGAAGGGGAGCGAAGGTAAGAGTGAAGTCGTTCAGTATGAAAATGAGTTGGCAGGTCTTGGGCTTTGTGTGGATTCCGTGCAGGAGTTCGGGCTGCCTGTCGCGGGCGACCGACGATCGATCATTACGATCAGGCATAAATAGCACTTGACGTTAATGAAATATTGTTAAATATTGTCGACAGGTTAAAAAAAGCTCGCAGGCTTCCAAATTCAATACACAATTAGATTTGGCCCTTAAAGCATACGGTGGGCTGGATCTATTGGTAAAAGCCTATTCTGGCCAGATTTTGGAGGCCAATAATTGCACAATAATTGTGCAACTTCAGCCCGTCAGTTGCTGTTGACAAAAACTGCAGGCAGCATGAAAGAGGAGATAAGAAAATGCCAAGAAAACTGATTTCAATCTTATTGCTCTGCGCTTTCGCCCTCGCGTCGTGCACCGCACACCAGAGTCAGTATGTCTCCTTCCGTCCGCCGGAAGCCTACGCGAACAAGCAGGTGGTCGCAGGGATTTCACTGGGTGGTGAAGCCTATGCAGAGAGTGGGGCCGCCGAGGAGGCCTTTGGCTTCGACATCAAGGGTTCAGGGTTGCTGCCCGTGCAACTGGTTCTCAACAACGGAAGCGGCCGGGCACTGAAGATCGTCACCGCCCAAACCTTCCTGGTAGACAAGGAGGGCCGCTACTGGCAGGTCGTGCCCAACAACGTGGCAATAGATCGACTGGATAAATCCACCCAACTGGCAGCTTTCTTCGGCCGCGGTGCCGGCCAGGGCGCCCTGCTGGGTGCTGCCGGCGGGGCTATCCTGGGCGCGGCCCTGGGTATAGTTTCCGGTTCAAATGTGGGCGAATCCATGGGTAAAGGGGCGGCCCTGGGGGGCGCCGGAGGCGCCGTTATCGGCGGCGCGAAAGAGGGGACCTCGTCAGAACGGTCAAACAGGATAATCGATGACATCCGCGACAAGGGGCTCGAAGGGAAGGTTATTCCCGAGGACTACCTGGCCAACGGATTTCTATTCTTTCCTGGCGAGGCAACATCTGCAAAGGCTCTGAAATTGCAGATAAAAGAAGTCGACACGGGCAACGTTCATTCCATAACACTTTATTTGTAGACCGGGGTTTCGCATGCCAGCACACAAGGCAGTTCTGCTCCTGCAAATGGGAGGGCCGGATTCGCTTGACGCCATTAAACCGTTTCTGATTAATCTGTTTTCAGACCGGGAAATCATCAAGCTTGGACCCTCCTGGTTGCAGCCGCTGCTCGCACGTATCATCGTAAAAAAACGGTTGTCCCATGTTGAGGAAAATTACAGCCAGATCGGCGGCAAGTCGCCGCTCCGGGAGCTGACCGAACAGCAGGCAGCCGCGCTGGAAGGGGTACTTGGCGAAGAGTACCGCTGCTTCGTCGCCATGCGATACTGGCGCCCATCGACGCTTGAGGCTCTGGCGGAGATCAGGAGGGCCGGCATCAGCGAGATAACCGCCTTATCCCTCTACCCCCACTATTCCAGGGCGACGACCGGATCAAGCATCAAGGAACTGAAGCGGATCCTGGCCGAATCGGGTGTTGTTTTCAATGTGCGCTACATCGAAAGCTTTCATGATAATCCGCTTTACATTGAGGCTCTGGCAGACCGGATACGGGAGGGGTTGAACGAGTTCCATCCCCTTGCCGATGTGGAGTTGCTGTTTTCGGCCCACTCACTGCCCCAGTCATTCATCGATGAGGGTGACCCGTACCTTGCACACATCGAGGAGACTGTGCGCCTGGTGATGAATCATTTCGACATTCCGCACCACCTGGCGTTTCAGTCCCGGGCCGGTCCGGTAAAATGGCTTGAGCCGTCCACCGATGACATGTTGAAAAAGCTTGCCGAAGAGGGGAGCAAGAACATCCTCGTGGTTCCCCTGTCGTTCGTGTCCGACCATATCGAAACCCTGCATGAAATAGATATAGAGTATTCGAAAAAGGCATGGGAGCTGGGGATTTCCAGGTTTGCACGGGTTCCCTCCCTGAACAGTGCACCGAAATTCGTGGAGTGTCTTGCCTCGCTGGTGCGCAAAACGGAAAACGTCGGGTAGCCTATGGACGGTAAGAAATGCGCGATTTGTTGCGGAGAAATTGACGCTTTCGCAGAGGAAAGCGAATTCTCCCGTGCCGGGGAGTGGCTTGCCGAGGATTTATGGAAAGATAAGGGCTCCCTCTGTATTCGCTGTCTGGAGAACAGAGGGAGGCTGGCAATGATGTATCTTCACGAGCTGAATCGCTAGCCCGCTGCCGGATCAGTCGCGAGGGATGGCCAGCATGCGGTCCAGAGCTCTTTTTGCTGGTATGCGTACCGCCTCCGGCACCGTGACTACCGGTTGCATCGTATGCAGGGCGGCAAGTATGTCTTCGAGGGACGTCAGTTTCATGTTCGGGCAGATGAGCGCCGGTGAGGCGATAATGAATTCCTTTTCCGGATTCTCCAGTCGCAACCGGTAGAGAATTCCTGCCTCCGTGCCGATGATAAAGCGTTTTGCCGGGCTCTTCCTGCAGTAATCGTACATGCCGGTCGTGGAGCAGACATGGTCGGCAAGGGCTACAACAGCCGGATTGCATTCCGGATGACAGATGAAGAGCGCGTCGGGATTGTCTTCCTTGAGTCTGCTGACCGCCTCGGGTTTGAGCCGCTCGTGGGTAGGACAGTAGCCGTCCCAGAAGTGGAATTGTTTGGTGGAAAAACGTGCCACGTATTGCCCCAGATTACGGTCCGGGGTGAAGATGATTTCACTGTCCGGCAGGGAATCCACCACCTTCAGGGCATTTGCCGATGTGCAGCAGATGTCGCTGACCGCCTTCACATCCGCCGACGAGTTGACATAGGTGACCACCGGGACCCCGGGATGGTTGGCCTTGAACCTGAGCAGGTCATCGGCGGTTATCATGTCGGCCATGGGGCATCCTGCATCGAGACGGGGAAGAAGCACCGTCTTCCCGGGTGCGAGTATTGCCGCCGATTCGGCCATGAAGTGCACGCCGCAGAACACGATAACATCCTTGTCCGTCTGTGCCGCCTGCTGTGACAGGGCAAGTGAGTCGCCGGTGATATCGGCAATCTCCTGCACCTCGTCCCGCATGTAGTTGTGCGCCAGCAGAATTGCATTACGCTCGTCGAGTAAGCCCCGTATCTCCTGTTTCAATGAAAGCTGCATGTGATCCTCGTCCTGAGTCTGAATGTATGAGGTGATACTAGACAATGTTCAACCTGCTGTCAAATCCTTTGCCGTTGACTATGTAGTGGAAAAACACTATATTTTCACTATTGATTTTAAGCATTACCGAGGTGTTCTATGTTTGGAATAGGCATGCCCGAATTGATCGTCATCCTGGTGATTGCCCTGGTTGTCATCGGCCCGCAGAAACTGCCGGAATTGGCGAGGTCCCTCGGCAAGGGTCTGGCTGAATTCAAGCGCGCGACCGATGATTTCAGGCAGGGTGTTGAGGATGAAGCAAAGGCTGCAGAAGAGCGGGAGCGAGTTGCCAAACTGATGGCTGAAAAAGAGGCCGAATTGAAAACAGAGGAAGCGAAGGTCAAGGTTGAAGCGAGTGAGGAGTCTGTCCAGGGCAAAAGCTAGCAGAGAGACAGCTTGATAAAAAAGGGCGGGACATTCCCGCCCTTTTTTTATTTGGTTTTGGAAAGGATCTCTTTTGCCATTGGTGCCTCTTCGGAATTGGGAAACTTATCCAGCAGTTCCTTGAGCACAAAACGCGCGCTTTTACTGTCACCGAGCTCCCTGAATGACATGGCCTGCTTCAGCATGGCAGCAGGTACCTTGTCCTTGCCGGGAAATTCCTTGATGACCTTTTGAAACTCGAGAACAGCCTGCTCGTGGTTCTTTTCCAGGTAATAGGTCTCTCCGATCCAGTATCTGGCATTGGGTGACAGTTTGTGGTTGGGATACTGCTCAAGGAAGCCAGTCAGGATCTCTCTGGCCTTCTTGTTATCGCCGGCCTTGAGCGCGTCCTGTGCCTGCTTGTAGACGGAATCAGGGGTTTGCGGCGTCTCCATCGTCTTGGCAAGTGCGGCCATCCTGGCATTGGAGTCATTAAAGCTCTGCTCAAGCTTTGTTAAACGCTCTTCCATGGACTTCACCGCTTTTGCGGTATCGTCCTTTAGCAGGGATATGTCGTCAAACGGTTTTTTTGCGGCAATGCCTATGTCATCAACCTTGCCGGCCATAACCTGTACATCGATGCGCATGGCATCCAGGTTGGCCTGCATGTCTGCAGTGCCCCGACGAAGAACGTCAAGATTCTGCACGGCATCCCGCGAGCTTTTCTCTGAGATTTCAAGTGCTTCCTGTTTGACCGTGGAGATGCTTTTCTCCATTACTGTCAAGCGGGCCTTGATATCTTCGATATCCTGCTGAGCGAGATTCAATTCACCCGTTGTGGCACAGCCAGCAAGGGTGAGTAACAGCGGCGGTAGCAATAGAGCCTTTTTCATCTGACTCCCTCTCAAAAAGGTGCTGGTAAAAAAAGGAGCCGTTACCGGCTCCTTCCCGTTTGATATCAGATTCCCTGAGATTACTGGACTATTTCGAATTCGACACGCCTGTTCTGTGCCCATGCTTCCTCGGTGTGTTCGTTTACCAGCGGCCGTTCCTTGCCGTAGCTGACAATGGAGAGCTGCTCCGAAGGCACACCGAGGGTGATGAGGTAGTTCATGGCTGCCTTTGCGCGGTTCTCGCCAAGAGCCAGGTTGTACTCGTCGGAGCCGCGCTCGTCGCAGTGCCCTTCGAGGCGAACCTTGCCCTGGTATTTCTTGAGGAGATACTCCGCGTTGTTATAGAGGATATCACGTGACTGCTGGGACAGTGCATAGGAGTCGAACTCGAAGTGAATTCTGGCGAGCGCCTTCCTGGCAGCTTCAGCTGTCGCAGAGGGGGATGCCTTGGCGGTTTGGTCCGGGCGCACCTCGTCGGCCTTTGCCTGCTGGTCCTTGAGCTGCTCGGCGGCTTTCAGTGCCGCGAGCCGTTCAGCTTCCAGTCTTGCGGCAGCTTGCTGGTCGGCAAGCCTTTTCTGCTCAGCGGCAGCATCGATCTGCTGTTGTGACTGACTCGCTGGCGCAGGTTTCGAAGCCAGACCCTCATCAGGCTTGACCTGGTCCTTTGCACAGCCGCTTATTAACAGAAGTGCTATCGATAGTGCAGTAAAGCTCCCAGCAAAATTCCAGCGCATCACTGACTCCTTTCAGATTATAGCTGTAAAATGTGTGAATATTATACATATCCTGACCGTAATTTCAATAACACATGGAAAATAATTGTGTGACGATCAGGGGCCATTTACAGACGTGATGACCAGGTCGGGTGCGAATGGGCTCCGGCGGTTCGTGAAATTTTTGTCTGTGCGGTACCGTCGGCGCGCATGGTGTAAATTGCTTCGCTGCCGCCCCGTTTGCTGCTGAACACGATGAATCGGCCGTCGGGCGACCACCGGGGGTGTTCGCTGCTGCCGTCGAAAGTCAGCTGTCTGTCGTCCGAGCCGTCGGGATTTATGACGTGGATCTGGAACCTGCTGCCATACTGGCGGCAGTATGCGATTTTGTCCCCTTGCGGGGACCACCGTGGACTGACATTGTACGCCCCGGATGTGGTCAGTCGCCGAGGATTGCTTCCATCGGAGCTCATGACAAAAATCTGAGGCTTGCCGAGCCGGTCCGAGACAAAAGCAATGGAGCGTCCGTCGGGTGACCAGGTCGGGGAGAGATCGATTGCCGGATTCTTTGTCAGGCGGGCGAGCTGTTTTCCCTCTTTGTTAATGAGGTATATCTCCGAGTTGCCATCCTTGCTCATGGCCAGGGCGATGCGGCTCCCATCGGGGGAGTATGCACCGGTAATATTGATACCCTGATTGGCGGATATGCGCGCCTCGGTGCCGGTAACCAGTTCCCGACGGTAGAGGTCTGGATTCCCCCGTTTATAGGACGTATAAATCAGCTCCTTCCCGGAAGGGGAGAACTCGGGATTGAGATTGATCGAGCCGTTACTGGTCAGTTTGCGGTCGTTGTGACCGTCCCAGTCCATGAGGTGTATTTCCTTGTTTCCGGTGACGGTTGAGATAAAGGCGAGCTTGGCGGTAAAAGGAGAGCGTTCGCCGGTCAGGCTGAAGATGATATCGTCGGCAAAGGTGTGGGCGGTGCGTCGCTGGTCCGCCCGTGCGGCGCTGTACCGTTTTGCCAGCAGTTCCCTGCCGGTCTGGACCTCGACGAGGCGGAACTCCAGGGTGATCCTCTCCGCTGAAGCCGCATAGCTTGTTTTCAGGAGAAGGTCTGAATCGAGGCCTGCTTCTGCCGCGGCGACCTGGAAGATGCCCGTCATTTCCAGATCAAACTGCAGGATAGCGGCGAGTTCAGCCGCAGATTTGGCATCCTGCTCCCCCAGGGCGGCAGGAGCCGCAATCGCAAGGCGGAGCTGGCGATTGCCCGGAGCGGTTACCCGCAGAAAATCGCTCTGGGAAAATATGCTTGCGGGGAAGAAAATCACCAGAATCAGGATTATGCAGGATAGTCTGGCAGCGGTCATTTCCGGTTTACCTCCTGAGGGCTGAAAACGTACAGCTTGTCGAAATCGGCGCCGGACGGTGTGGGGGGGAAGGTCGTCTTTGCCTTTTCGATGGTGCGGATGACCGAATCGTTGAAGAGCTTGTCCGGTGACGGCTTGATCATGACTGCGCGGAGGAGTTTTCCCTTTTTATCAATGTAGATATGGACTGCGGCTTCAGGCTGCTTGCTCCGGTATACCATGGTGGATGCCAGGGCATCCTTCAGTCGTGACTGGATGTAGGCGGCATAATCATATCCCGGAGTGGTTCCCGTTCCTGTCGGACCGCCTACCCTTGCTGCCGCTTTTTTCTGCAGGGACTCCAGGGCTGCTTCCTGGTGCCGTGCTTCCGACGAATGCTCCAGGCGACGGAGACGTTCGTTGAATTCCCGTGCTTCCTGGCCGCTGATCTCTTCCGCCGAAGGGGTGGCTGGAGCGGATTTCTGCGTTGGCGTAGCGGGTGTCTTCAGCGGCAGTGACATGGCTGGCTTTGCCGCTGAAGGGGGCGACGTCACGGCGGCAGATGGCGCTGTCGATGGTGCGGCTGGAGGTGGCGGCGGTGTCGAGGGGGGGGTACCGGCAGCGGGATCAACAACTGGCAGCGAGATAAGGTCGACATAGTGAGCCGGTGTTTCATGGTAATCAGCGGTGAACATCTGGGCCCGGGAGGCGATGAAGAATATGCCCAGGTGGAGAAGCAGGGATAAAACGAGCATCCATCCCGGCTGGTCACGATGACGAGCTATGCGGGTCATTTTGCTTGGCTTGGCTCCGTGAGCATTCCCAGGCGTTCGATCCCGGCCCCCTTGATCTCAGCCATCGCCCGGATGACCTCACCATAGGGGACATCGCGGTCCGCCTTGAGAAAGACCTCCTTCTTGCTCTTCGAGGCAAACAGTGCGGTGAGCTGTTCCTTCAACTGGCCGCGGGGGACTTCCCCCTTGTCGAGAAAAGCACGGCCGTTCCGGTCGATGGTGACAACGACCGGTTCATCCTTGACGTTCATCGCCTTGGCGTCCGTTTTCGGCAGGTTGACCTGCATCCCCTGCTGCATCATCGGCGCGGTGATCATGAAGATGACGAGGAGAACCAGCATGACGTCCACAAACGGGGTCACATTGATCTGCGACATGACGCTGCGATCGCTTCCCCTATGCCCTGTATCCATTGAGCAACCCTCCGCCTTACTTTTTCGCGAAAGAGCGCTGAACGATGTTCAGAAACTCGGTTGAGAAGTTGTCCATCTCCGCGATCAGGACCTTGATCCTGTTCTGGAAATGGTTGTACCCCATGACCGCCGGAATGGCGGCCACCAGGCCGATGGCCGTGGCGACCAGGGCCTCGGCAATGCCCGGTGCAACGACCGCCAGGGAGGCCGAGCCGGTTTCACCGATCCCCTTGAACGAGGTCATGATCCCCCAGACGGTGCCGAAAAGGCCGATGAACGGGGCTGTCGAGCCGGTCGTGGCGAGGAAGGTGGTGTACTTTTCCAGACGGGTTATCTCGGACGTGGTGGCACGACGCAGCGCACGGGCAACGTTTTCCACCCCGCCGAGGTCGGTGGAGAACACCGAGGGGTCCTGCTTGTCCTCGCCCTTTTCGACGACTTTTTTCAGTTCACTGTACCCCTCGGTAAACAGGACGGAGAGGGGCGAGTTCTCGAAGCGGTCGATCTGGGCACTGACGGCATCGAAGCGCTTGGTCTGCCAGAAGAAGTCGAGGAACTGGTCAGACTGCTTGTTCGCCTTGTGTACCTGCAGGAGCTTGTAGAAGATAATTGCCCATGAGACCACGGAGAAGTAGATCAGGATGAAAAGGACTGCTTTTACGACGAGTCCGGTACCGGCTAAAAGAGACAAGGGGCACCTCCAGGGAGATCTTGAAATTCACCCTATGTAAATATTCCTCTGTAGCGGGCAAGTCAATAATTTTAATAGCACTGCGGTTTCCGGTCGTTGAAACAGGGGATCTGCTCCCGCCAGGCGGACATGGCGGCAAAATCGAGGGGTGCGGTAATGGATTCCGGTTCGTATCCCGCCTCGGCCAGCAGGTCCCCTTTCGGGTCGATGATCATGCTCATGCCGAAGAAATCCAGCTTGCCGACCATGCCGCAGCAGTTGGCGGCAATGACAAACAGCTGGTTTTCGATGGCCCGGGCGCGCAGCAGGGCCCGCCAGTGTTCCTGCCGGGGCTTGGGCCATTCGCCGGGGACTACCAGGATCTCCGCTCCCTCCACAGCCAGACGCCTGGCCAGCTCGGGAAACCGCAGGTCGTAACAGATGAAGATCCCGATCCGGGCGATGCTCGTCTCCACCAGCAGCCACGAGTCCCCCGCGTCGAAGAAACGGTCCTCCTGCATGAGGGAGAAGAGATGGATTTTCCGGTATTTTCCCTTCAGCTCGCCGCAATCCAGGACATAGGCCGTATTGTACACCTTGTTGTCATGGGGCTCGGGAAGCGAGCCGATGATGACCATGCCGTACTTCAGGGACAAGTCCGCCAGTTCGCCTACCAGCCCGGCGGTCTGTTGCGCCAGTTCGTTCAGTTGTTTGTAGGCAAAACCGGTGGCCCACATCTCGGGGAGCACGACAAGTCGGACTCCCTCCCCTGCCAGGCGTTCCAGTTCACGGCGCACGTGGAGAAGATTGGGCTCGATTTCTCCCGGTGAAATGTTAAACTGGACGGCGGCTGCCTTTACGGAGCGGGACATGGAAACCTCCTGGGTGGCTGCGAGTATTGAGGAAGCATTTTAAAGGATATTGTTACACTATTCAAGCAGATGCATCAGGAGTATCAACGGAGAATTTAATGGGAATTCCTGCATTTATTGCAACGGCACTGAAGGGCATTGCCTGGGGGAAGGTCGCAGGACTGGCGATGGAGTACGGTCCCGTGCTTTACCGCTCCGTACTCGAACGGATGCGGCGGGACGAGAGGGCGCCGGAGGAGAGTGAGGAAGAGGTCGCGCTGCATGAAAGGATCGCCCGCCTTGAGAAACTGCTGGTCGAACAGGAAGCGGTCATCAGGGAACAGGCTGCCAGAAACGGGCAGCTGGAGGGGGCCTGCCTGAAGCTGGAGGGACGGGTGAACCGGTGCAGGATCGCCTGCGGGGTCCTGGCCGGCACCTCGATCCTGCTTGCCGTCATGCTGCTCCGGAACGGATGAAGACCTCGCTTTATCTCCATATCCCGTTTTGTCAACGGAAGTGCGGCTACTGCGACTTCACCTCCTACGACTCGCCCGATTTGACACTCGCTGAGTACGAGGGGCTTCTGCGCCGGGAGATTGCTGATACGGCACAGCGTTTTCCTGTGAGCAGCGTGCCGACGGTCTATTTCGGCGGCGGCACCCCTTCCCTGCTCCGTTACGGGCAGGTGGCACGCCTGCTGAGATGTGCCGGCGACCATTTCCCCCTTGATGCCGATGCGGAGATCACCCTTGAAATTAATCCCGGCACGGTCACCCCCGCATCCCTTGCAGGCTACCGGGATGCCGGGGTCAACCGGCTCTCCGTGGGGGTACAATCCCTTGATGACCGGGAACTGGCCCTCCTCGGGCGGATTCACACGTCGGCCCGGGCCCGGGCGACCATCGCTGCGGCGCGGCGGGCAGGGTTTGCCAATATCGGCCTGGACCTGATGCACTCCCTGCCGGGGCAGAGCCTCGGTCGCTGGGAGAAGACCCTGTGTCGGGCGGTGGATCTGGGGCCGGAGCATATCTCCGCCTATGGCCTCTCCATCGAGGAAGGGACACCGTTCGCGTCGCTGGTGGCCAGCGGCGACTTGACCACCATCGATTCCGAACTGGCGGCGGACATGTTCGAATTGACCGCCGACGTTCTCACCGATGCCGGCTACGAGCATTACGAGATCTCTAACTTTGCCCGTCCCGGCTGTCGCTCCCGCCATAACCAGGTCTACTGGCGGCGGGGGAGCTATCTCGGATTCGGTGCCGGCGCCCACTCCTTCGTGCGGCAGCCCGGTTTTGGCCTGCGCTGGGAAAATCCCCCCGGCCTGGCGGCGTATGCATCCTGCATTGATGGCGAAGCACTCTGCCCCGTGAAACAGGCGATTTCCCGGGAAGATGCCATGGCCGAATTCTTTTTCCTCGGCCTGCGGATGCTGGATGGGGTGGATCTGACGGAGTTTGCCGGCGAGTTCGGCATCAGTGCCGAAACCCGGTTTCCCGGTGCCATCGAACGGAACGTCGCTGCCGGGCTGCTCAGCCGGGAGGGGACGCTGCTCCGCCTCACCCGGCGTGGGATCATGCTGGCAAACAGGGTGCTGGCGGATTTCGTCTGAAGTTTCAGGTGCGAAATATCACGGGAAGTCTTGACAATTCCGGCCATTGTTATTAGTTTAACTACTGTTAGCACTCATTGGCATCGAGTGCTAATTTTTTATCTCGGGGGTGCAGCCA
>Ga0073934_10001566_pt1 | contig 53738 bp, 51 predicted proteins | sample LarsenN4metaG_FD_76834 | JGI IMG/M metagenome (GOLD analysis project Ga0073934, IMG submission 76834) | Hot spring sediment bacterial and archeal communities from British Columbia, Canada, to study Microbial Dark Matter (Phase II) - Larsen... ...
CGAACGGGACTTGTCGGCTTTGTGGCGGGACTGGCGCGCCAGACCGTGCACCGCAACGTCACCATCAACAATCTGCTGCCCGGCATCTTCGACAGCGACGCCCAGAAGCGCCACATCGAAGGCATGCTCGCCGATCTCGGCAAGACCTTCGACGAGGTCTGGCAGGCGCGCGCGGCCGGCAGTCCGGCGAAGCGCTATGGCAGTCCTGACGAGTTCGGCGCCTACTTCGCCTTTCTCTGTTCGGCGCATGCAGGGTACATAACGGGCCAGAACCTTCTGATCGACGGCGGCAGCTATCCGGGTACGTTCTAGGCATTGGAGTTTGGCGGAGCCCTGATGTCGGTTCTCCTCGACAAGCACACAAACGGCGTTGCCGTCGTGACCATCGACCGGCCGCAGGCGCTGAACGCGCTCGACGTTCCGGCCAAGGAACGGCTGGGCGACATCTGGCAGGAGATTGCCGGCGACGCGCAGGTGCGTGTCGCGATCCTGACCGGCGCCGGCGACAGGGCCTTCTGCGCGGGTTCCGACATCAAGGAGATCAGCCGCACCGGCCGTATGGTCACCACCGACGTCCTCTTACGCGCGATCCCCAATGTCGGCATTACGCTCGACAAGCCGGTGATCGGGGCGCTGCACGGCTACTGCATCGGCATGGGCATGACGCTCGCGCTGCATTGCGATCTGCGTCTGGCGGCGAAGAACACGTTGCTCGGCTATCCGGAGGTACGCCATGGCATGATCTCCGGAGTGAGCGCCATGCGGCTGCCGCAGGTGATCGCGCCGGCTCGGGCACTGGAGATGCTGTTGCTGGCGCGCAATATCGAAGCGGACGAGGCGATGCGCTTCGGCCTGGTGAACGCCGTCGTCGACAATGTGCAGGCCGAGGCGATGGCCTGGGCGGAGACGATCGCGTCCCATTCGCCGGTTGCGGTGCAGGCGACCAAGCGCCTTGCCTTGTTCCCGCAGCGCCTGTCCAGCGCCGAGCGTGCGGCGATCGAAGCGGCACGCAATCTCGTCGAGTCCAAGGACGATTTCAAAGACGGCGCGGCCGCGTTCGCTAGGCGCGACAGATGACGACCATGAAGGCGGTTACGTTTGCGGAGTTCGGCGCGCCGTCGGTGCTGAAGGAAACCGTTGTCGAGCGTCCCAAGCCCGGCCGCGACGACGTGCTCGTCCGCATCCACGCCGCCGGCGTGTGCTATCACGACGTGCTGTCGCGCGGCGGGAAGATTCCCGGCGGCGCCCCCGGCCGCATCCTCGGCCACGAGATCGCCGGTGAGATCGTGGCGACCGGCGCCGGCGTGCCCGCCGAGCGCGTCGGTGAGCGGGTGGTGCTCTACCAGCGGCTCTGTTGCGGCCGATGCAAGCACTGCCTTGGCGGCCGCCACGATCTGTGCCGCAACAGCCGGGTGCTCGGCGAAACCGGCGGCGGCGGCTACGCCGAGTTCACCTGCGCGCCCGCCGACAACGCCATCAGCATTCCGGACGGGCTTGCGATGACCTCTGCTGCGCTTGCGGTGTGCCCGGTGGGCACCAGCGTGCGTGCCGCGCTCGGCGTTGCACAGGTCGGGCCCGGGCAGACCGTGCTGATAACCGGTGCCGGCGGCGGATTGGGCCTGCATCAGATCCAGGTCGCCAAGAGCGTGAGCGCCCGCGTCATTGCGGTGACCAGCTCCGGGGACAAGGCCGGTATCGTCCGCGAGGCCGGTGCCGACGAGGTGATCGTCAGCTCGGACCTGACGTTCAGCGGCGACGTCTGGCGACTGACCGGCAAACAGGGCGCCGACGCGGTGCTGGAGAACGTGGTCTCCGGTACGATCGGCGAAAGTCTGCGCTCCTGCGCGCAGCACGCCGTCGTGGTGGTGCTCGGCAACATCGGCGCCCGGCGAGTCGAGATCGACCCCGGCATCGTCATCATGCGGCGCATCCGCATCGCCGGCTCCGGCAACGCGACCTACAAGGACGTGCAGGTGGCGCTGCATTTGCTCGCCAGCGGTGCGGTCCGGCCGCATATCGGCGCCGTGCTGCCGTTCCCGCGCGTCGCCGAGGGGCACGCCATGATGGAAGAACGCAAGGTCGTCGGCCGCGTCGTGCTGAGCGGGTGGTAGATGCATATCGGCGCAGCCCTCGCGCGCCTCGCGAACTTGCGGGCGGACCACACAGCCGTCATCGACGATGTCGGCCGCTGGTCGTTTGCGCAGTTCACGGGCCGGCTTGCGCGTTTCGGCAATGCCATGCGCGGGCTCGGGCTGCAAAAGGGCGACCGCATCGCGCTGCTGCTGCCCGATTGCCGCGAATATCTTGAAGCCGACTACGGCGCCATGGCTGCCGGTTTCGTGCGGGTGCCGCTCGATCCGCGGCTGACGCGACGGGAGATCATTGCGCTGCTGCGCTTTGCCGGCGTGCGCGCGCTGGTGACGCATGCTTCGCTGGTCGAAACGGCCGGCCGGGTTAGTGACGATGTCGATTCCCTGCAATCGGTTGTCTGTGTCGGCAAAGGACCTGGTCTTGACTACGAAACCCTCCTGGAGAGGTCCTCGGACCGAATGTCGCCTGTTGGAGGTGGCGGCCACGACCTCGCATCCTTGAACTTCTCCGGCGGCACCACCGGCGCGCCCAAGGCGGTGATGTTGCGGCATCGCAATCTGGTGACCGTGCTAGAGAACTCCGCCCGCGCGTACGGGGTCACGCCCGGCGCGGTGTTCCTTAACGTACGCCCACTGTGGCCGATCGCGCAGGTAATCCCGATGGCGCATCTGTTCGCTGGCGCGACCGTCGTCCTGGGCGGCCGCGCCGAGCCGGATCGCCTTGCCGCACGCATCGCCCAGTCCCAGGCCACGCGCACCTCGCTGGTGCCGACGCAACTAGTGCGGTGGCTCGACCATCTGCGCGGCAGCGACCCGCAACTATCGCGCCTCGAAGTCATCTACGTGGGCGGATCACGGCTGCCGCTGGCGGCGTTTGAGCGCGCCTACGATCTGCTCGGGCCGCGCATCGGCGTCCTCTATGGCATGACCGAGGCGCCGATCTGCTGCTACCATCCACCGCAAGCGCTTGCCGTCGATCCCACCCGCAGACGCGCGCTGATGGAAACGGTCGGACGTCCGCTCGACGGCTACCGGGTTGGCATTGCCGGGGATGACATATCCGGCGAGGTCCTGGTGCAAGGCGGCAACGTCATGGCCGGTTACTGGCAGAATGAGGCGGCGACGCGCGCCGCACTGCGCGACGGCGTCCTGCACACCGGCGATCTCGGCACGCTCGACGGCGATGGCAACCTCAGCATCGTCGGGCGGCTCAGCGACATCATTCGCTCGGGCGCGACCAGCATCCTGCCGAAGGAGGTGGAGGATGTGATTGCGACGCATCCAGCGGTGGGCGAGGTCGCCGTGCTCGGGCTGCCCGACCCGGAATGGGGAGAGGCGGTCACCGCCTTCGTCGTACTACGGCCCGGCATGTCGGCCTCCGAGCACGACCTCGTCGAGCACTGCCGCGCGCACCTTGCGAGCTACAAGAAGCCGCGCACAGTGCGCTTCGTCGCGTCGCTGCCTCGCTCGCACTACGGCAAGGTGATCCGCGCGGAGCTTCTGGCGCTGGCCGGGCGCCAGGATCGTTGATGCTTCCGCTCGGCCCCGCGAGACGGGCCAAGTGGATTGGAATCGCCGGGGCTCTGGATTGCCGCTTGCGCGGGAATGAGCGGGTGTGAGACTTCGACGCAACGACTCCAATCACTTCTGCTGCTGCGCGCCGATCCGCGCCTCCTTGATGATCTTGCCGTATTTCGCCATCTCGACGTCGATGTATTTCGCGAATTCGGCCGGGCCGGCGCCGATTGGACCGAATCCGATCTTATCGAGACGCGCCTTCACATCCGGCATCTTCAGGATCTGCGCGATCTGCGTCGACAGCAATCGCGACACGTCTGGCGGCAGGTTCTTCGGTCCCCACAGCCCGTACCAGGACACGAACTCGAAGCCCTTCATTCCGCCGGACTCCTCCACCGTTGGAATCTCGGGCGCGGCCGGGTGCCGCTTCAGACTGGTGATCGCGAGCGCCCGGGTCTTGCCGGCCTGCGCCAGCGGCAGCGACGACAGCATCGGGTCGGCCAGGAGCTGGATCTGCCCGCTGACGAGGTCGGTGAGCGCGGGCGCGGTGCCCTTGTAGGACACCACGAGCGTATCGAGCTTGGCGTCGCGCTTGAGCAGTTCGATGGCGAGGTGGCTCGCCGAGCCGACGCTCGTGGTGCCGAACGTGAACTTGTTCGGAGCCGCGCGCACTTGCTCGAAGAAGTCGCGCAGATTGTTGGCCTTGACGCTCGGCGTGGTGGCGACGATTAGCGGCCCGTCCGCGATCAGCGAAACCGGAGTGAAGTCCTTCACCACGTCGTATGGCAGGGTCTTGTAGAGAAACGGATTGATAACGTGCACGGACGCCGACACCAGCAGGGTATAGCCGTCGGACGCCGCACGCGCGACCGAACTCGCCCCGACGATGCCGGAAGCGCCGCCGGCGCGGTTCTCCACGATGAAGTGCTGACCCACGGTTTCGTTGAGTTTCTGTACGATGAGCCGTGCGACGCCGTCGACCGAGCCGCCGGCGGGGTAGGGCACGATCACGCTCACCGTGCGGGAGGGGTATTTCTGCGCGGTGGCGGGCGTGGCGAGTGCGGCAACAGCGACGGCGGTGGCGAAGAAGGCGAGGGGTCTCATGGATGTGCCTTTCGACGGGGTCTCGTGCATTTCCGGCAGGTTCGCACGACCATACGACGCCCGTTGCCCCGGCGGAAGCGGCCGCATTGGCACATCGCGCGCTGCGCCCGCTCCCGCTTGCGGGAGCGGGGCGCAGCGGGGACTTGCCCGTCTTCGGCTGCCTCGACGGTGACGGCTACGCCGCCTGCCGCATCTGCGCTGCGCGCTGCACGAGCAGCCGGCTGAGCGGACTCGTCGGCCGTATCGCCGCGCGTTCGGAAGCGAGCGCTGCCGCGAGCGCGTGCTGGCCGTCTCGCAACGCCGCCTCGATCAGCGTCAGGTCAAGCACGTCGCGTTGAGCGTGGCTGCCGCCGAAGCGATGTGCGATGTTGCGCACCGCGCGCAGCCGTCGCACCGTCTCCGCATAGCGCGTTTCGCCGAACGCCTTGATCGCCAGCACCAGCGGATGCCCGACCTCGCGGGTGAAGGCGGCGTTGTCGTCGTCGCGCGCCATTGCCTCTTGCTGCGCCTCGATGACGCGCGCGAGCGAGGTCGGCCGCTGCGCACCGACGAAGGCCATGGCGGCATGCGCGTCGTTGAACGCGTAGTTGCCGGCGTCCTTCACCGGCTCCCAGGCGTCGGCCACCGCCTGCCAGCGGTCGCCGACATCGACCCCGCGCAGATGCAGGCGCCACAGCATCGCGGACGCATCGACCATCTCCAGGATGATCCGTGACTTGGCGCCATAGACCGGCCCGTCGAACAGCGTGAGCACCGCGTCGATGTCGCCGAGATCGAGGTGGTAGAGCGCGACGTGCCACCAGTTGTGCACGGCAAAGAAGCTGTCCTTCGACCAGCCCTCGGCGTTGCCGGTCATCCAGGCGATGCCTTCGCGCTGGCGGCCCTGCATCTCCATCACATGCGCCACCGCATGCTGCGCCCAGGAGTCGCGATTTTCGAGCGCGACCGCGTTGCGACCGACCTCCTCCGCGGCGGCGTAGGCGCCGGTTTCCTCGAGACCGAAGGCATGCAGGCCGAGCACGGTGTGATAGCCCGGCAGGTCCTTCGACCATGCCGGCAGCGCGCGGGCGATGCGGTCGCGCAGCATGCGCGAATCGCCGCGGAAGAAGTCGAGGAGGTGCCCGGCCTGGAGCGCGAGCAGGTCGCGCGGATGTTCGGCCGCCACGTCTTCCAGCGTCTGCGCAGCGGCGTGCCATCGCCCGTTGACGAGGCGGTCGATGGCGGCAAGGTGACCGCGCTCCCGCGCCGTGGCCGGTAGCTTGGCCGCAGCGGCGTGCGCTTCGCGCGCGACCAGGATGGCGGCCGGCTCGGAGCCGAGCAGGTGCAGCCAGGCGCGCAGCACGTGCGCCATCACGAAATCGGGACTGGCGGCGATGGCCTTGTCGACGCTGGTCACGGGGTCGTTGATGTAGAGATTGAGTTCCCGCAGCGCCCTCTCGAAATGGGGCAGGCTCTGGGGAGTGGCGCCGGTGAGTTGGTAGCCTCGGCTGTCGTGCAGCATGCGCGGTCTCCTTTTCTTCTTGCGGCCTCGACTATCGTTTGTGAGGCCTGTTAGTCGCACCGGCGCGGATCCGGTTCGAATCTCTTTGCTGCACTGCGATCACAAAAAAGTCAGAAGGAAATTCAGATATTTAGACGCTCGACAATGCGCCCTTCCGTCGGCGGCCCGCCTTGGCGCTGCGTCGGGATCGGGCCGAGGAGGCTGGCGTGAATCGACACACGAGGGCGACGCTGGTGGAGGGGTCACAGCTCCACCACGACGTACTGTTCCTCGATCGACACCGGAAACGTCTCGGCTACATAAGGCCCCTTCACCAGTTCCCCGCCGGGCGCCACCGCGACCGGGAACTGGCGAATGACGAGGTTCTTCGGATCGCAATACGACTGCCCGGTGGCGATCTCGAACTCCCAGCCATGCCACGGGCAGCGCAGGAACTCGCCCTTGCGCACGATCCGGTAATCGCCAGGTCCGGCTGATTGCGCCAGCCCCACGATTTCGCCCTGGCACAGCGCGCCGCCGGCATGCGGGCAGCGGTTGGCGAGCGCGTAGAATTTACCGGCGACGTTGAACACACCGATCTCGCGGCCGTTCACGGTGACGAGCTTGGATTTGCCGGGCCCAATCTGGTCGACGGTGGCGACGACGTGGCGGGTCATGCCAGCCTGTACAACGCCCTGGCGTTGTCCCGGAACAGCATGGCCTTCTGCCTGTCCGTCATCTTGAACTTGATGGCGTAGCGGGGATCGTCGAAGTCCCAGTGCGGATAGTCGGTGGAGAACAGCATGCGGTCCCAGCCGATCCAGTCGATGACTTCGGCAAGGTGCGCGGGATCGTCCGGCTCCTCGACCGGCTGGGTCGTGTACCAGATGTGCTCGCGCAGGTACTCCGACGGCTTGCGCTTGAGGTGCGGCAGCTCTTTGCGCATGCGCTCGAAGGTCCTGTCCATGCGCCAGCCGAGCGCCGGCGCCCAGGTGTAGCCGCTCTCGATCGACACCACCTTGAGCTTCGAGAAGCGCTCGAACACGCCTTCGAAGATCATGCTCACCACCATCGCCTGCTGGTGCGGTAGAAAGGCGTAGTGCTCCTGCATGTAATAGGTCGGCCAGCCGGAGCCGGTGGACGGGTGCCCGCCATTGATGTTGGCGTTGTGCTGGCCGAGTGGCAGGCCGGACGCCTGGATTGCCTCGTAGATCGGCCAGTAGCGCTGCCGGCCGAGCGGCTCGTTGGCGCGCGGCGAGATCAGCACCTGCGCGAACATGCGGTTTCCGGCGTGCAGCTCGATCTCCTTCACGGCAGCCGCGGCATTCTCTTGCGGTACCACGAGGCCGGCGCGCAGGCGCGGCTCCTTGCGGCAGAAAGTTTCGAGCTGCCACTCGTTGACCGCGTGCGCGAGCGCGGCGCCGTAGTCGAGATTGCGCTCCTCGAAGCCCGAGCCGTTGCCGGGAATGAGCATGCCGACCTCGACGCCGTTCACGTCGAGGTGCTGCTTCTGCATGGTTTCGAGATCGGAGCCGGGCGGTCCGCCGGCGGGCGGGAACGAATCGCGGCGCCGGCCGCCGGCCATCATGCGCGGGTAGACGTTCTGCCCGGCCCATAGCCCTTGCCGGATGTGGCCGCCGAAGGTGGCGAGATGCTCCTGCCAGCGCTTCGCCATGAACGGCGCCAAGTCCGACTTGGCGCGCTGCACCGGATGGATGTCGCAGTCGATGATCGCGAGCTTCTGGGTGGCGGTGACGTCCCGGAGCGGAATGGTCATGGGGGTTGTCTCCTTAACCCTATCATAGCACAGGGCATCGGGGGCGTGGATCCCGCGACTCCTCACTCTTGGGAAGTGAGCCATTGCTAACAATCTCGCATGCAACCTCCCCTCAGCGCGGCTTTTCCATTTTCCGGCGTGTCCGCTATTGTCCCGCGTAGTCAAAAGCGCAATCGGCCCATTTTTGCCTTTGATCAAGCAACACGCCTGTCAGCCTGAAATTGTTTCCGAAGGAGCTGAAAGTCCCGGGCAGTCCCGCTCGTGCCCTGTTTCGTCACAAAAGCGATATGAGGAAATCGAAAGTCCAAATTGTAAGTTGGTTGCCCGAAAAAGCTTACATTTCTTAGATTGTGCACGATTACTTCTCCGCGTGCTTTCTTGCCTTGTCGTTCACAATCGCCTTTCCACGTTCCAGTAACTTGCGCGTGCGAAGTCGATGCCGAAAAAGTCATAAGCGCGATGGCCGAGACCAACAGCGTAACGGACTTGAACATTCTTCCCTCCCTTGATTGTCTTGACACGATGAGGCTACCATAGATGTTGGAGCGCCCAAGCTGGTGCGAAGCAGCGCTTTCTCCTGGTGGTCACGATGGGTCCGGTACAGTCGGATGAACGACCAGATCGAACGGGCTGCCGTCGCGCAGTCGAACGGCTGCGAAGTGCCGCAGGTCGCGCGTCGCCAGGCGACGGATGCCGAGAGTCTCGGCAAGCGCGACGATCGAGCTGTCCACGAGGCCGAGACCGAGGCTTTCGTAGCGCCGATCGATCTCCATGGCGCGCGCAAGCTGGTCGAGCGAGGGCGGTGCATAGGTGAAGGCGCCGCGGTCGACGTCCTGCATGAACGCTCGCATCGCCCGGCGCTCGTTGCGAAGGAAGTAGTCGACCTCGGCGAGCACGAGCGCCGGAACGTAGCGGGTGCGGGCCCGCTCGATGGCATCGCGAAACAGCCGATGGTCGGGCGCACCCGCGACGAGATAATCGATGAGCGCGCCGGTGTCGCAGATCAGCGCCGCAGTGCTAGCGGCCGGCACGGAACAGCTCGCGCTCGTCGCCGCGCTCGTTCAGCGTGCGCGCGATTCCGGCGCTTCTCGGCTTGGGATGCCGGCGATACTGTTCGAGCACGAGGGCAAGCTGCTGCCGAATGAATTCGGAGCGAGAAATCCCGCGCGCGCGGGCGGCGCGCGAAAGCAACCGGTCGTCCACCGGATCGAGCGCAATGGTGGTCGCCTTCTTCCTGGAGAGTGCCATAAAAGTAATGTGACTCAACCCGGCCGAGTGGTCAAGGCCTCGCCCTGCGACGGCCGCACGCCCGCGCCAACGTCCTCGCGCAGGCGTGGATAGGCGGCGAGCGGATTGTCGACCAAAATCTTAGCGAGCATGGCATCGGGCAGGCCGTCCGGCAGCACCTTGTCGCCGTTGAAATGCCAGTGCGGGTAATCGGTCGAGAACAATAGAAGTTCGTCGCTGCCGATGTGCTCCAGCGTGCGTATCAGCTTCTGCGGCTCGTCCGGCGGCAGGTCGAGCGGCGTGAGCGTAAAGCGCACGCGCTCGCGGATGATGTCGGCGGGCGGGCGGTCGAGCCACGGCACCTCGGCGCGCACGCCGCGCCATGTCTTGTTGATGCGCCAGAGGAGCGTGGTGAGCCAGGTGAAGCCGGACTCGATGCACACGAGTTTCAGCGTGGGGAATTTCTGAAACACGCCCTCGGCGATGAAGCTGAGCAGCAGGTTCTCGAAGCTGCCGCTGTTGGCGACGTAATCCTCGGACTGGTACGACGGCCAGCCGGCCGCGGTCGGCGAGGTACGGTAGGTGGAGCCGGCGTGTACACCGACGGTGAGGCCGTGGCGCTCGCAGGCCTCGTAGATCGGCCAGTAGCGCCGGTTGCCGAGCGGCGTCTCGCCCATGACGAGCATCAGCACCTGCACGAAGCGCTTGTCTCCCGCCAGCCGCTCGATCTCCTTCACCGCCAACTCCGGATTGTGCAGCGGCAGCAGGATCGAGGCGCGCAGCCGCGGCTCGCTGTCGAGCCATTCCTTCTGGATGTAGCTGTTCACGGCGGAAATGAGTGCCGCCGCCATGTCCTCGTTGAACAGCGCGATCGCGCCGTGCAGCGTGTTGCAGATCGCAAAGCGCGTGCCGAAGGCGTCGAGCGCCTGCGTGCGCAGGAGCGTGAGATCGCTGCCCGGCGGGCCGTCCTTGGGCCGCCAGTCCGGCCGGCAGGAGAGCGGCGAGTTCGGCGGATAGCTCTGGAGATGAAACGACTGCTTGTGGATGTGGCGGTTGACGATCTGGTCGCGCCAGTAGTCGTCGAGATACGGCAGCAGCGCCGTGGTGTCCTTTACCGCCGGATGCACGTCGCAGTCGATCGCGCCTGCAGGGAGGGGAGTCATTGGACTCCTCCAATCGGTCCCGAAACGTATCCATGAGAGCGAGGAAGGCTCGTGCATCCCTTGTCCACAAGCCCAGGCCTATCGCGTGTGCAGCGCCGGCGCCGGTTGATGTACCCTCGCCCCGCTTGCGGGGAGAGGGCGGCTCGGAGGTTCCGCATAAGGAAGCGGGTGAGGGGGAGCATCCGGGCTGGGCGAGTCCGCCGATGGTCCTCCTCACCCAGCCCGGAATCGTCCAGCAGGAATCCATGCCCTCGCCCCGCTGGCGGGGCGAGGGCGCAGTAACAACCGCCAGCCTTCATCCATCACTCCATGGCCTTCTTCGCCACAGCCAGCACGTCCGGTGCGACCGCGAAGCTGCGCATCACGATCGCCTGCATCTCGTCGCCCGTCAAAGGCGCGACATCGAGCTTGCCCTTCGCCGCTTCGGCGCGGAAACCCGGATCCTTCATCGTTGTTGCGAACGCACGACGGATGGCGGCGACGCGCTCCGGCGGCGTGCCAGGCGGCATGAAGAACGGCCGCCCCAAGGCAGGCACCAGCGACAGAAAGTCGAGCACCTGCCGGTCGCGCTCGTTGGCCGCGACGTCCGGCAGCAGCGGCTTGTCCGCAAGCTCCGGCGCCTTGCGCAGCCCCTGCTGCACCAACACGTTGACCTTGCCGGCGGCCACCCAGTCGCTGGTGTTCTTCAGTCCGGTCCATCCGGACACGCGCCCCGCCACTTCGCCACGCTCGATCGCAAGGTCGGCCTCGGTCGCGCCCGGATAGCCGGTGATGACCTTGAATTTCGTACCGAGGAGCTGGTTGAGGATGCGCGGCACGAAGTAGTTGGGCGAGCCGTGCCCGGTCGACGACAGAGCGACCTCGCGCTCGCCCACGTCGCGAAGGGTCTTCACCGGGGTCGTGTGCCAGACCCACAGCACGTTCACTTCGTCGGCGGGACTTCCGATCCAGTGGAACTTGCGCAGGTCGTATTGCACGCCCTGCGCGTTCATCACCTGGTCGGTGACGATGCCGGGCGTGGTGATGCCGATGGCGGTGCCGTCGTGCGCACTGGTGAGCTGGAACGCATTGGCGAGTCGGCGCCCGCCGGCCCCGGGCATATTCTGCACGATGACATTGGGTTTACCCGGGATGTGCGCCCCGATATGGCGCGCCAGGATGCGCGCGTAGAGGTCGAAGATGCCGCCGGACGAGAATCCGACCGAAATGACGACGGTCTTGCCGGCGTAGAACTCCGCCAGCGCCCGGTCATCCTGAGCGCAGGCGGACTGGATGGCGAATGCACCGGCAAGGAGTGCGATGACAGAACGCATCGGTGGAGGTCCATGGTTGGCCGAATTCATAGTACGCTCACTGCGCACGCGAATGAAAGCGGCGCCGATGATGGAGGAGCTCCGTGGGATACGGCCCATTGCGACTTTTGTGCCTGCTGGTCGTGCTGCTGCTTGCGCAGGATGCGGCCGCCCAGGAACCCTATTACCACAGCAAGTCGATCACGCTGTTCGCCGGACAGCCGCCCGGAGGCGGCATCGACTCCGAGATGCGGCTGGTGGCCCAGTTCTACGGCAGACACATTCCCGGCCAACCCAACATCGTGGCGCGCAACATGCCAGGCGCCGGCGGGCTGATTCTCGGCAATCACCTCTTCAGCGTCGCCAAGCCCGATGGGCTGACGCTCGGCATGCCGGGGCGCTCGGGCTTCGTGCTGGCCCCCATTATCAGCGCCGCCGACACCAAATACGACCTGCGCAGGTTCACCTGGATCGGCAGCTCCGCCTCCAGCAACTTCGTGCTGTGGATGCGCCGGCAGACGAACATCAGGAGCTTTGCCGATCTCAAGAACGCCAGGCGGCCGATCGTGATCGCGGGCTCGGGTTCCACCACGTCGAACTCGATCATCCCGGAGGTGCTCGCGAAATATGAGGGCATTCCGATCAAGGTGGTGCGCGGCTATCCCGGCATCGCCGACGCCGTACTGGCGGTCGAGCGCGGCGAGGCTGACGGCGTCATGTGCCAGCGCGCGAGCGTGCGCCCCGATATGCTGGCGTCCGGATCGGTGGTGCCGATCATGCAGTTCTACGACGTCGAGCCCAAGGTGCCGCTGATGCTGGACCTCGTCACCAATACGCGGGAGAAAGCGCTGCTCGAATTGCTGTCGGCACCGCAGAAGCTCGGCCTCGCCGTCATCGCACCGCCCGCCGTTTCGCCGGAGCTCACCCGCGTGCTGCGCGATGCCTACCTGAAGATGGTGGCGACGACGGAGTACCGGGCGGAGGCAGCCAAGCGCGGCTTCGATGTCGGAACACCCAATACCGGCGAAGCGATCGCCGACTACGTGAGCAATACGTTGATGAAATTTCCGGCCGAGACGATTGCGGAATACCGGACCTACGTCGAGCGGCGGTAGCTATTTTCGTCCGCGCTTCGGAAGCGCTTCGCGCACGGCATCATTGACAATTTTCGGCAGGTTTCGCAGCGCATCCTGGACGGAGGACCTGAACCCGCGGAACTCCTCCGACAAGCCGTCTACCTTGCCCTCGACCCGATCGAGACGGGTCTTGATGGCCGCAAGGTCGTCGCTGTTGCGGCGGGTCTGTTCGAGAATGTGGCGGGTGACCATCTTCTCGCCCTCGACCTCGCGTTCAAGCATGTCAACGCGGCCGACAAGATGCTGGTACTCGCCGCGGGTGACCTCAGATGCCATATCGTGGCTCGCCCCCTTGAATGGCGGAACCCTACCACGAATTGCGGCGATTGCCAGAGCCGCTGGCCCGGCAGTCGGCTAAGACTCCTCGATCGCATCCACGCGTTTCGGATAGAACGCCAGGCGGCCGGAAATCTCCGCCATCGCCGGGAACGGCTGCTCGTAGCTCCAGATCGCGTTCTCCGAATGGCGGTCGCCGACACGGATCGAGTAATAGGTCGCGTCGCCCTTGTACGGACAATGCGTCGTATGGCTGGTGCGCTCGAACGCTGTCATGTCGGCGTCCTCGCGCGGAATGTAGAACACCGGCTTGTAGGTGGTTTCCCGCAAGACAAGGGCACGGGTCGTGTCGGCGATTGGGCGGCCGTTGAACATGACGCGCACGCGGCCGGCATGCGGGGTGATCGTGATGGGATGGTCGGGGCCGGGAAGCTTCATCGGGAAACTCCAGTTGCAAGGCGATTCATGAAACGGGGCGTGTGGCCGCTGCCTCACATCCCCACAATCACGCGCCGATCGATGTCGCGCACCCTGTTGACGCCGCACAGTGCCATGGTCACGTCGAGCTCGTTCTTGATGACATCGATCGCTTTCGCCACACCGGCCTGCCCGGCGGCGCCGAGGCCGAAGATGTAGGCGCGGCCGATCAGGCAGGAGCGCGCGCCGAGCGCCAGCGCCCGCATGAGGTCCTGGCCGGAACGAATGCCGCCGTCGAACATCACCTCGATCTCGGAGCCGACGGCGTCGGCGACCTTCGGCAATGCCGAGATCGATGACGGGGCGCCGTCGAGCTGGCGGCCGCCATGGTTCGACACCACGATCGCGCTGGCGCCGGTCCGGACCGCGAGCCGCGCGTCCTCGACATCGAGTATGCCCTTGAGAATCAGCTTGCCTGGCCACAGGTTCCTCACCCATTCCACGTCCTTCCACGACAGTGCGGGATCGAACTGGGTGGAGATCCACGATGCCAGCGACGCGATATCGGCGTCGCTTGGCGTGTAGCCGGCCAGATTGCCGAAGGTCTTGCGCTTGCCCATCAGCATGCCCCACGCCCAGGCCGGCTTGGTGGCGATGTCGAGCACGTTCCTGAGCCGGATTGCCGGCGGTACCGAGAGCCCGTTCTTGACGTCGCAATGGCGCTGGCCGAGCACCTGGAGGTCGATGGTCAGCACCAGTGCGCTGCATTTCGCAGCCGCGGCGCGTTCGATCAGCGATTTGGCAAAGCCGCGGTCCTTCATCACGTAGAGCTGGAACCAGAATGGCCTGTCGACCGCCGCCGCCACGTCCTCGATCGAACAGATCGACATGGTCGAGAGGCAGAACGGAATGCCGGCAGCATGCGCGGCTCGGCAGGCTGCGATCTCGCCGTCGCGGTGCTGCATGCCGGTGAGCGCGACCGGGCCCAGGCCCAGCGGCAGCCGTACCGCCTCTCCGACGATGGTGGTGGCGAGGTCGCGCTGCGAGACGTCGACCAGCACGCGCTGCCGCAGCCTGATGCGCTCCATGTCGGCACGGTTGGCGCGCAGCGTCTCTTCGCCGTAGGAGCCTGCCTCGGCGTAGTCGAAGAACATCTTCGGGATCCGGCGGCGTGAAAGCTGCCGCAAGTCCTCGATGCAGGTCACGGTGCGCATGGCATGCAACCATATCCGGGGAGTTCCACCCGGGGAACGCCCATGACGCTCCAAGCGTTGTCTTGGGAACGGCGGGTTCGGGCTCGATTCACTGGAGACGTCGATGACGAACACAAACCGGGCGGTTCCCAACGAAACGGTGTCGCAGGCCGACATCGATCGCAAGCGGCGTCAGGAGGCGCGCGAGGAGGCCGCCGACCTTGCACGCCACAAGGCCGACAGGTCCCTGGAACGCGGGCTGGAAGGGACATTTCCCGCTTCCGACCCCGTCAGCGTCACGCAGCCTGCGCGCTCGCCTCAGGACAAGCGTCCGGCCCGTTAACTGGCCAATCCAGGCCAGCCCCGCCCACCCGCGGGGCGTGGGGTGTTTTGCCTTGCGCCACAAGGCGTTAACGACAGGGGCGATTTTTAAGAAATCTGCCGTTGAATTGGCCGCTCCGGCCCGCTTAATGCTTGGCGCAAGCACCGCGGGCGGTTTGAGGGACCATGGGCGGCAGATACTTCGGAACCGATGGCATTCGCGGGCGCGCCAACGGCGTCATCACGCCCGAGCTTGCGCTGAAGGTCGGCCAGGCTGCCGGCCTCGTATTCAAACGCGGCGAGCATCGCCACCGTGTCCTCATCGGCAAGGACACGCGGTTGTCCGGCTACATGATCGAGTACGCGATGGTGGCCGGCTTCACCTCGGTCGGGATGGACGTGCTGCTGACCGGGCCGATGCCCACGCCCGCGGTCGGCATGCTGACCCGCTCCATGCGCGCCGACCTCGGCGTGATGATCTCGGCCTCGCACAACCCGTATGACGACAACGGCATCAAGCTATTCGGCCCGGACGGCTTCAAGCTGCGCGACGAAATCGAGTGTCAGATCGAGGCGCTGATCGACGCCGATCTGACCAAGAAGCTTGCGAAGAGTCCCGACCTCGGCCGTGCCAAGCGCATTGAAGGCGTGCACGACCGCTACATCGAATTCGCCAAACGCACGCTGCCGCGCACCATGAGCCTCGACGGCCTGCGTGTGGTTGCCGACTGCGCCAACGGCGCCGCCTACCGCGTGGTGCCGGAAGCGCTGTGGGAACTCGGCGCCGAGGTGGTCGCGATCGGCGTCGAGCCCGATGGCTTCAACATCAATCGCGACTGCGGATCGACATCGCCCGAAGAGCTCTGCCGCAAGGTGCGCGAGATGCGCGCCGACATCGGCATTGCACTCGACGGCGATGCCGACCGGGTAATCATCGCCGACGAGCGTGGCCACATCGTCGATGGTGACCAGCTGCTGGCCCTCATCGCGGAAAGTTTCCAGTCTGACGGCCGTCTCGCGCAGCCTGGCATCGTCGCCACGGTGATGTCGAACTACGGACTCGAGCGCTACCTCGCCGGCATCAAGCTTTCGCTCGCGCGCACGCCGGTGGGAGACCGTTACGTGCTCGATCACATGCGCGAGCACGGCTACAACGTCGGCGGCGAGCAGTCCGGGCACATCATCCTGTCGGATTACACCACCACCGGCGACGGATTTGTCGCAGCCCTCCAGGTGCTCGCGGTGGTCAAGAAGCACGGCCGCCCGGTGTCGGAAGTCTGCCACCGCTTCGATCCGCTGCCCCAGATCCTCAAGAATGTCCGCTACAAGAGCGGCAAGCCGCTCGACGACGCCAAGGTGCGCAGCGCCATCAGGGACGGCGAGCGGCGCCTCAACGGGCATGGCCGGCTGGTCATCCGCCCCTCCGGCACCGAGCCGGTGATCCGCGTCATGGGCGAGGGCGACGACCGGGTGCTGGTCGAGGAGGTGGTCGACGGCATCGTCGAGGCCCTCAACCGGGCGGCGGCATAAGCCGTTCACCGCGATTTTCCCTGGCCTTGCGACGGGAGGCGGTGGCGCCGGCCCGTGCGCCGACATGAAGTCGGAGGAAGATCACATCGACTTCCTTGAAACCCAGCTTGACCTGGTCGCCAAGCTTGGCGTCGAACTCTATTCGCAGCATCATATCGGCAAGCCCGGCGCTCACGACGATTGACGCGAATCGCCTACGTCGCGGCCCGACCCGACCCGGGAAGCCCGCCCTGGGAGGCGTCAATCTCTCGTTAACCTCCTTTAACGCGGAGGCTCCCGGAACGGTGCAATCCGCGCGCGCCGCTCCATCCCGGAATACCGGCGCGTTAAGCTTCGTTAATATTCGCGGTTAAAAAGTAAGGTTAAGTCCTGCTTAACCGTTTGCTGCCATCGTCGGCTTCGTTGGTTCATCCCCGTGGGGCACTGCCCCTGCCGGACGAAAGGGCGAAGTCATGGGTTCTGCAAAGCTGTTGGCGCTCGCCGGAGCAGCCGCACTGACGACGACGGTGGCGAACGCCGCCGACTTCCCTCCCGCAATGCCGCAGCCGGTGCCGCAGATCGTGCGCGCGCCGGAGCCGGTCGGCGGCTGGTACCTGCGCGGCGATGTCGGCATCGGCGTGCAGGACTTCGGTGAATTCCAGCACCATCCGACCAATCCCGCCTTCGTCTGGCCGGCGAGCTGGCGCATCGACCAGAAGGAAATCAAGAGCGCACCGTTCATCGGCTTCGGTATCGGCTATTCCTGGAACAACTGGCTGCGCTTCGACGTGACGGGGGAATACCGCTCGAACGTGCCGTTCAAGGTGCTCGGAAGCTACACCGAGTTCTGCCCGGGCGGCCGCTGCTTCGATCTCTACGACGGCAATCACTCGGCCTGGGTGGCGCTGGTCAATGCCTATCTCGATCTCGGTACCTGGTGGTGCCTGACCCCGTTTGTTGGCGTCGGCGTCGGCGGCGCCAGGAGCACGGTGTGGAGCTTCACCGACGTGGGCTACATCTCCGACGGCACCACCGGTTTCGGCTATGCGGCCAGTGACGCCAGCAAGTGGTCCTTCGCCTGGGCGCTGCACGCCGGCGTCGCCTACGACGTCACCTCGAAGGTCAAGATCGAGTTCGCCTACCGCTACCTCAATCTCGGCGATGTCCAGACCTCGACCATCGCCTGCAATTCGGCGGGCTGCGCCGGCGCCGGACCGCGCGCCTACTACTCGCTCAACAGCTTCGACTCGCACGACCTGAAGATCGGCATCCGCTGGATGCTGCAGCCCGATCCGGTGCCGCAGCCGGTCTACGCGCCGCCGCCGCTGATGCGCCGCGGCTGAGCGCTACCGACCCATATCGAAGCAACGGCGCGGGGAGCTTCCCGCGCCGTTCGCATTTGATACCGGGCGATCCTCCTGCGGGAGCGGAGCGCGGGGGGCAGCTAACCGCTCATTAAGGTTAATCAATCATGATGACCGGTGCGCGCAGGATCATCGAGCGAATCAAAGGGACCGTTATGCGCCGCCTGTTTGTTGCAGTTCTCTGCCTGCTCGGCTATGCGACGCATACGGTAGCCGGCGAGTTCGACATGCCGACGCTGCGCGGCTCCTCGCCGTTCATCCCCGCATCGCCTAAATACGTTCGCTGGAGCGGCGCCTATGTCGGCGGCTTTGTCGGCGGCGCGCAGGCCTCGGTTGATTTCGGAAATGCCGCCAAGGAACTGATCGCATCGATCCTGCGGAATACCTGGATCGAGAACGAATTCAATGCCTCTGACTGGTCGCGATTGCCCAACGGCGGCGATCGCAGCTCCACGCAGGGCGGCTTCATCGGCTACAACACCCAGTGGCAGGATGTCGTGGTGGGCATCGAGGCAACCTACACCCGGCTGTCGATAGCCGCATCGTCGACCGACGCCATCACCCGCGTCCTGACCCACAACGATTTCAATTACTCGGTCACCGTTGCGTCCTCGGCGTCCTATCAGTTGACGGACTATGGCAGCCTGCGCGTGCGCGCCGGCTGGGTGGTCGACCAGTTTCTCCCCTACGGGACGCTGGGTCTGGCGGTGGGGCGCGGCAGCTATTCCCGGTCGGCGACCGTCAGCTATCCGGCACCGATCTACAACTTACCGCCGCCCACGCCGCCCGATCAGCCGCCGCCGACACCGCCGGCATTCGGGCCGGTATCCGAGACCCAAGCCAGGACCAATGCCTATATCTGGGGCTATGCTATCGGCGGTGGTCTCGACATCGCGGTGTTGCCGCACCTGTTCGTGCGGGGGGAGTACGAGTTCGTGGCGCTTCCCATCGCTGGCATGCAGATGAACCTGCACAACGTCCGCGTCGGCGGCGCCCTGAAATTCTGAGCAGGCGCAGGCGGCCCTTCCGGCAACGACATCCTTGACGGCGCGCGGCCGTTTCCCTATCTCCGGCGGCGGGACACCCCTCCCCACCGAGGGGCATCTATCTGGAAGGATAGACCATGGCCATTGCAATGCCCGCCGTGCGGCCTGCCGTGCCGCATTTCTCCTCCGGCCCCTGCGCCAAGCGCCCCGGGTGGAGCCTGCAAGCCCTCACCGACGCAGTGCTCGGACGCTCGCACCGATCGAAGATCGGCAAGGCCAAGCTCAAGCGCGCGATCGATCTCACCCGCGAAGTACTCGAGGTGCCCGCCGATTACCGGATCGGCATCGTGCCGGCGTCCGACACCGGCGCCGTCGAGATGGCGCTGTGGTCGCTGCTGGGCGCACGCCCCGTGACGATGATGGCGTGGGAATCTTTCGGCGAAGGCTGGGTCACCGACGTCCAGAAGCAGCTCAGGCTCAAGGACGTGACGCTGCTGAAAGCCGGCTACGGCGAGTTGCCCGATCTGTCCAAGGTCGATTTCGCGACCGACGTGGTGTTCACCTGGAACGGCACCACCTCCGGCGTGCGCGTGCCGCATGCCGAATGGATTCCGGCGGACCGGCAGGGACTGACGATCTGCGACGCCACCTCCGCCTGCTTTGCGCAACCGCTCGACTTTCGGAAACTCGATGTGGTGACCTTCTCCTGGCAGAAGGTGCTGGGCGGGGAGGGCGGCCACGGCATGCTGGTGCTGTCGCCGCGGGCGGTGGAGCGGCTGAAGACCTACGCACCGCCCTGGCCGCTGCCGAAGATCTTCCGGCTGACCAACAACGGCAAGCTGATTGAAGGCATCTTCGAAGGCGAGACCATCAACACGCCCTCAATGCTGTGCGTCGAGGACTATCTCGACGCGCTGGTGTGGGCGAAGTCGGCCGGCGGGCTGAAGGCCCTGATGGCGCGCGCCGACGCCAACACCAAGGTGATCGCCGACTGGGTGGCGCGCACGCCCTGGATCGACTTCCTGGCCCGCGATCCGGCGACCCGCTCCAATACCTCGGTGTGCCTGAAGGTGGTCGATCCGGCGGTGACCAAGCTCGCCGCCGATGCTCAGGCGGCGTTCGTGAAGTCGCTGGCAGCTGCGCTGGAGAAGGAAGGCGTCGCCTATGACATCGACGCCTATCGCGACGCGCCGCCGGGCCTGCGGGTGTGGTGCGGCGCGACCGCCGAGACCGCCGACGTCGAGGCGCTGACCGAGTGGCTCGACTGGGCCTTCGCCAAGACCAAGGACGCGCTGCCGAAGGCAGCTTAACCCTCGCCCCGCGAAGAGGGGAGAGGGTGGCGAGGGCCGAAGCCCGAGCTGGGTGAGGGGCGCATCCGCTGCAAGCTCTGAGCTGGCACCTCACCCGACTTGCTCGCGCTCCGCACTCACAAGTCAACCTCTCCCCGCGAAGAGCGGGGCGAGGTGAAGAAGGAAAAACCGAAATGCCCAAAGTTCTCATCTCCGATGCCCTCTCCGACGCCTCGGTCCAGATTTTCAAGGATCGCGGCATCGAGACCGTGTTCATGCCCAAGCTCGGCGCCGACAAGGACAAGCTCGCCGAGATGATCGGCGATTTCGACGGGCTGGCCATCCGTTCGGCCACCAAGGTCACCGCCAAGCTTCTGGACAAGGCGGGGAAGCTGCGCGTGGTCGGCCGCGCCGGCATCGGCGTCGACAATGTCGACATCCCGGCGGCCACCGCCAAGGGCGTGATCGTCATGAACACGCCGTTTGGCAATTCCATCACCACCGCCGAGCATGCCATCACCATGATGCTCGCGCTGGCGCGCCAGATTCCGCAGGCCGATGCCTCGACGCAGGCCGGCAAGTGGGAGAAGAATCGCTTCATGGGCGTCGAGATCACCAACAAGACTCTCGGCGTTATCGGCTGTGGCAATATCGGATCGATCGTCGCCGCTCGCGCGCAGGGATTGTGCATGCGCGTGATCGCCTATGATCCGTTCCTGTCGCCGGAGCGCGCGCGCGATCTGGGCATCGAGAAGGTCGAACTTGCCGAGCTGCTCAAGCGCGCCGACTTCATCACGCTGCACACCCCGCTCACCGACAAGACCAAGAACATCATCGACGAGAAGGCGATGGCCGCGATGAAGAAGGGCGTGCGCATCATCAACTGCGCGCGTGGCGGCCTGGTCGACGAAGTGGCCTTGCGCAAGGCGCTCGACTCCGGCCAAGTGGCAGGCGCCGCCTTCGACGTGTTCGTGGAGGAGCCGGCGACATCGAACCCGCTATTCGGCCATCCCAACGTGGTCTGCACGCCGCATCTCGGCGCCTCGACCTCGGAGGCGCAGGAGAACGTCGCGCTCCAGGTCGCCGAGCAAATGTCGGACTATCTGCTCAACGGCGCCATCACCAACGCCGTCAACTTCCCCTCCATTAGCGCCGAGGAGGCGCCCAAGCTGAAGCCGTTTGTGGCGCTGGCGGAAAAACTCGGCTCGTTCGCCGGCCAGCTCACCGAGACCGGCATCTCGAAGGTGCAGATCACCTATGAGGGCGCGGTCGCCCACATGAACACCAAGGCGCTCACCTCCGCCGCGCTGTCGGGGCTGCTCAAGCCGATGCTGGGCGACGTCAATGTCGTCTCGGCGCCGGTGATCGCCAAGGAGCGCGGCATGGTGATCGAGGAGACCACCCGCGAAGCCGAAGGCGACTACGACTCGCTGATCACGGTAACCGTGACGACCGAGCGGCAGTCGCGCCATGTCTCCGGTACGGTGTTCGCCGACGGCCGCCCGCGCATTGTCAACATCAAGGGTATCCGCATGGACGCGGAATTCGGCCCCTCGATGATCTACATCACCAATCTCGACAAGCCGGGCTTCATCGGCAAGTTCTCCTCCACGCTCGGCGACGCCGGCATCAACATCGCGACCTTCCATGTCGGCCGCGAGGCGCCCGGCGGCAACGCCATCGCGCTGATCGAGATCGATGGCGAGCTGCCCGCCGATGTGCTCGCCAAGGTGCGGGCGCTGCCGCAGGTGCAGCAGGCGCGGGTGCTGCGGTTCTGACGCACGCCGTGCGACAGCGAGGCGGCAATCGGCGGTGCGCGTGCCGTGCTACATTGCACCGGCAACGCCATCGGGGAGCCCGCCATGATATCCAAACAGGCAATTCGGCTGATTATCGCGCTCGGAATGGCGCCTGGGCTGTCGCCCACCGCCAGCGCGGACGAGTTCTTCGCCGGCAAGACCATCACCATCGTGGCCGGTTACGGCGCCGGCAGCGGCTACGACATCAATGCCCGCTTCGTGGCGCGTCACATCGCACGCCACATCCCCGGCAAGCCGACCGTGATCGTTCGCAACATGCCGGGTGCGGGTTCGCAGAACGCCGGCAATCATGTCGCCAACCTCGCGCCCAAGGACGGCACGACGCTCGGCGTGGTGGCGCGCGGGCTCGCGATCGAGCCGCTCATGGGCGGGCAGGGGGTGCACCTCGACCCGGTCAAGCTCAACTGGATCGGCTCGACCAGCCGCGAGGTCTCGGTCCTTGCTGTGCGTGCCGATACCGGCGTGAAGACGCTCGAAGACGCCAAGAAACGCGAAATTGTCGTGGCGGCGCCGGCGCTCGGAACCGACGGCGTGACCTATCCGACGACGCTCAACAACCTGCTGGGCACCCGCTTCAGACCCGTCACCGGCTACCGCAGCGGCGCCGAAATGACGCTTGCCGTCGAACGGCGCGAGGTGGAAGGCCGCGGCTCATGGTCGTGGTCCGCCTTCCGCAAGGACGGCATGCCGCTGCTCAAGCGCGGCGAACTGGTGCTGCTGGTGCAGATGGCGATCGCCAAGTCGCCGGAGCTTCCGCAGGTGCCGCTGGTCATGGACTTTGCCAAGACCTCCGAGCAGCGGCAGATCCTGGAACTGGTGCTGGCCGGCCAGGCAATGGCATGGCCGCTGTTTGCGGCGACCGAGGTCCCGGCCGATCGCGTCGCGCTGTTGCGCCGCGCCTACCTCGCAATGCTGAAGGACCCTGAAACCATCGCCGACGCCGCCAAGGTCGGCGTCGACGTCGACCCGGTGCCGGGGCTCGAGATCGTGAGCCTGCTCAAGAGCGTCTATGCGACGCCGGCGGCGGTGGTGAACAAGGTGCGCGAGCTGGCGGGCCGGAAATAGCCCGCTTGCCGAGCGGCAACCCGCGCGCGCTCAGCTGCACCGGACCTGCACGGTGAACAACCGCGCGCGCTCCGCGACCTGCGTCGCGTCGAGCCGATCGGCCGTGTTGGCCTTCAGCGATGCGCCGACATTGGCCGCTTCCAGGAAGCTCATTGCGATCAGCGACTTGATGGCGAAGTTGACGTTCTGCGGGATGTCGCTGGTCAGCTTCGCGACCCGCAATGCGTTCAGCTTCGACACGACCACGGCCACCACATTGCCGTGCTGGTCGAGCACGGGGCCGCCCGAGTTGCCGGGCTGCACCGGTGCTGACAGCTGGATCATCGTGGTGTCGTCGCCAAGGCCCGCGACCGCGGTCACGCTGCCCACGGTGAAGTTGCCCGAGCTTGCAAGCATGCCCGCGAGCGGGAACCCGTACACGAAGATGTTCTCCCCGAGCCGCACGCCGAGCCGCAAATTCGGCACCGCGCCGGGCGTCAGCCCGGTTGTCCGCAACAGAGCCAGGTCGTTCTTGGAATCGGTGGACACGACGCGTGCGGACTGCGACAGCGTGCCCTCGTGCGAGACCGAGAACGCGGTGCAGTTCTCGACCACGTGATGGTTGGTCAGGATATGGCCCTGCGCTGTCACAAAGAAGCCAGTGCCGGTGCTGGCGCGTTTTTCGCGCGGCTGCGCCGGCGGCGTGTCGGAGGGGCGCGCGACCTGCTGCTGCGGACGTTGCTCCGGCGGCGGTGCCGGCGGCCGCTGCGCCGGTCCGGTCGAGGTGGTCGCGCTCACGCCCAGAATCTTGAGCCCGTTCAGGGCGAGCTTCTGGCCCCCATCGATGCTCAGGGCGTGCCGGTAGTCGGCGATGGCGTCGTCGCGCTTGCCCATCTTGCGCCAGATGTCGCCGCGGTTGGCATAGGCACGTGCATAGCGCGGGTTGATTTCGATCGCCCGGCTGTAGGCCGCGAGTGCCTCTTCGAGCCGGTTCATGTTCTCAAGCGCTTCGCCGCGGTTGTTGTGCGCGATCGCGTAGCCCGGATTGACCTGGGTCGAGCGGGTGAAGTCCTGGAGGGCACGCTCGTTGTCGCCGCGGCTGATGTAGATGGTGCCGCGATTGTTCAGCGCCTCATAATGGCGAGGATTGATCTCGATCGCCCTGGTGTAGTCGGCCAGCGCCAGATCGGCTCGGCCGGTCTCGCGGTAGCTGATGGCGCGGTTGTAGTAGTAGGTCGCGTTGCGTGGGTTCTTCTTGATAAGCTGCGTGCAGGCGCGGATCGCCACCTCATGGTTGTTGGAAGCGCAATCGCGAACCGCCTCGGCAAAGGCCGGTGCCGCGATCATGAGAGCGAACAGAAGCGTGCCGATCCGCAGCATGGAAGTCCCCGTACAGGTCTGTTGGTCGCCCTTGGAAGCCACCATACCATATCCACGGCGCCGTGACATCTGCCGCGACGTTGCTGGCGGTCGGTCCCACCCAGCGGAATTGTTCCACCTGGTGCCGGCGTCGCAGTCAGCATGGGTGCCTGCCTTGCGGGCAGCGCGTGCGAAATACCCGTGCCTGGGCGCCACCTTGCCTGGGGGAACGGCATCCATTATCCCGGGGCATGCCTGATGGTCAGGCCTGTCTGTGTTGAAGAGCGGGTATTCCGCGCCGGCGCAAGGAAGAGCGGATCGTGGCCAACGTTGTCGTGGTCGGCTCCCAGTGGGGGGACGAGGGCAAAGGGAAGATCGTCGACTGGCTCTCCGAGCAGGCCGACATCGTCGTCCGCTTCCAGGGTGGCCACAATGCCGGCCATACGCTGGTCATCGACGGAAATACCTACAAGCTGTCGCTTTTGCCCTCGGGCGTGGTGCGCGGAAAGCTCTCGGTCATCGGCAATGGCGTGGTGCTCGATCCGCAGGCACTGCTCGAGGAGATCGATCGACTGAAGTCGCAGGGCATCAGCGTCACGCCCGACACTCTGCGGATCGCCGAGAACGCCACCTTGATTCTGCCGCTCCACCAGCAGCTCGACGTTGCGCGCGAGCAGGCGAGCGCGGCGCACCGCATCGGCACCACCGGCCGCGGGATCGGCCCAGCCTATGAGGACAAGGTCGGGCGTCGTGCGATCCGCCTGATGGATCTCGGCGACCTGCCATCGCTCGACCACAAGATCGAGCGCCTGCTGACGCATCACAATGCGCTCCGGCGCGGACTCGGCATTGCCGAGATTTCGGCCGCGACCGTCTCCCGGCAGCTCAAGGACATCGCGCCGCGGGTGCTGCCCTATATGGACTCGGTCTGGTCGCTCCTGGATCGGAAGCGCCGGGAAGGCCGGCGTATCCTGTTCGAGGGCGCGCAGGGTGCGCTGCTCGATATCGATCACGGCACCTATCCGTTCGTGACCTCGTCCAATACGGTCGCGTCCCAGGCCGCCACCGGGTCGGGCATGGGGCCGTCCGCGGTCGGTTTCGTGCTGGGCATCTGCAAGGCCTACACCACCCGGGTCGGGGGCGGGCCGTTTCCGACTGAACTGCCGCCGGGCGATCCGATCGGGGACCTAATCGGCGAGCGCGGCCGGGAATTCGGGACCGTCACCGGCCGGCGCCGGCGGTGCGGCTGGTTCGATTCGGTGCTGGTGCGGCAGACCGTCCGGACCAGCGGGATCGACGGCCTGGCGCTGACCAAGCTGGATATTCTGGACGGACTGGAAGAAATCCGGGTCTGCGTCGGATACCGCCTGGACGGGCGGGACATCGACTATCTTCCGGCCGGGGAGCATGCCCAGGCCCTGGTCGAGCCGGTCTACGAGACGATCGAAGGCTGGGAGGGGGCGACCGCCAAGGCCCGGTCCTGGGCCGACCTGCCGGCGCCCGCGATCAAATATGTACGTCGGATCGAGGAGTTGGTAGGCTGCCCGGTGGCCCTCCTGTCAACCAGTCCGGAGCGCCAGGACACCATATTGGTGACTAACCCATTTGAGAATTAATGCGGAAATCGGGGGGCGAAGAAGGTATGCTGGTTACCGATGGCCGACTACTACCCGCTGATCGCCCGCGCCGTCGCCGGGCTTGAGAAGAACACCGGCGACGCCCGCAGGGCACTATACGAGCGCGCGCGCACGGCGTTGGTTGCGCAATTGCGCAGTGTCAACCCGCCGCTCAGCGAGAACGACGTCACACGCGAGCGCCTGGCGCTCGAGGAATCGATCCGCAAGGTCGAGGCCGAGGCGGCGCGCAAAGCCTGGGTCGATCCGCCGACAGCGACGACCCGGGTACGCGCGCCGGAATTCCCGCGCTGGGACCCACCGCCTCCCGCCACCGCGTCCGATGAGGATCTCCGCCATCAGCCGGCGGCGCGCGAGGATGCCGGGTTCGAGCGACCGCCGGCGCGTGCGCCGCGCGCGCCGCAGTCGCCTCCCGCTGCCGCGGCTGGCAGCATGCTGGGCGAGCAGCGCTACGTCGATCCGGTCTTCGATCAGCCACTGCCGTCCGAGCAGGCACCGGTGGCACCGCCGCGGGTGACGACCGCGCGCCAGCAGCGCGCGCCCGCCGGCAACCGTTCGCTGCTCGATTCCGGGCTGAAGGATTTCCGCGAAGTCGTCTCCGAATCCGACGAGCTAGGCGAAGCGCCGGCGCGGGCAGCGCGGGCCGCGCGCGAAAACCTCGCCGCTGTGCCCTCGTCCTCGCATGACTACGACCGGCTCGACGCCCGTCCGCACGATCCTGGTCCGCCGACGCTGCCGGAATACCAGGCACCGGCGATGCTGGAGCAGGGGCACGATTACGATGATCCGCGGCCGGCGCCCGCCAAAGGACGCGGCGCCGCGGTCGAGCGTGAGGCGGCGCCGCGGCGCTCGCTGCGCGACGCGGTCAAGATCATCGCCAATATCGTGATCCTGGCGCTGCTCGGCGCGCTGCTCGGATGGCAGTGGCCGAACATCGTATCGATCTACCGTTCCATCCGCGCTCCCACCACCGAGGTCGCGCGCGCGCCCGTCAGCCAGGCGCCGCAGTCGACCCCGCGCAAGACCACCGACCGGCTGGAGCAGGGCACGGGTCTACCGAGCGCGCCGCAGGCGTCAGCGCCCACGCAGGCATCCGCACCGTCGGCCGATACCGCGCCGGCGGCGGCAGTCGCACAGAAGGTCGTGCTCTACGAGGAAGATCCCAACGATCCGCAGGGCAAGCGGTTCGTCGGGTCTGCGATCTGGCGCACCGAGCGGGTGTCGCCCGGTCCAGGCCAGCCAGTGGAAATCGCCATCCGCGCCGACGTCGAGATCCCCGATCGCAAGCTGGCGATGACCTGGTCGCTCCGCCGCAACACCGACCAGTCGCTGCCGGCGAGCCATACCGTCGAGATCATGTTCCGGCTGCCGCAGGATTTCCCGGCCGGCGGCGTCTCCAATGTCCCCGGCATTTTGATGAAGGCCTCCGAGCAGACCCGCGGCGTGCCGCTCGCCGGCTTGGCGGTAAAGGTCACCAACGGCTTCTTCCTGATCGGCCTTTCCGCCGCCGACGCCGACCGCGAGCGCAACGTGCAGATGCTCAAGGAGCGGCAGTGGTTCGACATCCCGGTGGTCTACAACAACAACCGCCGCGCCATCCTGGCAGTCGAGAAGGGCACGCCCGGCGAGCGGGTGTTCCAGGAAGCCTTCTCCGCCTGGCGGCAGTAGTTGCCGGCTGGGCACGGCGCGTCAGTACGCTGTTCAAGGACCCTGTATGCCGTTCGGCTCCAGGGGCATGCAACTGGCAGTTCTTGCCTGCCCGGCTCTTACAATGTAGCGTTGAGTTGCCGGGCGCGCAGGCCCAACGATCGCTTCGATCGTCCTTAGCCCATTGCGGGAGGGAGGGGCGCCGTGAACGAGGCAATCTGCGAACCTTTCGGCCATCCTCGCAACGCCGGCAGGCTCCTTTTCGATTTTTCGGTGATGACCTGCTGCATGAAGCAGGGCATGGAAAAGGACCGCGTCCTGGACTTCGGAGCCGGATCGGGCTGGGTCACCGAGTTCGTCGCTCGGCTGGGTTACCGGGTGACAGCGTTCGACATCCACGGCGACCTTGAAGGTGTCCTGGCCGGTCGTTCGGGCGCAGACAAGCGGCTCGATCCGAGCCTCATGACCTTCGCGCACGGCGACGGCCACGCAATGGCATTCCACGATCAGTCGTTCGGGCACATCCTGTGTTTCGACACGCTGCACCACATGCACAGCTTCGACCGCGTGTTTGCGGAATTCGCGCGAATCCTGAAGCCGGGCGGTCGCGCGATCTTCGTGGAGCCGGTGCAAGCCACAGCTCGTCGCCCGAGACGATCAACTTCCTCAAGCTCAAGTCCAACGACCCCACATGGATCGAGCGCGACATCGTGCTCGAGGAGATCGACGAGATCGCGCGGGGTGCCGGCTTGTCCGAATTGACAGTCATCCCGACGCCCCATCCAAGCGACCTTATCACCCTGCCGCTGTCGCATTGGCGCATCTACCGCGACGGCGACATAGCCCTGCGCGACGCGGTCTCAGTGCGGCTCGCCAACACCAATTACAACGACCGCGTCATTTTCTACTGCGATCGTCCCATGTAGCGCGCAATCGGGTGCGCGTCAGGCGCCGGCTTGGCGTTCAGGGACAACGCTCGGAGCCTGCTCCCGTGCCAGCATCGCCGCCACGAGCTTGCGGCCCTGGATCGGGCCGGCGTCGACGCGGATGGCAACCGGAAAATGCACGCTGTCGGGGTCGGGACCGATCTCGCGCTGCTGCGCTTCCAGGATCGCCTTGTCCTGGTCGAAGGTCTTCGTGATGCCCTCGAAGATGTAGTTGGACAGGGCCTGGTCGTGGAGGCCGAACTGGCGCACGATCGCCCAGAAATAATGCGACGAAGTCCGCGTTTCCGGCACGATCAGGTTGATCACCTTGCGTTCCAGCGCTGCGCTCCTGTCCTTGGCATCGGCCGGCATCGAGCCGTTCTCGATGATGTTCAATCCCGGCGGAGTGAAGTTCGCCGTGTGCCAGCGGTTGATGCGGCCGGTGAACCCGGTGGTGCGCCTGTAGAACGGCGGTGCCTCGATGTTGACCATGTCGCGATGTGCGCGCACGGTGTTGCCGTGAAGCGTCACGTGGCAGGGCGCCTCCGCCACCGACTCGTTGCCGATCGTCTCCTCGTGCACGAAGCTCTCGTGCGAGAGGTCGAGCAGGTTGTCGTTGACGAGCTGGTAGTTGGCGGCGAAATGGTGGTAGCCGGTGACCGCGGCCCAGGCCGGATCATCGACCCAGTGGATGTCGGGTATCCCTGCCGGGTCGGCGCGCGTCGCGTCGCCGAGCCAGATCCAGGCGAAGCCGTAGCGTTCCACCAGCGGGAATGTCCGCACCCGCGCATTGCGGGGCACCGCGTCCTGCCCCGGCACGCGCACGCAGTGGCCCTCGGCATCGAAGCACAGCCCGTGATAGCCGCACTGGATGGCGTCGCCGGTGACCCGCCCGGCCGACAGCGGAGCGAGGCGGTGCGGGCAGCGGTCGGCCATCGCCACCGCCCGGCCGGAACCGATGCGGAAGAGCACCACCTTCTCCTCGCAGATGGTGCGGGCGAGCGGCGCGTCGCCGATCTCCCTGCCGAACGCGATCACCTGCCAGCAGTTACGGATGAACATCGGTTTGATCTCCGGCCAGGCGCCATTCTAGCGCAGTTTTCGGCAGGCATCCTAGCTCCGCCGTCATCCTGAGATGCCCGGCGAAGGCGAGCCTCAGAGGAGGTCAGCGCGCTCCAAACCAGCTCGTTCCCTCGAGACTCGCCGCTGCCGCACCTCAGAACGACGGCGGAACGTGTTGCAGGCGGGCTGTCGCACCACCTTGTTTCGCTGCGTGCGATTGCGCATCGTAGTGCCACGCCGGCCACGCCAACAGGAGCCGATCATGCCATCCATCGCCCGTGTATTCGGTTTTTCGTGCATCCTTGCCATCGCCGTGCCGCTCGCCGGCGCGCCGGTCGCTGCGCAGGACGATGTTGCCAAGTTCTACCGGGGCAAGACCGTGAACGCTGTGGTCGGCTACGGGCCGGGCTCGACCTTCGAACTCTATCTGCGACTGCTGACCCGCCATATCGGCAAACACATTCCCGGCAATCCGAACGTCGTGGTCCAGCAGATGCCGGGTGCCGGATCGCTGAAGGCCACCAATTACCTCGCGGCGATTGCGCCCAAGGACGGGTCGGTGTTCGGCATGATCAACCCGGTCAACACCATCGAGCCGCTGATCGATCCGAAACAGTCGCGCTTCGATCCGCGCATCTTCCCGTGGCTCGGCAGCCTCAACTCCGAGATTTCCACCTGCGCGTTCTGGAGCAAGGACATCCGCACCCTCGGCGACCTGATGAAGCGCGAAGTCATCGTCGGTTCCACCGGCCCCGCCTCGGGCTCGACCGTGGATGCGCGCACGCTCTCCGCGCTGATCGGGATCAAGTTCAAGGTCGTGCCCGGCTATCCCACGCTGAACGAAATCCGCCTCGCTGCCGAGCGCGGCGAGACCGACGGCTTCTGCGGCCTGCTCGTATCGGCGCTCAAGACCGATTACTGGGAGCACTACAAGTCCGGCCGCATGAGGGTGCCGGTGCAGATGGGGCTGAACAAGCATAAGGATTTCCCCGACATTCCCAATGTGTACGAGCTTGCGAAATCGGACGCCGATCGCCAGCTGTTCCAGCTCGTCTTTGGACCGTGGACCTATGGGCGGCCGCTCTATGCGCCGCCCGGCACGGAGCCGACACGGCTGGCCGCGCTGCGCGCAGCGTTGCAGGCCACCTTGAAGGACCCAGCGTACATCGCCGAGACGAAGAAGATCAACATGGAGATCCAGCCGCTCGGGCCCGAGAGCATCGCCAAGATCGTCGGCCAGATCATGGACACGCCGGCGCCCGTGGTCGTGCGCGCGCGCGAGGTCCTCGGCGTCGCCAAGCGGTGACGCGGTTCGCCGGCGGTTTAGGCCGCTTCGTAGCCGGTTAGGCGCAGCGACACCCGGGGCAATCGCATGTCGAGCCCGGGTTCCGTTGGCGCTTCACTCGGGTTACGATTGCGGCACACGAAGAACAACAGGAGTACTCCAATGAGCGTCGCCCGCCACCCGCGCCCGCCGGAGCTCGTCGGCATGCCGGTCGAGGAGATCATGAAGAAATACGTCGGCCGCTATTCCGAGAAACGCGCCGACTGGGCCGCCTTCGAGGACGCCAAGATCGAGGGCTATCGTCGTGCGCAACACCGCTTCATCGGCGCCGGCGGTTCCGGCAAGCACGACGACCCCACCGTGATCCCGGCCAAGAACTTTACGCTCTCAATCATGTTCGTGCCGCCGGGGCAGGGCAATGCCGCCCACACCCACGAGGTCGAGGAGTGCTTCTTCGTCCTCCAGGGTTACCTCGACGTGTTCGTCGAGGACGAAAGCGGCAAGCGCATCACCACACGGCTCGGACCGTGGGAGTGCATCTCGTGCCCCGCGGGTGTGATCCACGGCTACCAGAACGATTCGCTGGAGCCGGTGTATTTCCAGGTCATGCTCGGCCGCGGCCGCCCGGAGACCATGGGCTACGCCGACGACGAGCTCTACAAGCGCCGCGATGCGCATCTGAAGGCGGTGTGAGCCGGGGCGATCCTGCGGATAGCCTAATGTGATGGCATGATGTCGCCATCATGAGTGCACGAACCCAGATCACCATGGACCCCGAGATGCAGCGGCAGTCGCACGCCAAAGCCGCCGAACTCGGCATCTCGTTGGCGGAATACATTCGCCGACTGGTCGAGCAGGACATCGGCGAACCAAGACGCAAGGTCGACGTCTCGGTCATTTTCAACCTTGTCGACGAAGGGCCGCCTACCAACATCGCTCGCGATGAGGACAAGATGATCGGCGAGGCGCTCTGGCAGAATTACCTGCGCGAAACCGGATGGACCTCGCCGCGCACTGGCGCCAAACCGCGTGCCGCTTCGAAGAAGAAGAGCCGGTGACGGTTTTGTAGACACTTCGATCTGGTACGCGTCCGCGGTGGTCCGCGACTGCGAAAACGCCCGCGCCAGGAACATTCTCAGTGGTGCAACCGACCTTGTAACCACCGATCACGTTCTGGTCGAAGCCTGTCTCCTGTTGAACAGCCGGTTTCGGTCCCGACGATGGACGATCCCCGCTCGCACGGGGATGCTCATGTCAATTGCGCCTACGAGCGCGGTTCAATGCGCTGACATCGCCGGTGCCGCCGGCGGCACCGGCGGCGCCTCCATGGCGGCGACACGGCTCTTCACCGCCTTCTGAACCTTCTCGAAGGCACGCACCTCGATCTGGCGCACGCGCTCGCGCGAGACGCCGAACTCGGCGGCGAGGTCCTCGAGCGTCATCGGCTCGTCGGCAAGCCGGCGCGCCTCGAAGATGCGCCGTTCGCGCTCGTTCAGAACGGTCAGAGCGTCGTTCAGCGCCGTGCGCCGGTTGTCGGCCTGCTCGCTTTCGGCAAGCCGCGTCTCCTGATCGGTGGACTCGTCGGCAAGCCAGTCCTGCCACTCGCCGGCGTCACCATCGTCACGGATCGGCGCGTTGAGCGACATGTCGCCGCCCAGGCGGCGGTTCATGTCGATCACGTCCTGCTCGGTGACGCCGAGGCGCTTGGCGATCAGCTTGACCTGGTCGGGACGCAGGTCGCCGTCCTCCAGCGCCGAGATCTTGCTCTTGGCCTTGCGCAGGTTGAAGAACAGCTTCTTCTGGTTCGCGGTGGTGCCCATCTTCACGAGCGACCACGAACGCAGGATGTATTCCTGGATGGCGGCCTTGATCCACCACATCGCATAGGTGGCGAGACGAAAGCCTTTCTCGGGCTCGAATCGCTTGACCGCCTGCATCAACCCGACGTTGCCCTCCGAGACCACCTCGGAAATCGGCAGGCCGTAGCCGCGATAGCCCATGGCGATCTTGGCCACGAGGCGCAGATGGCTGGTGACGAGCTTGTGAGCCGCGTCACGGTCGCCATGCTCGCGCCAGCGCTTGGCCAGCATGTATTCTTCCTGCGGCTCCAGCATGGGGAACCGCCGAATCTCTTCGAGGTATCGGGATAGTCCTGATTCAGCCGTCAGGATCGGCACAGCAGCAGCAGCCTGGGCCATTTTAGCGCCCTCCATAGTTTGCCCCCGATTGATCGGCGGGCGTGATCAGCGCCGACGCTTCAAGCCACCGGCACCAACGTGCAACCGCGACTACGATCGCGATTGACATCTTACAGGACCAAAGGGGGCGAAAGGAAGACAATCCCGCGTCACGTCGACGTGACCACCGGCACACCTTCAAGTATTTGATTTGGTGTGCCCTTTTCGCACCAGGTCCGGCCCCTTGTGGGGGAGGGCTCGGAGACTGTGATGCAAACGCGCAAGATCGCCGGGCAGTTCCGAGCGGAACTCCAGCGCCTTCCCTGTGGTCGGGTGTTCGATTGCCAAGAGATAGGCATGCAGGGCCTGCCTGCCAAGGGTCTGAACCGCAGCAGCCGCCTCCGGCGACAAACGGGCAGCCTTGGTCCGGAAGCCCGGCCCGTAGACCGCGTCGCCGATCAAAGGATGCCCCAAATGGACCAGATGGACGCGGATCTGATGGGTCCGCCCGGTTTCCAGCCGGCAGGCGATGAGGCTGGCGACCGGCGTCCCGTCGGCGCCCGGAAAGCGCTCCAGCACCTGCCAATGGGTGACGGCCGGTCGTCCGTCCGCCCGCACGGCCATCTTGTCGCGGGCGCGCGGGTGCCGTCCGATCGGCTGGTCGATCGTGCCCTTGGGGCGCCCCGGGGCGCCCCACACGAAGGCGAGGTAGCCGCGCCGGAGCGGGCCGATCCGCCCGTGGTCGGCGAACTGGGCGGCGAGCTTCTGATGCGCGCGATCGTTCTTGGCCACCACCATCAGGCCGGTGGTGTCCTTGTCGAGCCGGTGCACGATACCCGGCCGGCGCACGCCGCCGATGCCGGACAGCGAATCCCCGCAATGGGCGATCAGCGCGTTCACCAACGTCCCGGTGGTCTTGCCGGCGGCCGGGTGGACGACGAGGCCGCGCGGCTTGTCGATAACCACGATGTCCGCATCCTCGAAAACAATGTTCAACGGGATGTTTTCGGCGGCCGGCGCTGCCGGCTCCGGCGGTGGCAGTGCGACTGCCACGGCGTCGCCGGCGTTGACGCGGTGGCTCGGATCGCGGACTGTGCGGCCGCCGATGCTGATCTCGCCGGCAAGAATCAGGGCTTTGAGCCGCGAGCGCGACAAGTCGGCAATTGTTGCGGCGAGCACGCGGTCGAGCCGCTCGCCCGCCTGTTCCTCGGCGACGGTGAATTGCTCGGTGCGGTGATCGATGGCCATGAGCGGTCCGCAGGCGGACGACGAAAAGCCCCTCGATCCGGCGGCGGCGCGCGTCGTCTCGCGGGTCCGCTGGATGATGGCGATCTCCGCGCTGACCACGTTCGCCGCCGTGATCGCCATCCTGGGCGTCGTCAGCTACCGCCTTTTGCGATCGGAGGGAAGCGCGGCCGATGTCACCGCCATGCTGCCCAAGGGCGCGCGCATCGTCGCCACCGCGGTGGCCGACGACCGAATTGCGGTAACCGTCGAGATCAACGGTGCCATCGAAATCCGCACCTTCGACCTGCGCAGCCTCAGGCAGACCGGACGGCTGCGTTTCGCGACCGAGCCGTAGCAACCGCACAATCCGTGCGGCGTGCTGTTCTTGCCGCAATTGCAGCGACCAATGCGGAAGCAGAGGTATTGCCGTGAACGACACCGCCACATCCGGATCCCCGCCCGCTCGCGTCCCCGCCTGGTCCGCACCGTCCGCGAGCCCGATCGAATTCTCGGGTGCCCGGCCCGACTTCAGCCGGCTGGTGATTCGCGGGGCGTTTCTTGAGCTCGTGACTCTCGGTTTCTACCGCTTCTGGCTGGCGACCGATATCCGGCGGCACCTGTGGTCGAACACGTCAGTAGGCGGCGACGCCATGGAATACACTGGCACCGGCAAGGAACTGCTGGTCGGCTTTCTGTTCGCGCTCGCGATCCTGGTGCCGATCTATCTCGTGTACTTCTTCATCGGCTTGGAGGCGGAGCGGCTCCAGGCATTCGCGAGTATCCCGCTCGGCCTCTTCTTCTATCTGTTCTACCAGTTCGCCATGTACCGCGCGCGGCGTTATCGCCTCTCGCGCACGGTCTGGCGGGGCGTACGATTCTGGATGACGGGATCGGGCTGGTCCTATGCCTGGCGGGCGGGCCTGTGGGCGCTGCTGGTGATGGTCACGCTTGGGCTTGCGCTGCCTTGGTACCAGGCCGCGCTCGAGCGATTCAAGATGAAGCACAGCCACTACGGCGATCTCCAGGGCCGCTTCGACGGTACCGGCTGGCACTTCTTCAAGCGGGCTGGATGGATCTGGTTCATGGGGCTGCTCATCGTCGTGTTGATGGTCGCGTGCACGGTTCTCGTCGTCCAGGGGCCGCGGGTCGGCGGCAGCGTCGCCTTCCTCAAGGACTACGCGCGCGTCGTCGGTACCACCGGACTCGTCACCCTCTCGCTGCTGCTCGTGGTCGGTTCGCCCTTTGCCTACGCCGCCTACAAGGCGGCGGAGTGGCGGTGGTGGGCGTCAGGCATTCGCTTCGGCGACGTGCGCTTCGAATCGACATTGCCGCTCGGCGCCCTGACGGGACTGTACTGGAAGGTAATCGGATTCACGGTCCTGATCATGAGCATTCTGTCGGGATGGATCGGCGTCGTGGTCCAGACCGCTCTGACGACCACCGGCGCAGTCAACAAGGGGCCGGAGGCCTATGCGCTCGCGCTCCAGCAGATCCATGTCCTGATCCTGATGGCCGTCGGCTATCTGGTCGCGGCATTGGCTTTCGGCGTCGTCGTGCGCGTCTATCTCCGGCGGGACGTGTGGTCGCGGGTGGTCGCGTCGACCACGGTGCATAATCTGGAAGCGGCCGCCAACGTCACCGCCCGCGGCGAAGCGGCCGGCGCGCTGGGCGAGGGCTTCGCTGACAACCTCGACATCGGCGGGATCTGACGATCATGGCACTGGAAGCCGCGCAGGACAGCCTAGCCGACTATTTCGACGGAACGTCGAGCCGCAAGCGGCGCGTGGAACTCAGGCTCGGCGAAAACCTCGACATCGTCGAAGCGGGAGTGGCCGTTGCGACCTGGCCGTTCGACACGATCCGCCGCGTCGACGGGCCAGCTCACATACTGCGGCTCGCATCGATCTCGGCGCTGCCGCTCGCCCGCATCGAGGTCGAGGATGCGGCGATGATCGCGGCGGTGGTGGCGCGGTGTCCGTCGCTCGACGTCGGACGCGGCGGTCCGGCACAGACTTGGCGCATCGTGTTCTGGTCGCTAGCCGCCGCCTGCTCGATCGTGGGTGTCGTCATCTACGGCATCCCCTATGCCGCTGAGCGCCTGGCACCGCTGGTGCCGGATGCCGTCGAGCGGCGCATGGGCGAAGCGGTGGCGGGGCAGGTTCGGAACATTTTCGGCGGCACGATCTGCGACGCGCCGGAAGGACAGGCGGCCTTCGCGTCGTTGATGGAAAAGATCAGAACGGCCGGCGGCATCGCGCGACCGTTCGACGCCCAGGTCCTGCACAGCAAGGTCAAGAATGCGCTCGCTCTCCCGGGGGGCAGGATCTTCATGCTTGACGGCCTGTTGCAGGTGGCGCGCAGCCCGGACGAACTCGCCGGCATCCTCGCGCACGAGCTCGGCCACTTGCATCACCGCCACAGCATGCGCATGCTGATCCAGACCGGCGGCACGTCGTTTCTGATCGGTCTGCTGCTCGGCGACATCACCGGCAGCGGTGCGGTCATCTTCGCGACGCGGACGTTGCTGGATGCCTCCCATTCGCGCGAGGCGGAGCAGGAGGCGGACCGGTTCGCCGCTGCGGTGATGCAGAAACTCGGCCGCTCGCCGCTGCCGATGGCTGAGCTGCTGTTCCGCATCACCGGTGAAGGAAAGCTGGAATCGAAAGCCGTTACCATCATCAGCAGTCATCCGCTCACCGAGGACCGGCTGGCACTGATGCGGAAGCTCGACCGGCCGAACACCGGGCCCGAGCTTCTGTCGGCGACCGAGTGGCAGGCGCTGAAGGCCATCTGCGGGAAGAATTGACGCCGCTACCGCTTCGCCGTGACCTCGATCTCGACCAGCTTGCCCGGCCGCGAATAGCCGTCGACGAATTCGATTTCAGCATGATCGAGCGGCACCGGTGCGGCGGCGCGCGCGGCGGCGAACAGCGCGTCCGCCGTCTGGCTGCGGTGCAGGAAGAAGGAGACCCGCACCACGTTCTGCCAGCCGCAGCCGTTCTCCTTCAGCCGCTCGCCGGCGCGCGGCAGGATTTCGGCGCATTGCTCCACGAGGCTCGGCACGTGCTCATTGGTCATGCCGGCGTGAAAGACAAACGGACCCCAGATGAGATGCCGGATGAACGGCTGCACCGGCTCCATCTCGGTCACCTTGCGCGGCACGCCCTCCGTGGGCTCGGCCATGGCGTAGAGGTCGAGCGCGACGTCGCCCGACGTCAGGTGCGCGGGCGAGATGTAGCTCGACGTCGCGGCACGGGCCTGGCCGGTGAAGGTCTCCCCGCGCACTGCGCTGATCACGTCGCGCGCCTCGCGGGTGCGGCCGAAAACCCGCGTGCGCACCACATGGCGGTCGAGCCGGAGCCCGGCCTGGGCCAACTCCGTGCCGGCGCGGACGAACAAGGATTGCGACTGCTGCTGCAACGAGCCGCCCGGTTCGGACTCGAGGTTGAGGTAGACAAACCGCTGGCCCAGCCAGGTGAACTCGCGTCGGCGCATGTCCCGATTCCCCCATTGCCCGGCCGGCTCCGGATGCCGCGGCCGCTTCTTCACCGCGGACAGTAGCGGCAATCCCGCTGCCCCGCCATTGCCACCGAGGACAGAGTTCTGCTTGCGCCGCCATGCATTCGTGGCTATTTCGGTAGCTCGTGCTCCCTTCGTCTAGCGGTCTAGGACGCGGCCCTCTCAAGGCTGAAACACGGGTTCGATTCCCGTAGGGAGCGCCAACCCGTTATCCCGATTGCCGCAGTGATCATCTGCGCCGGAGGGGCGACTTCCGGGTGCGGCGGGCCGTTGCTATCATCACCCCGTCGACATGCGCGGCGAATGCCAGGGCTCACCACATTGCAACAACTCGCGCGGCAATCCTTCAAGTCCCCATTGCCTCTGTTTCGGCCGCCGTCGATCGCCATCGTCGGCGCGTCCGAGCGCGCGCGATGGCCGACCCAGATCTATCGTAACCTGCGCAATTTCGGTTTCCCCGGAAACGTCTACCCCGTGAATCCACGCGTCGGCGAGGTCTGGGGCACGACCTGCTATCCCGACCTCGCAGCGCTGCCGGAGCCGCCCGCGCATGCCTTCGTGATCGTGCCGGCTCCGGCGGTGCAGAGCGTGCTGGAGACCGGCGTTTCGGCCGGTCTCAAGAGCGCCACCGTCTATGCGGCCCAGATCGGCGAAGGTAGCGACCCCGAGATCGTCGCCCGTGGCGCGGCGCTGAAGGCGCTGATCGACCGCTCCGGGCTGGTCATGTGCGGGCCCAATTGCATGGGTCTCAACGCTCTGCGCGAGAAGAACTTCGGCTATCCCAACACCGATCTGTGCGCGCTCACGCCCGGCTCGGTGGCGTTTGTGACGCAGTCCGGCGGCACTGTGCAGTACATCGCCACCATCGGCGCGCATCGCGGCATCAATTTCAACTACCTCATCTCGAGCGGCAACGAACTGAGCGTCGACCTCGCCGACTACCTCAATTACTTTGCCGACGACGACTCGACTCGCGTCATCGCGTTGTTCATCGAGGGTATCCGCCGTCCGCAAGCCTTCATGGCAGCCGCCGCCAAGGCTTTGGCCGCCGGAAAGCCGATCGTCGCCATTAAGACCGGCAAGTCGCAGAAGGCGCGCGACAGCGCGCAATCGCATACCGGCGCCATCGCCGGCGACTACGGCGCCTTCACGGCCATGTGTGAGCGCTATGGCATCGTGACATGCCGGTCGCTCGACGAGATGATCGAGATGCTGCTGGTGTTCCAGGCCGGGCGGCTGCCGAAGGGCAACCGCGTCGGCTGGATGACAACGTCGGGCGGAACTGTCGACCTCCTGTTCGATTACCTCGACGAGACCAATGCCGTCGCGACGCCGGAATTTTCCGACGGGACAAAGAACAAGCTGCGTTCGCTCTTGGTGCAGAAGGAGCTGGCGCTGAAGAATCCGCTCGACGCCGGCAATCCGATCAACGATGCCCACGATGCCGCGTTGGGCGCCGTGATCGCGGCCGACCCCAATGTCGACATGCTGGCGCTTGGCATCTCGCCACCGTCGGGAAGCCGCGCGCGCGATCCGGCGGTGACCAGGAGCGTGCTGGAAAGTACCGATAAGCCGGTCGTGGGCTTCATCCGCATGGCGATCCTGACCGACCAGGCGACGGTGAAGTTTCAGAACGGGTGGGATTCCCGTTCCTCCAGGGCCTGCCGTCCGTGATCAATGCGTTGGGCGCGCTGGCGTTCTACAGCGCGCGCAAGGGCCGGGACATCCCCGTTCTGCCGGCACCGCAGGGCAAGGCCGATACGCTGCACGGCGCGGCCTTGCAAGCCGCGCTTGTTCGGCACGGGCTGACGCCGCCCAGGAGTGCGTTGGCTAATTCCCCGGAGGAAGCTGCACTGGCAGCGGAACGCATCGGGTTTCCGGTCGCGCTCAAGATCGTCTCGCGCGGCATCAGCCACAAGACCGAGGTAGGCGGCGTACGCCTCAATCTTGGCTCCGGCGATGAGGTGGTGCGCGCAGCCGCCATGCTTGCCGCGTCCGTTGCCAGGGCTGCGCCAGGCGCGCGTGTAGAGGCGTTCCTGGTGCAGGAGATGGTCGACGGCATCGAGATGATCGTCGGAGCGCGCACCGATCCGCTCTACGGCCCGATGCTCGCGGTCGGCGCCGGCGGGATTCTGGTCGAACTGGTCAAGGACGTGGCGTTCCGCCTGTTGCCGGTCACTGCGCAAGATGTGCACGGCATGCTCGCCGAGCTGAAGGTATCCAAACTGCTTGCCGGTTTCCGCGGCCGACCCGCGGCGGATGTCGATGCGCTGGTGACCGCGGTATGCGGACTGTCGGATTTCTACCTCGATCACCGCCATCTGCTGAGCGATCTCGAAATCAATCCGTTGATCGTCCTGGCCAAGGGCGGCGGCGTGCGCGCAGTCGACGTGCGCCCGGTACCAACGAACGCATGAGGAGCAAATGGCCCGCAAGTCCACCGGTAGGAAAACGTCCCGCCACACGCGCCGCTACGAGGACATTCTCTACGAGGTGAGGGACCAAGTGGCATGGGTCACCATCAACCGCGAGCGTGTGCGCAACGCCTTCCGCGAGCAGACGCTCGATGAGATGATCGATGCGCTCAAGTCGACCCGCGAGGATCCCTCGATCGCCTGTGCGGTAGTGACCGGCAAGGGCGACAAGGCCTTCTCCGCCGGCGGCGATTTTTTCGCCATGAAGCGCCTGAACTGGACCAACGGCTACATGTGGAACGACCGCATGCAGGGATTGGCGATGACTATCCGCGGTCTGCCGATCCCGGTCATTGCCATGGTCAACGGCTGGTGCATGGGCGGCGGGCACGAACTGGCCCTGTGGTGCGACCTCGTGATCGCCTCGGAAAATGCGGTGCTGGGCCAGACCGGTGCGCGCGTGGGTGCCTGTCCGACGGTCGGAGCCACGCAGTATCTGCCGCGCATCATCGGCGAGCGGCTGGCACGCGAAATGATCTTCTGCGCCCGCACCTTCACCGCCAGGGAGGCGGTCGCGATCGGGCTGATCAACAAATGCGTGCCGCAGAAGAATCTCCTGAAGGAGACGCTCGCCTGGTGCGAGACCATCAAATCGCACAGCCCGCAGACCTTGCGGATGACGAAGAAGAGCCTGAATTTCGAATCAGACAATCTCTATTCGTCATGGCAGCACGGCATGGAGCTGCTCGCGCATGTCTGGGGCACTGAGGAAAGCCTCGAAGGCATGAACGCGTTTCTGGAAAGCCGGAAACCCGACTTCCAGAAATTTCGCATGCGCAACAAGCGCGCGCTGAAAGAATACCTCGACGGCTGCGCGTTGGATTTGAACGCGCCGCCATCGATGCGCAAGGGCAGGGCATAGCAGGGTCATGAGCGAAGCCGCGACGGGACCTCTCGCCGGGCTGCGCGTCATCGACCTGACGCGCGTTCTGGCCGGGCCGTTCTGCACCATGACGCTCGGCGACATGGGTGCCGACGTGATCAAGATCGAGCCGCCGGGCACCGGCGACGACACGCGCAGCTGGGGCCCGCCCTTCCTTGAGGGCGAGTCGACCTACTTCATGAGCGTCAACCGTAACAAGCGTTCGCTCACCCTCAATCTTGCAACCACCGCCGGCCAGGTGATCCTTGCGACGCTGGTCAAGGGTGCCGATGTTCTGATCGACAATTTCAAGCTCGGCACGCTTGAAAGGTGGGGTTTCACCGATGACTGGTTCGAAGCGAGCGCGCCGCACCTCATACGGTGCTCGATCACCGGCTATGGCACGAGCGGGCCGCGGGCGTCGCTGCCCGGCTACGACTTCATTCTCCAGGCCGAGTCCGGCCTGATGAGCATCTGCGGCACGGCCGACGGCGAGCCGACCAAGTACGGTGTGGCGATCGTCGATATCTGCACCGGCATGCTGGCCTGCAACGCGATCCTGGCGGCGCTCAATGTGCGCCATGCCAGCGGCCGCGGGCAGAAGGTCGCCGTGTCGCTGTATGAAACCTCGCTGGCGATGCTCGGCAATATCGGCCAGGCCTTCCTTGCAACCGGCCGCGGCGGCGAGCGCCGCTACGGCAACGGTCATCCGAGCATCGTGCCCTACACGTCGTATCACGCCTCCGACGGGATGATCGCATTGGCGGTCGGCAACGATTCCCAGTTTGCCAAATGCGCGGCCGCGCTCGGCCATCCGGAATGGGCGAGCGACCCGCGCTTTGCCCGCAACCGCGACCGCGTCGCCAACCGCGACACGGTCGACGGCATGATCAACGACGCATTCGCCGGCGACACCGTCGACAACTGGATCGCGAAGCTCAAGGCGGCCGGCGTGCCCTGCGGCCGCATCAGCTCCGTCGGTCAGGCGCTGACTGATCCGCATGCCGCCGCGCGCCAGATGGTCGAGACCGTCGAGCACCCGGTGGTGGGGCCGTTGAAGGTGATCGGCATGCCGTTCAAGTTCAGCGCCACGCCAGGCTCGGTCAGGCGCGCGCCGCCGGTGCTGGGGCAGCACACCGAGGAAATCCTTGTCGGCGAGCTGGGCATGGATGCGCAGGCGATCGACACGCTGCGCACCGACAAGGTGATCTAGGAGACCCGCGATGGGGATCGGATTTGCCCACGTCTCGATCGTCGTCCCCGACATTGAAGCGGCCGCGCGCACGCTGAGGGAGAAATATGGCCTGGCTGCAGGCGAGGCCTGTCTCAATGAGCAGCAGGGCGTCCGGCTCAGCTACGTCGATCTCGGTAGTGCCAAGATCGAGCTGATCGAGCCGTCGCGTCCCGACTCGCCGGTCGCAAAATTCCTTGAGCGCAATCCGCGTGGCGGCATCCATCATTTTTGCTTGAGTGTCGATAATATCGAGGCCGCCACGCAATCGCTGCAAGCCGGGGGCGTGCGCATCCTGGGCGACGGCAAGCCGCAACACAACATTGCAGGTGAGCGCATCGCCTTCATTCATCCGCACGATTTCCTCGGGGCGCTAGTGGAGCTTGAAGAGCATCCGCAGCCGGGGACTCCATGACGATCAAGAACGACTATCTCGGCGTGGCGGTGATTGGCGCCGGCCGGATCGGAACGCTGCGCGCACGGCTCGCTGCCAAGCACCCGGCCGTGCGCTACGTGGCGGTTGCCGATGCCGATCCGGCGCGCGCCAGGGCGCTGGCCGAACAGTCGGGGGCCAAAGCGCATTCCGGCAGTAATGACGAGATCATCGCACACCCAGAAGTCAATGCCGTCATCGTATCGACGCCGGAGGGCGAGCACACGGCACCGGTATGCAGGGCGCTGGAACTTGGCAAGCCAGTGCTGGTTGAAAAGCCCATCGCCATGTCGTTAAGGGACGCCGACGCCATCCTCGCGACCCTGAAACGGACCGGCGGAAATCTGCGCATTGGCTACAGCCGCCGTTTCAAGGAATGCTTCCTGCGCGCAAAGGAACAGATGGTGCAGGGCCGACTGGGTCGTGTCGTCGGCGGGCTGGCGCGGGTCTACAATTCGCGCGCGCAGGCCTTCGCCATCCTCAAGCGCGATCCGCACGCTACGCCGGTGGTGGATGTGCTCACCTACTATGTCGACCTGATGTGCTGGTTCCTGGAAGGAAACCGCCCCGTTGAGGTCGTCGCGCGCGGGCAGACCGGAATCTTCCGCGACGCCGGCTACGGCGCGCATGACGTGACCTGGGCGATCGTCACGTTTGCCGACGGAGCGGTGATCAATTTCGGCGTCAGCTATGCGCTGCCGGCGCGCTATCCGACGCTCGGCCAGTCCGACCGCGTGGAGTTGCTCGGTGCCGACGGCACGATGATCATCGACGACGATCACATGGACCATCTGCTCTATTCCGACAAGGGTATTCCGCACGCCTATGTGCCGGACCACGCCGTCAACATGGCCTTCCTCGGCTCAAATACCGCGGGCGACTGGGCGGTCGGCGATTTCTGGGGGCCGCTTGGCAACGAGACCCGCGCCTGGCTCGACTCGCTGGTGACCGGGCATCCGACGGTACACACGACGCCGGAGCAGGCGCGGCTCAACCTCGAAACCACGCTTGCCATCGAGCGCGCCGTTGCGACCGGGCAGGCGGTGAGACTGCCATTGGATTGACGATCGGGAGCGCTCGCCGGGCGCTATTTGAACTCCAGGCCCTCCGTCTTCACCACCTTGCGGAAGCGTTCGAGGGTGTCGGCGATATAGCGCGCGAACTCGGCCGGCGAATTGGTGGCCGGCTCGACACCCTGGGCGGCGAGCGCTTTCAATACGTCGGGCGCCTTGGCCGCTTCGACAACGGCGCGGTTGAGCCGGTCGACGATGGCCGGTGGCGTGCCGGCCGGCGCCAGCAGCCCGAACCACCCGGACGATTCGGCATTCGCCAGCCCGAGTTCCGCCAGGGTCGGCACCTCCGGCAGGCTTGCCGAACGCCGATTGCCGGTGATGGCGATGGCCCTGACCTTGCCGGCCTGGATCTGCGGGACCATGCCCGGAATCGGGCCGAGATAGAACTGCGTCTCATTGCTGATGGTGGCGATCATCGACGGTGCGCCGCCCTTGTAGGGCAGATGCAGCGTCTGCTTGCCGATGCCGGCTGCGCTGACGAACATGGCGACGGCAAAATGGCTGGTCGAGCCGACGCCGCCGGAGGCGTATTTCAGCGTGCCGGGCGCCTTCTTCGCGAGCGCAACCAGTTCGCTCACGGTCTTCGCCGGCAGGGAAGGATTGACCACCAGTACGTTCTGCACGATCGCGAACATCGACACCGGTGCGAAGTCCTTGATCGGGTCGTAGGGGATCTTGGGCGAGGTGATCGGAGCGAACGAGTGCGTCGAGACCGATCCCATCAGCAGCGTGTAGCCGTCGGGCGCCGCACGAGCCACCAGTTCGCCGCCGATCTGGCCGCCGGCGCCACCACGGTTCTCGATCACGATCTTGCCGCCAAGGATGCCTGACATTTTCGCCGCCAGAACCCGGCTGAGCGTGTCGTTGGCGCCGCCCGGAGGATTGGGCGAAACGAGCCGGATCGGCTTGACCGGATAGGTCTGGGCGAGCGATGGCTGTGCTGCGAGCAAGACCGCGACCGCAGCGATCCAGGCGTGCTTCATATCCGCCTCCTGACTTGACCGCGCAACGCTACCGCCGGGACTGCATCGCGTCAAAGCGCGCCGCCGCTCTGGACAAGCCCCGACCGGCGCGGGACAATTGATTGCATGCACATAACGAGGGAACGCAGGTGACAGGGGAGAAGCGATGCCGAATGGGCTGACATGCCGGCAGACTCTCGCCCTGATGGGCTTCCTTCTTTTGCCGGCCGCCGCGCTCGCGCAGGGAACCTACCCTGAGAAGCCCATCAGAATGGTGGTTGCGCTGGCGCCGGGCGGACCCGCCGACACCGCGGCGCGCGCGTTCGCGCCGTTTCTTGGCCAAGTCCTCGGGCAGAGCGTGGTGGTCGAGAACCGTCCAGGCGCGTCCGCCATCGTCGGCACGGAATCGGTGACGCGCGCCGAGCCCGACGGCTACACTTTGCTGTTCGGCTCCAGCAGCACCTTCGCAGTCAACCCGGCCGTGATGACGAAGCTCCGCTTCGACGTACAGAAGGACCTCAAGCTCGTCCGGTTGATCGCGCAGGCCTCGCACGTGCTGACGGTCCGGTCGTCGGTGCCGGCCGGTTCGCTCGCTGACCTCGTCAAGCTCGCCAAGGCGCAGCCGGGGAAGCTCTTCTACGCGTCCTCGGGAACCGGCGGCGCCATTCACATGGCAAGCGAGCTGTTCAAGCTCGAGACCGGTACGAACATCAACCATGTCCCGTTCCGCGGCGGCGGCCCGGCGGTGCTGGCGGTCATGCAAGGAGACGCGGACGTCTTCATCAACGATGCCAGCACGACGATTGCCAATATCCGCGCCGGCGGCCTGCGGCCGTTGGCGATGCTGAGTCCGAAGCGTTCCCCATTGTTGCCGGATTTGCCGACCTCGGCCGAACTCGGTTATCCACGGATTGTGTCGTCATCCTGGGTCGGGCTGGCGGCGCCGGCGAACACGCCCGCCGCCGTCGTCGCGCGGCTCGCCAAGGCGACAGATGAGGTCTTTCGGATGGAGGCCTACCAGGCTCTCGTCAAAAAGACCGGGTTCGAACTGTTCGGATTCGACGACGCGCTGACGGCTGCCTTCATCAAGGCCGAAGTCGAGAAGTGGGCGGCGGTCGCGAAGTCGGCGAACATCCGCATCGACAAATAGCCCGCCTGGATTTCACATAGGAAGCACACGATGAGTGACGATCGCGCGGCACGCGGCAAAAAGATTCGTGACGAGGCCTTCGGCAAGGAAGGCTTGCGGCGGTGGGAGGAGTTGAACGAGATCTGCCCGACCCACGCCCGCGCGATCCACGAATACTGCTTCGGCACAGTGTGGGATCGGCCCCATCTCGATCTGAAGTTTCGGGAGCTGATCGTCATCGCTGCCGCGGCGGCCTCCGATCTTGCTGGCGAGGTTGCACTGCATGCGCGCGGCGCGCTCAACCGCGGTGCGACGCGGGACGAGATCATCGAAACCATTCTGCAATGCGCGCCCTATATCGGCTTCCCGAAGACCAACCACGCGCTGAAAGCGGCGAAGGACGTCTTCGATCAATGGGAGGCCAAGAAAGAAGACTGGAAGTCGGTCTGATTCTCTTGCGGGCTGGCGACGTGGATTTGAGATTCGCGACTTGCGTGGCTGAGGTGCTTGCGCGGTGTGCCGGAGATTTCGTTATACTTCCGCAAGTCGGTTTCTCACAACGACCGGGGACAAATCGATGATGCGCGCCGTTCCATGCATGGTGCTGGCGGCCTGTCTGGCGACAGGGCCAGCGGCTGCACAGCCACCGGCCGAACTGCCTGGGAGCCAGGTTCGGATCAATTATGGCGTGCCGAAGAACCCCGCCCACCAGCCGATCTATGAACGGTTGCAGAAGCGCCGCGTGCTCGAGGACTTTCGCGATTTCCTGTCGCCCCTGCGGCTGCCGCAGCCGCTGACCATCAAGGTCGAAAGCTGCAACGGCGTGGTCAACGCCTATTACAGCAGTCAGGCGGTGACCATCTGCTACGAATACATCGCCTGGATCCACCAGGTCGCCCGCAAGGTAACGCTGTCGAACGAGATCACGCTGGAAGATGCCGTGGTCGGGCCGTTCGTCGATGTCCTCCTGCATGAGGTCGCGCACGCAATCTTCGACATCCTGAAGATTCCGATCTTCGGCCGCGAGGAGGACGCCGCCGATCAATTGGCGGCGTTCATCCTGCTCCAGTTCGGCAAGGACGTGGCACGGCGGACGATCACCGGCGCTGCGCTGCTGTTCCGCCAGATGGCGATTGAGCACGAGCCGGGTACGGCCGACTATGCCGCCGTGCATGGCCTTCCGGCGCAGCGCTTCGTCAACGTGCTGTGCATCGCCTATGGCTCTGATCCGCAGCTGTTCCAGGATTTCGTCAAGCAGGGGTTCCTGCCGCCGCATCGCCTTGGCTTCTGCCGCTGGGAGTACCGGCAGATTGCGCACGCATTCAGGACGCTCATCGCCCCACACGTCGATCCGGTCTTGCAGAAGAAGGTACAGGGCCGCGAGTGGTTGCAGCCGGACGATGGAAAGCGATAGCGGAGAACGAAATGCCCATTCGCATCGGCACGTCGGAGCGCGACGGCACCTTTCACAGCCAGGGACGCGCGCTGAAGGCGGTGCTCGACCGGCAGCCATCGCTGGCGCCGGTTGACGTGTTGACGTCGGATACCGCCAGCGTCGAGAACGCCAATCGCCTGCACCGCGGCGAGATCGAGTTCGGCTTCATGGCGTCGAACTGGATCGGCCGCGCCCGTAAGGGTGAGGTCCCGTTCCAGTCGCGGATCGACATCCGGATGGCGGCGCCGATGAATGCCGGACCGCTGTTCTTCATCGTGCGCGCGGACGCGCCGCTCCGATCGATGGCAGATTTGCATGGTCGCCGCATCGCTGTCGGGCCCGAACACAGCGGCATGGTGCAGCACGTCCACACCATCTTTGGCGTGCTTGGTCTTGCGTTCTCGGATTTCACGCCGATCTACCTGGATTTTGCCGCGGGCGCGCAGGCGCTGAAGCACGGCGAGGTCGATATTCAGTTCCAGTGCCCGATCCCGAACAAGGTCATGACCGCGCTGAGCGAGACGGCGGACATCCGTGTGCTGCCCTATGCACCCGGACAGCTCGAAGCGGTTCTCGGAGCGGTGTCCTTCTATCGCCGCACGGTGATGCGCAATGGTGCGTTCCGCGGCCTCGACTCCGATGTGCCGCAGGTTGCGGTGGTCAATGTCCTGGCAACGCACGCGCGCGTTGCGGACGCCGTCGTCCGTGATGCCGTGTCGGCCGTCCTGGCAAACGCAGGCGAACTCGGCCGACTCAACCCGTTGTTTGGCGGGCTCGGCGACCTGTTCCTGCCGCTGAAGCACGACGGTGCAGGTGCGCTGGAATTCGGCGGGGTCAGGCTGCATCCGGGGGCGGTGCGCGCCTACCGCGAGGCCGGCCTGCTGACCGGATGATTTTGCCGGCGTGGTGGTGTAGAGACCAGGGTAACGACGAAACGCGACAGGGATGGAGATCACGATGGCCTATACGCTTGACAGGTTTTGCACCGACACCAAGACGATCCTGAAATCGCAACCGCTCGCAACCGCGCTTCCCAAGGTCGCGGAACGCCTGAGCGAACTCCTGGACAACCCGGCCTTTGTCGCTGAAACCTTCTCCGACGACACCCCGGTCGGCCGCCGCGAGCTTTTTCACGATCCGGAACTCGATTTCCATGTGCTCGCGCACGTGCAGGAGGGCGGCAAGACCGGCAAGCCGCACAGCCACGGCACCTCATGGGCGATCTACGGCAATGCGCGCAATCTGACCGAGATGACCGAATACCGCCGCGTCAATCCGGAGAGCGAGGAAGCGGCGGTGCTGGAACCGGTAAGCAGGTATGCGCTCACCCCCGGCCAGACGCGCGCCTACGGCCCAGGCGTGATCCACTCCACCGCGCATCCGCAGAAGGCGTGGGTCATCCGCATCACCGGCACCGATCTCGACAAGCTGCCGCGCTATCATTTCCGCAAGCAGGACCGTGTGCTGGAAAGGACCGCGAGCTGACGGCTACTTCCCCTTGGCGCCCTTGCGGAGTTCGGTCTTGCTGCCCAGCGAATTGTAGCGCGCGATCACCTCTTTCGGCGTCGCCGACATGCGCGCGAGCAGGCGCATGATCTCGGCGGCATCGATCGGGCTCATTTCGATGCCGAGCTTGGCGGCCTCCGCCAGCACGTCCTTGTCCCGGCACATCGCCATGAACGCGTCCTGCAACGCCTTGGCGCGGTCGGCCGGCATGCCGGGCGGGCCGACGAACGGCAGCGACATGAAGAACGGGATTTCGGCGAAATCGATCAGCGCGAGCATCTGGGGATCCTTGGTCAGCTCGCGCCCGGTCGGGACATTGGGAAACTCCGGATGCCGGCTGGTGCGGCCGAACACAACCGGTACCTTGAACGCACGCTTCTCCCACATCGGCCGCTGACCGGTCTTCACCGAGCTGATGCCGACGAACTGCCCATCGATCTCCTTGCGTTGCATCGCCAGGAACATCGGCGCCGCCCCGGTATAGCCACGCACGACATTGACGTTCAGGCTCAGCGCTTCCTTGGCGATCACGCCGAAGATCAGGTTTGAGGACGCGGCGTTGTTGGCGCCGAGCGTGATCTTGTTGGGCGACCCGGCCCGCAGGTCCTCGACCGAGTTGATCGGTGTGTCCTGGTTGAGCAGCATCAGATAGGCGTCGTCGCCATAGGACGACAAGCTGCCGAGCCAGACGAACTTCATCGGATCGAACTTGACCTGCGGGTGACCTTGCACCGCCAGCTGGGGCGTCGCCCGTTCGAGCTTTGCCAGCGTCAGCCCGTCAGGCTCCGACGCGTTGTAGATGCGGTTGGCGGTGACGAGGCCGCCGCCGCCGGGCGTATATTGCACCGAGAGCGTCGGACTGCCCGGAATGAACCGACTCAGGTGACGGGACGCAAAGCGGGCAGTGATGTCGTTGATGCCGCCCGGCGAGGTTCCGACCAGGACGGTAATGGTCTTGCCCTTGTAGAACTGTTCGACCGTCTGCGCCGACGCCTGGGACAAGGCGGTCAACCCTGTCGAGAGGCTCAGGAATGCGATCAACTTCCGCAGGTAATGTCGCCTCATCGCTCCGACTCCCTGATGCTTCTTGCCGCGGCGCGGCGTCTACGGCAGATCCCGCAGCATACAGCCATAGCCGCTGCGCGGCTCCCGGACATTTAGCCACTTCTGGAATTCCCACACCCGGGCGGTCACCGGGTGGACGACCGGGACCTGGAGATCCTGCTCGAGGAGGTCGATGATGCCGAGCGTCCGCCAGCCCGACCCCAGCATGTAGATGGCGTCGGCGCCCTTGGACTTGAGAAAGTTCTTCTTGATGTGGGCATAGATCTGCTCGCCTGCGAGCTCCTGCGCTTTGTTGAAGGGCACGTCGATGCCGGCCATGCTGCGGACCTTGAAGCCGGCGTCTTCGAAGTATTTGGCGAAGATCGCATTGAGCTTGTCGGGGAAATAGGTCGCGCCGACGAAGCTCCTGGCCTTGACGGCCTTGAGCGCGCGCACGTGATTCTGCGCAACGCTGGAGATGCGGGTCTTGTACGTCTTCTCCCAGGTCGCGACGATCTTCGCCTCGCCCTTGTACCCATGCACCATGAAGGGGGGCGCCCCGTTGGGATGGATGATGTCGCAGTGCTGCTCGGCCAGCACCGCCACGAGCTTCTCGTAGTGCGGCATCATGGTCTGGAATTCGTCCGCAGTGCCGCGTTTGATGTTCAGGAACAGCGGGATCAGGCCGATACCCTCGGGCAGGAGCCGGCAGACCTCCTCGGTCATGCCGGGCCGCATGGTCGGGTTGACCATGCCCACGACGCCGCGCCAGCTTGAGAATGACATTCGGTTGCCCCCTTTTCGTATGCGGCCGTTTTTAGCCCTCATGGTGAGGAGCGTCGCGCAGCGACGCGTCTCGAACCATGGCAGCAAGTGCAAGACTCGCAGCCATCCTTCGAGACGGCGCTTCGCGCCCCCTCAGGATGAGGGCGGTGGTTGTTGCATTATCGTTTCGCATTGTTGCTCGTCACATAGCCTTCCGCCACGTCGCGGGCAATCGCATCGGCGTCGCGCCGGGCGGGATCGCCGTAGCCGCCGCCGCCTGCGCTCTGGAGGAGGAAGCGCTCGCCGGCCTTCAGCTCGAAGCGCGCGGACGACTGGGTCTCAACCTGTTGATCGGTGCCGAGCCGCACGACGAAGCGGGCCGGCGTCCCGGCCGTGCCGCCGGCAAGGCCGGCCGGCGGAAATCTGATCTTGTTGAAGCGGCGGATGACGGTCGCGTCCTCCAGCAATTCGTATTCGCGGCGCAGCGCGAGCCCGCCCCGCCATTGTCCCTTGCCGCCGGAATCCGGCACGGTGTCGAAGCGGGTGATGCGGCAGGGGTATTCGGATTCGAGAATCTCGATCGGGGTGGTGTGCAGGTTGCTCAAGTGCGTCGCGGTCGCGGTGGTGCCATCGTGGCCCGAGCCGCCGCCATAGGCCGAGCCCATGATCTCGTATTGCATGGTTGACTGCCCCGGCCGCCCGCGCGCCCACGCGATGGAGAGCGCGCTCGATGCGCCGGAATGAGCGATCGCACGTTGCGGTATGAAATGGGCGAGCGCCTCCAGGATCACGTCCACCAAGAGGAGGTTGACCATCTGATAGTTGGACACCGGGGCCGGGGGCTCGGCATTGACCACAGTCCGCGGCGCAAAAGTCAGGCGCACCACGTCGCGCATGCCGTCGTTGAAATGCAGGTTCGGGCCAAGGCTTCCGATCAGGGAATAGAACACGCAAGCCTCCACCATCGATGGGCGCAGGTTGACCGGTCCGCGCGCCTGCGGGTCGCTGCGCGAGAAATCGAAGCGCGCGATTCCATCCTTGATCGCGATCGAGACCGCAAGCTTGACCGGCCTGTCGAGCACGACCCCGTCATTGTCGAGCAAGCCTTCCGCCGACGATTTGCCCGCCGGCAGGCGGGCGATGGCGGCGCGTAGTTCGTCGGCCGCGCCCTTGAGGATGGCGGCAAACGCATCCGTCACGGTGCGGGCGCCAAAGCGATCGCACAGTTCCCTGACGCGGGCCGCGCCCATCTGGGTGACGGCGATCTGAGCGTGGATGTCGCCACGCATCAGGTCGGGCTGGCGGCTGTTGGTGAGGATGATGCGCTCGATGTCCGGCACGCGCTGGCCACCTTCGATGATCTTCACCGGCGGCAGCAGCAGGCCCTCGTGGTACATCTCGGTCGCATTAGCCGAGGTGGAGCCGGGCACCGCGCCGCCGACGTCCGCCTTGTGGGCGATCGAGCCCGCGAATGCGACAATTTTGCCGTCCGCGAACACCGGCGCGACGAAAGCCATGTCGGAGACATGCGGCAGTCCGCCTTCGTAGGGATGATTCGAGACGAATACGTCGCCGTCGTTGATCGCGCCGGATTTTCCGTGGGTCTCCAGGACGCGGCCGACGAGGTGGCGGTAGACCGGCGCGTGAAAGAACATCGGCGGCGCCACGATGAGACGGCCGTCGCGGTCGACGATCACGCACGAGAAATCGCGCGACTCGCGGATGATGGTCGAATAGCCGGATCGGTAGAAATGATAGTGCATTTCATCGACCAGGCTCGCGATCTTGTTGCGCAGGATCTGGATGGTGATGGTGTCCATGGTCAACCTGCACGGCGCGCATTGTTGCGCCATCTTTGTTTGCAGGAGAGGGCAGGGTGGACTTTCTGCGATGCACTGATGGGTGTGGGGTGTAATGGAATGCCAGGCCGATACCCCTCACCCATCTCGACTCGCTGAAGGGCATCCACACCCTCTCCCGCAAGAGGAGGGGACACATCGACAAGCGCTGCCCGCGTTGCGCCATTCGACCTCACGCTCTCTTCTCCAAGATCAGATTGCGCAAACCGTCGACGCGACCGGTCCAGCCCGGCGGAATGACGGTGGTGGCGTCGAACTGCTCGACGATGGCAGGCCCGGCTAAGGTCACCCCGATGGCCAGCGGGTCGCGTTCGTAGAGCGTCGCCTCGACGGCGGCCTTGCCTCCGAAATGAACCTTGCGGCGGCCCTTCGCGGCCGCGTCCGAAGGCGGCGGTGAACGGGGCACCGCGTCCTGCTGCGGCTGATATTTCGGCACGCCGACGCGCACGCGCAGGCGATAGCTAACGACCTCGACCGGGCGCTCTTTGGCGGCGTGACCGTGAATCTGCGCATGGCGTTCGTCGAATCTCGCGCGCGCCTGCGCCAGCGATGCGGCGGTCAGGCGATCCGCAAACAGTCCGTCGAGCGACGTGCGCAGCTCATAGCCCTGCCCGGTGTAGCGCAGGTCGAGCTCCCGCAAGAAGCCCGCAACCGCGGGGTTCATGCCCTCGGCCACGAGCTCGGCGCGTGCCTTCGCTTCCAGCTGCCGGAAGATGTTCTCGGCGTGCTCGGGCGAGACCTGCGCCAGCGGTTTGAGCTCGGAGCGGATGTAGTCGTGCACCACGTCGGTGCAGAGCAAGCCCAGCGCCGAGAATGCGCCGGGCCGCGGCGGCACCAGGATGCGCCGCATGCCGAGTTCCTCGGCGACGGCAGCGGCGTGCACGGCGCCGGCGCCGCCGAACGGCAGCAGCGTGAACGTCGACAGGTCGACGCCGCGCTTGGCGGCAAAGACCCGCACCTCGTCGGCCATGCGCATGTCGACGATGCGCTGGATGCCGACGGCTGCTTCGAGCACGTCCATTTTCAGCGGCCCTGCCACGTGCTCGTGCAACGCGGCCTGTGAGGCGGGGACGTCGAGCTTCTGCGAACCGCCGAGGAAATAATCGGGGTTGAGATAGCCACA
>Ga0073934_10001567_pt1 | contig 53730 bp, 46 predicted proteins | sample LarsenN4metaG_FD_76834 | JGI IMG/M metagenome (GOLD analysis project Ga0073934, IMG submission 76834) | Hot spring sediment bacterial and archeal communities from British Columbia, Canada, to study Microbial Dark Matter (Phase II) - Larsen... ...
CGCTGGCGTCCAGCTTACAAGGGCATCGAGCTCTTCTTCGGGAAGGAGCCGGGGATGCCCGCCGCACGCAACGCTCTCCAGAACTCCCTGACCAGGGCTGGACTGCACCGCAGATGGTGGATTAACGACCCCGACTGCCTCCTGCTGCGTCCGGAGACCCGGCTTACGCTGGCGGAGATCCAGACGATCGCCACTGTGATCGCGTTGAGCGGCGGATCACTGCTGCTCTCCGATCATATACCTGCCCTGCCTCCGGAGCGGCTGCGCATCGCTGAGGGCCTTCTCCCGCTGATCGGCGAACGTCCCTACATCCCGGACTGGTGCGACGGGCCAACGCCGCAGAGGATCAGAGTCGATCTGGAATCATCCATGGGAAGATGGCTGCTCCTGGCGCTGATCAACTGGGACGACTGCAGCAGGGACCTGATCTTTCGCCTGAGCGACTTCCGAGTGAAGATAAGAGGGGAATTCTATGCCCGCGAGTATTGGAGTGGAGAGAGTTATCAATTCTCCAGCTCGGAACAAGGCGAAGCGGACCTGCTCGTTAAGGGCGTACCTGCCCATGGAACGGTCCTTTTCGCGGTCCGCCAGAGGCAGCCGGGCGAGCCTCAATACCTGGGGAGCGATCTGCACATCTCTCAGGGCCTGGAAGTGAGCGAGTGGTCCCCCGGTGAGAGTGAGCTTACATTTTCCTTGAAGCGTCCCGGGAAGGCCTGTGGGAAGTTCGAGCTCGCCCTGCCTGGACCGGTCCTTGCCGCGAGATCTCGCGGGAAGCCGCTCCACTGGTCGGAACTGGGAGGCGGACGCTATCTGTTTGACATCGAATTCGATAAACATGCAGCAGTTGAGGTCCGCTACGCATGAAGACCGATCCCTCGCTTTTGCCCTTCTTTTCACCTACCGGGGTTGCCATCGTCGGCGCTTCTCTGGATCCCACCAAGCTGGGCTACGGCCTGTCGCGCAACCTGGTGCAGAGCGGCTACCGGGGCGCGATCCATTTCGTCAATCTCAAGGGCGGCGTCCTGCTCGGGCGGCCAGTTTACCCGACCGTCGCCGAGGTGCCCGACCCGGTGGACCTGGCGGTGCTCCTCATCCCTGCGCCTTCCGTACCGGAAGCGATCGCGGCCTGCGCCAGGCGCGGCATCCGGGCAGTGATCGTCGCCTCGGGCGGCTTTCGTGAGACTGGCACGGAGGGCGCTGCGCTCGAAGCGCGCTGTCTGGAAGTCGCCCGCCAGTCTGGAGTGCGCCTGCTCGGACCGAACTGCATCGGTCTGATCGACACGCACCTGCCGATCGACACGACCTTTCTTTCTCCTCCCGGACCGACTCCGGGCGACGTGGCATTCCTTTCGCATTCCGGGGCGATCTGCGCTGCGGTGATCGACTGGGCGCGCGGGCAGGGGTTCGGCCTATCCCGCCTAGCCAGCCTGGGCAACCAGGTCGACGTCACAGAGACAGACTTGCTGGCCCCGGTCGCCGAAGACCCGTACACGCGGGTAATCACCCTTTATCTCGAGGGGGTCAGCAACGGCCGCCATTTTGTCGAACAGGCGCGGGAAGTCACGCGGCACAAGCCGGTGGTGGCCCTCAAGGTCGGGCGCTTCGACAGCGGCCGGAGAGCCGTGGCTTCCCACACCGGGGCGCTGGCAGGGAGAGAAGCGGCGTTCAACGCGGCGTTTCGCCGGGCGGGTGTCATCCGCGCCGATACGACCGAGGAACTCTTTGATTGGGCGCGCGCCCTTGCCTGGTGCCCCCTGCCAAAAGGGCGAGCGGTCGCAGTCCTGACCAACGCCGGCGGGCCAGGCGTGACTGCCGCGGATGCCCTCGAAGCAGAGGGCCTGCGCTTGGCAGCGTTGAGCGATGCGACTCGGCAGGCGCTGGCAGAGATCCTGGAGCCTGCGGCAAGCCTAAGCAACCCGGTCGACATGCTCGCGGGGGCAACGCCCCAACAATATTCGAACTGCCTGAAGACCCTGCTGGCGGATGAGGCGGTGCATAGCGTGCTCGTGATCCTGCCGCCCCCGCCCATGCACACGGCGGGAGGCATCGCCAAGGCGATCATCCCGGTCATCTATACTGCTGAGAAACCCGTCGTGGTGGCGTTAATGGGTGAGCGGCTGATTCAGGAGGCAGTCGAGCACTTTCGCGCGGCTCATGTGCCCGAATACCGCTTCCCCGAGCGGGCGGCGGAAGCGCTGGCGGTCCTGGCGCGCCGGACCGAGTATCTGACTTCTTCGGAGGCATCGTTGGCCGCACCACCACCCGGCGTCGAAGACTCTCAAAAGAAGGTCCGCGCGATCCTGGCGAGAGCGCCGCGTTCTGGGCTGTTGCCAACCACGGAAGCTTACCGCATCCTGGAAGCCTGCAGCATCCCGATCCTGGAGCCCTGCCTGGCGCGCAGCCCGGAAGAAGCCGTAGAGCTCGCTGCACGAGCAGGATTCCCCGTCGCGCTCAAGATCGCCGCTCCAGAGATCAGCCACAAATCCGACTCCGGGGGAGTGTTGCTTCACCTGGACGGCCCGGATGCTGTCAGAGCTGGATTCGGCACGATCCTGTCGAATTGTCGGCGATCATTTCCCGATATCGAACCAGAGGGAGTCTATATTCAGCGGATGCTTCACGACGGCCAGGAGGTGATCGTCGGCGCCGTTCAGGATCCTCAGTTCGGCCCGCTCGTCATGTTCGGGTCGGGGGGGCTGGAGGTGGAGGGGCTGAAGGATGTCAGCTTCGCCCTGGCGCCCCTGTCACGGGCAGAAGCTGCCGCGATGTTGGGCGAGACCTGGGCCGGCAGACGGCTTTCAGGCTACCGCAGCCTGGAACCTGGAGACAGGGAGGCTGTCCTTGACATCATCCTGCGGTTAGGACAGCTCGCTGCCGATTTCCCGCAGCTCAGCGAGATCGAGATCAACCCCTTGCGCGTGCTGCGTGAGGGTAGAGGCGCGTACGCCCTCGATGTGCGCGCATCTCTCGCGACTTAACTCGCATCCAGGCCTTCTATCACCAGCGCGAGCTGGCGCAGGCCCTGAGCGAGCGGCCTGGTGTGGATGAATTCATCCAAAGTGTGAGCGCCGCTTCCCCTGGTCAACCCAAGACAGACTGCCGGGTACCCGTAGCTCAAAGGGACGTTCGCGTCGGTGGAACCGATGTTGTATCTGGGTTGAATGCCGACTGTCTTTAGAGCGCGGCTGGCGATCAAGACCAGCGGGTGGTCTGGGGGGATCTCCCCTACCGGGCGATCCCCTATTAACGCCAATTGTGCCCGGACACCTTGCCTGTTCATGTGAGCGACGAGGTGCTCGACCTGGCGGGAAAGCTCCTTGAGCTCTTGAAGCCCCTCTGACCGCAGATCGAGCTCCAGCGCAGCTTCAGGGGCTATCGTATTGACGGAGATTCCCCCGGCGATGATGCCCAGATTCAAGGTAGTGCGGGGTTGTTCGGGGAGGGGGATAGCGAGCAGCTGGTTCGCCAGGATCACGAGTTCGTGCACTGCGGAAGGCTGACCAAAGTTCACCCAGGAATGCCCGCCGGGCGTCTTAACAGCGACCTGGTAGCGCCGCACGCCCAGCCCGCGGTGATAGATCTGGCCCAAGGCCATCCCTTCGAGGACGATATAGGCCCGGGGCGCGCTGCCAAAGCGATCAACGACCGCCCGCATCCCCCGCAGGTCGCCGCGGCCCTCCTCCCCCACGTTTGCCACCAGCCAGACATCGTTTTTCAGGCGGGTTTTGCGGTCCTTCACCAGCCACACAAAGCCCAACAAGCCGGCTAAGCCGACGGCGTTGTCGCCGATCCCGGCGCCCATGATCTTGTCGGCGAGGCGCCTGACCTCCAGGGGGGTATTGTCCGGGAAGACAGTATCGAGGTGTGCGGAGAGGACGATGGGTGAAGCCGAGGACCGCCCCGGTAAGCGCGCGTATATGTTTCCGGTCTCATCCTGTGAGATGTCCGCGAGGCCTTCTTCCCGAAAGTGGTCAGCTATGAAGGTGGCTCGCGCCGCCTCAGAGAAAGTTGGCGCCGGGATCTGCTGGATGCAGATCGCCAGGTCGATCACGCGCGCGAGCATCTCTGGCTCCAGCATACCTTAAACCTCCCGGGCGAGCTGCCGGAGCGCCTCAAGGCGGGCGTGCGCCAGCCCCGGCAGGGCTTCCATCGCGTAAAACGGTCCGTGTCCCTGCAATGCCAGCGAAGCAGAGATGTTCCCAACCAGGGCAGCCAGGAGGGGATCGGAGGTCTTCCGGTAGCCAGCCAGGAAACCGCCACAGTAGGCATCACCAGCTCCGGTAGGATCGACTGATTGGACCGGGTAAGAGGGGATCTCCCAACGCTTGCGAGATGCGGCGTCGAAGACAAGCTGACCTCTCTCGCCCCGCTTGATTACGACGATCTGGCATCCGTATGCGGCAATTGCTTCAGCCATCTCCCACAAATCGCTCGATCTCCCATGAAACAAAGTGCGGATCTCCTCCTCGGAGGGCAGGAAAGCTGTCAGGCCGGTGATCAGAGAGGGTAGGTCGTCCCAAAAAGAGGAGTTCATATAACCCGACGAGGGATCGAGCGTGATCAGGTCGAAACCTGCCTGCCGCAGGACTGCTGGCAATAAGGTATGGGTGAGGTAATCCAGAGGGCAGACATGGGCAGCTGATGCTTTCAGGTAGTCCGGGATCAGGTCGCTCTGGCGGAGGGAGGTCAAATTCAGCCGGCTCCGGCTGTCCGTCGTGTTGGACTTGTACTGGTACCCGATCAGGCCTTTTGGGAACGGTTCGCCGATCTTCGCGAAGCTGGAAACCGGGTCTTCGGTGAGGAGGGGAGGTATTTCCAGGAAGGAGATAAACGCCCTCAGGTCGACTGGCTGGGCGAGGACGTGCACTCCACGGACATCGATCCCGCGCTGCGCAAATTTCTCAAGCCATTCCCGGGGATAATCGTTACCCACTCGCGCCACGATGCCTGGCGGGGGGTTTGGCTCCCAAACTGCTAAACCGGCAGCAGCGTAGACCGCATTTCCGCCGGGTACATCGATGCGGGTATCCCCATTGGGCAGGATGATGAAGTCCCGCCTGAGCTGCCCGGCGATAATGAACTGCGGAATCTGGCTCTCGGAGGAATCCACAGGAAAATTATACGTCAGGAAAATGCTTAAAGGAATTGAAAGGCCTGTTAGGTGAGCGCGCCGCCTGAGCAGCACCGAAACAAGTATAATTCTCGGCGTGAACGGACAGGCTATCCTGGCGCTGATCAGGACCATGCGCCCACGCCAGTGGGTGAAGAACGTGCTGATCTTCACTGCTCTCGTCTTCGACGGGCAACTTGGAGATATGAACGCCTCCTTGCGGGTCATGGCTGGATTCGCTTTGTTCTGCCTGGTCTCCAGCTCGGTGTATCTCCTGAACGATATCGCCGATCTCGAAGCGGACCGCTCCCATCCTGAAAAACGGAATCGGCCTCTGGCTTCAGGGCAGCTCTCGGTATCCCTGGCGCGTGCGTCGGCGGTCGTGCTCCTTGCCATCTCCTTACCGGTGGCGTATCTCCTGTCACCACCCTTTTTTGCGTTGCTCCTGATATACTGGATGCTCAACCTGGGGTATTCCCGGTGGCTGAAACACGCCGTCATCATCGACGTGTTCGTCCTGGCGAGCTTTTACGTGCTGCGTGTCGTCGCCGGATTAACTTTAATCGTGGTGGCCCGGTTTTCTCCGTGGCTGTTCGTCGTCACGACCCTCCTGGCGCTCTTCATCGGCTTCGGGAAACGGCGAGCGGAACTGGCTTTGATGGCTGGAAATGCTTATAACCACAGGAAAGTGCTCGAAGGTTACACCATCCCGCTCCTGGACCAATATCTGACCATTGTCTCCGCGACCACGATAGCGGCGTACAGCCTGTACACCTTCTCGGCCCCGAATCTCCCGGAAAACCACTTCATGATGCTGACCATCCCTTTTGCCATCTACGGCATCTTGCGCTATCTTTACCTGGTGCAGATCAAGCACGTAGGAGGCGCGCCGGAAGAAGAACTGCTGGCGGATCGCCCACTGCAAGTCGCCTTCCTCTTTTGGGGGCTCTCGGTCGTGGTCATCCTTTATCTTTTCTAAACTGGCATGCCGGTCATCTCAGCTTCTGCGCCTGGCAAGGTGATCCTGTTGGGGGAACACGCCGTCGTGTATCGGCAGCCGGCCATCGCAGTTCCGGTGGAACAGGTGCGCGCCCGGGTGATGGTCTCTCCGGAACCGCGCCGACCGCCAGGCCAGGTGCGCCTCCAGGCGCCGGGGATCGGACTGGATTCGACGCTGGAGGATATCCCCTCCGCACACCCGCTCGTCCTGGCAGTTTCACTGGTCCTGGAGGAGCTTCGAATCTCTCGCCCACCCGCCATGACCATCCGGGTGACGTCGACGATCCCGGTGGCTGCCGGGTTGGGCTCCGGAGCTGCAGTCTCCGTCGCGCTGCTCCGGGCGCTTTCGGAATTTTTGGGGTACCCTCTCTCCCAGCGGCGGGTATCCGAACTCGCTTTCGAAGTCGAAAAAGTGCACCACGGGACGCCTTCAGGGATTGACAACACCGTCATCACCTACAACAAGCCGGTCTATTTCGTCCGGGGTGGGTCTTTTCTTGAAAACCGGGTTGAGATGATCCCTATCGGCGAGGCGTTCCAGCTGGTGATCGCGAACACAGGCGTGCCGAGCCCGACCGGCCAGGTCGTCGGAGAGGTCCGCCGCGCCTGGGAGGCGGACCCGGATCGATACAATACTCTGTTCCAAAGGATCGGCGAGCTGGTCGAGCAGGCACGGGATTGCATTGAGCGGGGCAGGACTGAATTGCTCGGACCCCTGATGGACGAGAATCACTCTCTGCTTGAAGAGATCGGTGTATCCTCGATAGAACTGGACCGGCTCGTGAATGCGGCGCGGCGCGCGGGCGCGTCCGGCGCGAAGCTCAGCGGGGGTGGTCGAGGTGGAAATATGATCGCACTGGTGAATGCCGATGCTGCGGGCCGGGTTGCAAAGACGCTCCAGGCAGCAGGTGCAGCACAAACCATCCTTACCACGGTCGGGGCAGGGAAGGTATAAAAAGCATGGACAGGGACGAGGCCCGAAACAGTTCCCGCCTGGTGTTTTTGAAACTCGGGGGTTCGCTGATCACGGAAAAAGACTTTCCGAGAACTGCCCGGTTCCAGACTCTCGACCGCCTGGCTGGCGAGATCGCGGCCGCGCTGGGGGAAGATACCGGCTTGGGTTTGCTCGTCGGGCATGGGGCGGGGTCCTTTGGCCATGTCTCGGCAGAAAAATACGGCACCCGAGATGGCGTCGACACGCCAGAAGAATGGCGAGGGTTCGCTGAGGTCTGGTGGGACGCCTCTGCCCTGAACCGCCTGGTGATGGAAGCGCTGCGCGCCGCCGGGCTGCCCGCCGTTGCTTTGCCCGCCTCCGCCAGCGTCACAGCAAGGGATGGCGCGGTCGTCAGCTGGGATCTCTTACCCCTGAAAGCTGCGCTGCGCGGCGGCCTGCTGCCTGTGGTATACGGTGACGTGATCTTCGACCTTGTGCGCGGCGGGACGATCCTGTCCACGGAGGAGCTGTTCGCCCACCTTGCGGAGGAGCTGCGTCCGGATCGAATCCTCCTGGCAGGGATAGAACCCGGAGTCTGGCGGGATTACCCTGCCTGCACGGAGTTGATCTACGAGATTACACCCGGCAATATCGCCGAGGTGTTGCCTTTCTTGGGCGGATCCAAGGCGACAGACGTCACCGGCGGGATGGCGAGCAAGGTGGCAGAAAGCCTGGCACTGGTTGGGAAGGTCCCGGGTCTGGAAGTAGAGATCTTTTCCGGTGAAGAACCCGGTAAGGTCCTGTCCGCACTGTTGGGAAAGCGGGTGGGCACTGCCATACGGTGGGAAAACTCTGTGAACCCCGGCTTGAGTTATAATCAAAATCCCTGATCGTCCAGTCAATATCACCTATGTCAATCCTTGAATCATGAACCGGACATCGTAATGTACTTAACGCGCCAACAACTTGAGGCTTTCGAAGACCAGCGGCTCGCTCCTTACGGCTTGCGCAGTCAGCGATCGAAAGGCAGAGTCTACCCGGAGGATGAACCTCTCTACCGCACTGCGTTCCAGAGGGACCGGGACCGTATCCTGCACACAACCGCTTTCCGCCGGCTGGAGTACAAGACCCAGGTCTTCATTATTCACGAAGGAGACTACTACCGGACCCGACTGACACACACCCTGGAAGTAGCGCAGATCGCACGCACCATCGCCCGAGCTTTGGGCGCGAACGAAGACCTGGAGGAAGCAGTTTGTCTGGCACATGACCTGGGCCATTCTCCTTTTGGGCATTCGGGTGAAGTCGCCCTGGCCCGTTTAATGAAGGAGCATGGAGGCTTCGATCACAACAAACAGTCTTTGCGCATCGTCACCGAGCTGGAAGAGCGGTATCCCGATTTTCCCGGCCTGAACCTGACCTGGGAGGTGCGTGAAGGGATTGTCAAGCACGAGTCCGAATACGACATCGCCGATGCCTCGGAATACAACCCGGAGCTGCGCGGTCACCTGGAGGCGCAGATCGCCAATGCAGCGGACGAGTTGGCTTATACGGCGCACGACCTGGACGACGGCCTCCGCTCCGGCATGATCACCCCCCATATGCTCGAGGGGATTGCTCTGTGGGAGATCCTGGTCGAGAGCGTGGGCGTGAGGACCCCCGTCCTGGATGACCTTTCCCGCCACCGGCTCATCCGTCGGCTGATCGGGATTGAAGTCTCCGACCTGGTGGAAACCACCAGCCAGAGGCTGCGTGAAAGCGGTGTGGACTCCGTTGAGGAACTCCAGCGCCTGCCGTACAACGTAATCGGCTACAGCGAAGACATGCACCGGCGAAACCGGCAGCTTAAGGATTTCCTGTACACACACCTCTACCGCCATCACCGCGTCATCCGCATGGCAGTCAAGGCAGAACGGATTATCACCAACCTGTTCACCGCGTACCAGTATGAGCCTGCCATCCTGCCATTGCATGTGCAAAACTGGATTGAGACCAGAAGCCTGGAGCGCACGATCTGCGACTACATTGCTGGAATGACCGATCGGTTCGCGCTCCAGGAACACAACCGGCTCTTCGATCCTTCCACACTACCGTAGATCCGCTGCCGTAAACCGATCGGGTAGAACCGCAGGTGCGTTGTGCTGGATATCGTGGGTTTTACGTTATAATACGACCTTTGGAGTAGGATTATGAGCGAACAGCAGTACCTCACCGCAGAAGGGGCACAAAGATTGCGCGAGGAACTCAAACAGCTAAAAGAAGATGGCCGGGAAGAACTCGCCAGGCGGCTGCGCGCGGCCATCCAGATGGGGGATTTATCCGAGAACGCTGATTACCACGCTGCCAAGGAATCGCAGGCCTTCCTCGAGGGCCGCATCATGGAGCTGGAATACCTGCTGCAAAACGCCGTGATCATCGAAGACACGGGGGAGAAGCGCGACACTGTCATGCTCGGCGCACGAGTGACCATTCAAGAGGGAGATTACCCGCCCGAGACTTTCCAGCTGGTCGGGGCAAAAGAAGCCGATCCGAGCAAGGGACGGATCTCGAACGAATCGCCGTTCGGGATGGCACTCCTGGGTGCGCGGGTGGGCGACCAGGTCACCGTCGAAACGCCGGGCGGGACCGTCCGCCTCAAGGTGTTGAAGATCGAATAACGATCTGGGTCCGAGATAATAAAAGGCAGGGGCTGCCAAACAAAACCACTGCTTTTTGCTCGGCGAAGCGGATTTTAGGGATGCGCTCAGCTCTTCGGCCAGGCGACCAATTCGAGCGTCAGGCGTTCGAAGAAACTTTCCGGCGGTAAGGGTCCGGAGCCGTAGGACATGTCCACGACCCGCGCCTGGAGGCGCAGCGTGGCAGTCTCGAGGATCATCTCCCGCCCGGCTTCTGCCGGGACGGGTTCGCCCTTTGCCGAGAGGCGCTGGCGCGTGGTCTCGTCATCGAAAGCATGCTGGCTCATCAAGACCTTGGTGACTGTCTGGATATCGTTCTTGTCGAACAACCAGACTTCGAAGGCGGTTACCTTTTTCGGGTCGCCGACGCCGATCGTCTCGGAGATCCCCACGCCGCACTCACCCAGGAATTCTCCGGCAGGCGAGTCGATACTGAATGAATCATCGTAAAGATCGTTGCCAATCTGATAAGTGGTCATGAACTGGGAGAGAGGGGGTTCTTCCCCGGCCCCGACGTACTCAGGATATTCTGTGACCGTCGGCGCTACCTTTCGCTCTGGGAGGATAGATCGCAGGGACCGGTTGCGCACCAGGAAAATGAAGACCAGCGCGCCAGCCAGTACGAGTGTAATGACACACAGCCAGGGCAGCAGCGTGCGCGCTGCGCTGCGGGTCTCAGGCGCGGCAGGCGTGGTCGGAACTGTTTCTTCGCCCGCAAAGAGCATGAAAGCCTGGATTGACTCGGGGCGCTGAGTTTGTGGGTCCGCGGAGATCTTCGCCAGGAGTTCATCGGCATTTTCACCGACTTCAGCGATCCGTTGTTGGGCAACAGCAGCATCCTGGTTGTTCGTGTACGAATCGATCGCCAACCTTAGGTAGATCTCCTGGTATTCGAGGCGCAGGTCTTCCGGCCCGGCATCCGTCCACTGCACAGGCCACAGCCACCAGCCCAGCACGACCAGTCCGATGAATAGGCCCCCGACGAAAGCGACGACCCCGATCCATAAGGGCTTGTTGAGTTGCTCACGCACTGCTTCCATTTCATCCTCTCCAGTGTCGACGGTTGCGAATTCGGTTGATGTTAAATTTTAGCACAAAAGTACGAAAATCAATCTGTTCCTCTGAGGTGCAAGACTCATGCCTGTTGAAAAAATCGACCCGAGTACCTCTTCAGGCTTTCGGGTCGCCCTGGGACATCAGACTTGGGTCTCTTCGGCAGTAATCTGGTCGAGTGAGAATTGTTCTTCGCAGTCCAGGCACTGGGCGGTGTTCTTGTTCGCCACGACGAGCATCCCACCGCATTGAGGGCAAGGGGCAGGCAGCGGCTGTTTCCAGGAGGTAAAGTCGCACTCCGGATAATTGGCGCAGCCGTAGAACACTCGCCCTTTGCGGGTCTTCCGTTCGACGATATCGCCTCCATCCTTGGGGCAGGGGACTCCGATCTTCTCCAACCAGGCCTCTGTGTGCCGGCAGGCGGGGAAGTTGCTGCAGCTGATGAATTTCCCGTACCGTCCCCAGCGAATCACCAGGTCGTGCCCGCATTCCGGGCAGGCCCGGCCGATTGGCTCCAGTTCCATCTTCATTTCTGGAATTTTCTCTTCGGCAGTTTTAACGTCTTTTTCGAACGGTCCGTAGAACTCCCGGATGACAGCCACCCAGTTCTCGTCGCCGGATGCGATCCGGTCCAGCTCCTCTTCCATCCGGGCGGTAAAGTCCACATTGATAATATCCGGGAAGTGTTCGACCAGCAGATCGTTCACCAAAACGCCGGTTTCGGTTGGACTGAGACGTTTACCCTCCCGGAGGACGTAACCGCGCTGTTGGATGGTCCCGAGGATAGGGGCATAGGTGGATGGCCGACCGATCCCATACTCCTCCAGGGTTTTGACCAAGCTGGCTTCAGTATAACGTGGGGGCGGCTGCGTGAAATGCTGGGCTGGGATCACCCGCAGCAGTTCTTGGGCCTGACCTTCCTGGACGCTGGCGGGGATCCGCACTTCCTCTTCTTCTTCGCTGACCACGTCCTCATCCCGGGCTTCTTCGTAAACGATCAGGTACCCCTGGAAGCGGATGGTCGAACCAGAGGCGCGCAGCAGGTACTCGTGGGCGTTGGATTTTCCAGTGACATCCACTGCCAGGGTGTCAAAAATCGCCGGAGACATCTGGGAGGCCAGAAAACGTTGCCAGATCAGCTGGTACAGGCGGAACTGGTCCCGATCGAGGAATTCTTTGATCCCGTTCGGCTGCCGGATGACCGAAGTCGGTCGGATGGCCTCGTGGGCTTCCTGGGCGCCGCGTGATTTCGTCCGGTAGATGGGGGGCTTCGGCGGCGCGAACGACTCCCCGAACCGCTCCAGGATGAATTGCCTGGCTTCAGCCTGCGCCGATTCTGCCACGTTCGTCGAATCCGTGCGCATATAGGTGATCAAGCCCACCGATCCCCCTTCTCCGACGTCGATCCCTTCATAGAGCTGCTGAGCGATCGCCATGGTCCGCCGGGCGGTGAAGCCTAGCCGGCGGGAAGCTTCCTGCTGGAGGGTGCTGGTCGTGAACGGGGCGGACGGGCTGCGTTTACGTTCCCCACGCTTGATCCGTGTGATCGCATACGCAGCAACTTCCATGTCGGCAACGAGCGGAAGGACCTGCGCTTCGTTCTCCAGGACCGGCTCGGTGCCGTCGACTCTGGCCAGTCTGGCAATGAAAGAATCCCGGGTGCCTGAAGGCTGGAATTCGGCTTCGATGGTCCAGTATTCTTGAGGGACGAAAGCCTCGATTTCCCGCTCTCGCTCCACGATCAGCCGCAGAGCCACCGATTGGACGCGCCCCGCGGACAAGCGGCTGCGGACCTTCCGCCACAGCAAGGGGCTGAGCTGGTAGCCGACAAGGCGGTCGAGGATCCGCCGCGCCTGCTGAGCGTCGACCAGGTCCATGTTGATCGGGCGCGGGTGCTCGAACGCTTCGGCGATCGCCGGCTCGGTGATCTCGTGAAAGACCACCCGGTGGGTGGACTTCGAGTTGAGGTCCGCGGATTCTTTCAGATGCCAAGCGATCGCCTCGCCCTCCCGGTCCGGGTCGGTCGCCAGATACACTTCCTGTGCTTGCCTGGCGAGCTGCTTGATCTCTTTGATCACCGGCCTTTTGTCGTTAGGGATTCGGTACTTGGGTGCGAAATCGTGCTCGACGTCGACCGAGAGCTGCGAACGGAGCAGATCGCGGACGTGTCCTACGGAAGCTTTGACCGTATACCCCTTTCCCAGGAACCGTCCAACAGTCCGCGCTTTGGCAGGAGATTCGACGATCACCAGCTTGCCGGCGCGCCGCTTCCGCTCAGCGACGACCTCCGCGCCATCCAGGCCGGCGTGCGCAGGGGTGCGCCCCATACGGAACAGTGTGGTCCCGCACACCGGGCATACTCCGCGCGTGCCGGGAGCTCCGTTGGCGGTGAATTCAGGCTGGGGGTTACCCAACTCGCGTTTGGTTTTGCATTTTACACAGTAAGCTTCCAAAGGTGTACCTCGTTAAACATAATTTTGCCCATCCTCGCGCAGCTGATTCACGACCTGGCGCACTTTTTGGGCCTGGTCTTTCCGGCACACCAGTAAGACGTCGCCGGTGTCGACCACGACCAGATCTTCGACGCCGATCGTGACGATCAGGCGGTGCTCCTGGTTAACATAGACCAGTGAATCGCTGGTATCCAGACCTACATGCTGTCCGCCCATGACGATATTACCGTTCTCATCGCCGGGGAGGACAGCGAACAGGGAATCCCAGCTGCCGACGTCGCTCCAATTAAGCCCTTCCGCAGGGATAACCGCCACCTGTCTGGCGCCTTCCATGATCCCATAATCGATCGTCTGGGGCTGGATTTCCGGCCAGAGGCGTTCGATGGTCGCCTTGTAGCTTGGAGTGTTCCAGTCTTCCGAGATTTCACGTAAGGCGGCAGCCAGTACTGGCATCTGGCGCTCAAATTCCTCCAGGATCTGCGCAGTCCGCCAGACGAACATACCTGAGTTCCACGCGTAGTCCCCAATCGACACCATCTGGGACGCCTTTTTTTCGTCCGGCTTCTCTATGAATTGCAAAGCCTGGAAAACCTGCAAGCCACCGTAGATTCCCAGGGGATCCCCGCGGCGGATGTACCCATAGCCGGTGGCAGGGAAAGTCGGTGCGATCCCGATCGTCACAAGGTAGCCATCCCGAGCAGCATCGTGGGCGGCCCGCAGGAGCTGACGAAAGCGTTCTTCGTTTCCGATGAAGTGGTCGGAAGTGAGGATTGCCATCACGGATTCTGGATCTCTGTGCAGCAGCGCGATCGCTCCCAGGCCGACCACGGAAGCCGTACCGCGTGGAGCTGGTTCGATCAGGTAATTCTCCGGGGGAATTTCCGGAGCCTGCTGACGCAGCTGGTCTGCCAGTTCAGCAACAGTGACGACCAGGATGCGCTCGGGAGGGAACAGGCCATCCAGACGCTGCACCGAAGTCTGGAAAAGGCTGCGTTCATCCAGGAGGCGCAGCATTTGCTTGGGACGCGCCTGGCGGGAGAGCGGCCATAAACGTGTCCCGCCTCCGCCAGCCATGATTACAGCGTAATAGTGGTCGAACATGGCTTCGAAGGTACTCCCTGCTTAATTCACCCCGGAGTAGGGCTCTTTTGCCTCTCGGAGAGCGACGTAGTGCATACCCCCGACCTGGCGCACCAACCCTTTCAATTCCATGATGGCGAGCGCTGCGCTCACCTGGTCGATGGGCAGGCCGGTTCGGGCCCGGATTTCATCGATGTGCATTGGCTCCTGGCAGAGGGTTTCAAACAGGGATGCTTCGGTAGAGTCTGAGGGCAGGATGATCCTGGCTGCCCGATGCTCCGTAATGCGTGTGAGTTCCAGCGCCTCGAGCACCTCTTCGGGATCCAATAAGGGGTGTGCTCCATCCCGGATGAGGCGGTTGGTCCCCTGGCTTTGAGGCGCGGAGATATTCCCGGGGACAGCGAAAACTTCCCTGCCCTGGTCGGCGGCGAAGGCGGCGGTGATCAGCGCGCCGCTCGTAAGCCCGGCTTCAACTACGACCACCGCTAGGGCCAGACCGGAGATCAAGCGGTTGCGCGGCGGGAAGTTGGATGCGTCTGGCGGCGTACCGGGCGCGTAATCGCTGATCAGGGCGCCGTTAGCTATAATCCGTTCTGCCAGCCCGCGGTGCTCCGAGGGATAGATCCGATCCACACCGCTGCCCAACACGGCCAGTGTACGTCCGCCGGCGGACAACGCAGCCTGGTGCGCAAAGGCGTCCGTGCCCCGAGCCAGCCCACTCACCACGGTGACACCGTTCCGCGCCAGAACCCCGGCGATATCTTCAGCAACCTGCCGACCGTAAGCTGTGACGCGCCGGGTGCCGACAACTGCGACTGCCCATTCATCGTCGGGCTTGATCTCGCCGCGCAGGAAGAGCACCGGGGGTGGCTGCTCGATCTCTTTCAACCGGCGGGGGTAGTCTTCGTCAGTCAGGATCAAAACGCTGATCCCCTTTGAATCAAGGCGTTCTGCCATTCGATCCATGGAAAGCGAGGATCGAAGGTGAACCAGGTTCTCGACGATCTTCTCGCCCAGTCCTGCTGCTCGTAAGGCATCGGCGGGCGTGTTCCAGGCAATTTGCGGATCGCCGAAATGTTCCAGCAATGCCTGGAACCGCACCGAGCCGATTCCTTTAACCATGGAAAAGGCGATCCAATACAATCGTTGTTCGTCCAGCAGGACCATTTCGTGAAGAGATACCCGTATTAAGAGTCGATGGCCTCTTGCCTCTTCATGCTCCGGCAAGGAGTAATCAAAGTCTGGGTGATTTTGATGCTCAAGAATAACCAGGCTTAATGGTTTTCCCCCATCTGCCAGAAACAGGACCGAGGAGGAGAGAGGGATGCAGCAGTTTCCGAGCGTTCATTTCATTATAGATAGAATTCGGCAAAGCGGCGCTGAGAATACCATAACGATCTGGCCCGTGTCAAGATAGCATAACATGTCATTCGTCTTGCTCAAGAGTCTGGCAGCAGTCCGGGCAGCAGGTGGACTCGGATCAGCCGGAGGTTGAGATCTATCTTCTGGATCACAGATTCGATGGCTGGCAGGAGGATCTCGAGCCCCTCTTCGGAACGGACGATGATAACGTCGTTCGCCCCCGTGCTCAATATCTCGCTCACTTTTCCGAGCTGCACACCCTCCTCATCGACTACATCCAAATCAAGCAGCTGGTGGAGATAAAAATCACCTTCCGGGAGGGGTGGCCGGTCGTCTCTCCTGACATGGACGAGCTGGTTTCGCAACTCGGCTGTTCGCTCGCGGATTTCGTATCCTTTAAATTGGACCAGCAAGCCGTGTTTGTGAGGGCGGCAGCTGGCCAGCTCAAGGGGAATCCATTGTGATCCGATATAAAAGGTCACGCCTGGCACGATCCGTTCGGGAAAGTCGGTGAACACCTCCATCATAATCTCCCCATGGAGGCCGTGCGGGCGGCCGAGCCTTCCAACTACCAAGAACTCAGGTTCGCCAGGGGACGGTGAGCCTGCTGAGAGATGGCTTTCGCGAGAGGATCTGGTCCGTGAGGTCTCCAAGCGGTTCACGATGGATTTATCTTGGCTCGACGATATCCAGAGAGGCGCGCTTCCCTTCTCGCGCCGCAGCAACGCGGAGAAGGATGCGCATTGCGTTGGCGACCCGTCCGTTCTTGCCGATCACCCGGCCCATGTCTTCCTTGGACACCTGTAAACGGATCTCGACGTTCGAACCCTGCCTGATCTGATTGACCCGCACCTGAAGCGGGTCATCCACCAGGGATGTGGCAACATACTCGATAAGGTCCTGCACAGCAATCCTCCTTGCCCGGATCCGGATGCCTTGCTACCCTATTCCCTTCCCCACTTTTCGTTTCACCCCGTGGTATAGGGATGTGTCCGAAGGAACTTCAAACCCTGGCTTCCGCCTTTACTGCCGCTTTCGATTTCTTCGTCGTGGAGAGGTTGCTTGTCTTCGCGCTGCCTTTGCGTTCCTCAGCAGCAGCCTCCGCTTCCTGGAGCAGGACCTCTAATGCTTCGCCTTGTTTGTACCGGTTGAACCTGTCCAGCACACCTGCGGAAACGAGCATCTTTGTCACCGATTCGCTCGGCTGGGCACCTTTGGCGAGCCATTCGTAGAGGCGGTCTTCACTCACTTCGAACGTGGGTGGTTCTGTGCGCGGGTTGTAATATCCCAGGATTTCGAGGAACCGCCCATCCCGCGGGCTTTCTTTATCTGTGGCGACAAGGCGGTAGCTGGGTTGTTTCTTTCCACCCACACGGCGTAAACGGATACGAACCATAGATATTGCACTCCTTCAAGCTTTTCTTACCGGAGAGATCACCGAGCCCAAAGAGAAAATCAAATTTCTCCACGTTCTCTGTGTTCCCTTTGGTTAAATTTATATTTTACCCGAATAATCGTTTACCCGAATAATCGCGGCACTCCACGCAGCCCACCCTTCTTCAATGTTTTGAACATGCGCTGAGCTTCCTGATATTGCTTGATCAAGCGGTTGACATCCTGGACGTTGGTGCCTGAACCGCGGGCTATGCGCCGCCGCCGGCTGGCGTTGAGCACTTTTGGGTTTCGACGCTCCTCTGCGGTCATCGAATTGATGATCGCTTCGGTCATCTTGAGCTGCTTTTCAGCATCTCGCAGGTCAATACCCTTTGTCATCTTCCCTATGCCGCCCGGCAACAGATCCAGAAGCTGGCCGATCGGACCCATCCTTCGAACCTGGCGGAGCTGGTTTGAGAAATCCTCCAGGGTGAATTCCCCGGACATCATCTTCTCAGCCTGTGCGCGGGCTGTCTCCTGGTCGAAGGATGCCTCGGCGCGCTCAATCAGACCGAGGATATCGCCCATCCCCAGGATCCGGGACGACAGGCGTCCGGGGTCGTAGACTTCGATGGCTTCCAGCCCCTCGCCTGTGCCGAGGAACTTTATAGGCACTCCGGTCACGGAGCGGATCGAGATCGCTGCGCCGCCTCGAGCGTCGCCATCGATCTTGGTCAGCATCAGGCCTGTGAGCTGCACTGCATCCCGAAAGCCTTTGGCGATGTTCACCGCTTCCTGCCCGATCATGGCGTCGACCACGAGCAGCGTCTCGCATGGAGAAATTCGGCGGCTGAGGGCGGTCAGTTCGTCCATCAGCTCCTGGTCGAGCTGTGAGCGTCCGGCGGTATCGAGGATCATCACGCTGTACCCGCCGTTCTCAGCCTTCTGTCGAGCACGGACTGCGAGTTCTGGAGGTGGCACCCCGGCCTCTGCGTACACCGGCACGTTCAGGTGTTCGCCAAGAGTCTGCAGTTGCTGCACTGCCGCGGGGCGGTATGGGTCCGCCGCTACCAGCATGACTCGTTCCCCCTGGCTTCGCAGCAGGCGGGCGATCTTTCCGGCGGCAGTGGTTTTCCCCGAGCCCTGGAGACCAACAAGCATAATGGTTCGCGGGCGGGGTCCGCTCAGGTTGAGGCGTTCGGGCTGTCCCAAAGTGGCGATCAGCTCCTCGTTCACGATCTTGATCACCTGTTGGGAAGGGTTGAGCGCCCGGGAGACTTCCTGTCCCACAGCGCGCGCTCGCACCCGGTTGACGAAATCCCGGACGACGCCGTAGTGCACGTCGGCTTCGAGCAAGGCCAGGCGCACCTCGCGCATGGCAGCGTCGACATCGCTTTCGGAGAGCTTGCCGCGGCGGCTGAGCTGCTTGAATACTGCATTGAGTCGGTCGGTCAGGTTCTCAAACATCTTCTAAACGAGGGTGTCTCCTCTCAAGGCAGTGCATTGTACTTTGGGAGGGAGGATAGGTCAAGGGAAAGGATGAAGGATGAAAGACAGTGAACAGATATATGAATAATTAGAGAAGAATCAAACCAACCGCGGCTGGTGGGGGGCAGGGGAGTCGTTCTCATCCCAGGGCAGGGGAGGCAGGGGGACGAGGGCGGATACTCGCTGGTAGAAATCCCGGCACAACCATGGGTCGAGACGTTCGTCCGGGCAGTGGCAGAAGGTGTAGGTATCTATACCGCTTACAAGCCAGCTGGCGATGTGGTCTGACCATTCGATCAAGAAAGGTTCATTGCGGGCAGGATCAGGATGCCCGATATAGCGGAGAAACGCGAAATTAGCTGTAGGCTCCCTGCGGATGGGCAGGTGCGGTTTCCGCAGGCGCGCTTCGAGCAGCCGCTTGTAGACGCTGCCCTCGAGGATGCGGTCGCCGCGCAGGTCCTGGATCGGCCGGGTGTCGATGATCACTCGGGCTGCGTTGTGAGCGGTGAGGATCCGGGTGAGGGATTTGTGGACGGCATCTTCGAACCATCCCATGTGCCTGACTTCAACCGCCAGCCTCACTTCGGAGGGCCAGTTTTCGAGGAAGGCGCGCAGGTCAGGCAGCTGGTCCGGAGGGTAGCTCGGTGGGAGCTGGAGGAAGAGCGGACCGAGCCGTGGGCCTAACTGACTCATGACTTCCAGGAATTCCTGCGCTTCGCCCAGATGATCGCGCAGGCTCCCGGCGTGGCTGACCGTGCGCGGCAGCTTTGGACAGAATTGGAAAGATTCTGGGGTCTCTGCAACCCAGCGCTGCAGGGTCTCCGCCGCAGGGACCGCGTAGAAGGTGGTGTTCCCTTCCACAGCGTTCAGCCGGCGAGCATACTCGTAAAGATAATCCGACTGTTTCGTCCCCTTAGGGTAGAAGCTTCCGATCCAGCCCTTATAGGCCCAAATCGGGCAACCGAGGTAGAGGTTCATCGCAAATTTCGTGGATTCTCTCGATCCATCACCCATTTCATGGGATTCTGCCAGATATACAACCAGGTGGTCTTCATTTCATTTTATTATACCGACCAGGATATGTCTTCCGCGCTGGATGATGCAGGTTTCTTGGAAATTGGTTTTGCGCAGGGGTGATCCATAACGAATCCTGATTGATGGGGTTATTTATGGTGCAGTGAGGGGCTTACCCCTGATTCATAGAGCAAATTTAATTACGAAAGGAAAGCGGGCCTATGTCGAAAGTCGCCATTGTGACGGACAGCACGGCAACCATACCGAAAGAGATCCAGAACCAATACCCGATCTGGGTCGCCCCCCAGGTGTTGATCTGGGGGGAACAGACGCTGGAGGATGGCGTGGATATCCAGCCGGACGAATTTTACGAACGGCTGACCAAAGACCCTGTCCATCCAACGACGTCACAGGTCACACCGGCTTCATTCAACAAAATATTTCGCGAGCTATTGGATCGGGACTACGAGATCCTGGCAGTGCTCATCTCGCCCAAACTGTCTGGGACGATCGAATCCGCGAACCAGGCCCTGGCGAACTTCCCCGGCGCTCCGATCGAGATATTCGATTCGAACTCGGTGGCGATGGCGATGGGCTTCCAGGTGCTGATGGCCGCCCGGGCTGCGAAAGACGGCGCCAGCCTGAAGGAGTGCCGCGAGGTCGCCGAAAAAGCCCGGCCGTTAACGGGTGTGGTCTTTGCTGTGGACACACTTGAGTATCTCCACCGCGGCGGGCGGATCGGCGGTGGCGCCAGGTTCCTCGGCACCGCTCTGGATATCAAACCCATCCTCGAGATTCGCGATGGACGGGTTGAAGCGGTGGAGCGGGTGCGGACACGGAAGAAGTCCCTGGCAAGGGTGGTGCGGCTGATCGAGGAGCGCATCGCCGGGAGATCTCCGGTCAGGCTGGCCACTCTGCACGCCCGGGCTGAGGCCGATGCGCGGTGGCTGCTGGACGTGGGCTGCGCGCACCTCAACCCGGTGGAGAAGATATACACCGAAGTAAGCCCCGTGGTGGGGACCCATGCAGGTCCTGGGACGGTGGGGCTGGCGTTCATGGCTGGAATGTGATCGATTTACGGAACTCTGAAGAATTCGGGAACTGATGAGAGGGGGGTCTCCTGGATCCACCTCTCAAGATTCTCGAGGTCCAAAGTTACCGTTTCTGGATGATGAGGCGCTCTTGCCAATTTCCTGGTAAATGTTTGCGGCGATTAGATTCGGTTGATTTTGACGGGCGGGTCAATTCGGGGTACACTTAATTGACTGAATCTCTCTGATTTTGATCCCGGAGCCACCAATGCATACAGCAGCTTTGTTCGCTTCTGACGCTTTGCGCGTGTACGAAAGTATCCTCGAAGCGGTAGGCAGGACGCCGCTTGTGCGGCTGAACCGGATAGGGCGGGGGCTGCCCTGTCCTCTCTACGCCAAGATCGAATTCCTCAACCCGGGGGGTTCCGTCAAGGATCGCATTGGTCTGGCAATGATCGAAGAAGCCGAATCCACTGGACGATTAAAGCCGGGTGGGACGGTTGTGGAGGCCACTTCGGGCAACACCGGGGTGGGGCTGGCGATCGCCTGCGCCATTAAAGGCTATAAAGCCGTGTTCGTGATGCCGGATAAGATGAGCCAGGAGAAGATCCAGCTTCTCCGCGCGTTCGGCGCGCGGGTGGTGATCACACCGACGGCAGTCGCTCCAGATGACCCGCGTTCGTATTACAGCGTCGCGGACCGCATCGTTGCCGAGACTCCCAATGCGATCCTGGCGAACCAGTACCACAACCCGGAAAATCCGCGCAGCCATTACCTGACCACCGGTCCCGAGATCTGGGAGCAAACCGGAGGCCGGGTGACCGACGTCGTCGTCGGGATGGGCACCGGCGGCACGATCAGCGGCGCGGGAAAGTACCTCAAAGAGAGGAATCCGGCGATCAAAATGGTTGGCGTCGACCCTGTCGGGTCGATCCTCCTGGAGACGTGGCAACACGGCGGGATTCCAGACGACGTAAAGGCGTCCACCTACAAGGTCGAAGGCATTGGGGAGGATTTCCTGCCCTCCACCCTGGACCTGAGCGTCATCGACGAGGTGATCAAAGTTACCGATAAGGAATCATTCATGTGGACAAGGCGCCTGGTGAGGGAGGAGGGGATCTTTTGCGGCGGATCTTCTGGCTCAGCTGTCGCCGCTGCTTTAAGGTACGCACGGGGGTTGACACCGGACCGACTCGTCGTCGTGATCCTGCCTGACTCGGGTTCACGCTACCTCTCGAAGGTGTTCGACGATAAGTGGATGCGGGAGAACGGTTTCCTCGAGTTCACCTGGGCCGAAGTCACGTTGGGAGAGCTGCTGGAGTCTAAACCCTATCCTGGGCTGATCGCCGTGCCAGAGGATGCGCGCATGAGCGAGGTGATCGCCCTGATGAAAGAACACGACATTTCCCAGGTCCCAGCCCTCAAGCCCGATGGTTCCCTCGCTGGCCTGGTGACCGAAGTTGACCTGCTGAAACACATGCTGGAGAAAGACCACGCACATTCCCCAGATGAGACTGTCGCCGAAATCGTACAGCCGGTTGGGTCAGTCTTTCCCACGCACTGCAGCCTGGAGGAAGTCTTGCCGCAGATCGTGGAGGGCAACGTGGTGCTGGTCACTGAGGCGGAGCGGCCGGTCGGGATTCTGACCAAGATCGACGTGTTGGACTACATTGCCCAAGCAGGTTGATTCAGTCGAGAAATCATGCTCGAAAACCTCCCGCGGCTGGTTTTTTTACCGGTTGAAATCCTGGTCATCCACGAATATCACGACGATCAACGGACGCCGCCCCTGATCGAAAGCATCCGCAGGAGCGGGGTATGGCGGAATCCACCGATCGTCACGCCGCTTCAAGATGGGAGCGGGCGGTATATGGTGTTGGATGGGGCGAACCGGACAGTCGCCCTGGAGAAAATGGGCATCCCGCACGCGCTGGTCCAGGTTGTCCAGCCGGACGATTCGGGGCTGCGCCTTTATAACTGGAACCACGTTGTCTGGGGACTGGAACCGGGGGAATTTCTCGCCGGTCTTCGGCGGATAGACGGTCTCGAAATAACCGCTGGCAAGGATGACCGGCTGGACCTGTGGGGGGACTGCGGCCTGGCGTCGATCCAGGTGGCGCGGGGTGATTTTTTCACAGTCTGCACGCAAGCCTATGACCTGGTCGAGCGTTTGCAGGGTTTGCACGCCATCGTGAACAGCTACAAGGACCGCGCACACATCGACCGGACCAGCGAGTGGAGCGTGGTAAGGCTCAAAGCCGTCTATCCTGATTTGAGCGGGCTGGTCATCTTTCCTCACTTCGAGGTGCGCCAAGTCATGCAGCTGGCAGGCGCCGGGTATTTACTGCCAACCGGCATCACGCGCTTCGCGGTCTCCCCCCGCGCCCTGCACATCAATTACCCGCTCGATGAACTGGCGGACGAAAAACCGCTCGAGGAAAAGAACGCGGCCCTGCAGCGCTTCATCCATGAGCGTGTCAAACAAAAAGGGGTCAGGTATTATGCTGAAGCGACGGTCCTGTTTGATGAATAGAAGCTATCTTAATATATAGTGAAGGGTTGTTATGCGGCGGCGCAGCCGCCACATAACAACCCAGCCCACCATTTTTGAGATAAGTTCTAGCCTGTCTATTGTTTGAATCCCAGCAGGCGGAGGCCGTTCAGAACTACCAGGACGGTGCTCCCCTCGTGGCCAACCACGCCGAGCGGGAGAGGCAGGTCAGCGCCGAAAGCTGCTGCGACCAGCAGGACGATGACCGCCAACGAGAAGGCGAGGTTCTGCCAGACAACCCGTTTCGCTTTTCGTGCCAGTCCGATGGCATACGGCAGGTGCCGCAGATCGTCGCTCATCAAGACGACGTCAGCGGTTTCGAGGGCGACGTCTGTACCGGCGCCGCCCATTGCGATGCCGAGATCGGCGGATGCCAGGGCGGGAGCGTCGTTGACGCCGTCACCGACCATGGCGGTAAAGCCGTATTTTTCCCGCAGGACCTTGATGAGGCGGACTTTATCCTGCGGCAGCAGGCCGGCGTGGAACTCGTCGACCCCGGCCATTGCGGCGATTTCCGCAGCGACACGTCCGTTATCCCCGGTGAGCATCACCACTTTCGCGACACCCAGGCGCTTGAGCTTGGCGACAATCTCAGCGGCGTCAGGACGCAGGACATCTGCCACTGCCAGGAGACCCAACCAGGCGCCATCGGCATAGACGAGCATGACCGTTTGTCCCTTCTCCTCCAGAGATCGCGCTTCGCGGGCAAGTTCGTCTGGCACCGGAATGCGCCGTTCAATGAAGAGTCTTTCGTTCCCGATCCAGACGCGCTTCCCTTCCACGGTCGCTTCAACGCCCAGGCCGGGAATTGCCAGGAATTCGGTTGCTGTGGGCAGACGGATCCCCCTCTCAGCAGCGAAAGCCAGCACCGCCTTTGCCAAGGGATGTTCGGAGCGTGCTTCAGCAGCAGCTGCGCTGCGCAAGAGGTTGTCTTGAGTGATACCGTCCATGCAAACCAACCGGGTGAGCGTGGGCACCCCGTTGGTCAATGTGCCGGTTTTATCGAAAGCGACTACCTTGATGTCGGCAGTCCGCTCCAGGTGAACGCCGCCCTTGAACAAGACCCCACGGCGGGCGCCGTTGGCGATTGCCGAGAGAATGCTTGCCGGGGTGGAGATCACAAGGGCGCAGGGGGACGCCACGACCAGCCATGTCATGGCACGGTAGAAGGTTTGATAAGTCACTTCTCCCAGGACCAGATACGGCACGAAGATCAACAGGGCTGCGCCTAACAGGACCAGATTGGCGTATACCTGCTCGAATCTGTCGAGCATACGCTGGGTCTGAGCGCGGTTTGTCTGAGCTTTTTCCACCAGCTGGACTATCTTCGCCAGGGTTGTGTCCTGTGCCAGGTGTGTGACGCGCACTTCCAGGGAGCCATAGCCGTTGACCGTACCGGCGAACACGGGATCGCCGGGCCGTTTTTGGGAGGGAGTGGATTCACCCGTAATGGTGGACTGATCGGCCGTGGACATGCCGGCTTCGATCACACCATCGATGGGGAAGCGCTCACCTGGACGGACAAGGACAAGGTCCCCGATGACCAATTCTTCGACTGGCACCGTGGCGAGGCGATTTGAACGCCGTACTGTCGCCATGGGAGGCCGTAAATCGAGCAATTTCTCGATCGCTTTCCGGCTGCGGTCCATCGCGAAGCTCTGCAAGGTGTTTGAGAGAGAAAACAAGAAGAGCAGTGTGGCTCCCTCAGCTGGCAGCCCGATGATGGCTGCGCCAACGGCAGCAAAGATCATGAGCAGGTTCACGTCCAGCCGTCGCTGGCGAAGTAAAGCGATGCCATCAACCAACCCGTAATACCCTCCGGCCAGGTAGGCTATTCCATACAGAAGCCTGACGGAAAGACTGGACAGCAGGTCGAATTGACTTCCAAGGAAAGCTGCCAGGGCGAAGAAACCTGTCAGCGCGGTGAGCATGATTTCGATTCTTCCGCGCTGGAGGGGTTTTAGCCGGTGGGTGGGAGGAGCTGGCGCTGTGATCGCTTCCGCTTTTGACTCCGCGCCAGGCGGCGCCTTCCTGGGAAGCTGGATCTCCATCACGCCATCCCGGAAGCGGGTGAGAGGCGCTCCTTCCAGTCTGGCGAGCGTGCTGTAATAATGCTTCAACTCGTCCCCCAGCTCGGCCAGGCAGGCGGCACAGGCTGCCTCCTCCTTCTGGGCGCAGTGAGTTACCCGACCGTAAGCCGCCGCCCCTGCCCTGCGCACGATCTGCAAGGCTTGCTCGTCGCTGATCAGGCGTGGGTCGTAACCCAGACTCAGGCGACCAGTCTTTACATCGAATTCTGCCGACTGAACACCGGTAAATCCCCGGAGGGTGTCGCCGAGCACTTCGGTGCACCGGACTGCTTTATCAGGGAGATCCAATTCTCTGGTATTGGTAATCAACGCGTGGTTCATCTCCTGTTCTAACGAACGGAATTAGGTTGCCATTGGTAAACCGGGAGGGTCCTGGAAGGGGCGAAGGCGACCCGGCCAGGACCCGGCCCGTAGAATGGTTCCTGATTATGTAGATTCTGTGGCTGTCTCCCCCGCAGCCTGTTGGGCGCAACGCGGGCAGAGTCCGTAATAGAGGACGCGCGCCCCTAGGATTTGATAGCCAGACCTAGCGGCAACCTCATTCTCCAGCTGGCCGACGTTCTCGCTGTACAGGTCGATCACCCGGTGGCAAGATACACAGGCGAGATTCACGTGCGGGGTGAGGTCGCCGTCGAAATGCACCGCATCGTCTCCAGCAGACCCCAGGGCGTTGATGATCCCGAGGTTGACCAGAGTCTCAAGCGTGTTGTACACCGTCGCCAGGCTCAGCGATGGATATTCCGGTCGGAGTTCCTCGAAAATCGCCTGGGCGGTGGGGTGGGTGTCTGTATTGGCCAGATAGCGGTAAATGGCAAGCCGCTGCGGAGTCAGCCGTAGACCAGCAGATTGTAATTTTCTGGCAACCGTCTCGAGTTCCATACAATTTATAATCATTCTCAATATAGAATGATTATAAATTAATTTCGGATATTGTCAAGGGGGATGAAGGGGGTGAATGTTCCAGTTGGGTATGTCAAACCCGCGCGAGCGCGCGCTTCAGCGATGCGATGTTCGCCGCGACGCTGGTCGAAGAATTGAACACGCTGGAGCCAACCACGAGGATGCTGGCACCTGCGGCAGCCACATCGGCAGCGTTAGCTGGCGAGATCCCTCCATCGACCTCAAGTTCGACATGTACCAGTCTCCTTGCGTCGAGCAATCCGCGCAGGCGGGAGATCTTCTGTGTGCTTCCAGGTATGTAAGATTGACCGCCAAAGCCGGGGTTAACCGACATGATCAGCACGAGGTCGACGGCAGGAAGGATCTCCTCCAGGGTGACCAGGGGTGTGGCGGGATTCAGGGTGACGCCTGCCTTGGCACCCAGGTCTTTGATTTGCTGGATCGTGCGATCGAGGTGTAGGCAGGTCTCCATGTGTACCGTTAGCAGGTCGGCGCCTGCCTCGACGAAAGCCGGGATCAGGTTCTCCGGCTTTTCGACCATCAGGTGTGCTTCCAGTGGCACGTTCGCAGCGCGGGTGAGCGGCTTCAATGCAGCCGCGATCAGCGGACCAAAAGTCAGATTCGGCACAAATCGACCATCCATCACGTCGAGGTGGATGGCATCAGCGCCGGCCTCAAGCGCTTCCTGGACCTGCTCACCCAGGCGGGTGAGGTCTGCGGTAAGAATAGAAGGGGCGAGCTTGACCGACATCACGCTCTCTCTTTCAGGGTGATCCCATCTTTACCTGCGACGATGACGATGCTGGCCATATTTAAAAACAGACCGTTCTCGATGATTCCAGGCCGGTCAGCCAATCTGCGAGCCAGCTGTCCGGCGTCATGGATGCCTTCAGGAAACCAGCAGCGAGCCAGGTAGTTGCCGTTTTCGGTCCTGGTGGGGGCGCCATCCGGTTCCAGCCACAGCTCCGCCCGACAGCCCAGCGTGTTCAACCAATGGACGTGCAGTGCGGATTCGAAAGGAAGGATCTCGACAGGCAAGGGGCCGCGTCCCAGGCGTGAGACGCATTTGGACTCGTCAACAATGACGATGAAGCGCTGGGCGTGACTTTCGACGACCTTTTCCCGCAGTAAAGCACGCCCCAGGCCTTTGATCAGATCGAGCTGCGGATTGACCTCATCCGCTCCGTCCACGGCGAGGTCAAGGGCAGGCATCCCAGGACCGCTGATCAACGCGGAAAGGGAGGTGAGCGGGATGCCCGCCTGGCGAGCCTGTCGGGCGGTTGCCTCGGAGGTCGGCACACTGAGGATGCCGTGAAGTTCACCCCGCCTGATCTTCTCCCCCAACAGGTCGATGAAATAAGCGGTTGTAGTACCGGAGCCCAGGCCAAGGACCATTCCATCCTGGACATAGTCCAGGGCGCGGCTGGCTGCCAGCTGCTTCAGGTTCATGTCAATCTCCGCGATGCTGCATTGTATGGTATGGTTGTTTTACCACGGTTTACCAGACAAAAATGTTAAAACATTCGATTTAAGATTTTGCTTGAGGTTTCTCATGTTCGCGGTATAATCGCCTCCATCCACAGCCAATCAACTCCCTGTACTGGGGGGTAGGACGGATTTTGAGAGATTGATCCGGGGCGATAGATGATGAAGGCCAGGATTCTTTGGATCGAAGGAAAGCGGGCTAATGGCCCGTATTTTGTGCCTGATCTTCGCAAGAAGGGGTTCAGCGTCGAGACGGTGCCCAACGGAAAGTCAGCGCTGGAGTATCTCTCCGAGACCGGCGCAGATCTGGTTGTGGTGGATGCGTCTTCGTTCCGCACCAACGGAAAGCGCATCTGCCAGGACATCCGGAAAAAATGGGACAAACTGCCGGTGGTGCTGATCGCCAACCAGGAACGCCCGATCGGAAAAGAATCTTGTGCCGATGTGATTCTACACCAGCCATTTACGATCCGGAAACTGGTCAACCGGATTCACCCGCTGCTGCCGGCTGAATCGGATAACCTGCTTCGCTCCGGACCGATCCGGCTCGACCTGGAACACCGGCGGGTGAGCTGCCTCGAGAAAGAGGACCATCTGACGCCGCGACTCACCAGGCTGCTGAAAATCTTTATGGAACATCCGAACGAAGTCTTATTGAGGAAAGAACTCTTCCGAAAAGTGTGGGAGACTGAATATACAGGAGATACACGCACGCTCGACGTGCACATCAGCTGGATCCGGCAGGCGATCGAACCAAATCCGCGCCGGCCGCGGTTTCTTACCACGATTCGGGGGGTTGGCTACCGTCTGGACACGTAGCCCGCTGTCAGGAATCATCCCGGGCAAAAGCCTGTAGAGTCTCTAAATAATACTGAGGGAGGCCGATGTCGTATCGGCGGCCTTCCATGATCAATCCCAGGAATCCATCTTCCTGCCGCAGGCGATCCAGGGCAGAAGTCAGCTGAAACTCGCCGCGTTCGCGCACGTTGTTTGCGATGTTCTCTTCGAGGTAGCTGAAGATCTGGGGCTTGATGATGTACAGGCCGAATACGGTCAGGTACTCATCGTCGGGCAGGTCAGGGACGCGCAAGTTGCTGCGGGCGTAGTCCACGGTAGGCTTCTCGGCGAACTCGGTGATATTCAGAAGGTGGTCTTCTTCGAGCCATACGCCGGCCACGGTCCCGAAATTGGCGATCTGGCTCTCCGGGGTGCGGCGCAGGCCGAGCACGCTGAGTCCGTGCAGCTGGTAAGCTTCCAGGAGCTGCTGTACGCAGGATTTTTCCCCGGTCGAGCGGTAAAGGTGGTCGCCAAGCATGAGCAAGAACGGCTCGTTTCCGATCGCCTCTCGGGCGCAGTACACTGCGTGTCCAAAACCCTCCTGGTTCGCCTGAGTTACAAAGGATACCCTGCGCCCGATCTCCAGGAGGCGTTGAGCGTACTGCTGGAAGTGGCACGGCAGCTTGTTGTAGTTCTCGATAGTGATCTGGGTATTGAAGAAGGATCGAAAATCCTCCAAGTCGTTCTCCTGGACAATGATAATTACTTCGTCGAGTCCAGCTTCCAGGGCTTCTTCGACGATAATCAGGATGGCGGGCTTGGCGATCCCGTCGCGATCAATGATCGGGAAAAGCTCTTTCTTCGTGGCTTTCGTTGCCGGGAATAGGCGGGTGCCGAATCCGGCTGCCGGGATGACCGCTTTACGGACCTGCTGTCCGGGCCGAAGGGTGAGGGTCAGGCACTTCACGCCCAGGTCACGCTCGAGGATCTCGATCACCGCCTGCTGGTCAGCCGGGCTGCGGGTGATGAACTGGGCGGTGCCGTCACCCTGCGAACCGACGCCTTTGCCGCCCCAAATGTGCGGCTTGAGCGGCGCGTGGTTTAACACGCGGTGCAGGACTGGAGCGGTCAGCTCTTCCGGGCAGGCCGGCGTCGCGTAGCGGTCGAAGAATTCCTGCGCTTCGACCATGAGCTTTCCCAACCGTTCAGCGTCCGACTGGCGCAGGGCTTCGACTGCCTGGAGAGTGATCCGCTTATTGATCGGCCCGAGCAGTTCCTGGACGCCGCGTTCGATCTCGTTCTCGGCGAAGGGGTAGCAGCGGTTCAGGCGGTTGAGGATCTCCATCGTATCTTTCTGCGCCTGGAGGTCGACGACGACGAAATACAACTCCTGGTTCACTTGAAGTTCCGTGGTGTCCAGCCTGTCGCCGTCGAAGACCATCAAGACGGGGCGGTTGCCGAAGGCGCAGCCCTGGTCCATCCTGCCGCAGCGGGAGGGGGTCGTGATCTCTCCCTGGTAAGCCAGCTCCATCTCGCCGCGGATGGTCAGCTTAAGATCATATACGCGGTTGAACGCTCGGGCCGTGAGGACGCAGATCGCCGCGCTGGAAGAAAGCCCTTTCTTCACCGGCAGGTCGGTCTTGTAGTTGTCGATCACCAGGCCGCGCACGTGGTAATTGGTCAATACCTGGTAAGCCACGCCGGCAATGTAGCTCCAAAACCCGCCGCGCTGGGCTTCTTCAAGAAGGGCTTTCGGTTGCATCGGGATCTCATACGGCCCACGCCGTTCACCGTCGGGCGTCGTGGAGGTCAATACCAGGGAGGTGGGATGAGGCGTGACCTCGGCGTAAATGCCCTGATCGGTACCGGTGATCAGGGTATAGCCTTTTTCGATCTCGGCGTTGATGCGGCGGTAGCCGCCCGCCCAATCGGAATGCTCACCGAACAAGCAGATTCGTCCAGGTACGAAGAGTTTCACGGTGTTTTCCTCTATGATCCACAGGATATCAGTGGAAGTTAAACGTCAATCTGCATGTGTTCCCCACTGGCCATGACCAGGCGGAGGCTGGTTGTCCCTTTCGATGCAATGCGAGGGAGATGGAGGGTCCTCTCGATCGGGGATTTCCCACGCGGCCGAAGGGCCTGGACCACGCTCCGAAACACCCTCCCATCCCAATCTGGATCTATCTCCCAATAATCCAAATCGGCAATCAGGCTTTCGCTGAGAGTGATTGCGCCTGAACTGCGGTGTAACTGCACTGCGTTCGCTCGAACTCCGGCCCGCGAGGAGAGCCCATCGAAGCCGGTGTGCTCCTCCCGGAGCAGGTTGAACGGCCCAGACTTTGCGGCGATCAATCTGCAACGGCTGGTGTGGACAGCTCGCCAGGAGGAATCGTTGGCGATGAACCGCCTCCCCAGCCGGCTGGCGACCAGAGCCGTCGTTCCAGATCCGCAGAAAAAATCTCCGACGATGTCTCCAGGATTCGAACTCGCCAGGAGGATGCGTTCGAGCAAGGCCTCGGGTTTTTGCGTCGGGTATCCCGTGCGTTCACGGTGCAGGCGGGCGACGACCGGGAAATACCACCAGTCTTCCGGGATCTTTCCCCGTTCCAGGTCCGGGACCTTCCCGAAACCGGCCCTGGGTGAAGCGTTAAAGGTTTTCACCGTATTGGGGTTATATGGCTCCCGGACTGCGTCAGCATTGAAAGTGAATCGATCGCTCTTGGTATACACAAGGATCGTGTCGTGCTTCCTGTTGAAAGCGCGGCGGATCGCGGAGGGACCGTGGTAGACCCAGATGATCTCGTTGAGCAGGCATTCAGGTCCGAATATCTCGTCCAGCAGCAGGCGAGCGTACTGGTTGGCATGCCAGTCGAGGTGGAGATAGAGGGTGCCGGTGGGAGAGAGCAGGCGGTGCATCAAGTGGAGCCGGGGGTAGAGCATGTCGAGGTAAGCCTCGATCCCTTCCCAGTGATCGGGGTATCCGTCTGCCAGCCGCCATTTGTCAGGCTGGCGCGAATCTTCCCCCCGCCCGATCCGTGCCGGGTAGCGGCGGTTTGTGAAGAAGGGCGGATCGGCATATATCAGGGGGATCCGGTCCTCGTACTCTGGGAGCAGGGCAGACATGACAGCCAGGTTGTCTCCCAGGATGAGGCTGTTGACCGGAATCCCATCGGGGTAGCCTGACCCGAACGGGTAAATAATACTGTCCAGCACCAGAGAACCTGGTTGGGGGTGCGGTGTTGACTTGGTGGACCAGGTCAGTTCAGGCATAGGCGTGAAGGCAGGCAAACGACGAAAGACAGAGGACGGAGAACCGAAGACGATGGATTGTTGAAAATCCACGCTTCTGGGTCCACTAACCCTGTTTGCGAAACCTGCTCCTGAGCACGTCTTCCAGAGTCGGCTGGCCGATCTCCTGGAGCTCGTAGCGGACTCGCTGACTCGGCTTGTTCATTTTGATCAGCCTCGCCAGATCGATGGGCGTCCCCACCAACACCAGGTCAGCTTCGGCATTGTTGATCGTCTGCTCGAGCTCGTGGATCATCTCATCACCATAGCCCATGGCAGGCAGGATCGCGCCGGTCGTGGGATATTTCTGATACGTCTCGAGGATCGAACCCACTGCGAACGGCCGCGGGTCGACGATCTCCGCTGCGCCGAATCGGCGGGCAGCCACCCAGCCGGCGCCGTAAGCCATCTCGCCGTGCGTCAGCGTGGGGCCGTCCTCGACCACCAGTACCCGCTTCCCCCGGATGGCTGACGGATCGTCGACGAAGAGGGGAGAGGCCGCTTCGATGACGATCGCTTCCGGATTGAGGGAGTGCAGCGCTTGCCGGACAGCGATGACGTTCTCGGGTGAAGCGGTGTCGACCTTGTTGATGACAAACACGTCGGCAGCCCGGGCATTTGCTTCGCCGGGATGGTAGGACTTTTCGTGTCCAGGACGATGGGGGTCCGCGACAACAATGTGCAGGTCTGGGGTATAAAATGGCAGGTCGTTATTGCCCCCATCCCACAGGATGATGTCGACTTCGCCCTCAGCCTGGCGCAGGATGCGTTCGTAGTCGACACCCGCGTAGACAACGACGCCGTTCGCCAGGTGCGGTTCGTACTCTTCACGCTCCTCGATGGAGCAGTCCTGCGCTTCGAGGTCAGCGTATGAGGCAAAGCGCTGTACAGCCTGTTTTGAGAGATCCCCATACGGCATGGGATGCCGGACAGCAGCAACTTTGAAGCCTAAGTCTCGCAGGATGCGGGACACGCGTCGGCTGGTCTGGCTCTTACCCGAGCCTGTGCGGACCGCGCACACTGCCACTACCGGCTTCGTGGATTTGATCTGCGTCGCCTTCAGCCCCATCAGCCGGAAGTCAGCCCCCGCGGCCAACACCAGCGATGCCTTGTGCATCACGTATTCGTGTGGTACGTCGCTGTAGGCGAAGATCACCTGATCGATAGACCGTTCGGCGATCAGGTGCGCCAGGTCGTTTTCGGGGAAGATCGGGATGCCGATCGGATAGCGGGGGCCAGCCAGCTCTGGCGGATAGCGCCGCCCTTCGATGTTGGGGATCTGCGTGGCGGTGAAGGCGACCACATCATAGTCTGGATTGTCTCGAAAGAAGATGTTGAAGTTGTGGAAGTCGCGCCCGGCGGCGCCCATGATCAGGGTTCGGATAGGTGGCATAGGTAATTGTCGGCTCCTCTTTTACAAGTTATGAAGACAGGACGCCTGTCCTGGTCGAAAATCCAGGGATGCAGGATGAGTGATATACAGGTCAGGGATTTTCATCCTTCATCCTTTTACATGACCTCCGGGGCCTGGATCCCCAGCAGATGCAAGGCGTTAGCCAGAGTCTGGCGGGCGGCAGCCACCAGACGCAGCCGGGCGGCGCGGACTGCCGGGTCCTCGCTCTGGATGACCGGAACGGCATGGTAGAAACTGTGGAAAGCATTGGCCAGTTCGTATACGTAGGTCGCCATGACCAGGGGGCGGTAATCCTGGGCAGCCTGCTCGACGATCCCCGGAAAACGGGAGATCAGTTCGATCAATTGGAGTTCGTACGCAGACAGCGGGAAATCGTAAGCAGCCCGCTCCGGGAGGATGCTCCCCGCCTTTTTGAGGATGCTGTTTGCGCGGACGTGGGCATTCTGCAGGTAAGGCGCGGTCCGGCCGTCAAAGTTGAGCGCGGCTTCCAGATCGAAGACAATATCTTTATTATTGTCGACCGAGAGGAGCGAATACACCAGCGCGCCTAGACCGATCTGTTGCGCAACGACCTGGCGCTGATTAGCAGGCATATCCGGATTTTTCTCAGCGATCACGTCCAGGACCCGCCGGGTTGCTTCGTCCACGACGTCCTTGAACAGAACGACCCGGCCTTTCCGGGCAGACATGGCCCCCTCTGGCAGGCTGACGAAACCATATCCCAGGTGGAAACATTTCTCCGCCTGTTTGAAGCCCCACATCTCGAGGATCTTGAAGACCTGTTGCATGTTCAGGCTTTGGCGGACATCAATCACGTAAATCGACCGGTCGACCTGGTGCTGTTCAAACTTGATCTTCGCAAGCGCCAGATCGCGCGCAGGATACAACGCCGTGCCATCGTTCCGCAGCAGGACGACCGTGCGGTATTTCTCTTTGTCCAACCCGAGTTTCTCATCGATCTTCACCAGGACGGGGCCGTCGTTGGGGCGCTCGTCGTCGGCGATCCCGCGGGCGATCAGGTCGGCCACGATGTCTTTGGTCAACCGGTCGACCTCGCTCTCGAAAAACCACACGTCCATCCGGATGCCGAGTATCTCCATGATGGCGCGCAGCTCTTCCAGACTCCACTCGCGGGTGATCCGCCACAGCTCCCGCACCTCGGGGTCGCCGGCGTCCCACCGGCGGAGCATCTCGCGCCGTTCGGCGTCGTACGCCTCGCGCTGCGCTCGCTCCGCAGGCGTTTCGTTTTCTTTGGGTTCCAGCAAGCTGGTCGCCTCGCTGTAGATCTTAAGCAGCCACTGCCCTCGCTCGTGGATGCCCTCCGGCTCCTGGCCGCGATAAAACCTGTTGTACGCCCACAGGACGGTGATGACCCCCAGCCCGATATCCCCCGGATACGTGGCGCGGATCGTCTCGAAGCCGGCGAACTCCACCAGTCGGGCGAGTGATTCGCCTAACACAGCATTTCGGGCATGCCCGATGTGAAAGGAATGGTGGGTGTTCGGCTGGCAGTACTCGACCATAACGCGTTCAGATTTCGGCTCGCCGCGGCCGTAATCGGCGCCCTGCTCGAGGACGCGGTCCACCACGCGCAGGGAGAATTCTCCTGGTGAGTAGTACAGGTTTAAATAACCCTTTACGGCCTCGACGCGCTTGAAACCTGCCGGGGTCTCGAGGTGGTCTGCAAGCCGTGATGCGATTTCCTGGGCTCGCTGGGGGATGTTAATGTTTTTACCGGCACGCGCCTCCCCCGCGGCGAGGGGAAAACACGGGATCGAAATCCCCCACTGCCCGGAAAAAGGGATCGCAGTCCATTGGAAATTATCTGGCACAGGAATTCCATGGTCAGCCAAAAAAGACCGAATTTGAGACTCTACCGCCCGCTGTTCCTGCTCAAACATGTGCTCTCTGCGAAATATCTTGCCCCGGGATCACATCGCCCGACGTCGAATTGGGATTATATCACGGCGAAGTTTTCGACCGGGACGCGGATAATGCCTCGTCAAACAAAAAGCAGGAGCATTGGAGCTCCCGCTTTAAAGAACTGTCCCATATCAAAATCAAACGGCTGTCTGTGGAGCTTTATTCGCGCTTGTTCTCCAGGACAGCCAGCCTCTTCATCAGGCGGCTTTTCCGGCGAGCGGCATTGTTCCTGTGCAGGATGCCTTTCTCGGCTGCTTTGTCGAGCGCGCTGATCGCCATCAAGGTGGCGGCGCGTGCTTCATCTACATTTCCGCTGTTAATCTTCTCGCGGGCTGCTTTAATAAAGGTCCGGGCGCGTCCGCGGTAGATGCGGTTGCGCAGGCGCCGCTTTTCGTTCTGTTTGTTGCGCTTGATTGCTGACTTAATATTTGCCAAGTTCTTGCCTCCAATATTCCATACGAACGTGCTGCTCAGGTCTCGCGGGGCGTAATTTTACTTGATACCCCTCGGTTTGTAAAGCGGCCAGGGATATTAATATTTGACGATCAGCGAGAAAGCGTGTATGATGATAATACAGGTCGGCCGGATGGTCGCGGTCCCCTAGCCGGGGGATCGAGGAAAGTCCGCACTCCACAGAGCACGGTGCCGGGTAACACCCGGGGCGGGATAACCTGCCGGATCGGGCCACAGAGACATACCGCGGGTTGATGATTGAAGATTACCGATTGTGGATTGGGTCCCTTTCCGCAATGAGCAATTGAAAATCAGTCAATCCGCAAGGGTGAAAAGGTGGTGTAAGAGACCACCGGCGCCCCCAGCAATGGGGGCGGCCAGGCAACCCCCACCGGGAGCAAGGCCAAGCAGGGGTGAGTGGATTGAGGATTGTGGATTGTTGAGTTTCAACTCATCATTCATAAATCGAAGATCAACGATCCAGGGAGGCTGCTCGTCTTCCGGCTCCAGAGATGGAGCCATAGCCCCGGGTAGGCTGCTCAGACAGATGACCATCCAGGCGGGATCACCGCCGGACAGAATGCGGCTTACAGGCTGACCTGTCGGACCTCCCGCGCGCCTGAGAGCACACGGGAGGATTCATTAACTAATTAATATAATCAGTATTATATTCTCCATTTGTGAACCTGGTCACTTGTGAGGCGATTTAGTATCTGATATACTCACTAGTTGGGGATAAGGCGTTCAAACTTCGATGAATCAGGAGGGCGTCATGGCTGACGAAAAGTTCGACGAGAAGGAGATGGAGAAAAGGGAGGAAAAAGCTCCGGAAGAAAAATGGCGGAGAGATCCACTCGGAAGCATCATCTGGGCGCTCATCCTGCTCTGGGCGGGCGTGGTGTTGCTGCTCGACAACCTGGGGACTCTTGATTCGATAAAGGAGAGTCTGGCTCCTACCGGATTGGAATGGCTCCCTCTCGGAGTAGGGGTCTGGGGATTGATCCTGCTCGGAGCCGGGGTGATCCTGCTATTCGAGGTCCTACTGCGCCTCCTGGTGCCTGCCTACCGCCGCCCGGTGATCGGCACCATCATCCTAGCATTCGTGTTTATCGGGATCGGCCTGGGCAATTTGGTCAGCTGGGGTCTGATCTGGGCTGTGATTTTGATCGCGATCGGGCTCTCGATCCTGGTGCGCGGGCTGACCAGCCGGGGTTGACGCGCGGGTCGAGCTCTCCTCACTGGAGTAAGCCCTGTCCCTGATCACAGCCTGCCCAGGTTAAAAGTCATAAACTCATCCCAAGCGTAGCGCCAGGGAGTCCAGGGATCTTCGCGGCCAATGCAGCGGAAGTACGGACCGCCCTTCGCCAGGATCAGGTCCCCGATCCGGTAGCGCGGCAGGACAGGCGTCGACACGATCAACCCGCCTCGTTCTCCGGAGCGCATCTCGTGCAGCATTTTCACTTGCGAGCCGGTCTGCACCTCGAAGAAAAACAGGTCATAATTCGGCACCCAAGCGCGCTTATAATCGCGCTGCTGTCCGAACATGCCCTCTGTCGCCCCATAGATCTCGCGGATGGCTGCCGGACCGTACATGGCGTTTAAGGCAGGCTGGTACTTGGTATTGATGCCCGGAACGCTTCCGAGGGTCATGATCTGCACCCGCCACAGGTGTTTGGGATACACTTTATGAACTCTGTGTAAGTAGCGGCCAAAGCGCAGCGCTGTTGGGCAGACTCCACCTACGAGCGTGACGTTCTGGCCCCTGCATTTCTCATACGCCAGTTCGAACCGGCGGTCCCAATCGCGCTCGGACTTGCCGCCCCCCAAAGCATCGATCTCTTCCTGCGCCGGGACGCTTTTGATCGGCGTAAACGCTGAGACGTGTTTGGTATATATCCCGGAGCTGTATCCGTATTCGATCTCTCGCTCACCGACTCTGAGCGTGCCGACAACGGAGGGGAAATTCAGGTTCAAATTGACGCCCGCGAAAAGATCGTAGCGGTTCGTGGTGAAGACAAAATTCATCATCGCGCGTCCCGCATGGATGCGCATTCCGAGGTCGGTAGGGGTCATGGGGATGAATTTCGATTCGCCTTTCGTGGTGCCGCGGGTGATCGCCCAACCGATAGGTTCTTCCCAGAGCAGCAGGTCGATGTCGCCTGCCATCACCTTCTGAATGGTCGGCTGGATTTCATCGTATGTGATGACCGGGAAAGCCCGGCGGTAATCGGTCAGGCTGTCGATATTACCAGCTGCATGCTGTCTGCCGTATTTCGTCCTGGTGTAATCTTTGAGGAGCTGGTGGAGCACTCCCGCCTGAGCTGCTTGCGGGTCCGCAACCGCTGCGTGCCAGGGGTCCAAGAAAGCTTTGAGCAGCTGCGAGCCGGTCTGTGGGTCCATGTACATGGTGGTCCTCCTGTCTCAGGTGCTCCAGGGGCGTCCTTCGCCGCTGAGTATGAACAGTTGAAAGCTGGCAGAATCTCATTGGGGTGCTGCGCGATCTGCCTGGAGTATTGGGCGTGTCAGCGTACGCACATGTTGGTATATTGGGTCGGCGAACGCCCAAATTGTATGAGGGAATGGGGATTAGGGCAAGAAAATGCCCGGTCTGGGAAAATCGCGCCCGCGTTTTCAAGCGGCTCGGGATAAAATTGATCTGGAGCAATCTGACAGGGATGATCAAAAATCGCTGAAGAGGTCTGATAGTGGGGCGTGACTTGCTATATCAACTTATCCGTACCATTGGCCGGATGCTCATCCGCCTGGTGACGCGCCTGGAAGTCACGGGACTGGAGAATCTGCCCTCCAGCGGGGGATACATCGCCACAGGCAACCACCTTGGGGCGCTGGACCCCTTCCTGGTCTATCATCTCCTCGATCGGCGCGATATCATCATGCTGGTCGCCGAAAAACACCGCAAGTACGCGGTGGCGCGGTGGCTCGTGAAACTCCTGGATGCGATCTACGTGGAGCGTTATGCGGCAGACTTCGCTGCCATGCGGCAGGTCCTGGCGCGCCTCAAGAAGGGCGGGGTGTTGGTGATCGCGCCCGAAGGGACGCGCAGCAGGACGGGCGGGCTGCTCCCCGGCCGGTCTGGCGCGGCGTACCTGGCAGTAAAATCCGGGCTGCCGCTGGTGCCGGTCGCAGTGATGGGCACCGAAGACGATAAAGTCTTTGAACACCTGAAGCACTTTCGCCGGGCGCCGGTGAAAATCGTTGTAGGGCAACCTTACCTGCTACCACCGCTGCCAGATGCTGACCGTGAAGCGATGCTTGAAGAGTACACCGACGAGATCATGTGCCGGATCGCGACGCTGCTTCCCGAGGAATGCAGGGGAGTGTACCGGGAGCACCCTAAATTGCTGGCGATCCTGAAATCCGAGAGCCTCCCTGCCGGCGTGTAACCTTCTCCTAGTTTTTGCATCTAACCTCCTCGGATAATCATAGATTGAGGTGCATTGATGCCGATCTTCGAATTTGTCTGCCAGGATTGTGGACATCCGTTTGAAGAACTGGTGCGCAACGCAGCTTCCACCGACATAGTGACCTGCCCGGAGTGCGGAAGCGCTCAAGTCAAGAAACAGATCTCCAGGTTCGCATCGAAAATCGCCGGAGGATTCTCCGCCAGATCTCTTTCGAGTTCAGCAGCCTCAGCCTGCTCCACATCCGGAAGCGTCTGAGGAATTTGACGAGCTTCGACCGTGCGTCGAAGGCCGGATGGCAGCAGAGCATTGCGGACCCGCCGCAGACGCTGCCCCTACCTCCTTTCAGACCTCTGGCTTAAAATATCGGCAGACCTATGTCTGCAATTTCTGTCTCACCGTCAGTCCACACCGGTTCTGGCACGCAACATCCACGGCCCTTCCTGAAGTGGGCGGGGGGTAAGAGGCAGCTTCTGGATCAGATTGACAGGTTTCTGCCGCTGGAGCTCATCCACGGCCAGATTCGCTGCTACGTGGAACCTTTCATCGGCAGTGGGGCTGTCTTTTTTCACCTCCTCGAGCAATATCCGGTAGAACGCTGCCTCCTGTCCGACATCAATCCGGAGCTGATCCTGGTCTACCGAACTGTGCAAAGCGCGATCGATGAATTGATCGAGCAGCTGGCTGCGATCGAGAAGGACTACCTGAGCCGGGAAGAAAGAGAGCGCCGGGAGTATTATTACGCGGCGCGCGACCGCTTCAACCGTCAGCGAGACAGCATAGATTTCGAGCACTTCTCCCAGGCCTGGGTCGAACGTTCTGCGCTGCTGCTGTTCCTCAACCGGACAGGCTACAACGGGCTGTTCCGCATTAACTCGCGGGGGGAATTCAACGTTCCCTTTGGGCGGTATCCCAACCCACACCTGCCGGACCCAGCCAATCTATCCGCCGTGTCCAGGCAACTGCAAGGGGTGCAGATCCATTATGGGGATTTCGAAGACGTAGATCCCTGGGTCGGCGCGGATACTTTCGTATATTTCGATCCGCCGTACCGACCGATCAGCGGGACAGCGCGCTTTACTTCGTATTCGCAAATCGCGTTTACCGACAGCGAGCAGCTCCGGCTTGCGGGGTTCTACCGGCGGATGGATGCCAGGGGTGCCCGGTTGATGATGAGCAACTCTGACCCGCGCAACGTCGATCCATCGGATGACTTCTTCGAACGCGCCTACGCCGGGTATCGGATCGAACGTTTGCACGCCCGGCGAAACATCAACAGCGCCGCGAGCAAGCGCGGCCCGATCACAGAACTGTTAATCCTCAATTACTGACGATCTCCAACTGCGGAAGTATAATCGCCTTGCCATGCCAAAGAGGAAATGGATTGATGACGGCTACGCCGTCACAGAAAAGCGCGATCTGGGAGCGATCCGTCGGGTCCTGATAGCCACCATGCTGTTGAACTTCGCAGCCACAGGAATCAAGCTTGCTGCAGGACTGTTGACGGGAGCGCTGAGTGTAGTGGCAGACAGCCTGGACAGCCTGTTCGATGGTCTGTCCAATGTCGCCGGTCTGGCTGGTCTGAAGGCAGCTGCTAGGCCTCCGGACGCCGATCATCCTTACGGACACCGAAAATTCGAGACGGTTGCTGCGCTCAGCATTGCGTTTCTCCTTTTCCTGACCAGCTGGCAGCTGCTCCAGGTTGCCTGGAGGAGGTGGCTTGGCGATGAGATCCCGAGGGTGGATCTGTGGACTGTGGCAGCGATGGTGGCCGGTATGCTGATCCAGGCCGCGACGAGCGCATACGAGCTGCGCCAGGGACGCAGGTTGAACAGCGAGGTGCTGGTCGCGGACGCGCTGCACACCCGCGCGAGCATCCTGATATCGGCATCGGTCCTCGGAGGTCTGGTGCTGGTGGCGGTCGGATACCCAAAAGCTGACCCGGTCCTGGCGGCGTTCATAGCGCTGACGATCGCGAAAGTTGGCATGGACATCCTGCGCGAGACTCTGCCGGTGCTGGTCGATCAGGCAGCACTGGAGCCGGGGAAGATCGCGGGGATCGTGGAGAAAGTGGGTGGGATCGAATCTTTCCACAAGGTCCGCAGCCGCGGCGCGGCCGGTAACGCGGCGATCGACCTGCATGTCCGTGTCTCGCCGGATAAAACGGTACAGGAAGCGAACGCCATCGCAGACGAGGTCCGGCGACGCCTGCTCGCGCTCGGAGGGGTGAGCGACGTGACGGTGCATGTCGAAGCCCAACGCGAGCCGGAGAGCGCCGCGGCAGACCTGTTCGCGACAGCCAAACACGCCGCGGCCGAGCTGGGGCTTACTGTGCACGAGGTCTGGGCGCACCGGCAGGGGTCAGGACTTTATTTGGAGATGCACGTGGGCGTGGAACCGCACCTGACGCTGGGCGAGGCCCACGCGCTGGTGGACCAGCTGGAGCGGGAAATTAAAAAGCGCCTCCTGGAAGTCCGGGAGGTACACACTCACATCGAATTGGCGACAATCCAGGTACTGGCGGGGGGAGAAGCTGACCTGGACCTGGAACGTGAAGCCAGGCGCGAGGTAGCCCTGGCCGTCTCCAGAATACCCTCCCTTTCTAAACCGCACAACATCCGCCTGCACCGCAACCCGGCGGACGCCGACCAGGTTTACCTATCCCTGGAATGCACGATCGCCCCGGAGGTGCCCGTCACCCAGGCGCACCAGCTGGCCACCCGGCTCGAGCAGGAGCTCAGCCGCCGGCTGCCAGAAGTGGCGAACGTTTCAGTCCACCTCGAACCGCCTGATCAGGATGAGGACCCCGACTGAAAAAGGTTGTTCTCAGGCTGCCCGGTTCAATCGCCGAGCCTTTCCACCTTCCCCAATCCGCTGACTTCTTCTTCAACGTCTGGATTTCCGTAATATCTCACCGAGCCTCCTCCGCTGATTTCCGCTCGCAGGAGATCACTCACCCGGACCGTCGCGGACCCCAGGCCGGAGATGTTGATGCTCGCTTCCTGGGCGCGCAGATTCTCGGAATTCAGATCGCCGCCGCCGCTGATGTCCACCTCGAGATTGGTAGCCTCCCCTCCATTGATCTCCAGGTTCCCCAACCCGCTGATATCGATTTCAACCGCTTCAGCTTCCAGGCCGGAGATTTCGATGTCCCCCCCGCCGCTGATAGTGATCGTGAATCTTTCCGCCTGGAGATCTGGCGCAGTTATGTTCCCCAGACCAGAGGCGTCCAGGGCTTCGAGAGAGACGACCGTCAGGAAATAGCGGATCGATCTCGTCGGCCTGGGGATCGAATTATCCCTGAAACCTATTCGGAGGGTGTCGCCGATCACCTCGGTCTCGATTAATGAAAGGATGTTGTCTTCCGCTTCGATCCGAAGCGCCGGTCGGTCGCCCGTCTCGATCTCCAGGTCGCCGATCCCGGAAAGCTCGACCCGGGTGAAATCTCCAACCTGGCGCTCTTCGGTTACCACATTGCCAGAGCCGCGCGCCCCCACCAAGGGGACGTTCACGGATAACTGGCATGCCAGAGAGACGATCGAAAGCAGGATTCCAGGGAGCAGGCTGGTGATGAAGTACTTACGCATCATGATTCTCCTTTATCGGGTATCGTAACGAAAACCCGGAGGGGGGGATTCCCGCTCCTCCGGGTGCCATCTTGAGGCGCTCGAGCATATTCTGGAGTCGCAATACCGAAATCCTGGGCTGTCCCGCCCGATCAGCCTTTTCCGATCCCGCACGTGCTGCAGCTGTGCGTGGCGCAGGCGGTGCAGGAAGGAGCGCTCTGCGCGATGGTGCGTCCATCCGAATGGGCGAAGAACAGCGAGATCACGCGCGAGGTGTGTTCGCTCTTGCATTCCTGGCAGGGGATCGGAGCGTCGGCATCCGCGAACGGGCGGAGTGCGTCGAAGCGGGTGCGGCAGTCAAGGCAAACGTATTCGTAAAGAGGCATAGGTTTCTATGAAGACGCCGTGGCGAGGAAATTAATATATTTCAACTTGGCAGATTTTACCATCAGATAGATAGCCTGATCGTTGCGATTCCCTCCGTTTTGCCCCATGCCACCTCCCCGGGCGGCGCGCCGTAAGCTGCGTTGCTGAACAGCCACTGGCGCAGCAGGTCCTCGCTCACGCCGAAAGGCCCGAGCATCTCCGCGGCGGCGCGCACCAGCATCTCGGTATAGCGCCGGACGTCCACTGCCGCAGGGTCCGGCGGCTGGGGCAGATTCCAGGCGTAGACGCCGGGTTCGCCCCGCGTGTAGAGGAAGCGCACCCGCTCGCCCGGGCTGGCGGACTTGCCGATCGCCTGCAGCTGGGCCGCGGCGCGCGCCACTGGTGATGGCGTGCGAAACTCGCTCAGCTCCCGGCTGAGCTTCTGAGCGACCAGAAGCTGGTCCAGCGGCACTTTCCCCGCGCGCAGGGCGGCCAGCTTGCGGCGCAGCAGCGCCAGGATGCGGGGCAGCTGCCCGTTCACTGGCGCCTCGGTCGAGACCTGGGCCAGCTCGGCCAGCACCTCCATTTGCAGGCGGGCGATGAAGAGCGGGGTGTCCCGCCGGCGCGCGGCGATGCCGCGTACTTTCACCGAGCCGTCCTGGAAGACGCCAAAGTAACGGTTGGCGACTGGCACGCGCGCGTCCACGCGCGAGGGCAGGAAGGCCACCCAGCGGTAGATCCCCTCCAGCGCGACCGGCAGGCCGGTGCGCTCGACGATCTCGTCCAGGAGAGGCTGGAAATCGGCCACCTCGCATTCCGCTCGACGCTCTGGCCGGGAGACCCACATGCCATCCACGTAGAGGTGCAGCACGGCAAAGCCGAGGTCCTCTGCGGCCTCCTTGGCGCGCAGCAGGGCCTCGCGGCCGTAAGCGGTGACTGCTTCGTGGGCCTCGATGCGGCCGAAGCGGGCGTTCTTGTAGCCCAGGTAGCCGAAGCAGGTCACCAGCAGCCATTTGTGGGCTGAGGCGCGCGCCTGGTAGACTCTGCGCTGCGGGTGCCAGGTCGGCATCCCTGCCAGGCGGGTCTTGAGGGCCAGGCGCTTCTCCAGCAGCGGCGCCAGGGTCTGCGGCACCAACCCGTTGGCCCCGGAGGGAAGCTTCCCCGGGGCGGCGCCGGCGGGGTCCTCCATATGCTGTCTCCAGCGCATCGAAAGACGGCGGGCGCCCTCGGCGATGGCCGCGCTGGAACCGACCGTCTCCGGGGAGATGTTGAAGCGCACCATGATGCCGGGATACATGGAGATGAAGTCGATCTCGGCTACATTGTAGTGCAGGCCGACCGTGGGCTGGTAGACCAAACCGCCCTGATCGGCGAGCAGCAGGTCTCCCAGGCTCTTCAGCCGTTCGGCCTGCTGCTTGTGCCACGGCACCAGCACGCCCAGGCGCAGCGCGGTGAGCATCTGCATGGCCGAGATGCCGCTGCCGGGGGAGACGCGGGCGGCGGTCTGGACGGGCAGGGAGGTGACGCGGGCCAGCTCGAGGATGCCCTCCATGCCGTAATCGTGGAACAGCATGGCGTTGTAGCGGTCGATGTGCCAGCGCCCGAACAGGTGCACCTGCCGCCCCTGGTAGACAACCTGCCCGTAGGAGAAGTAGGTGCGGTCAGGGCGGTGGAGGGGCTCCACGCCGGGTTCGCGGTTGAAGGGCAGGGGGAGGCCGGCGCGCCGCGCCAGGCGCAGCAGGTGAGGCAGCAGCCAGGTATCTCCCCAGGAAGTCAGCAGCAGGTCGGGGTCGTGCCGGGCGAGGAGGGCGCGCAGACCGAGCAGCAAGGGCCGCACCGGTTCGAGCCGCAGGTGATATTCGCACGCCCCGCAACGGGCGCGGAGCCGCGTTGGCGGGGCGTGGGCCGGGTCGCAGTCCGGCTCGAGAGACAGGATGCGCAGCGGGGCCGGCTCGGGATCCAGGTCCCAGGGGGTATCGAGGGCGGCGATTTCCTGCACCTGCCCCTCCTCGTCGACCAGGAGCCGGCAGCGAGCCAGAGGGAAGACGCCGTGCGCTGCCGCGTAGCGCAGGGTGACCTGCAGGTCAGCATCGTAATACATCAGGTCGGGGAAGGCCCGGGCGATCTGCTGGAAGAGGCGCGGCTGGGCGGCGGGCCGAGGCACTTCGATCGCGAGCACAGTGACCGGTTCAGGCTGGAACAGGTCGCGGCGCTCTGCCCGGGAGAGCACCACCGGGATGGCCTGCGCCTTCAAGAAGCTCCACAGGGCGCGCAGGCGTTCGGCAGGCCCCGCGGCGTAAAAGACCACCGGGAAAGGCTGGTGGAAACGGTGGCGTTCCCCGTCTTCGCCCAGCAGCCACAGCACGATCCCGCCCTGCGAGTCCTTCCCGAATGGGTCGGGGAACAGGTCAAGCAGCCAGCCGGTGTGTTCCTTTGGCATAGCCCTCCCCAGTCCTGACAGCCAAAATAGAAAATTTGTTCTATATTATACACATTTTCGGCCTGCAAGAACAGTGTCGCGATATGCCAGGATTGACACCCCCTATTCCCTGGGTTATAGTTCTTCACCGTGGATGGATTGAAAAAGCTGCTGCCCGGTGTGCTGCTGATGGCTGTCGTTCTGGCCTGCAACCTGCCAGCCCCGCGTTTGAACGAGGGGACACAGCCAGGAGACCCCGTCCCGCCGCTCGAGGTCACACTGCTGCCCACGCCCACCGCGACGCCTGCCCCAACGCCAACATCGACCCCTGTCCCCGCGGCGCGGGTTGTTTTGGGGGACCAGGCCCTCTTTTACGGTGATTGGGAGGCTGCTTTGCGCGAGTTCCAGGCCGCCCTTGGATCTGCGCCGGATGCCGATGTGCGGTTCGCGGCGCGGTTGGGTATCGGCCGAACGTACTACCTGATGGGAGATTACCCTGCCGCGCAGGAAATCCTCGAGGAGCTTGTCGCCGGGGCGGACGGCTCGCCATCCTTCGCAGAGGCATACTTTTTCCTTGGGGAAATCTATCGGGCGCAGGAACTCTATCACGAGGCAGCGGAGGCCTACGCGCGGTACCTGACGCTGCGACCGGGGTTGATCGAGGGGTATGTGCAGGAACTGCGCGGCGACGTGTTTTCTTTCGCTGGAAACCACCCCGGCGCCATCGCAGCTTACCAGTCTGCCATTGCTGCGCCGCGCCTGGGGGATGCGCTGGAGATCGAAATCAAGCTGGCGCGGGCTTACCAGCTGTCCGGGGATCTGCCGACCGCCATCGTCGCTTACAGGGACATCTACAACCGTTCGACGAACGACTTCACGAAAGCGCAGCTGGATTGGTGGCTGGGGCAGGCCTACATGGAGCTGGGGCAGGTTGAGGAGGCTTATGCCGCCTATCAGGACGCGGTGGCAAACTATCCCCTCTCTTATGATTCCTACCTGGCTCTCCTCGAGCTCGTCGATGCAGGCGTGCCGGTGAACGAGCTGGACCGCGGTCTGGTCGATTATTTCGCCGGGCAGTACGGGGTGGCGATAGCCGCTTTTGACCGATACCTGCTGGGTGAGCCAGAAGATCCGGCTACTGCCCTGTATTACAAGGGATTGTCTCAAAGCGCCCTTGGCGAACATCAGGGTGCCATGGATACCTGGAACCAGTTGATCCAGCAATATCCGGATTCCGACCGCTGGGACGAGGCCTGGGAGGAAATCGCGGAGACGTTGTGGTTCCGCCAGAACAGGTTCAGGCAGGCGAGCCGCACCCTGCTGGATTTTTTCGCACAGGCGCCCACACACCCCAGGGCGCCGGAGCTGCTCTTCGAGGCAGCTCGCATTTACGAGCGAGGTGACCAGCTCGACGAAGCCGCTCAGACTTGGCTGCGCGTTGCCGATGAATATCCGTCCGCTGACCTGGCTGTCCGCGCCCTGTTCCTCGCCGGCGTGACCCGCTATCGTCTGGAAGATTACGAGGGCGCCCATTCCTTATTCCAGCGCCAGCTGGGTTTCGCCTCCGACCCGGAGCAGCGATCGGCAGCTCTGTTCTGGATCGGGAAGACGGAACACGCCCTGGGGAACGAAGAACTGGCGCGGGCTGCCTGGGGACAGGCAGCCGAACTCGACCCGACCGGGTATTACAGCGAGCGCGCGCTGGATATCCTTGCCGGTCAGGCGCCGTTCACTCCACCCCTCGCATACGATTTCGGATTCGATCTCGAGGCAGAACGGAGAGAAGCCGAGGACTGGATGCGCACAATCTTCGACCTGCCAGAGGAGGTCGATCTGAGAGGTCTCGGTCCCCTGGCAGAGGATGAACGTCTTAGACGGGGAGACGAGTTCTGGCGGCTTGGGTTGTTCGAAGAAGCGCGCGCTGAATTCGAAGACCTGCGCCTCGCGGTGGAATCGGACCCCGTGAATTCATTCCGCCTCGTAAACCACCTCCTCGAACTGGGTCTTTACCGTCCGGCGATCTTTGCGGCCCGCCAGGTGCTGACCCTGGCCGGGATGGACGACGCGGCGACGATGAGCGCGCCGATTTTCTTCAACCATGTCCGCTTTGGGCTCTACTATCGGGATCTGATCATCGCGGCCAGCCGGGAGTTCGACTTTCACCCCCTGTTCCTGTTCAGCGTGATGCGGCAGGAGAGCCTGTTTGAGGGGTTCGTCCGCTCATCGGCGGGAGCAAGGGGGCTGATGCAGATCATCCCCTCCACGGGGGAAGAGATCGCCGCGCGCGCCAACTGGCCTCCGGATTTCACCCCGGATGACCTCTACCGCCCGATGGTGAGCATCCGCCTCGGGGTGGAATATCTCGATCGCCAGCGAGAATTCATGGATGGTGATTACTACGGAATGCTGGCGGCTTACAATGGTGGCGCTGGCAATGCGTCCATCTGGAAGGAGATGGTTCCGAATGACCCAGACCTGTTTCTGGAGGTGATCCGCCTGGAAGAGACGCGCCAGTACATCAAGAGTATTTACGAGATTTTCAATATCTACCGTTCGATTTACGATCGCACTCCGTAGTAAAACGGCATAAGATCAGCTGCGGGAGGTGGGTAGATGGAGAAGCGCATGTTTGCAATTATCACATTACTGCTGGGTTTTTACCTGGCAGGTTGCAGCCGGTTCAGCCCGGAGTCTGCCACGCCGACGGCCTCTCCGGCGGCGTTGATTACCCCCACCTTACGAGCGTCGGCTACCCCGGCACCTGGAACCGCGACCGTGCCCAGCCCCACAGCGACGGTTGTTTCCGTAGGGAGGCCGGACCGGATCGTGATATCCGGCGTATCGGTCCGCTATCGGGATGCAATTGTCATTAAAGGGGGGAGCACCCTCCCGGACGGCAGCTGCATCCTGACCCGCCTCTTCACGAGCGATGATCCTGTCCCCTGGTGGCCTGACCAGGCCTGCGCCGAGGTCCGGAATGGGGGCTGGCTGCTGGTTGTCAAGCTGACCGAAGAAGGAGAAACCCACGAGCTTTCGGAAGACGTCGAATATGTGGTCGCTGCCTGGTCGAAGGATGATCCGACGGTGGAAGCTCAACCGTTTCCTTTCGATCTCCAGCCTCCGCCGGACCCTTAGGATGGGGTTGGATCGATCAGGGGGCTAAGGATATTCGTTGTCAGCCTGCCAGCGAACGAGTTACAGGCAGTCACGAAGTTCTGTTTTTACTCAACACCTTCGATGACGACCATGTTCGAAACCGCAGCTTGATGCCGCAGGCTCTTGACCTGGCTGTATTCAGGGGAGTTCAACCACGCTTTCGCTCTGTCGGTATCATCGAATTTCAAGATCACCAGACGCCTGGGAGTCCAGCTGCCTTCGAGGACTTCAGTTTTACCTCCGCGAGCCAGGTAGCGTCCTCCGTAAGCTTCGACTGTTGCGGGCGCTTGCCGGATATATTCCTGATAAGTAGTGGGATCCAGCACATCGATATCCACGATCACGTAGGCTGGCATGGCTTCCTCCTGGGAGATGATCTGCCTGGGTCGAAAACCCGAGACCTTTTGTTTTCTTCTTCCCAGTTTTCACGAAGTCTTCCTGGCAGGACAAAAACTGCCCTTCCATCCAGGCTGCAGCTTATGGGTTAACAACACCAGGTGAAGATTCCGCTTCGAGGGCTCGTTCGGCGACCAGGAACCATTCAGAAACATTCGCGAAGCGGTCGCTGGGCGAGTAGAGAGGTCCTACCGTGACACCCTGGACGCTGCTGTCGACGCCATAGTTGTAGACTGGATACAGGAGCGGTAAAGCTGGAAGTTCGGAGGCGAACCGCACCTGGAAATTGTGGTAGAGGCGGGTCCGTTCAGCGCGGTCCAGTTCGATGCGTGCCTGTTCCAGGTATTCGCTCGCCTGGCGATCATCCCATTTTCCATAGTTCTGCCCGCCGGTGATCTGTGCCTGGTGCCAGAACGGGTAAGGATCAGGGTCCGGGGAATTCGCCAGATCGAGGTCTACCAGGGCAGCCTGGTAGGTGCGCGGCTCCAGGTAATCGCTAACGAGTTCGGGGTAAGGCACAGGGTTCAGTTCGACAGAGACTCCCAGGCGTGCCCAATCACTGGCAATCGCCGCAGCGAAGGGGGCATATACCTGGTCTTCCGGATAAAGCAGTTCGAAGTTCAGCGCGATGCCTTCTTCGTTGATGCGTGTGGATCCTCCCTCAGCTGGGATGGCGTAGCCAGCCTGCCTGAGCAGGCTGACGGCGGTCTCAGGGTCGTACTGGATCTGTTCGATCCCCTCATAGTACGCCCAGCTGCCAGGGAAGATGGGTCCGTGGGCAAGGATCGCCTGACCTTCCAGCAAGGAATCGATCATCTGCTGTCTGTCGATACCCATCATCAGGGCGCGCCGGATGCTGGAGTTTTGAAAGAAGGAGACTTCCGGGTTATCGAGGTTAAAGAAGATGATCCGCAGCATGGGCAGCTGTGAAGTGAAGAGGTTCAAATCTGGCGATCGCAACGCCGATTGCAGTTCTTCCCCCGTGATCTGGCTGATCCCAAGCACTTCACCTTGTTCGTGAGCGGTAAGGACCGCTTTCACGTCTGGATAATAGCGGAAGACGAATTGTTCGATGAACGGTGCGTTGCGGTAGTACTCATCGAATTTCTCAAGCACCACCCCTGTGATCTGGTCATTTTCTACGAGCATACGCTCAAACCGATACGGCCCGCTCCCTACCGGCTGCAAATTAAACTCGGAATCGATTAATTCCTGTGGCGAAAGACCGCCCAGAAGGTGCTCCGGCAGGATCCCGAAAGTCAGGAAGTCAATGAACGGCGCGAATGGTTCAGGGAGGCGGATCTGCAGGATCTGTTCATCCAACGCTTCGGCTTCAACGGCCTGCCAGAGGGCCCGGATACCAGCAGGAATGGGGAATTCCTCTGACCGCAGGAGTTCAATCGTGAAAAGGACGTCGGCGCTCGTCACCGGTTCGCCGTCGTGCCATTCTGCGTTTTCCCGAAGTGAAATGTTGTAATTGTTCCCGTCCCGGGAGATACCCATCGATTCGACCAGGTCGTATACCGGCAGGCCGCGGTCGTCAAAGCGCATCAGGCTGCTGAAGATCAGGCGGTTGACATCCTGATCGGCAGGGTTGTTGAACGCCAGGACCGGATTCAAGCGCCCAAAAGATCCAACCAGCCCCTCTGTGAAAACCCCTCCGGCGGCGGGCTGGACTTCAGGGACGATTGGCAGCAAGGTTGGCTGCTGACTGATGAGCAAAATGGCGATCGCTAGCAGAGCCAGGATGACGATCACGATCTGCCAGATCAATCTTCTCATAAGCTGCGTAAAAGAAAAGGCGCTCCCCGGCAGGGCCGTGAGCCGCCCTAGGATTGGCGAAAATTTCGGCCAGGATCACATTCTAACAGGAAAACTACCCGGTGAAAAATACGGTGGCTATTGCCAATCCGAAGAAAAGGACGCTCAATCCGATCGTAATGCGAAAAAGCGTTTTTTCGATGCCGCGCCGCGCGGTGAAGATGCTGCCGGAGTCCGCGCCGGTCAGGCCACCCAAACCTGCCCCCTTGCTTTGCAGGATCACGCTGAGTATCAATGCAATTGACGTTATAATCAACGCGATATCCAGATATCTTTCCACACATGCCTCCCAACGGTTTCACTTGCATTCTTTAGCCAGGCAGGCGGATTATACCTTCCGTTAATCTATTAGTCAATCAGCACATGCACGAACTCGTCGTCAACCTGCACATGCATACAACCTACTCCGACGGGTCCGGGACGCACGCGGAGATCGCCGAGGCCGCAATGAGGGCCGGAATTGACGCTGTCATCGTCACCGATCACAATGTCCTGGTCACCGGGCTGACCGGCTACTACCGGAATGGACGCCAGCGGGTTCTGGTGATCGTGGGCGAGGAAGTTCACGACCAGACACTGCGCCCGGCGAAGAACCATCTGCTGGTCTTTGGTGCAGCGCGGGAAGTCGCCACTCAGGCGTTCGACAGCCAGCGCCTGATCCATACGGTGCAGGGCGCGGGAGGTCTGGCTTTCCTGGCGCATCCTGTCGATCCAGCCGCGCCGGCCTTTGGCGAGACAGACATCAGCTGGGAGAACTGGGAGGTCCATGGATTCAACGGGATAGAACTTTGGAATGCCATGTCAGAATTCAAATCCCGACTCAGAAGCAAATTACACGGACTGTATTATGCCTTCAACCCCCGGCAGATCGCCAGCGGACCGTTCCCGGCGGTCCTGCGCAGATGGGACGATCTGCTCAAGTCCGGGCGGAAAATCGTGGCGATCGGGGGATCCGACGCGCACGCCTTCCCGGCCTCCCTGGGACCTATCCGGCGGAAATTGTTCCCCTATGAGTTCCACTTTCGCACGGTAAACACACACCTTTTCGTTTTGAAACCCCTGGTTGGCGAGACGGCTTCCGATGTTCGCTCAATCCTCGAAGCCCTCCGACAGGGGCACGCCTTCGTTGGGTATGACTTGCCTGAGTCCACGCGCGGTTTCCGATTCACGGCCCAAAGTGCCGCAGGGACTGCCTGGATGGGTGATACAATCCCCGTCGACAGCGGCGCCACCCTCCAGATTCATCTGCCACGCCGCGCCGAATGTCATTTGCTGAAAGATGGAACTGTGATCAAGACCTGGAACAAGCGCGAAGTTTGCACCCACATCGCTTCTGATCCTGGAGTGTATCGAGTCGAGGTGTTCATCAATTTCCTCGGAAAGAAGCGTGGATGGATTTACAGCAATCCAATCTATCTCACGTGAAAACGAATGGGTGATCCGCTGTCCTGGTGCAGGAGGATAAATGGTCAACCGATTCGGGACCAGCTCCCTGGTTACGATGCTCCTTGGGGGGATCTGGCTGGCAGCATGCGGAGGTCCTTCGCCCAGCCCATCCGAAAACGCCGCTGACCCGTCCGCTTTTGCGCTCACAGCAACCGCGAACGCAGCTGGCACAGTCGCTGAACCGCCTGAGACCGCCACGCCAACCTCTCTGCCCTCTTCGACACCCACTCCCCCTTCCACGAGCACCATCGAACCAACCCCGACTCAGACCAGCACGCCGACCCCGTTGCCCCTTAACTTGCAGGGGAGGATTTGCTATCCATCGGGAAATATCCCTCCGATGACGGTCTTCTTTGAAGAAACCAGCTCATCTGTGCTGGTTGAGATGCCGGTCGCCGAAAATCAGGAAGCTTATGAGCTCAAGCTCGAACCCGGGACCTACATCGCCTACGCCTGGCTGCTCGATTTCTCGCGCGGTGGAATGTATTCCCGCGCAGTTCCCTGTGGTTTGGGCAGCGGGTGTATGGATCACACCGTGTTGCCTTTCACTATCACTCGGACGGAGCTCAAAACCGGGATCGACATCTGCGACTGGTTTGCCGGACCGTTCAACGTGCCGTACCCTCCCGGGCATGATCGAACCGAGGTCACGGGGACGATCTCCGGCAGCCTGAGCTACCTCGAACCCGAGATCCCGGAACTGCGCGTCGTGGCTTTCAACATCGATATCGGTTATTGGTATTGGGTTTATACTTCACCAGGTCAGAACTTCTACGCGATCAACGACCTGCCGCCCGGTACGTACCATGTGGTCGCCTACGACGCGTTTGGGAACGCAGGTGGTCACACAGCCGGGAACCATGTCCTGATCGATGTGAACGTGGAACCTGGCAGGGTTTCTGAAGGCGCCAACATCAATGACTGGAAGGCGTCCCCGGGGACCTTCCCCCCCGATCCGACCAGGTAAATTCCCGCACAACCTTACCAGTAGCCTGATGGGACAGGCAGATACAGGATAAGAATGAAATTCAAACTGCAAGCCCCCTTTCGACCCACCGGCGACCAGCCGGAAGCCATCCGTCAGCTGGTAGATGGCATTAAAAATGGTTATAAGCACCAGGTGCTGCTCGGAGCCACCGGGACTGGCAAGACTTACACAATCGCTTCGGTCATCGAACAGGTGCAGAAACCAACCCTGGTGATGGCACACAACAAGACCCTGGCGGCGCAGCTCTACGCTGAATTCAAGGACTTCTTCCCCGACAACGCTGTGGAATACTTCGTCTCTTACTATGACTATTATCAGCCGGAGGCGTACGTTCCCCGCCATGACCTGTACATCGAAAAGGAGACGGATATCAACGAAGAGATCGAGCGCCTGCGGCTGGCAGCCACCACTGCACTGATGTCCCGCCAGGACGTAATCATTGTCGCCTCGGTTTCCTGCATCTATGGTTTGGGAAACCCGGAAGCTTACGGGCGGGTGGTGATCAACCTGGAGAGCGGGAAAGCGTATCGGCGGACCTCCCTCCTGCGTCAGCTGGTCGAAAGCCATTACGAACGGAACGACCTGGACCTGCGCGCGGGAACATTTCGGGTGCGCGGCGACACCCTGGAAATCATCCCAGCTTACCAGGACCGCTTCGGCTACCGGATCACCTTCTTCGGCGACGAGATCGAA
>Ga0073934_10001568_pt1 | contig 53692 bp, 48 predicted proteins | sample LarsenN4metaG_FD_76834 | JGI IMG/M metagenome (GOLD analysis project Ga0073934, IMG submission 76834) | Hot spring sediment bacterial and archeal communities from British Columbia, Canada, to study Microbial Dark Matter (Phase II) - Larsen... ...
GTGACAATCGGCGCAGGCGCGGCCGGCGCGGCCGGCCCTGGCCTGCCACAGCGCCTCGCCGTCGAGCACCGAAAGCATCGCGGGATTGCTGGTGTCGTCGTCCTGCATGGCCCGGGTGTCGGCGGCCATGTCGAGATAGCTTGATCGGCGTTCGTTCAGCGGAATTTCGGCGTGTGCGGGCGGCGCGGCGACGGCAATCGGCAGCAACAACACGATGACCCGCGGCAGGCGCCGCCCACGAAACGCCGCGACCGTCATTCGACTGTGATGTGAGCGGAGGCGGTCGCTGAGAAGCCCTTGTCACCGGTCCACCGGAACTCGATCGTGCCGCTCTCGGTCGCAACCGTATGGAAGGAAATGAACGGATTGGCGGCAATTGCGGGATAGAGCGTGGCGCGGAAAACCTCCTCGCCGTTATAGGTGCATACAAACGTGTCGATGATGTCGCGCGGGACGCGCACGCCAAGGTGGGTGTGGCGGTAGCCGGTTTCCATGACATGCGAGATCAGCGTCTTGATCGTAATGATCTCGCCGCGCTTGGCCTTCTTCGGCACATTGACGAGTGTGCGCGCCATCAAATGACATCCTCGAGGCAGGCGCTGAGCGTGATGATGACCTGAACGCTGTGCGACCAGAACGTGCCGTCGGACATTTGGCAAATCGCCGTCACCGTCTGCGTGTCGGCGAGCCGGATGCGGGTCGAGATGCTGGCGCGCCCGGCGCGCGGGCCGAGCTGCACGCCGATCACGTTCGGTTGCGGATTCTTCTCCGTGAAGACGTGGATCGACTTGACGTAATCGTTCGCCGTCATCGGGCTGTCAACCGCAACCGTCATCGCCACGCTGTTGCCGTTCTCGACCAGCGGCGGCAGATCGAGCTTGATCCTGCCGGGGCGCACCTCGGCGTCGCCGACCACATTGCGGATCGCCAGCGCCATCGCGGCCGGCGTCGCCTGTGCCGGGCGCACCACGAGCGCGAACGCCGCGCCGCCGGCGGCGGCCAGGAACTCGCGGCGGGTTGCGCGCGTCATCGGTTGCTCGTCCATCGCGGCCATAATCTACAACGCTGGACCAGCGCGTGGAATGCCGCTCACAGGCATTTAATCGCGCAGGGTCACAAGGTACGCCACCACGTCTTCGATCTGCTCGGCGGTAAGAATGGGTTTGCCGCGAAAGGCCGGCGCCACCCGGTTCAGCCCCTCCACCCGGTAAAAGGGCGGCATGATGGTCGCGGGATTCAGGCGTGACGCGTCGACCAGGCGTAGCCGCAGTTGCCCCGCCGACCAGCGGGAGCCGGTTCCCCGCAAGTCAGGTGAGAGATTGCCCTGGAACCGCTCCTCGGGGAACGGACCGGAATGGCAGAGCAGGCATGTATACTCGCGCTTGACCACGATGGCGCGGCCGCGCACGGCGTCGCCGGGCTTGCCGGTCAGCGATTCCGGGATGGCGTCTCCGACCACCGCGTAGGGCATGAGCTGTTCCTGTGCATGGCCGGGCGCAAGGGCGAGGACGGCGACGGCGGCAACGAACGCGATGCGCCGGATCATCCGAACACCTCGCCGGTGATGGTTCGATACCAGGCTTCGGCTTCCCGCGCTTCCGCCTGCCGCCGCGCGCGCTCCGTATTGAGCGGACTGATCACCACCCCGCCCTCCGCCTCGGTGTACAGGCCATCAACCGGCCGGTAGGTGCCGCGCTGCGAAATGGCATAATCGGGTGCGAGCAGGCTGTAGCAGGAGCTTCGCAGCGTCGGCGGCTGCGGCTTTCGTCCTGCGAACAGCTGGATGATTGCTTCGGCGCAGATGCGGCCCTGCGACTGCGCGGCCGAGGCCGAGCGCGGCATGGCGCCGGCGATGGCGGCATCGCCGACGACATGAATGCCCGGCTGCAGCTTCGATTCGAAGGTCGTGGGATCGACCGGGCACCAGCCGGTGCGGTCGGCGACGCCGGCAAGCTCGGCGGCGTGCCCGGCTTTCTGCGGCGGGATGACGCTTGCGACCGATGCCTTGTACCTCTCGAAGTCGGTGACCAGCGTCCTGCTCGCCACGTCGACGGCGGTGAGCTGGCCGCCGTTCGACAGCGGCACCCATTCGATCATGCCGGGATAGAGTTCCTGCCACGCAGCCTGAAACAGCCGCTGCATGGCGAATCCGTCCTTGGCATCGAGCACGATGACCTTGGATTTCGGCTTCCTGGTCTTGAGGTAGTGCGCGATGAGGCTCGCGCGCTCGTAGGGGGCGGGCGGGCAGCGTGCGGGATTGACCGGCGCGGTGATCACCACGCTGCCGCCGTCTTCCATCGCCGTCAATTGCCGGTGCAGCAGTGCCACCTGCGCGCCATCGTTCCAGGCATGCGGAAAAACCTCAGCGGCGGCGCGGTCATAGCCGGCGATCGTGCCCCAGCGGATGTCGATGCCGGGCGACAGCACGAGGCGGTCATAGGAAAGCCGCGCCCCATCGGAGAGGATCACGGACCGCTTGACGGGATCGACGGCCGTCGCCTCGGCCAATGCAACGGTGACGCCGGCCTTGGCGATGCCACCATAGCCGAACTGTTGATGGGAAAGCGGGTAGATGCCGGCAACGGCGGCATTGCTCAACGGGGGCGCGGTGTAGGTGGCGTGCGCCTCGACCAGCGTCACCGCCATGCGCGGCTCGGCCGTGCGCAGCGCCCGCGCACAAGTCGCGCCGCCGAATCCGCCGCCGATCACGACGACGCGCGCCGCCGCCCCTTGCGCGATTGACGGACAAGGAACGCTCGCCGCCGCCACTCCGGCCGCCACCGATTTCAGGAATTGACGACGGTTTGCACGGGCTCCGATCATAACGGGCTCTCCGGCGGCGCTCCGCGGTTGGCGGAGAACGGCGGCCCGGAATCCGGCGCCGCATCCAGAGACGGCCTCTTGATTCCGGATCGCGCGCCAGGAGCGCGCGTCCGGAATGCACAGGTGGCAGGCAAGGCGCGGCGACCTTTCGACCGCCGCGCGGAACGGTCTAAACCAGCTCGATGCCGTGGTTCTTCAACGGGAACGAGCGGATACGCTTGCCGGTCGCGCGGAAGAAGGCATTGAGCACGGCCGGCGCCGCCACGCAGATGGTGGGCTCGCCCACGCCGCCCCACGGCTCGCTGCCGCCGGACGGCATGATGATCGACTCGACCTTCGGCATCTGGGCGATCCGCATGGAATCGTAGCTATCGAAGTTGAGATTGACCATGCGGCCGTCCTTCACCGTGCACTCCTGCATGAACAGCGCCGACAGGCCGTAGACGAAGGAGCCTGCGACCTGCCGGTCGATCTGCGCCGGATTCACGGCGTAAATCGGGTCGGTCGCGGCGACGATGCGGTGGATCTTGATCTTGTTGCCGCCGGTGACGGAAATCTCCGCCGCTCCCGCCACATAGGCATTGAATGCCTTCAGGTGCGCGAGACCGCGGTGGACGCCCTGCGGCGCGGGCTTGCCCCAGTCGATCTTCTCGGCCACGGCATTGAGCACCGCGAGGTTCTTGGGATGCTTGGACAGGAGTTTGCGGCGGAATTCCAGCGCATCCTGGCCGGCCGCATGGGCGAGTTCGTCCATGAAGCATTCGATGAAGATGCAGTTCTGGTTGATGTTGACGCCGCGCCAGACGCCGGGCGGAACGTGCGTGTTGCGCATGGCGTGGTCGATCAGCAGATTGGGAATGGTGTAGCTGAACGAATGCTCGCCACCGAGCAGGCTCGGGTCGGATACGCCCTGGAACACCAGCGCGTCGCGCCCCTTGTCCCTCTCGACCAATTGCGGAAGCACCGAGATGAAGATCGACTGGCCGGACAACCGCATGTGCAGCCCGGTGAGGTTGTTGTCCTTGTCGAGGGCGCCGACGAGTTTGCACTGCATGACCGGGTGATAGCGGCCCTGCGCCATGTCCTCTTCGCGCGACCACAACAGCTTCACGGGCGTGCCAGGAATCTGCTTGGCGAGCTTCACGACTTGGTGCACGTAGTCCTGGTGCAACCCGCTGCGCCGGCCGAAGCCGCCGCCGAGGTTGATTTTGTAGACCTCGCACTTCTCGGCGGGCAGGCCGGACGATGCCATCACGGCGGCAAACGAGGATTCGCCGTCCTGCGTCGGGACCCACACCTCGCACTTGTCGGCCGTATAACGCGCGGTGGCGTTCATCGGCTCCATCGGAGCGTGGTTCAGGAAGGGATAGGAATAAACGGCCTCGACCTTTTTTGCCGCACTGGCGATCGCGGCCTTCACATCGCCGTTCTGATTGCCGACGAAGGCCTGATCGGCGTCGAGTCCGGCCTTGAGCATTTCGGCGATCGAGGCACTGGAAACCTGGCCGTTGCCGCCGTCGTCCCATTCGATCGGCAGGGCGTCGAGCGCCTTCTTGGCATGCCACCAGGTGTCAGCCACCACCGCAACCGCGGTATCGCCGACCTTGAGCACGTGCTTGACGCCCTTCATGCCCATGACCTTGGCGGCGTCGAAGCTCTTTACCTTGCCGCCGAAAACCGGGCACTCCTTGATCGTGGCGTTGAGCATGCCCGGCAGCTTCAGGTCGGCACCGTAGATCTGCTTGCCGGTGACCTTGTCCGCGGTGTCGAGCCGCTTGAGAGGCTTGCCGGCGATCTTCCAGTCCTTCGGGTCCTTGAGCTTGGGCTTTTCCGGCACCGGCAACTTGGATGCCGCCGCCGCCACCTTGCCGTAGGTGGTGCGCCTTCCGCCTGGACCGGTAATGACGCTGTTCTCGGCCTTGCATTGCTCGACCGGGACATTCCACTCGTTGGCCGCAGCCTGCAGCAGCATCATGCGCGCAGCCGCGCCCCCCTCGCGCACGTATTGATGCGACGTGCGGATACCGCGACTGCCGCCGGTCGAAAACGAGCCCCAGGCGCGCTTGCGCGCGATATGCTCGCCCGGCGTCGGGTATTCATATGTCACTTTCGACCAGTCGCACTCCAATTCCTCGGCGACGAGCTGACAGAGTCCGGTGATGGTGCCTTGGCCCATTTCGGAGCGGGCGACGCGGATGACGACGGTGTCGTCGGGCTTGATGGCCACCCAAATACCGACTTCGGCTCCGCTCAAGGCGGCCTTCGCAGCGGATGGACCGAACGGCAGCTCGAAGCCGATCACGAGTCCGCCGCCCGCAGCGGCGGCGCCGATCACAAACGAGCGGCGATTCACTTGCGGGACGCAATTCATGTCGACCTCCCCTATCAAGCGTTGGCCGCGGCGTGGATTGCCGCCCGCACCTGCTGGTAGGTGCCGCAGCGGCAGATGTTGGTGATCTCGCGGTCGATGTCGGCGTCGGTCGGCTTCGGTTTGTTCTTGAGCAGATCGACCACGGCCATGATCATGCCGGTCTGGCAATAGCCGCATTGCGGCACGTCATGGTCGATCCAGGCCTTCTGCACCTTGTGCAGCACGCCGTTTTGGGCGAGGCCTTCGATGGTGGTGATCTGCTTGCCGACAGCCGCGCTCACCGGCAACGAACAGGAGCGGGTTGCGACGCCGTCGACGTGAACGGTGCAGGCGCCGCATTGGGCGATGCCGCAGCCGTATTTGGTGCCGGTCAGGCCGACGTTGTCCCGAATCGCCCAGAGCAGGGGTGTGTCCGGCTCCACGTCGACGTCGTAGTTCTTGCCATTGATGGTGAGACGCACCATGCTTTCCTCCGTATGAGAGCCAGATTGATGGGGCCAGTTGAGCGCTGGCCACTTGAGGCTGGATGGGTAAAGTCTAATTAAATTTGTTCAAATCAACAATCGATGACCGTCGATATTCCGTTGGGGCGTCGAAGAATCGAGCACGGTCTGTTGGGCAACGATGCGGCCCCTTGCCAACCGCAAGAGAATGCAATTCGCGCGCAATCCTACGGCATTACCGCGGCGCAATAGGAAGCGCGGGGTTATCGTCGCCTAATCGGGTTCCTTGGCCGGACCCTCGCCCTCGCGCACCGGCGTCTCCGGCGTGAGCCCGCCGCGGCGACGTGCGAAGCTCTCGCGGCCGCTCTGCTCCCACGCGCCCGCGACCGCGCGGCGCGCGTAGGTCTCCCAACGCTCGGTCCAGTCGCCGAGCGTATAGCCGTGCCAGGGCGGTTGCGGCGACAGCGCCGGCAAGCCGAGCTCGTCCCATAGGGCGCGGGCGCGCTCCATGAAGGGGCGTGTCGGCAGCGCCAACGGCGGGAACGGCTGCTTCAGAGTTGCGTCGATCAACAGCGAGGAATCGTTCGGCCTGCGACCGGATTTGGGGCCGTGCCCGCTCGACCGGTGCGGCACCACATGCACGTCCTCGACCGGATTGGCGCGATAGGCGATCGACCACCACACCGCATCGGTGTTGGCCGGATCGATGTCTTCGCTGACTGCGACGACGATCTTGCCGCAGTCGGCGCGCAGGTTCGAGGCCCCGTTGAGACCGCGCCATACCTCGGTGCGCGGCGCGCCTTGCGCATATCGCAGGAAGATCACCGGCCGCACGTTGCTCAAAGGTTCGTGCAGCGAGACCCCGCGCAGACCCTTGATGCCCTGCTGGTCGCGCAAATGCGACAGAAACATCGGCTCGTAGGCGACCTTCTTGATGACGCTCGACTCGCTCGGCGTCACCTGGCTGATGATGGAGGCGAACACCGCGTTGCGCTTGCGGGTGATGGCGGTCACCTGCATCGACATGTTGAAGTCTTCGAGTGCGATGTAGCCGTGGCTCTCGCCGAACGGTCCTTCCGGCTCAAGTAGTTCGGGGTCGATCAGGCCCTCGACCACGATCTCGGCATCCGCCGGCACATCGAGATCGATGCTGACGCATCGCACGATGCGGATCGGCTGCCGGGCGAGAGCGCCGGCCACGCCCATCTCGTCCATATCGATGGCGAGCTTCTGCGGGCCGGTGTAGGCGATGACCGGCGCGCACCCGACCACGATGGCGCATGGCATCGGCACTTTCATCTGCCGGTGCTTGAGCCAATGCTGATAACCGCCGGCGCCGCCGATCCGCGAGGACATGCGCACGCCCAGCCGGTCGGTCGCTTTGAGGCCGGCGCGGTAGGTGCCCATGTTCTGGATGCCGTTCTCGGGATCCCTGGTGACGCAGAGGGTGGCGGTGAGATAGGGCGCCGCGTCGAAACCGGGCGTCGAGATCGGCACCGGCAGCGCCTTGAGGCCGCCGTCGGGGCGGCGCAGATCGTCGCCGCTGACGATCACCTCCTGGCACGGCGCCGGCCCCTCGATCCGCCGCGGCGCGATCGGCTGCGCGATGGCGTCGAGCCAGGCCCGGCCGATGTCGGCAAGTGGCCGCCCCATGCCGATGGCATAGATGTCGGGCGAGGCCGACAGCGCGCCGATCGCGACCGGCATGTCGAAGCGGCGGCCGCGGCCGTCGATCACGTTCGTGAACAGGAATGCGCGCCGGCGGCTCTCGGGCAGGCCGCCCTGGAACTGCCAGCGCACCAGCGGATGCAGCTCGGTGTCCTTGTCGATCGGCCGCGCGATGCGCACGAGCAGACCCGCGCGATCCAGCGCAGCAAGATGCTCCTGGAAGTCGAGTGCGGGGCCGGCGATCGCGGCACTGTGTCTGTCCGGCTGATCGAGCATGGTCCGGATGAGCGGCGAAATGCGAGCGGAACGCGCGCTATTTCTTGCTTTTCTGCCAGGCGTCGATCACCGGCCGCGCATGGCGGAAGCAGTCGACGCCGACCGGAATACCGCAATAGATCGCGATCTGGGTCAGCACCGCGCGGATCTCGTTCGGCGTCATGCCGTTGTTGAGCGCACCGCGCACATGGGTCTGGAATTCCTCCATGCGGCCGAGGCAGGCGATCATGCCGAGGTTGAGGATCGAGCGCTCACGCGGCGGCAGCGTCTCGTCGCCCCAGGCCTCGCCCCAGCAGTATTGCGTCACGAGGCGCTGAAAATCGCGGTTGAAATCGTCCAGATTGGCCATGGCGCGGTCGACGTATTCGTCGCCCGCCACCTTGCGGCGCATCTTCATGCCGATGTCGTAAGTCTTCTGGTCCATGAGGTCCCTCCGATCCTGTTCTTCCCGCTACCCCGCTGGCCCCATCACCCGTCCTTGCAGACCGCGGCGGATGACGGCCAGGCGTTCACGCTCAAGTCGAACCGTGCGCCCGCCCCCTACTCCTCCGCCGGGCCGCCCTTCCAGCGCTTGACCAGCTTGGTCTCGATCCCGAACAGGTCGAGCAGCCGGCCGACGGTGTGATTGATGATGTCGTCCACGGTCTTCGGCTTGTTGTAGAAGGCCGGCACGATCGGCGCGATGATGGCGCCGATGTCGGACAGCGTGGCGAGCGTGCGCAGATGCCCGCCATGCAGCGGCGTCTCGCGCACGGCGAGCACCAGCCGGCGCCGCTCCTTCAACACCACGTCGGCCGCCCGCGACATCAGCGATGAGGTCACCCCGCTCGCGATCTCGCTCATGGTGCGGATCGAGCAGGGCACCACCACCATGCCCATGGTCGGAAACGAGCCGGAGGAGATGGAGGCGCCGATGTCGGCCGCCGGATGGTTGACGGACGCCAGGGCGCGCACGTCCTTGGGCTTGTAGGAGGTCTCGTAGACGAGCGTCATTTCCGCCGACTTGCTCATCACCAGATGGGTCTCGATGTCGGTCTGCCGCAGCATTTCCAGCATGCGGATGCCGTAGATCGTGCCGGATGCGCCGGAAATGCCGATCACCAGCCGTCGCGGAGTCTTGCTCGTCATTCGCCTTCTCTTTCGTGCTCCGCCGTCCCTATCGCACGATCCGCGGATGCGGAAAACGGCTGTTGTGGCGGATCATGCGCATTCGGGAGGCTGCGCTGCGAACTTTGCAAAGGCAGACAGCACCGCCTCGGCGGCAGCAGCGGGAAAGGGACCGAGCATCGCCTGGTAGGCGTCGAGGCTCGCGCGCGCCGCGTCGACCGCGTTCGTCGCAGGTCTGCCGAAGCGCCCGGACGCGGCAAGCTCGTACATCGCCTCCTGCTGCAGCCGCTCGGCCTCGAGCTCGACCTGCTTGATCCTGGCGCGGAAGGCCTCGGCGGCGTTCGGCGGCACGACCCGCGGCGGCGATTTCAGCGCCCGCCGCACCGCGCGCAGCGGCACCACCGTCATCTCCCGCCAGGCGCCGACCAGGCGCTCGACCTCGCGCACCTCGGCGGCATCGAGCACGCGGCCCTGCGCCGCGTTCCAGAGCAGGAACAGCAGCACGTTCACATCCACGCCCGCCCGGTCCTGCAGCCCGATGCAGGCGGGCGCCACCCCCGGCAGCGCATAGAACTTCAGCGAGAATCGCCAGAACGGCGATTGGCGCGGAGTAGGGCCGGCCGCGGTCTCGCTCATGCCGCGCTCAGCTTGTCGTAGGCGCCGGCCGCGCGCAGCGCGGCAACGATCCGCTCCGGGGTCAGCGGCATCTCGGTAAAGCGCACGCCGAATGGCGACAGCGCGTCCTCGATGGCGGCGATGATGGCGGCCGGCGCCGGGATCGTGCCGCCCTCCCCCGCGCCTTTCACGCCGATCGGGTTGAGCGGATTCGGCGTCTCCACGTGGACGATCCTGCAGCCCGGGACCTCCGGCGCGCTCGGCAGGAGATAGTCCTGGAACGTGGTGGTGAGCGGATTGGCGTCCTTGTCGTAACGCATGCGCTCGAACAGCGCATTGCCGATGCCGTGCGCGGTGCCGCCCTGCACCTGACCGTCGACGATGAGCGGATTGATGATGACGCCGCTGTCATGGGCGATGGTGTAGTTGCCGAGCGTGACACCGCCGGTCATCGGATCGACCTCGACCTCGACAATGTGCGTGCCGTTGCAGTAGGAGGCCTGCGGCGCGGTGAAATAGGCGGTGTGTTCGAGGCCCGCACCCTGTCCCTCGGGAAACGACACGCCGGGCATGCCCTGGGCCAGCCGCGCCAGTTCGCCAAAGGTGATCGAGGGCTTGTTGCCGCCGCGCGCGATGGCGCGGCCATCCTCCAGATCGATGTCGGCGGGGGCAACGCCCAGCGTGTGCGCGGCGAGCTCGACCAGCTTCTGACGCACGACTTCGCTCGCCATATGCGCGGAACTTCCGGCATTCACCGCTTGGCGGCTGGCGAAGGCGCCGACGCCCTGCGGGATCGCCGCAGTGTCGGCCATGGTCATGACCACGTCCTCCATGCGGCAGCCGAGCCGGTCGGCGACGATCTGCGTGAGCGTGGTGCGCTGGCCCTGTCCTTGGTTGGAGGCGCCGGTCGCGACCGCCACCTTGCCGTTCTGCAGGATGCGCACGGTGACGCCCTCGAACGGGCCGAGGCCGGTGCCCTCGACATAATTGGCAATGCCGATGCCGATGTAGCGGCCGGCCCTGCGCGCCGCGGCCTGACGCTCGGCAAAATCCTCGTAGCCTGCCGCCTTGATCGCGGTCTCCTGGCTGCGGGGAAAATCGCCGCTCTGGTACACCAATGGTTTGCCGTCGCGGAAGATCAAGCCCACCGCGTAGGGCATCTGCTCGGGCCGGATCATGTTGCGGCGGCGCAGCTCCGCGCGGTCGATCTTCAGCTCGCGCGCGACGCGGTCCATCAACCGTTCCATCGCGAACACCGCCTGCGGGCGCCCGGCACCGCGCACCGGCGTGGTCGCCACCTTGTTGGTGATGGCCACCGTCATCTCCAGCCGGTAGTTCGGAATCACATAGGGGCCCGGCACCGTCACCGCCGCGATATAGGGCATGATCAGCCCCCAGGGCATGAAGGCGCCGGTGTCGTGCAGCATCGCGCCGCGCACGCCGAGAATCCGCCCCTCGGCATCGACCGCAATGGCAAGCGTCCAGTACTGGTCGCGCTCCTGGGTCGCGCAAAGAAAATGCTCGCGCCGATCCTCGAACCAGCGCACCGGCCGGTTGAGCCGCATCGCCGCCGCAGGGATCACCGCCTCCTCGGCATAGAACGGCGCCTTCGGGCCGAAGCCGCCGCCCACATCGGGGGCGATCATGCGGATGCTCTCGGGGCTGCGGCCGAGCAGATCGGCGAGGATGTTGCGGCCGAGATGCGGCGTCTGCGTCGACGACCACACGGTGAGAAAGTCGCTCGCCGCGTCGTAGCTCGCCGCCACCGCGCGCGTCTCCATCGACATGCCGCCGCCGCGGTGCATCCAGAACTGCTCCTCGAACACATGCGCGGCGCGCGCGAAGGCCGCATCCACGTCGCCGTAGTCCATCTTCAGAGCGGCGGCGACATTGTCGGGAATGTCGGAATGCGCCTTGGGGCTGCCGGGTTGCACCGCCTCGCGGCAGTCCTCGACGCAGGGCAGGACCTCGTAGTCGACCGCGACCAGCGCGGCAGCGTCCTCGGCGATCGCGCGGTTGTCGGCGATCACCACGGCGACCGCCTGGCCGGCGTAACAGACTTCCTCGCGCGCCAGCGCGTGCTGCGTGCGCATGATGCGAATCGCCGGATTGGCCATCAGGTTGGGAATGCGTTCGCTGCGCATCGGTTCGGGCAGGTCGGCGGCGGTGAGCACCGCCTGCACGCCGGGCAGCGTCCGGGCGGCGGCGGTGTCGATCGCGCGCACGCGCGCATGCCCATAGGGGCTGCGCACGAAGCAGGCGTTGAGCGCGCCGGGCAGCGGCACGTCGTCGACGAAACGGCCGCGCCCGGACAGCAGCGCCGGATCCTCGAACCGCGTCACCCGTGCACCGAAATGCCTTGCTCCCATGCCGCCCGTCCCGCTGCCTGTCGCCGCCTGCCGCCGTCCGCCCCGCCGCACCGCGCTCCGGTGCCGGCGATGGCCGCGGCAGTATCCAATGGCACGCCCCGCAAAGGAAGAGCGTGGGCCCGGTCGTTTCTGCGCCCATCGGCAGCATCGCCATTGCCCGAGCGCTCCGCTAGACTTGTCGCGACGGGGGGAAAATGCACGCACAGCGGCCGGTTCCGCGGCAGCCGGCGCCGACAATTCAGCGAGCCGCAACCAAGGGGAGGCCTCATGAAACGCGTTGCCATGTTGGGATTGGCGTTTGCGCTTGCGGCGGCGGTGACCGTGCCGCAGGGACGCGCCGACGATTTTCCGAACCGTCCGCTGCGCCTGATCATCGGCTTCCCGCCGGGGTCAGCGGCCGATATCACCGCCCGCCTGGTCGGCAACGACATGAGCCAGACGCTCGGCCAGCAGGTGGTGGTTGAGGCCAAACCCGGCGCCGGCTCGAGCCTTGCGGCCGAATTCGTGGCGCGCGCCCCGGCCGACGGCTACACCTTGTTCATTGGCACCTCATCGAACGTGACCAATGCGGTGATCAGCGCCGATCTGCGCTTCGATTTCGTCAAGGATTTTGCGCCGATCACGCCGCTCACCGGTCTGCCGCTGATCATGGCCGTGCATCCGACGCTCGGCGTCTCCAATCTCCAGGAGCTGATCGCGCTCGCCAAGGCGAAGCCCGGCGAATTGACGTACGCCTCGGTCGGGCCCGGCACCGTGCCGCATTTGTCCACCGAGCTGTTCGCGCTGCGCACCGGCATCAAGCTCGTGCACGTGCCCTACAAGGGCAGCCCGCCGGCGGTGACCGATCTGCTGGCCGGCCGCGTATCGGTGATGCTCGGGGTTGCCTCGACCATCATGCCGCATGTGCGTGCCGGCAAGCTCAAGGCGCTGGCCTCGGGCTCGGCCACGCGGCCGCAGATCGCCCCCGACGTCCCGACCATCGCCGAGGCGGCCGTCCCCGGGTTCGAAAGCAGCGTCTGGTTCGGCCTGGTGGCGCCCGCCGCGACCCCGCGACCGGTGATCGAAAAGCTCGCCGCCGCCGCGAACAAGGCGCTCAAGCTGGAAGACGTGGCAAGCAAGCTGCGCGCACAGGGCTTCGAGCCGCTGGGCGGCCCGCCCGACGAGTTTGCCAAGTTCATCGCGCGCGAGGTCGACAAGTGGGGCGTCGCCGCCAAGGCTGCCGGCCTGCGATCGTAGCGGGTGCACGCAAGCGACAGTGAAGCGCGAAGGGGTGGTGCGTCATCCGGTTCCGATCCGGACGGCGCGCCCGCCCGTCCGCACCTTGGGATGAACGAAGCAACGCTCGTCGAATTCCGGACGCCAACCTGCCTTCGTCTGCGGCCTTGCTCTGTCCGCTCGGGGCAAACGCCACCGTCGCACGCGCGGTCGCAGCGGCGCCCATGCGCGCGCGACGGGTCGCGTAATCGGCGTGCCATCGCGTCTCGCCCGAGCCGGATTTTCCGCTACTATCGGCCCGGCGAGAAGGGAGGAGACATCCGATGGCCGAGAGAAAAGTTGGCTACGAGCTCAATGGCCGCAAATTCGAGGGCATGCTGGTGTTCGACGACAGCGTGCAAGGCAAGCGCCCGGCGGTGTTCATGCAGCCCGACTGGAAAGGCGTGTGTGCCGATACCATTGCGCAAGCGCGCACCGTCGCGGGCCGCGATTATGTGGTGCTGATGGCCGACATGTTCGGCGCGGGCTATGGCGACAGGCCGAAGACCCAGGACGAGCTGCGCGCGGGCATGCTCGCCGTCCATCGCGACCTGCCCTTCACGCTTGCGTGCGGCGGCAAGGCTTTCGATACGCTCCTGACCGAAGCGGACAGGATCGGTATTGCCGATCGCTCAAAGGTCGGAGCGATCGGCTATTGCGCGGGCGGCGGTTTCGCGCTCGAGCAGGCGCGCGCGGGCGCCGATTTCAAGGCCACCGTGGTGTTCCATGTGACCAATCCCAATCCGGTTGTGCCGGGCACGCCCTGCAACATCAAGGGGCGCGTGCTTGCGATTCACGGCCGCGCCGACCCGATCACGCCGAAGCCGATGATGGATGCGTTGGAGGAGGAGCTGACCAGGGCCAAGGTCGACTGGCACATGGTGGTCTTCGGCCGCGGCGTGCATTCGTTCTGCGATCCGACGGCGACCGGCCCGGCGACGCAATATGACGGGAAGCTGTGCCGCACCTCCTACATGCTCATGCGCGACTTCTTCGCTGAGACGCTGTGATCGGCATACCTCCTTTGGGCGACTCGGAACGACCGGCATTCTGCGAGCGCATGGCGGCGGGCGGCGACCTTGCAATGGGTTGCCGCCCGACGCATGTTCGCGCCGGATCTGCCGCCCGGCCGGATCGTGGCCGGACGAGTTGAATGAGGGTGTGGCGATGGCAAGGGAGCGCCTCAAGGTCGTGATTGTCGGGGGCGGGATCGGCGGGCTGTTCGCCGCCCATGCCGCAATCGCACAGGGCCTCGACGTGGCGGTCTATGAACAGGCGCCGGCCCTGGGAGAGGTCGGCGCCGGCGTCTATCTGACGCCGAACAGCGTGCGGCATCTCGAAAGGCTGGGGCTCGGGCCGGCGGTGGAACGCTTCGGCGCGCGCGTCGGCGCCCAATCGCGCTATTTCCGCCATGACGGCACGCCGATCGCGCCGGTGCAGGTGACGGATTCGTCGGGCTGGAACGCCACGTTCGGCATGCACCGGGCCGACATGATCGAGTTCCTGGCCCGCGCGCTGCCCGCCGGCACGGTGCGCACCGGCCATCGATGCATCGGTTTCGAGCAGGCGAGCGACCGGGCACAGGTGCGCTTCGCGAACGGCGCGGTCGCCGACGGCGACGCCGTGATTGGCGCCGACGGCATCCACTCCGAATTGCGGCGCCACGTCTTTCCGCCCTCGCAGCCCGTGTTCTCCGGCTCGGTGGCCTACCGCGGCCTGGTCGCCGCCGCGAGCGTTCCGGACTGGCCGGCCGCGCGCTGGGAGATGTGGCTTGGCCCGGCCAAGCATTTTCTCACCTACCCCGTGCGCGCCGGCGCCCTGATCAACTTCGTGGGCTTCGTGCCGGCGGACGCCGAGATGAAGGAATCGTGGTCGGCGCCCGGCGATCCCGATGTGCTGCGTGCGGAATTTGCAGGCTGGGATGCGCGCGTCGAATCGCTGCTGCGGCAGGTGCAGACGACGTTCCGCTCCGCCCTTTACGACCGCGAGCCGCTGCCGACCTGGAGCAAGGGACGCCTGACGCTGCTCGGCGACGCGGCGCATCCGATGCTGCCGCATCTCGGCCAAGGCGCGAACCAGAGCATCGAGGACGGAATGGCACTGGCCACGATCCTTGCGCGCACTGACAAAGCCGGCGTCCCGGCGGCGCTGTGCGTCTATGAACGGCTGCGCCGCGAACGGGTGGCGCAGGTGCAGCGCGGTGCGCGCGAGAACGGGCTGCGCTACGACTCCGCCTATTCCGATCTCGCCCGGCGTGATGCCGAGCTCGCCGCGCACGCGGCCTTCCGCCGCCGGCTCTACGACCACGATGTGGTGCCGGAGGCCCAGGCCGCGGCAGCGGAGCTGGCATAGGAGGGAGAAGCGACGCCGCCGCCGGCAAGGAGAGCCGGCCTACCTGACCGGCTCGACCAGCAGCGGCGGCTCGTGCAGGTAGGCGGTGGTGCGGCGCTTGGCGGCAATGTCGCGCCACACGCGCTCGACCTGGTCCGGCGCAAGGCCGGCAGCGCACGCGACATCGGCCGCCGCGATGCCGTGGTTGAGCCCGTAGAGGCACAGGTCCATCTCGCGATAGGGCAAGGAGAAGTAGAACTCCTCCTGCGACTGGGCGATCGACCAGGTGTCGGTGGTGGGCGGCCGGCGGCGGATGTCCTCCGGTACGCCGAGGTGCTCGGCAAGCTGGTAGACCTGGCTCTTGTAGAGGTGGGCGATCGGCTTCAAATCGGCGGCGCCGTCGCCGTTCTTGACGAAGAAGCCCTGGTCATATTCCAGGCGGTTCGGCGTGCCGATCACCGCATAATTGAGCCGGTCGGCGTGGTAGTACTCGATCTGCTTGCGCGTGCGCTGCTTCATGTTGGTGGCGGCGACAACGCCGAGATACACGTCAAGCGGCATGCGCAGCTTCTGCGTTCGGCCGTCGGGCGACTGCACCACCAGCATGGTCAGGCTGAAGCCCTCGCCCTTGAGCGGATTGGCGATCACGACCTTGCAGCCCCAGCCGGGGCCGAACTCCGGCACCAGCCGGCGGATGAAGGCATCGCGCCGCTCGTAGCAGCCGGCCGCTGTCAGGATCGGCGCGATATCCTCGACCACGTGTTCGATCCGCAGCGCCTGCGCCATGGTCTTGCCGAGCCGCAGGCTGTCGGGATCGGAGTCCTTCTCCGGCATCAGCACGGCAAGCACGTTCCCGGCACCGAGCGCCTCGACGCAGAGCGCCGCGCACACGCTGGAATCGATGCCGCCCGAGAGGCCCACGACCGCGCCGCGTCGGCGCAGCCGCTTGAGGATTTCGCTGCGAATCGTGCCGGCGATGCGGTGGGTCTCCGCCGCCGCATCGATGTGCAGCGCCTCGGCCGAGAAGACGCCGCCCGACTGTTGCGCTGCCGCCGGCGCCGCCGTGATCGCCTCGCCGGCCACGAACTTGAGCCGATTCACCGCCTGTTCGAAACGCCTTGCCCCCTGTGTCATTCCGCCGCCTCCAGAACGCTCACCATGCGCCGGCTGATCTTGCCGGATTCGGTCTTCGGCAGCTCGGCGCGGAATTCCACCAGCTTCGGCACCATGAAATCTTCCAGATGCCGGGCGCAGTGGCGGATCACGTTCTGCGCGGTGAGATCGCAACCCGGCTCGAGCGCAAGCACTGCCTTAACGGCCTGGCCGAGAATCGGATCCGGCACGCCGATCACCACCGCCTCGCGCACGCCCGGCAGCGCGTAGAGCACGTTCTCCACTTCCTTCGGGCTCACCTTCTCGCCGCGCGACTTGATGATGTCGTCCTTGCGGCCGACGAAGTAGAGAAAGCCGTCCGCGTCGGTGCGGAACAGGTCGCCGGTGTGAAGCACCTTCTCCCAGGGGAACGGACCCGGCTTGAGCGCCTTGTCGGTGGCCTCCGGGTTCTCCCAATAGCCCTTCATTACATGCGCGCCGCGGATCACGAGCTCGCCCACTTCACCGGGCTTTGCACGCTCGCCGTGCTCATCGACGACATAGGCTTCGGTGCCGGGAATGGCGATGCCGACCGAGCCGGGACGGCGGGCGAGTTCGGCCGGCGGCAGATAGGTGCAGCGCTTGCACTCGGTCAACCCGTACATGGAATAGATGCGGCTGCCGGGGAACAGCGCCTGCAATCGCAGGATGTGGGCCGGCGGCAGCGCCGCGGCGGTGTTGGTGATGTAACGCAGATGCGGGAAGGCGCCGGGGGCGAGATCCTTCATTTGCAGAATCAGCGCCGCCATGGTCGGCACCAGCGGCAGCCCGGTGACCTTCTCCTCCTGCATGCGGTTGAAGATCGCCTGCGGAAAGGCAAACGACTTCTCCAGCACCAGCGTCGCGCCGACCTTCACCGCCATCAGCAGTTGATAGAGCCCGTAATCGAAGGAGATCGGCAGCACATTGAGAATGATGTCGTCGGGCGTATTCTCGAGATAGGAGGTGATCGAGGTCGCGGCAGCGACGACATTCTGATGCGTCATCATCACGCCCTTGGGAAAGCCGGTCGAGCCCGATGTGTAGACGAGCATGCACAGGTCGAGGTCGATGCCGGGCACGGGCGGCGGCGCGAGCTCCTGCGACAGCGCCGCGTCGAGATCGCGGCCTGCCGTCATGCTGAACTTGACCGAGGGACAGGCGGCGAGGGCCTCGTCCATCACCGGCAGCAGCCGCGGCTGCGACAGCACGGCCGCGGCGCGGCAGTTGTTGATCACGTAGGCGAGCTTGTCGGCCTTGGTCGAGGGATTGATCGGACTGAACACGCCGCCGGCCTTGAGCACGGCGAAGATCGCGACCGCCGCCTCCCAGCAATTGTCCATGAACACGATGGCGCGGTCGCCACGCGCAAGTCCGCGCCGGGCGAGCGCGCCGGCAAGCCGATCCGACATCGCATCCAGCTCGCGGAAGCTCAGCCGCCGGCCACCGGCAACAAGCGCGACCTTGTCGGGAAAGCGTTTAGCGCTATCCGTGAGAAACCGCTCGACACGCATTTGGCTCGGCTCCGACTGACTTCACCTCAACCTGGCTCTGCGCCGCGCGGTGGCCGCGAAGGTGCGCCGCAGAGGACGCAGCCGCTGCAGCACCCCGGCGCATGGCCTTGCGATGCGCTCGCCCATGCACGGACGAAAGCTAGGCGGCCGCCGGTTTGGCCATCTTGCCCATGACGTAAGCGACGATCGCCTTGATCGAGTCGAGATTGGCCGGGACGATCTCGGCGTCGGCCATGCGGATGCCGAACTCGTTTTCCAAAAACGCGACCAGCTCCAGAATCCCGGTCGAATCGATCACGCCGGCGTCGAGCAGGGATTCGGTGTCGGACAGCGCCGCGCGGTCTTCGCGGAACAGAAAATTGTCCTCGATGAAGCGGCGGATCTTCACTTCGACGTTCTGCATGACGGCAAGCCTTTCGTTTCAAGCGACGGCGTAGGGGATGTTCGAGGCGATGGTGGCACCCTGGATGAATTCGCGATGCCAAAGCTGCGTGGAGAGCACTCCGACGAAAGCCATGTTGTCGCGAAAGCCGATGAACTTCTGGTTACGGCACTTGGCGGCGAGCTTGGCGACCGCCGCCGGATCGAAGTAGCCGGCCGCGGCCAAGTCGCCGCCGGAGAGCCGATGCGCCACATAGGCGGGCGCCGCTGTGCCGATGAACGACTGGCAGTCGGGCGCGCGATAGGGCTGCTTGGTGCGGCGGCCGATGTGCGCCGGCAGGAGATCGCCCGTGGCCTTGCGCAGGATGTGCTTCTCGCGCAATCCGCGAATCTTGAACTTGGGCGGGATGCGGGAAGCGAACTCGACCAGCCGATGGTCGAGGAAGGGAAAACGTCCTTCCACGGCATTGGCCATCGCCATCCGGTCGCCCTGTGCCGACAGAATGTAGCCCGGCAGCAGGTAGGCGGTTTCGAGATACTGCGCCTGCGACAACGGATGCCAGTGCGCAAAGCGCTCGGGCAGGCGTTCGCGCAGGTCGGCGAGCGCATCGTAGCCGCGCAGCGCGCGACGCAGATCGGCGGAGTAGAAGACCTTGGCGCCTGCGGTGGTGCGGAACCGCGGCAGGTGCGAAAACAACGGGTCGGCGGCCTGCTCCGACTGCGCACCGAAAAAGGCTTCGAGGTAGGACTGCGACTGGCCCTTGAGCAACGGCAGATAGGGATAGAGCCGCTTGAGCAGCAACGGCCGCCACGTCGACTGCGGCGACACCGCGCAGAAGCGGCGGATCTTCGCCTCCTTGAAGATGTCGTAGCCGGCGAACACCTCGTCGGCGCCCTCGCCGGTGAGCACGACCTTGTAGCCGCAGGCATGCACCATCTCCGACAGCCGCAGCAGCGGCGCCGGTGCAGTGCGCAGGATCGGCCGCTCGGCATGGCGGATCACCGTCGGAAAGACGCGGCCGATGTCGGCGGCGCTGCAGGCGACGGAGGCGTGCTCCGTTTCGAGCGCGCGCACCATGTCCTGCTGGTAGGCGCTCTCGTCGAACTCCTCCGCTTCGAACGTCACCGAGAAGGTGCGCAGCCGCTCGGGCTTGATGCGCTTGACCGCGGCGGTGACGATCGAGGAGTCGAGCCCGCCCGAGAGGTAGGCGCCGACCGGCACGTCGGAGCGCAGGCGGAGGCGCGTTGCATCGATCAGCAGGGCGCGCAGCTCTTCGGCGATCGCCGCTTCGCTGCGGTTGTCGCAGGCGGCGCCATCGGCGGCATCCGGATAGTCAAGCCGCCAATAGGGCCGCACCGTGACATGCCCGTTCTCCGCGATCAGCAGGTGCGCCGGCGGCAGTTCGAAAATGTCCTTGAACGGCGTGCGCGGGGTAAGTGGAAACCAGAAGGTGAAGATCTGATCGAGCGCGATCGGATCGGCCGCGGCCGCGATGCCCGGTACCTCGAGCAGCGCCTTCACCTCGGAAGCGAAATACAGGCAAGTCTTGCGTGCGGTGTAAAACAGCGGGCGCACCCCCATGCGGTCGCGCGCCAGCATCAGCCGGCGCCGTCGGGCATCCCAGAGCGCAAAAGCGAAATCGCCGTTGAACGCCTCGACGCAATCGATGCCGAACGCCTCGTAGGCATGCAGGATGACCTCGGTATCGGAATTGGTGGCGAACCTGTGGCCGCGCGCAATCAACTGCTCGCGCAGCTCGAGGTAGTTGAAAATCTCGCCGTTGAAGGTGACGTGCACGCCGCCGTCGGCGCTCGCCATCGGCTGCGCGCCGCTCGCAAGATCAATGATGGAGAGACGCGCATGCGCAAGACCGACGCCGTCTGCGGCAACGACGCCCTGCGCATCCGGTCCGCGGTGCGTGACGGCTCCGATCATTCGCCGCAGCAGCGCCTCGCGCGGGATCGACGTCTCGGGAATTCCGCAGTAGCCGGCGATGCCGCACATGGATGGTGTTCCGTCTCACACGAAGGAGGTGGTCGGGCGCGTGACCCGATCGCCGCGAAGGGATGCGAGCGAATGGTTACAACGAACCCGCAAAGGCGGCGTAAAACGATGCGTAAAATCCGAGATATTCAGATTAATGCCGCATTCACGATAACGGTCGCTCTGCCGCGCGTTCATGCAAACCGCTCGCCGATCAGCCGCGTCCAACCCTCGCCGGCAAGGCCGATGATGAAAGCATCGCCGCTCCTGATCGCGCCTGCGAGGTCGGCGTCGGCGGTGTGGATCGTGGTGGCGGCGCGCCGGAAGAACAGGCAGCGGTTGCGCAGCAGCGTTTCGAGCAATTGCGGCTGGGTTCGCCCGCGCACGGCCACGCAGCCCTGCCGCTCGGCATGCGCGAGCAGGCTTGCAAGGACGCCGTCGCGCGCGTCCGGCAGCGCGAGGACTTGCAGCACCCAGGCGATCCCGCGCGGCCGCCCGTAATAGAGGTAGCAGCCGACGGGCCGTCCCCCGCGACCGTAAACCACGCGGCGGCAAAGCGCCCCGTAGCGGCTCTTGCGGGCGGCATGGGCAAGGAACCAGCCGAGCGAGGAGCGATCCCAGTCCGGGCGCAGCGCATAATGGGCAGCAAGTTGCGGAATGCAGTCGATCAGCGCGGCGTCATCGACGTCGGCGTCGGTGTAGATGCGCGGCAGCGCGGGCGCGGGCCAGGCCAGATCCGGCGCAAATCGCGCCAGCGCGCGATCGGCCGCCGCCGCCGGCGCGTGCAGCATTCTTGCGCTCGCCGCCCGCTCTTCGCACAGCGCAACGCCGAGACCCGCCGGACGCAGCGGCCGCAGCCAGTCCATGCTGTATTCGGGGATCGGCTCACCGCCCGCCTTCTCCCACATGCTGCGCGCCGTGGCGTTGGACGTTTCACTGACGCTCAGCTCCTGCGGGCCGTTGAAATAGGACCGCAGCAGCCGCGCGCCGGCGAGCGGATTCTTCGCCGGCTCCTCCACCACGAGCGAGCTCGCCAGTGCCGCCCGCACCGGCCGGCCGTGAAACGTCATGCGCACCGGCAGCACGCCGATGAATCCGTGCACCCGCCCATCGGCGCCAACATAGATGCGCGACGGTGTGTCAGCATTGCACCAGGGATGTTCGAGGAACAGTTCGCGAAGGTAGGATTCGAGCGACGGCGGCGCCGCGGCGGCGGGATCGCGGAACGCCTTCTGGAATAAGCGCGCCACCGCAGGAATATCTGCGGCGGTGCAGGTGCGAATGTCGCTCATGCGACATCTCTACGCGAGTTCCTTTTACGACACATTAGCGGGCGCGGAATTTTCGCCGATTAAGGTATCCGGTCGTATTCGATTAACTGTACCCGCGATCGACACGCGCGGGTTTAGCGATTGCTTGCGATTGTGCGCCATAGTGGTGGCCATGATGCAGATCAAGCCCGCGACGCTCGAAGCGCATTCCGACCACGATGAGCGCGTCTGCCCGTTGCCGCCCGCGGCGCCGGCGATGGCTGAATTCCGGCACGGTCCCTTGCATATTTCGCTGCACGAGGACATCGCCGGGCTCGAACGCGAATGGCGCGCCTTCGAGCGCGTCGCCGCTTGCACCGCGTTCCAGTGCTTCGACTGGCTGGCGGCTTGGCTGCGCCATGTCGGCCCGCATCGCAAGGCACTGCCGGTCATCGTGGTCGGCCGCGACGAGAATGGCGCACTGCTGTTTCTGATTCCCCTTGCGGTCGAGCCCGCCTCGCTCGGACGCCGGCTCACCTGGCTCGGCTCCGATCTTTGCGATTACAACGCACCGCTGCTGGCCGCGGGGTTTCGCGGCGCGGTCGGAGCGTACTTTCCCTCTCTCTGGCGTGAGATCTGCATGGCGCTGCAAGCCAGTCCCAGGCTGCAGTACGACTTCATCCATCTTGAGAAGATGCCGGATCGAATCGACGAGCAGGTCAATCCGTTCCTGCAGCTCGCCGTCAGTCCAAATCCGAACGGTGCCTATTTCGCCCACCTCGGCGATGATTGGGAGCGCTTCTATGCCGCCAAGCGCTCGGCGACGACGCGTCGGCGCGATCGCAGCAAGCGCAAACGGCTCGCCGACTTCGGCGAGGTGCGTTTCGTTCATCCGCAGGCAGCGGAAGAAATCCAGGCGAGCCTCGATACGCTGATCGAGCAGAAACGACGTTCGTTCGCACGCATGGGCGTGCCCGACATCTTCGCCCGGCCGGGCTACCGGGCGTTCTTCCACGATCTTGCCACGCGGCCGACCGCCCGCCAGCTCGTGCATGTGAGCCGGCTCGACGTCGGAGAGGCGGCCGCGGCGGTCAACTTCGGCGCCGTCTTCCGCGGCCGCTACTACCACATCATCACCAGCCACGACGACGGCGCGATGGCCAGACTCGGTCCGGGCGTCGCCCATCTGCACGAACTGATGCGCTATGCCATCAAGCGGCGCTGCCGGGTGTTCGACTTCACGATCGGCAGCGAGCGCTACAAGCTCGACTGGTGCGACGACGAATTCAAGCTCTACGATCTCATCGAAGCGGCATCCTGGCGCGGCCTGCCGGGAGCGGCGAAGGCGATCGCGGTGCACGGCCTGAAACGGCGGATCAAGCAGTCGCCCGTGCTCTGGGCGCTTGCCGGCGCCGCGCGCGCGCGACTGGGCGCGCTGCGGCGGGCATTCAAGTCGCTCCGCCGGGACGCCAGATGAACAGGTGCAGGCCGAGTCGTCGCTTGGCGAGCACAAACAACAGCGCTGATTCGAGCAGCACGGCGGCGGCCGTCGCCAACGCCACGCCGATTGCTCCGAACCCCGGTGCGAACGCGAGACAGCCCGCCATCTGCGTTGCAAAGACCGCGGCATAGACCAGCGCGCAGCGGCGCTGCTCGCCCAGCATGTTGAGCACGCGCTCGGCCGGCCCGACCGCGGCGCGCGCCATCAGCGCCACGGCCATGATGAACATCAGCGGATAGGCAGCAAGAAATTCCGGCCCGAACAGCCACAGGATCGGCCGTCCCAGCGCAAGCAGAAGCAGGGTCGCGACAAGCGACGGCCAAAAGGTCCAGCGCACCGTCGTTGCCACGAGCGCCTGAAGTCCTTGACGATCGCCGGCGACATGACAGGCCGCAAAGCGGTGGGCGACCGCGGCGGCGACCGAGAAATGGATGAAGGCGACGAGCGCCAGCGTCTTGGCCGCCGCATAGTACTGGGCGACCTCCTGTGGAGGGCGGAACTGGCGCAGCACCAGCACATCGGCGTAGCTCAGCAGCGTGATCAAGGCCCAGACCGCGAACACCGGCATCGATGCGGCAAGCCACGGCCCGAACTCGTAGCGGCGCGCTCCCGCCGGCACGTGCCGGTCGAGCTGGCGGCCGAGCAGAATGAGCTGCAGCAGCGTCGTGCTCCAGGTGGCGAGCGCAAAGGCGGACATGGCGAGCGTGGCGTCGGCGGCAAGGCCGGCCGCATGCGCCGCCGCCACCGCCCCGATCAGCGCGAGCGGCCGTAGAACGAAAGGCGGCACGAGCGCCGTGCCGACGGCGTTGTAGGAGCGGGCGATGCCGTCGAGCATGTTGGACAGCGCATAGAACGGCAGGGCCGCACAGGCGAGATAGAGCGGCATGACCGCGTGGGGATCGAGCCCCGCAGCGAGCGAGCGCACCGCGACGGCACCGCCGAGCGCGACCACGCTGGCCGAAGCGAACACGACCCAGCGGCTGCCGACGAGGAACCCGCGCAGGTGGTCGAGCCGGCCACGCTGGCGGAATTCGGGGATGAGGCGCTGGGCGATGAGCGGCAGGCCAAGATGGATGATATCGCCGGTCAGTAGCAGCCAGGTCCAGGCGTAGACATAGATGCCGAATTCGGTGACGCCCATCCAGCGCGCGAGCAGCACCTGGGCGAGGAACACCACGCCGGCTCCCGCCACCCGGATGGCAAACGCCGAGCCCGCCATGCGCTGCGCGCCGGCGTGTTCGCTCGCCAGCAGCGCGCGCAGGCGCGCGGGCAGCCGGGCGACGAAACGAGGCGCGTGACCGGGATCGGTGGCGGTGAGAGCCATGGCGGTGCCATGGAGTCCCGCAAGAGGTTAACGAGGCGTTAAGCGCACTCGCTCGGTCGCGATGCGCAAGGCGCCCCGCCCGCGCGCAAATGCAGGCCCGAGGGCTGCAGCGCCGCATTGCCGCCTTTCCGCCGAAGGCGGAGCCGGGCGCGGCCGGCCTATCCCGCCACGGCAATTTCGAGCGGGAAGTTGTCCACCACCTCGTGGCCGGCGTCGGTGACGATGAAGGTGTGGCCGAGGAAAATGCCGAACATGCCGTCGGCGGTGATCGGATTCGGCTCGGCCATGATGATCATGCCGGGCTTGAGAATCATGTCGCTCTGCGTCCCGCTGATGTGGTCGGAGGCGATGTGCGGATTGTCGGTGACGATGTCGATGCCGTGGCACTGGGTCGGGCGCGACTGCACGCCCTTGTCGCGGAAGAAACGGCTCGCCTCCTGCATGGCCTTGGCGTTCTTGCCGGGAGCGATCTCGGCCACGATCCTGTTGTAGCCGGGCAGCGTAATCTCCTCCCAGAACCTGCGCACCATCTCGGTCGGCGGCCCGAGCGTGATCGGCGAGCCGATCTGCGCGGTGTAGCCGCGGTAGCCCGCCGCAAGCTCCATGTTGACGATGTCGCCCTGCCTGAGCACGCGGCCGGAGGGGCGCGGATTGCCGAAGATCAGCGCCGGGTTGTCCATCGGCGTCGAGCCGATGATGAGGAAGTCGACGTCGCCGCCGCCGTCCATGATGGCGGCGGCGGCCGCAGCCTTCAGTTCGTATTCCTTCACGCCGGGCCTGGCGCGGGCGACCATCGCTTCCATCGCCCGCTGGCACAGCAGCCCCGCCCTGCGCACGCAGTCGAGCTCTTCCCTGGAGTGGACCACCACCAGCTCGTGCAGGAAATTCTTGGTGAACACGAGTTCGGCGTCGGGCAGTTCCTTGCGCAGCGTGTTGTACTGGTTGACCGGGAGATAATCGCCGTGGCGCGGGTCGATCTCCATCAGGCCGATGCGGCCCCGCTCCAGCTTCAGCTCGCGCAGGCGTTCGACCATCACCTGCGCGTATTGGCCGTTGCGGCTGTGGCGCACGTCCTTGACCGCCACCTCCACCTGGCGGCGCACGGCTTCCGCATGCGTGCCGCCCATGGAGTAGATCATGGTCGGCTCGCCGTCGAGCGGCACCAGCACGTAGCAGCACAGCGCATGCCATTCCCAGTGGCCGGTGAGCCACATCATGCCGCCGCCGAAGCTCCAATGGCTCGGGCCGCCCGGCACGATGACGGCGTCGAGCTTGTGCTCGCGCATCTTCTCACGCAGTGCCGCATAGCGGCGCCGGTACTCGGCGGCGGAAAACTGCTCCCATACGCAGTCACGGTAGTAAGGAGTGTCCCGCATGTTGGCGAACGGCAGGGAATGGTCGAGCTTGTCGCGGACGACGGGCCAGGGCTGCGGACCGAGCGGACGGCGGGGCTGTTCGTTCATGGGTTCGGTTCCCGTTTCGGCGACGCAACCTGAACTCAGGCTGCTGTCGCCCGGCGCGCGAATTATACCCGACCGAAAGCTGGGGCGGGACGACGACTGGGAGAGCGCAAGTCCACATCGCCGCCGCAGTTTACAACCCGATCGGGAGTGCCGTGCAAACGGCCTGGACGACCGTTCAGCAAGCCTCGGTCCATCGTCGCCGAGTCGATGCACCGCTCGCGGCCGCCGCACGGCGATGCTAGCCTCGCCCTCGACCTCAGTGATGGTCGAGCGGGGAGGACGGACATGGCCAGAATCGCAATCATCGACCGCGCGCAGATGAATGCCGAACAGGCGCGGGTCTATGACGCCGCCAAGGCGTCGAACGGTCCGGTGGGCGGCCCCTATTATGCCTACATCCGTCTGCCCAAGCTGTTTGAGGCGGCGCAGCATTTGCGTGCCACGCTCGCCGCCGGGCCGCTGTCGCGGCGCGAGCAGCAGATCGTCAATCTCGCCGTCGCCCGCCACTGGAACGCGCGCTATCCCTGGTACGCGCAGGCGCGCAATTCGCTGCAGCTCGGCATCCCGCGGGCGGTAATCGACGCCATCAATGCGCGCGGCACGCCCGATCTTGCGGATGCGCGCGAACGCACCTGTTTTGCCGTGGCGCGCGAGTTGCTGGCCAACAAGGGGCTGAGTGATGCCAGTTACGCGGCGGCGGAGAAGACCATGGGCCTCGAGAGTCTGGTTGCGCTCGTGGCCACGGTCGGGGCGTTTTCCACCACCTGCATGACCGCCAACACCTTTGCCATCGATCCGCCGGCCGATAATCCGATGCCGCTGATGGAGTAGCGGGAGCATGCGTCCGTCGGGCCTGCCTGCCCGGGTTCGGCTGAAGCGAGGGGGAGAGAACGTGGGGTGAGCGCCCAGCGGCAGGAACACGGGCTCGCGCCGCCTCTGGGCCGATGGAAAAGCGACGTGCTCTGCCCTGCGGCGGAGCGCATGACGATAAACGTGCGGTCCGCCGCACACCGCGATGCAAATGCCTGCGACATTCCAAGGGTGGGGAGGCACGCGTTAGGGTTGCTTTGCGCATTCGGTTGCACGCCAAGAGGCAGGGCGATAAGCGGTACAATTCCACCACCAAAGGATTGAACCATGCGCCGAACTGTCCTGCTCGCTGCCGCCGTCTGCATCGCGCTTGCGCCGGCGCTGCCGGCGTCCGCCATGACCGCCGGGACCGCCGCGGGCATGGCGAAAGCCCATGCCGCAACCGCGGCAGTCGAGCGCGTGGTGCGCGTCTGTCGCCACCGCTTCTTCAGCAGCCGCCGCGTCTGCTTCATCGACCGCAGCCGGCCGCCGACGGTGTGCCACCACATCCGCTCGACCAGCCGCAGGGATTGTTATTGAGGCGGCTTCGGCGGCCGCCGGATCGGCGGCGCGTCGTCGCAAGAGGTTGACAAGTTGTAACAATTCGCCGTTCCCAACGGGGCCGTCGAGGCGCCGATCTGCAATCGCGATGCACCAAGCCGCAACACAGGCTCGGCACACGGCGCTCCGCATTTTCAATCCATGCGATCCGCCGGTATCGCGGAGCCGTCTTGCGGCCGGATGCCCCGTCGGCATCCCACCAAATCGTCACAAACCCTGCGCGAGCCACATGCGGCATTTGGCGGTGTCGTCGCTGTGGATCGAGCAGGGGTTCTCGATCAAGGAGGTCATGACGTTCGCCGGCCACGCCTCGGTGCAGATGACCATGGAGCGCTACGGGCACCTATTCCCGACGCCCGATCATCAGAATGCGATGGCCAGTGTCGAGGCGCGGCTATTCGGATGAAATACGTGGTGACGGGTGCTTCCTCATCCGCCTGTCTTGGGCACAAACCGCACGCCGGGCAGGTTCTCGAAATGTCGGTCGCAGGTCAAAAGGTCGGCGCCATGCGCCAGAGCGGTCGCGTAAACGATGGCGTCCGCTGTCGCCAGCTTGTGCTTGGCGCACAGTTCCGCCGCCGACAAAGCGATGGCGGTATCGAGATCGGCAACGACGCAGGTTTCGGTGAACGCAATCACCAGGTCGGCCTTGTCCTCGCCAACCTCGCGCGTCAGCCATTTCGCCAATTCGAGTTGCACCAGGGTCGGCACCAGCCATTGCGCGCGGTCCGGCAATTCAACGGAGAGTGTCATGCCGAGCGGCGATCCGGTCAGCCATTCGATCCAGGCAGAAGTATCGACGAGCCGCATCAGACGCGGTCGGTCCGGTCGCGGTAGCCTTCCGGTTTTGCGCCGCGCGCCAGGCCGGATAGCTCCTCGAGTTTTGGCACCGGGACCAGCAACATGCCATCGCCCTTGGGAATGAAGGCGAAAACCTGCCCTGCCTGCCAGCGCCGCGCCGTCCGGATGGCCTTCGGGATGGAGATCTGGAACTTGGCCGAGAGCTTGGCTGTGTCTTTCGCTGCCATTACGATTATCCTATCGATCTGAGCTTCGTAAGAATTTAGCATGGACCAGCGCAGCTTCAAGCCGGGAGCCCTGGTCGCGAGAACACCGACCGTTCCAACATCCGCGCCGCGACACGGGTGCGACACGGGTGGCTTGAAAGTTCCTAAATATTTGAGATCACGAATGAAATCCTCTTCCTCGACCCGCCTCGTAACCTGAAGGTCCGCCGTCACTGCTCCCCGCCCGCCCTGGTCCAGGGTGCCCGCGCGCGTCTTGAGAAAGCGCAACAGCGCGGTCAGCGTCAGGCCGAGCGGGCCGTGCGTGAGGAATCGTGGCGGCGTGGTCGGCGACGATGACGGCTTGCGCGCTCATGGCACAGGCTCGACGCGATCCGTTGTTCGGACCATCGCTCGGATCGTTGTCCGCGACAAAGCAGGGTTCAATTCATCCCTAACAGCACCCCGCAACACCGTTCACGCGAAAGTCCCGCCTACCGCCCGGCGGCATAGCCCTGCATGCCGCGCGGATTGGCGGCGGCCTTGCGGCGGCAGCCGTCCCTGCTCGCTGCGGTCAGGCGCCCCTCCGACCAGTCCGGCTCGACCTCGACGATGTGGCCGCGGCGGGCAAGTTCGTCGCGAACCTCGGTCTTGATGCGGCCTTCGACCTGCAGCACGCCCGGCCGCGCGGTGCGCGGCCAGAACGAGATCGGGAAATGCTCCGAATGCCAGGCCGGCGCGTCGATCGCCTCCTGCAGGTTCATGCCGGCATGCACGTGGCGCAAAAAGAACTGCGTCGTCCATTGATCCTGCTGGTCGCCGCCGGGCGAGCCCCAGGCGAGATAGGCCTCCCCGTCCCGCAACGCGAGCGTCGGCGACAGCGTCGTGCGCGGTCTCTTGCCCGGCATGAGCGAAGCCGGATGGCCTTCTTCGAGCCAGAACATCTGCGCGCGCGTGCCAAGACAGAAGCCGAGCTCCGGGATCACCGGCGAGGACTGCAGCCAGCCGCCCGAGGGCGTCGCCGACACCATGTTGCCGGCGCGGTCGACGATGTCGAAATGCACCGTGTCGCCGACGACCTCGCCCATGCGCCCCACGGTCGGCTCGCCGGCGCCGAAGCCGGCGACAAGCTTCGGCCCCGCTTTCATCGTCACCACCGCGCCGAAACCCTCGACCGACCCCGGCCGCAGTTCGAGCGAGGCCTTGTCGGACACGAGCTTGCGGCGCTCGGCGTTGTAGGCCTCCGAGAGCAGCGTCGCGAACGGGACCTCGACGAATTTCGGATCGCCGTAGAATTTCTCCCGGTCGGCGTAGGCGAGCTTGGAGCACTCCACCACGAGATGGATGAACTCGGGCCCGGCCACGTCCAGCCCGTCAAGGTTGAAGCCCTTGAGCAGCGCGAGCTGCTGCAGCATCACCGGGCCCTGGCTGAAGGCGGCCTTGCAGACCGTGTAGCGTCCATAATCGTAGCTGAGCGGCGCCTCGACGGTCGCCTGCCAGTTCGCCATATCCTCGCCGGTGAGCACGCCGGCATGCGGCGCGCCGCTGACGTCCATGACCTTGGTGCGGCAAAAGCGGTCGATCGCTTCGGCGACGAAGCCCTGCGACCAGACCCGGCGTGCCTTCTCGATCTGCTTGACGCGGTCGGCGCCTGCGCTTTCGGCTTCGTGCAGCACGCGCGCGTAGGTCTGCGCCAGCGTGCGGTTTGCAAACAGCGTGCCGGTCTCCGGCACTTGTCCGCCCGGAAGATAGATCGCCGCCGACGTCGGCCAGTGTTCGTGGAACAGCTTCTCCACCGTCTTGATGGTGGCATGGGCGCGCTCGACCAGCGGGTGGCCGTCCTTCGCATAGGCGATCGCGGGCGACAGCACGTCGGCCAATGTCATCGTGCCGTAGTCGCGCAGCAGCAGCATCCAGCAGTCGAACATGCCCGGGACGCAGGCGGCGAGCAGGCCGGTGCCCGGCACCATGTCGAGGCCCTCGCTGCGGTAGTGCGCGATGGTGGCGCCGGCCGGCGCCGGTCCCTGGCCGCAGATGACTTCCGGCCGTCCCTTTCGCACGTCGTAGACGATCACCGGGACGTCGCCGCCCGGGCCGTTCAGATGCGGCTCGACCACCTGCAAGGTGAAGGCCGTGGCAACCGCGGCGTCGAAGGCGTTGCCGCCCTTTTCCAGGGTCGCCATGCCGACCGCGGTGGCGATCCAATGCGTCGACGTGACCACCCCGAACGTACCGTCTATCTCGGGCCGCGTGGTGAAGGGATTGGGATTGATGTTGGCTGCCATAGTCCATCCGGCTTCGATCTGGTGCGTCGCCTCACCATAGACGCAAGCAACCACCCTGTCAGCGGCAAGCCCGCCGCCCGTGGGCGGGCGGGCGTTCGCGCTCCCGCACGTTGACGCAGGTCAAGGCGAGGGAGGGGAACCGGCTCAATTCTCCCGGCGCATGAGGCCCGCCGTCGGCGAGGATCGATCGTGTTCCGCAACGTTGTCAGCGTTCTCGCATTCGTCATCGCGGTCGCCGTCACCGGCACCGCGGCCGCCCGCACGCCCTTCGACGGGTCCTGGAGCCTTTCCGTCGTCACGCAGAGCGGCGATTGCGCCCCCACCTATCAATTTCAGATCGAGATCGTCGACGGGATCGTCACCTACCAGGGAGCGGCCAAGGTCCGCGGTCGCGTCAGACCTGACGGCACGGTCAGCGTGACCGTCTCCACCGAGGACGCGCAGGCGTCCGGTTCCGGAAAGCTATCGCGCAATTTTGGACGCGGACACTGGAGCGGCCGTTCGAGCACCGCACGCTGCTCCGGCACCTGGACGGCCCAGCGCTACTGATCGGTCCCGGTCGGCGGAAACGACGCGCGCGCCGTCGTCTGGCCGCGCCAGAGCCCCAATTGATTCACGTCAATGCGGCGGCGGCGCGCTCCCGCGAGCTTCGCGCAAGACACGCCGGGTGGAGGAAACTGCGCCTTGACCTTCGCCGCTCGCGACTTCGATGTCGCTGCGCGCGCAGCGCTGTTCAACGGCGTTCAATCGCCGGTCATCGCGCGCGTTCTCGCCACGACGCGAATCGTGCGGCTTTCCAAGCGCCAAGTCCTGATTCGGCAGGGTGAGCGGACGCCTTCGTTTTTCATCATTCTCGACGGCTGGATCAAGCTCTACCGCAACGTCTATTCCGGCGAGGAAGCGGTGATCGACGTGCTGACCCGAGGCTCGATCCTCGCCATGAGCGACGCGATGACCGGAACCTGCTTTCCAGCGACGGCGGAAGCGATCTGCGATGTTCGCGTGCTGCAGATGCGGGCCGACCACATGCTCCACTGGATGCGCACAGTGCCGCAGATCGCGCTGAACATGGTCGTCCTGAATTCGCAACTGCACGACCGCCTGGCGCGGCAGGTTGAGGTCCTCAAGACCAAGAGCAGCCTGCAGCGCGTCGCCGAGTTCCTTGCCTCGTTGTGCCCGACTGCGACCGGTCCCTGCGTCGTCACGCTGCCTTACGAAAAGACCGTTATCGCCGGACGGCTCGGCATGAAGCCGGAATCGCTGTCGCGTGCGCTCGCCAAGTTGAAGGCCGTCGGCGTTCAGCTTGCCGCCTCCTGTGTCACCGTTCGCGACGTGCGCGCGCTTCACCGCGTTTGCGGCGAGGAGACCCCGACGGGCTTGGCAATGCAGGCGACGGCCCGACCGGCTGCGAACGTTTCCGGGCCGTAGCCACGGCCGGCGCGCGGTCGGATCGGCGCACCGCGATCAGTTGGGCTCGATCCTGGCTGCCGCCACCGCGTGGCCGATCCGCTCGACCTCCTTGCGGAAGAATTCGGCCGTTTCCGCGGCACTGCGGTTGTCGGGCACGTAGCCGTCGCGCTGCATGACGCTCGCCACGGTCGGGGCCTGCAGGGCCGCGCGGATCGCCGCGTTCAGCCGTTCGACGACGGCGTCCGGGGTCTTGCCGGGCACAAAGAACATGCCCCAGGACCCCATCGGCTCGTAGCCCGGCAGCATGTCCTTCATCAGCGGCACATCGGGAAAGGCCGGGAACGGCTTGCTGCCGGTAAACGCGAGCGCGCGCACCCGACCCTGCTGCAGCAGCCCCATGACCGAGGGCGGGGTGACGAACATGACCTGCACGCTGCCGCCCAGCAGCGCATTCATGACCTCGGAGGCGCCCTTGTAGGGCACGTGCTGCATGGAAATTCCCGCCTTCTGGCTGAACAGCTCCGCCGCGAGATGCAGGATGTTTCCGACGCCGGGCGAGCCGTAAAGCACGCGCTCCGTCTTGGCCTTCGCGATGAATTCGGGCAGCGTCTTGATCGGCGATTTCGCATCGACCAGCATGAACATGCCGTCGAGGATGCCGACGGTCGCCACCGGGCGAAGGTCCTTGAGCGTGTCGTAGCCAAGATTCTTGTAGATGTGCGGGGTCGGCGTGATCGACGAACTTGAGAACAGCATGGTGTGGCCGTCGGGCGCGGACTGCACCACCGAGCGGGCGGCAATCGTACCGTTGGCGCCAAGCCGGTTCTCGACATAAAACGATTGGCCGAAAGCGGTCGAAAGCTGCTGGGCGACCGTGCGCGCCTGGATGTCGGGACCGCTGCCGGCGGCAAAGCCCACCACGATCTTGACCGCGTGTTGCGGAAATTGCTGGGCGCCGGCCACGGCGCCGGGGAGCACAAGCAGCAAGGTCGCCAGGAGACGAATCATGTTTGTTCCCTCCACCGTCGTTGCGTCGGGGTCGCCACCGCGCGAGGCATCGTTCGGAGAGCCCGCGCGACCCGCACTTGCACAACGCAGCCTACCTTATGCGGAACCAGAACGGGGAGCGTTCCCCACAGGCGGCATAGCGGCCGTGCATGCACAGCGGAGGTCGCGGTGCGAGCCGTGAGTCTGACCCCCGTTTGCTGTCGCTGGATTTACTTAGAATACGAAGTATATTGCAAAGGACGTTGCCGTGCATTGGCAGCGTCGGCCGGACGAGGTGGGGACATTGGCGGCGATCGACCCATCGCTGTTGCGTGACTGGATCGAGCGGTCCGCGGCGCGCGATCCGGACAAGGCATTCATTGTCGGGGCGGATGACGAAGGTCGGGTCACGTTTGCCGACCTGCGTGCGGTCACCCGTCGCATCGCTGTCCATCTTCATGCGCTGGGCATCGGCGCCAGCGATCGCATCGCGCTCCTGGCCAACAATTCCATCGAGCACCTGTTGACCTATTATGGCGTGCTGGCCTACGGCGCGACGGTCTGCACCGTGCACGTCGAGATGAACCGCAATCAACTCGACAATATCCTGCCGGCGCTGCGACCAAAGGTCGTGCTGTGCGAGGAGGGGCTTGGCCTCGATCAGGCGGTCGAAGCGGCGCGCGCGCCATGCCTTGCGCTCGGACGCTGGCAGGAGCGTCGAGGGGACAGCTTCTTCGGAGCGGCGAACCGCTGCGAGGCGGGAGACTGCACCGCCGGCGCGCGCGCCGACGACAGCGCGGTCATTCTTTTCACCTCCGGCACGAGCGCCCGACCGAAGGGCGTGGTGCTGAGCTATCGCGAGCTGCTCGCCAACACCGGGCCGACCGCCGACGGCTTCGGGCTCACCGCACAGGACCGCATTTACGATTTCCGCTCGTTCAATTGGTGCTCGGCGCAAACTTTGAGCGCGCTGCCGCCGCTGCAGCGCGGCGCCACGCTCATCCTCGGGCGAAAGTTCTCGCGCAGCCGCTTCTTCGAGCATATTCGACGGCACGGCGCGACGATCGCGACCGGCAATCCGACCACCATCGGGCTTCTGCTCAACGGCGAGGATGTGCATGCGCCCGACCTGCCGAGCTTGCGATTCGTCACCTCAAGCTCGGCGCCGCTGGCGGTGCAGGAATGGCGGCGTTTCGAGGACCGGTTCGGCATCCGTGTGAGCCAAGGCTACGGCTGCTCGGAGATCGGCTGGATCGCTGCCTGTCCCGGCGAGCAGCGGCGCATCGGCACGGCGGGGCGACCGTTTGCCTATCACCGGCTTGCGATCGTTGATCCGGACGGCAAGGCGCTGCGACCTGGAGAGACCGGCGCGGTCGAGCTGGGCGGGCTCGGCGACAACCCCTATCGCTATCTCGCCGACGACGGCTCTGTTCGCGTCGATGCGCGCGGACGCATGCGCACGGGCGACCTCGGTTTTCTCGACGAGGAAGGCCTCTTGCATCTTGTCGGCCGCGCCAAGGAACTGATCATCCGCGGCGGCGTCAACATCTCGCCGGTCGAGATCGACGGCGTTTTGATGCAGCATCCGGATGTGGCAGAAGCCGCCACCGTGGGCGTGCCCGACAAGCTCTATGGCGAGGAGGTGGTCGCCTTTGCGGTGCTGCGGCCGGGCGTGCGCACGACCGCCGACGACATTCTGCGACACTGCGAGGCCGTGCTGCCCGCGTTCAAGGCGCCCAAGCGCATTGTGCTGAGCGAAAGCTTGCCGAAAACCGAGCGCGGCAAGCTCGACCGCAAAGCGCTGGTCGAGCACTGGTCGCGCACGGTCGGCGTATGAACCGAGACGCGAGGCCGGCTGCTGCAGCGCGCTTCGCCCGAGAGACCGGCCGGCGCCGCAAGGACAAGACCGACGAGGGGACACCGGTCGAGGCCCCCTCGTCCGTCCTCGTTCCGCGGCCGGGCGCCTTCCGCCGCGGGGTGAGAAGGACCCCCGCTCGCGCCCCGCGACGCTTGCGGGCTGAGCTACCTCCCCGTCCGCGCCAGCGACTGCACCCAGCCCTGCATGCGCGACTTGGCGTTCTCGATGTCCTTCCTCGAGAAGAAGTCCTCGGGCTTGACGCGATCCACCGGATAGACCGGACGCAGGAAGTCGTTCTCGTAGCCGAACGGAACCGTGGCGTCGATCGCAAGGCCGCCCTCGAACGTCGTGTTGGAGGCGGTCCATTGCTTCTCGCCCGCGGTCATGCGCTCGGCGGGCATGAAGGTCTGACCGCGGCCGCCCGGAATCGGATTGAGGATGTCGGTCTTCGGATTGACGCGGGTGGTCAGGCACCACATGACGTCGTCCATGGAGTAGGGATCGACGTCTTCGGAGACCGCGATCGCGATCCGCATGCCCTGCGAGCAGGCCATCGCCGCCGCGAGGAAATTCCGCTGCCAGCCCTCGTCGAGCTGGTGGCGCTTCTTGACCTGGATGATGCAGCCGCCCCAGTCGGTCATGCAGTAGGGGATCACCACGTCCTGGACGATGCCGGGCTGCAAGCGGTTGCACAGCTCGAAGATCGCGGCCTCGCGCACCGTGGTGTCGATGTTGTGGTCGTCGAGCATATGCACGCCGAGCGCGAAGATGATCGGCTTCGTCTCGGGCCGGCGCATGGTGACCGCGGTGACGTGGAAGGTCGGCGCCTTGTAGGCCTTGCCCATGTAGCCCGCCCACTCCGGATGGAAATGGAAGCGGCCCTGAACGCCCGCCTCCTCCGCCTCCCGCGTCTCGTAGCGGCGGTCGCGCGGATTGACGTAGCCTTCGAGCACGACTTCCGAATCGGCGAGCGCCATGGCGTTGACGGTGCGCGCCTTGACCAGGCGGATGGGCGAGCCCTGCACCGCCCCGGCGATTCCGATCTCGTCACAGCCCATCGGCAGTACCGCGTAATCGAAGCCTGCGCCGGCCATCAGCGTGCAGGCCGGCGGCACGCCGAAGCACATGGTGATCGGCACCGGCTGGTCCGACTTGTAGTACTTGTTGACCACCTGCCACATGTGCGAGCCGGGCGAGATCTGGAAGGTGCCGATGTTGCCCCAGCGAAAGTTCATGCGGTTGTAGCCGAGGTCGGATCCGCCCTCGAACTCGGGTCCGGTGACGCAGCGGATGCCGGAGCCGACCGTCAGTTCCGGCTCGTAGGTCGTGTGCCGGATCGGCACCATGTATTGGTTGACGTCCTTCGGATTCTCGATCACCACCTCCTGGCAGGGCGCCTCCTGCTGCGAGATCTCCACCGGCTTGAGCGGATGCGACAGCGCATGCGCGAGTTTGCGCGTGCGCTCGACGTCGTTGGCCCAGCCGAACATCTTGTTGATGACGTTCATGTCGCTGAACAGATTGGTGACCACGCGGTGGTTCGGCCGACCCTTGACGTTGTTGAAGAGCACGGGACAACCGCCGTCCAGTTGCTTCTGCAGGCCGGTGATTTCGAGATCGGGATCGACCGGCTTGTCGGTTTCGATCAGATCGCCTTGCGCCCTGAGCCAGTTCAGCGTTTCGCGCAGGTCGGTCGGGCGCTCCGCCGTCGTGATCTGCTCCTTGCGGACTGCTTCTTGCATCACTCAAGCTCCATGATCGAGGATCGTGCGCGCCTTTCGTCCCCGCCAACGCGCCTGGCGCAAAACGGCGTGCATTGCATAGAATACTAAGTATTATTTGCGAGCGTCCGCGCACTGTCAACGCCGGCGGCAACGGCATTATGCATGGGTAGGCGGCAAAAATCGAACGGCAAATCGTCCTCCGCGCGCGATCGGTCGATCGACTATTCGCTCGGCGGCAGCCTCGGCTACCTCGTGCGCGACGCCAACCGGGCGTTCCAGCGGCTCTTGGAGAAGCGGCTCGCCCCGCACGGCGTCACGCGCGGCCAGTGGTACTTCCTGCGCGTGCTGTGGGAACAGGACGGGCTGTCGCAACGCGAACTTTCAGCGCGCGTCGGCATGATGGAGCCGACCACGGTGATCGCGCTGCGCGGCATGGAGAAGGCCGGGCTCGTGCGCCGCACGCGCAGCGCCGACGACAGGCGCATCACCGAGGTCCGCCTGACGCCCAAGGCCAAGCGGCTGCGCCGCCGGCTGCTGCGCCTGTCGCAGGGCGTGAACGCGCTCGGCGCCGCGGGCATCGACGAAGCCGACCTCGACCGGTTCCGCAAGCTGATTCGCCGCATGACGGAGAACCTCGACCGCGTCGAGCGGTAGTACGGTGCCGGGCTGCGAGGGTCGAACAGGGTTGAGGCCGCGCCGGCCGATTGCGTTGGCCGCGGGCGTCGTCGGCAGGGCGCGCGTCTCAGTGCGTGTGCGTGTTGAGACCGCGGATCACCGATGCCCATTTCGGGATCTGCGCGCGGATATAGGCCTCGAATTCGCGCGGCGAGCTTGCCACCACGTCGATGCCGAGACCGGCCATGATTCGCCGCGCGTTCGGGTCCTCGAGCACCGCTGCCGTCGTGTGGTGCAGGATGTCGATGATCTCGCGCGGCGTGCCGGCCGGCGCGACGAGGCCATACCAGGTCGTGGCGTCGAAGCCGGCGAGCCCGAGTTCGTCCAGCGTCGGCACGCCCGGGAGCAGGGCGCTGCGCGAGAGTGTTGCAACGCCAATGGCGCGAAGCCGTCCGAACCGCAGATGGTTTGCCACCAGCGCGGCGGGGGCAAACATCATCTGCACGTGACCGCCGACCACGTCCTGCAAGGCGGGGCCGGGCTTCTTGTAGGGGACATGGACGAGATCGAGACCGGCCCGCAGTTTGAACAGTTCCGCCGCCAGGTGTGCAGCGCTGCCGTGCCCGGCCGAGGCGAAGGTCACCATGCCCGGGCGTCCCTTGGCGAGTGTGATCAGCTGCGGCAGCGTCAGCGCCGGAACGCGCGGGTTGACCACGAGCACGTTGGCCTGCGTCCCGAGCAGCGTAATCGGCGCAAAATCAAGCTGCGGATCGAAGCCGAGATTGCGGTGCCAGGCCTGGTTGGTGGCAAGGATGCTGGTGTTTCCCATCAGCAGCGTGTAGCCGTCGGCCGCGGCATGCGCGGCCTGCTCGGCGGCGATGTTTCCGGCGGCACCGGGCCGGTTCTCGATCACCAGTTGCTGGCGCAGCACTTCGGCCAGCATCTTGCCCAGCACGCGGGCGATCACGTCGCTCGGCCCGCCGGGCCGGTGCGAGACGATCAGCGTGATCGGCCGTGTCGGATAGTCGAGCGCCGGCGCGGGCGCCGAGCCGAGCACGGCCAGGAGCGCGACGCTTGCCAAACGGACCGGGCCCCCGACCAGCAATGCGTTCTCCTCCCTTCGCGCGGCGCGGCGATCACAGCCGCGCCGAGACACCACCATCGACCGCCCAGGCGCTGCCGGTAACGAAGCTCGCACGCTCCGACGACAGGAATACAACCACCGCTGCCACCTCTTCCGGCGCCGCCATCCGGCCGAGCGGGATCTTCGCCACCCGCGGCTTGAGCACCTCGGCTTCCGACTGGCCGGTCTTGACCATGGCCTCGCGAATGCTGCGGTCGTGGCGCTCCGTTCGGACCGCGGTCGGGACGACGGCGTTGACCAGGATTCCGTCTTTGCCGAGCTCGTTGGCAAGCGCCACGGTGAGATTCTGCACCGCTGCGTTGTTCAGGCCGGTGGTGATGGCGCCCAATTGCGGCGTCCAGGCGGCGCCGCCGGAGATGTTGACGATGCGGCCCCAGCGGCGCTCGCGCATCGGCGGAACCGCATGCCGAATGCAGCGAATGGTCCCGCGCAGCTTGTGATCGAAGGCGCGGTCCCAGGCGTCCTCGCTCAACTCGAAAAATCCGCCCGGCGAGACATGGGTGGCATTGTTGACCAGGATGTCGAGGCGCCCAAAGTCTTCAAGCGTACGCTGGAACAGCCTTGCCACCGCCTGCGCATCGTTGAGATCGGTCGGCACGCCGATGACGCGCGCGTTCGCCCGCTCCCGCAACCGCTCGACTGCCTGCGCGTTGCGCGCAGGATCGAGGTTTGCCACCACCACATGCGCGCCTTCCTTGAGAAATTCGGCCGCAATGGCGAAGCCGATGCCGCGATTTCCGCCGGTCACGATGGCGACACGGTCCTTGAGGCCGAGGTCCATGCAGCGATCTTCCGCAATTTCAATCGCCCGACCGCTTGTAGTGGCCCGCCGGCCCTTTCCGGGAAAGGGTCGGGCGGACAAGCGGCAAAGCCCGGGCTCTGCGACTCATCCTATATATTCTAAAATATGCATCCCCGCTCCGGCGCGGTCGACAAGATAGAGCAATCCGCGATCGTCCGTGCCGATGTCGTTCGACTGCACCGCCGGGCGGCCCTCCTCCAAAGCCGGCACATAGCAACCCTTTTCCTTCGGATGGAGGGGATCGCTCACGTCCACCGCCCGCAGTCCCGCGTTGAAGTAGGTCAAGAACACAAGGTCCTTCCACGGCCCCTCGCTGGGAATGTTCTCGAGAATGTTGTGGGCGCCGAAGCGGCCCGGACGGTCGAAATACTTCTCGCGCTCGGGCATGAAGGTGGCGACGGGAATGAGCCGGTCCTCCTTGCGCGCGTCGATGATCCACATGAACTGCGCGTCCCAGTATTTCTGCTTGGCGCGTGCCTCGTCGGTGACGACGAGATAGGGCTTGTCGCCGATCGGCCAGCAGGTGTGGTTGGAGCCGGGAAATGGCGGCGACCAAGCGAGATGACCGACGAGCTTCATGTTGGCGAGATCGGTGCAATCGATCACCGAAATGCCGCCGCCCCACCAGGCGCAGTACATGCGGTTGCCGCGGATCATGGGCGGGCCGTGCAGGGTGCAGGTCTCCTCGTGCGGGTGGCCGGCCTCCTCCTCGCCGGTGGAATCGGATGCCTTCATCCACGGCAGGCCCCAGATGCTGACGACCTCGGGCTTGAGCGGGTCACGGATGTCGAGCGTCCAGATCACGCGCTTGTTCCAGCCCGGCGCATTGTTCGGCAGAAAGGCAAGCTTGCGCTTGTTGTCAACGCCGAAACGGTGCGGTCCGTTGCCCGGCGTGTCGTAGAAGCCGATCTGCTTCGGCTCGCCGCCCTTGGAAATGTCGAAGATGAACAGGCCGGTGCGGGCGTTACGGCCGGCCTCGCCCGACAGCCGCTCGGAATTGACGTAGAGGATGTCGCCGTCGACCACGCGCAGCTTGTGACAGTGCACGCCCGGCGGCGCCTTGACCTCGGCGACCTTGCGCGGTTTGCGTGGATCGCGCACGTCGTGGACGGTAAATCCCTCCGGCCCGTTGTAGCTCGATCCACCGACCGCGCCGACGTAGGCAAAGCCCTTGTTGATCTCGACGATCGATCCCCCACCCCAGGCGGCGGACGGATCGTGGCCGATGAGCTTGAAGTTCTTGGCTTCCTCGGGGATGTGGGTGGGCATTGCGTTCCGATTCCTCGGCTTGCGTGTCGCGGACGCGGTGCAGCGCGTTAGCGGTGCGCCGCCGATCCGAGACCCTGGATCTCGAATTCAAGCTGGGTCCCGGGTCGGCGGCACACCACTGTCGTGCTGGGCTGCGCCCGGAACACGGGCTCGCGGCATTGTAGGGAATAATCATGACGGCTGATACCGCCCGCCGATCGCCACCTTGCTGACGCCGAGGCCGGGCAGTTCCCAGACGCCGGCCCCGCCCGGATTGAGATCGGCGTTGACGTTGACGTCGATCAGATACGGCCTGTTGGCGGCAATCGCCAAGCGCACGGCGTCGCCGATATCGCCGGCGCGATCGATGCGCACGCCGTCGATGCCGGCCGCGCGCGCCATGGCGGCGAAGTCCGGGTTGTAGGGCTTGCCGGTCGCCGGATGCTTGAAGTCGGTCGCAAGCTCTCGGCCTTCGAGATAGCCGCGCTGCAGGCCGCGGATCGAGGCATAAGCATAGTTGTTCCAAACCACCCAGACCACGGGCAGGTCGTATTCGACCGCGGTGCCGAGTACGCTGGCGTGCATGAAGAAGGCGCCGTCGCCGCACACCGACACGCAGGGCCGCTCGGGCGCGGCGAATTTCGCGCCCAGGACCCCGGCAACGCCGAACCCCATGGCGCCGAAGCCCATGCAGCCGACGAACGAGTCGGGCCGCCGCGGCTTGCAGAACTGCAAGAGCCAGTTGTGGTGCACGCCGATGTCGCTGACCAGGATCGCATCCTCCGGCAAGGCCTTGTCGATCATCGGCGGCGGCACGCTGCGGGTGGATCGGGGTCGAGTCGTCGACGAACCCCGGCGCGATGAATTTCTCCCATTCCTTGCGCATGCCGTCGATGGCGGCGAGCCACTTGCCGCGCGAGACGGCGGCATCGGCGACGCCTTTGCGCGTGTCGAGTTCGGCCAGGACCTGGCGCAGGAAGGTGCGCACGTCCGCCATCAGCCCGAGCGCGACCGGATAGTTGCGGCCGATCTCCTCGGGATCGATGTCGACGTGGATGAGTTTGGTCGGCGGGATGGTGAAGGAATAGCCGGGAATCCAGGAGCTCGATGTGCGGTCGTCGAAACGCACGCCGAGCGCGAGCAGCACGTCGGCCTGGCGCGTTGCGCCATTGGCCTGGTAGGCGCCGCCGCGCGAGACGAGGCCGAGCGAGAGCGGATGATACGAGTCGAGCGCACCGATGCCGCTCATGGAGTGCGCAACGGGAATTTGCAGGCGTTCGGCCAGCGCGCGCAGCTCCTGCGTGGCGCCGCCATATTTGACGCCCTGCCCCACCAGGATCACCGGCCGCTCGGCGGCAAGCAGAAGATCGACCGCCTTCTTGACGCCGTCCGGATCGGCGCCACAGCGGCAGGAGATGTTGGCGCTCCATTCCTCGGGCCTGGGCGGCTCCTCGGCCGCCGCCTCGAGAAAGACGTCGAACGGCACATCGAGCACCACCGGCCCCGGGCGGCCGGTGACCATGGTCTTCCACGCCTGCCGCACCATGAGCGGAACCTGGTCGCCGCGCGTTGGCTGAAACACCTTCTTGCACACGGACCGGACGGTGGCGGGAAAGTCGGCCTGGTACTGACGGTAGAGTTCCTGGAAGGCGCCGCGGTTGAACTGTCCGGTCGGCACGTTGCCGGTGATCGCGAGGAACGGCACGGAGTCGAGATAGGCTGTGGCCAACGCGATCGGCAGGTTGGTCGATCCGGGGCCGCAGGAGGTGAAGGTGGCGACCGGCCGGCCCGACACGCGGTAGTAGGCATCGGCCATGAAGCCGCAGACGCTCTCGTGGTGAACCGAGACGGTCTTGATGTCGTCGCGGCGCTCATAGAGCGCGTCGATGAACTGGATGTTGCCGTGGCCGCACAGGCCGAAGGCATAGGGCACGCCTTCCCGGATCAGATAATCGACGATCACCTGGCCGCCGTTGAGCCGGTTGTCTGACGATCGCTTGAGCATTGTCTCTCCAGCCGCGGGGCGATGTCGGGTCGCCGCTCCCGTGAAACCAGTGACCGCGCTGTGCGCGGCGGGGCGGCACCTTGGCCCACGACCGCGCCGCGCCCCGCCGACCCGACCGGTCCCCATGCAAATGCGACTCCTGCCGCATTTGCCGCGACTGCGCAAACTCGGATTGGCCGGGGTGCATCGTCGCGGCACAGATCCCGACCGCCCCGGAACCGGCCGCATTCGAGGCGAGACAACCGCCCCGTTTCGTGGCAAAGGCATACCGGCCTGACGGGTGGACCGGCACCGAGGGCATGCCGGCGGCCGGGCACGGTCGGCCTGAGGCCGACCGCAGGTTGGAGAGACGGAATGCGACTGGGCTATTTCACGATGCCGGTGCACCCGCTGCACCGCAACTGGGCCGAAACGCTGAAGGAGGACCGCGAGGCGGTCATCCTGGCCGACAAGCTCGGCTTCTACGACGCGTTCATGGGCGAGCACCTCACCGACAAGGCCGAGAACATCACCAACAGCATGATGTTCAACGCCACGCTCATCCATCACACCAAGCAGATCAAGCTCGCCACCGGCACCACCAACCTCTCGCAGATGCACCCGGTGGTGATCGCCCAGCAGGCGGCGATGTTCGATCACCTCTCCGAGGGCCGTTTCATTTTCGGGGTCAGTCCCGGCGCGCTGACCTCGGACGCCGAAGCGCTCGGCATCCTGGAGCAGGACCGCAACAAGCTCTTCGCCGAAGCGATCGACGTGATCCTCGCCATCTGGGAACGCGACCCGCCTTTCGACATCGACTTCCCCAACAACCGCTACAAGGTCTCCACCGCCCGCACGCAAGTGCCGCATATCGGCATCGGCTGGATGGGCAAGCCCTACCAGAAGCCGCGGCCCGAAATCGTCGGCACCGTGGTGGCGCCCTACTCGCCAGGCGTCGTGCTGATGGGCAAGCGCGATTTCCATCCGCTGTCGGCGAACTTCCTTCTGTCGAAACACCTCAAGTCGCACTGGGAGAACTACTGCAAGGGCAAGGCCGAGGTCGGCGTGAAGCCGAACGTGGCCGACTGGCGGGTGGCGCGCGCGATCTGCGTGCTCGACGACGACAAGCTCGCCGAACGCTACGGCCGCACCGATCCCAAGAGTCCCTATGCCTTCTACTGGTCGCAGATGCTGTTCAAGATGAAGCGCGGCAAGCGACTCTATGTGTTCAAGAGCCACCAGGAGCAGCCGGACGACGAGATCACGCTCGACTATGTCATGGACCACTGCGTCATCCACGGCAGCGTCAACAAGGTGGTCGACCGGATTCTCGCGCTGCGCGAGGAGATCGGCGATTTCGGCGAGATCGTGTATGCCGGCATGGATTGGACCGATCCCGCGCTCGGCAAGCGGTCGATGCAGCTCATGGCCGAACAGGTGATGCCGCGCGTCAACGCGGCAATCGGCAAATCGGCCGCGGCATAGACCCCCGGGTACGCGCGGCTGTGGCTCAGAAGAACGGCCGATTCGGATCGCGCCCGAGGCCGAGCTCCATGCGCCCGAAGTGGGAGTAGTTCGCCTGCGGATTGACGCTGATGTGGGACGCCGCGAAATGAATGTCGCGCCAGGCGCGCTGGATCGGCTGCGTGCTGGCAAAGCCGGCCGAGCCGCTCAAGCCCATCAGGGTGTCGATCGCCGCAACCGATAATTCGGCCACGCGCGCGAAATCGCGAATCGAGCGCGCGAGCAGGCTCTGAACCTGTCCCGGCCGAATGTCGTTCAGCTCCGCCGCGCGCCGCAGCAGCAGTTCGGCCGCATCGAGATCGGCGGCGGCGCGGGCCATGCCGACCTGCAGGCTGGTTTTCTCCGCAACGGGCGAGCCATCGACGCTGCGGCGGGTCCTGGCGCTTTCGCGGAATCGCTCATAGGCGCCCATTGCCGCTCCAAGCATGGGGGCGGCAAAGCACAGCGGCGCGTAGAAGAAGAACGGCGTCCGATAGATCGGGCTTGCATGGATCGATCCGCCCGGCCCCCTGCCCTCGCGCAGATCGGCAAGGCTCAGCACATGGGCGGCCGGCACGAACACATTGTCGGTCACGATGGTGTTGCTGCCGGTCGCCCGCATGCCGGCGGTGTGCCAGGTGTCGCGAATGGTGAACTGCCCGGGTGGGATCATGAAGAACAGCCATTCCGGCGCCGGACCGTCGAGGGCCATGCCGCCGACCATGGCCCAGGTGCTGTGATCGACGCCGCTGGCATAGGCCGAATCGCGCCCCGACACGCGATAGCCGCCGTCGACGCGCGTCACCTGCACGCGCGGCGCGAACGAGGCGGCAATCGGCACGTCCGGTCCGTCGGCCCAGATCGTCCGCTGCATCTCCTCCGGGAACTGGGCGACCAGATGCGCATGGTGGATGATCAGGCTCGCGCACCAGCCATGCGATGCATCGGCCCGGCTGAGCTCCAGCACCACGTCGTTCCAGGTCGCAAAATCAAGCTCGTAGCCGCCGAAGCGGCGCGGCATCAGAATGCGCGCCAAGCCGGCCTCCAGCATCTCCTTGACCGACCGGGCGGGCAGCCGCCGCGCCTCCTCCGCCGCCGCCGCGCGCTCGGCAAACCCCTGTGCCAGCGCCCTGGCGCGCGCGATCAGCTCCTGCCGGGTCGGAACTTCCGTTGCTCGGTTCGGCATGCGAGACCTGCGATTTACAAATGATGATCAATACGCAGTGAGCCCGCCATCGACCATCAGGGTGTGGCCGGTGACCGAGGCTGCCCCCGCGCTCGCGAGGTAGACCACCGCGGCGGCGACCTCCTCCGGCGTTGCAAAGCGCCCGGTCGGAATGCGCGACAGCATGTCGGCGCGCACCTTCGGGTCGCTCAGCATCTTCTGCCGCGACTCGGTCAGCACCGTGGTCGGGGCCACCGCATTGACGCGGATGTTCTTGCCCGCCCACTCGATCGCCATCATGCGCGTCATTTGGATCAGCCCGGCCTTGGAGATGCCGTACACCGAGCGATCCGGAATGCCGATCATGCCATGGGTCGAAGCCATGCTGACGATCACGCCCGGCCGTCCGCGCTCGATGCAGGTGCGGGCGAAACGCTGGGAAAGGAAGAACGCGCCCTTCAGATTGATGTCGATCACGTCGTCCCATTCCGCCTCCGACACATCGACCACCGGGCACACCAGGGCGCGGCCGGCATTGTTGACGAGGAGATCGATGTTGCCAAGGGCGGTCAGCGCCTGTTCGTAGGCCGCGGCAATGCTCGCCTGCGAACGCAGGTCGAGCGCGATCGGCACCGCTTTGCGCCCTGCGACATCCGGTTGCGCCAGCGTGTCCTTGAGCATGTCCGTCGCCAAGTCCGTCAGCGCAAGATCATAGCCCTCGCGCGCGAGGGCGACCGCAATGGCGCGGCCAAGGCCGGCCGCAGTTCCGGTCACGAGTGCGGTTCGAGGCTGACCCACGTTCCCTCCTTCATGCTTTTGTAGCAGGCCTCGGCGAATGCGAGGTCGCGCAAGCCGGCCGCGTAGTCAGCCGCGAGCAGCCCGCCGGTGACAAGATGGCGCAGATAGTTCTCCCAGCCGATGCGATAGGGATTCCGGTACGGCCCGCCGTCGGCGACCTCCTGCCAATGGGCGCGATAGTCCACGCCCATGTCGGTTGCGATGTTGAAATGCGCGGTGCGCGGGGTCTGCGCGTTGGTCGTGGTCCAGCAGCGATGCAGGCCGGCCACGGCAGAAGCCTCGGTGCCGTCGATCTGGACCGTGAGCAGATCGTCACGCCGCACGCGCGTCGCCCAGGAGGCGAGGATGGTGCCGACCGCGCCGCTTTCAAGCTCGACCAGGGTCGCGGCACTGTCCTCGACGTCGACGGCGTAGCGCCGGCCGTTCTCATCGATGCGCTCAGCGGTCGCAGTCGAGGTGATGCCGACCACCCGACGGATCGGACCGAGCAGGTTCTCGATCAGATAGCGCCAGTGCGGATACATGTCGAGCACGAGGCCGCCGCCGTCCTGCTTGCGGTAGTTCCAGCTCGGCCGCTGACAGGGGACGTCGCGACCGTCGAACACCCACCAGCCGAATTCGATGCGAAAACCCGTCACGCGGCCGAAGAACTTGTCGGCGGCGAGCCGCGCGAGCTTTTGCAGGCCGGGGAGATAGAGCTTGTCCTCCACCGCTCCGGCCTTCACGCCGCGCGCCTGCGCCGCACGCAGAATCTCGCGCCCGCGCGCGACGGTGAGCGCGACCGGTTTTTCCGCATAGATGTGCTTGCCCGCGGCGATCGCCCGTTGCAGCGCCCGTTCGCGCTGGTGCGTGGCGGCGGCGTCGAAGAAGACGGCGAACGCCGGGTCGCCGAGCGCGGTATCGAGGTCGGTGGTCCATTGCGCCCCGTAGCTTCGCGCCACGGCGGCGAGCCGCTCCGCGTTGCGGCCCGCAAGCATCAGGCGCGGCACGACGACGTCGCCGCCGGCCGCAAGGCCGCCCTCGTCGCGGATGGGGGCAAGCGCGTTGGCGATGTGCTGGGTCGAGGCGATCCGCCCCGTGGCGCCGTTGACGATGATACCCAATGAAATGGTGGCCATGCCGACACTCTCGACGCTCAGCCGGTCCTGCCCCGGCCGTCCCGCTTGTCCGGCTGCCATACGTTCCAAGCGAGAAGCCCGGCGCGCGGGCGGGCGCGACTTGAGTATGATGCGCGACCGTGCCTGCATGCAATCGAGCCGGGATAGGCCATGCCCCGCCACATCGTCTGCCTCACCTTCGATTTCGATACCCAATCGGGCTTCATCGCCCGCGGCATGACGACGCCGACGCCGCTGTCACGCGGCGAGTTCGGGGCCGTGGCCTCGCGCCGGATTCTTGCGTTCCTCAAGGAGCGCGGGATCAAGACCACGTGGTTCGTTCCGGGGTTCACGATCGAGAGCTGGCCGGAGGAAAGCGCGGCGGTGGCCGAAGCGGCCCACGAGATCGCCCACCATTCCTGGGCGCATATTCCACCCGCGAACCAGACGCGGGAGGAGGAGGAAGCCGACCTCATTCGCGCCAACGAGACCATCCGCAGCCTCACCGGCCGCACCGCGCGGGGCTATCGCTCCCCGTCCTGGGACCTCTCGGCGCACACCATCGACCTCTTGATCAAGCACGGCTTTCGCTACGATTCGAGTCTGATGGGCGCCGACTACCATCCCTACCGGGCGCGCCAGGGCGACGTCGCCGAGCTCGGCCGGCCGTTCCGGTTCGGCGCGCCGACCGATCTGATCGAGATGCCCATCTCCTGGTCGCTCGACGACCATCCCCATTTCGAGTTCGTGCGCACGCCGCAGACGGTTCTGCCGGGCCTGCAGCCGGCGCGCACCGTGATGCAGAACTGGCTCGACGAATTCCTTTATATGAAGAAAACGGTGGATTGGGGCGTGCTCACCTACACCATGCATCCGTACGTGATCGGCCGCGGCTATCGCATGCTGGCGCTGGAGTGGCTGGTCGAGCAGCTTGCCGCGCAGGGCGCCGTGTTCATGACCATGGAGGACGCCGCCGAGGAGGCGCGAACAAGACTGTTCGGATAGTCGGTGCGTGAGCGTGCCGCGGTTCGCAAGCGCGGGCCGCGTCCGCTACGCCCTTGGCTTCGGCACCTGTTTGACGAACCAATCGACGATCTGCTGCCCGGTCCAGTGCACCACGCCGGGGTGCTTGTTGATGTAATTGTAGAGCTGCTCGAAATACCTGATGCGGTGTGCCTGACCGGTGACGTAGGGATGCACGCCGATGGCGAGAATGCGCGTCGAATCCTTCGACTCCGCATAGAGCCGGTCGAAGGCATCCCTGGTGCGTTCGAACAGCACATCCGACTCGTGATGATGGGACACCATCATGGTGATGTCGTTGATCTCCGCCGAATAGGGCACCGAAACCAGCGGACCGTGCGCGGTCTTCACCCAGATCGGCTGATCGTCGAGCACCCAGTCGCCGAACCAGGTGAAGCCGGCCGCCGCGACGTGATCGAGCGTGTCGAACATCTGGCCGCGGCCCGGCCCGAGCCAGCCGGTCGGGCGCTTGCCGGTGAACCTGGTAAGAATTTCGATCGACTGGTCCATCACCTCGCGCTGGCGATCCGCGATCTGCTGGATCGGCATCTGCACATAGGCGTGCGCCATGAACTCCCAGCCGGCCTCGCGCGCCGCGGTGGCGACCTCGGGATAGGTTTCGCAGACCTTGGCGTTGAGCGACAGCGTGGGCGTGACCTTGGCCTTTTGCAGCGCGCGCAGGAGCCGCCAGAACCCGACCCGCATGCCGTATTCGTACCAGGTCCAGTTCGGCATGTCGGGGATTGCGCTCTGGCCCTGCGGCGCGATCGAGAGCTGGCGCGCCATCGGGCGGGTGATCTCCCATTCCTCGATGTTGACCACGCTCCAGACGATCATCCGGTCCTTGCCGGGCAATTTCAGCTTCGGCCGCGTGAACGGCGAAGAATAGCTGAAGCGGTCGCGCGGATAGGTGGTCATCGTCTCTCCTCGTCAAAGACGTCATCACCGGGCCGCGCATCGCGCGAGTCCCGGTGACGCCGCTTGGGCAGCCGCCATGCTCGCTCAAGCGCGACGGCCGAGCAAGCCCAGCCGCAATCGGATGACCGCTATTCCGCAGCCGTGCGCGCGGTGACGAGCCGCGGCTGCGTCCTCGGCTCGGCGCCGATGCAGGTGCCGGCGGCGGCGCAGTAGGCCTGCGCGATGCGATAGACCACGGGTTCGGCGAACGCACGCGAGGCGATCTGCATGGCGAGCGGCAGGCCGCTTTGCGACAATCCGGTCGGCACCGAGATGGCGGGTCCTCCGGTGACGTTGAACACCAGCCGGCACTGTTGGTCGTAGGTCCTGGCGATCGCCGCCGGATCGTCGATACGGCAGGGCAGGAACAGGCTCGACAGCGTCACCACCGCATCGAGCCCGCGCATCGCCCGCGCGAACTCACGGCATAGGGCGGCGCGCAGCTGCTGGGCCTTGATGTACTTCGAAGCCGGAATGAAGGCGCCGGGCAGCATGCGCGCCCGCGTCAGGGCTGCGAAATCCTCCGGCCGTTCGCGCAGGTCGCGCTCGTGGATGGCGTAGGCTTCGGCCGCGTGGATGGTCCGGTTGCAGTCGGTCCACAGCGCCAGCGGCGGGACGCGAATGGCCTGCACCTCGGCGCCGAGCGAGCGCAGCACGTCGACGGCGCGTTCGATGCCACGCACCTGCTCGGGATCGGCAGCGGCATCTTCAATGTAGAAATGCTCAATCAGACCGATGCGCAGACCCTTGATGCCGCCGTCGAGGCCGGACAGGCAATCGGCGACCGCACGACTCGTGCTGGTCGGATCGCCGGGATCGTGGCCGGCGATGGCGTGGAACAGGATGACGTTGTCCTCGACGTTACGGGTCATCGGCCCGACATGGTCGAGCGAATAGGTGAGCGGAAACACGCCGGACAGGCTCACGGCGCCGTAGGTCGGTTTCAATCCCACGATGCCGCAGCAGGTTGCCGGGTTGCGCACCGAACCGCCGGTGTCGGTGCCGAGCGCCGCCGGCACCAGGCCCGCCGCCAGTGCCGCGCCCGATCCGCTGGACGATCCGCCGGGATGATGCTCGCGGCTCCACGGGTTGCGTGCCGGCGGCCAGGGCAGATCGAAAGCGGGCCCACCGGTGGCGAACTCGTGCAGCGCCGTCTTGCCGAGCAGGACGGCGCCCGCGTGCCGCAGCTTGCGGATCACGAAAGCGTCGGACGTCGCGCGATGATCTTTGCGGATTTTCGAATGGCAGGTGGTCGGCAGGCCGGCCACGTCGAAGATGTCCTTGGCCGCATAGGGCACGCCGTGCATCGGCCCGCGCCAGTTCGCGCGCGCGATTTCGGTTTCCGCCGTCCGGGCCTCCTGCAGAGCCAGATCGGCGGTGACGGCGAGAAAGGCGTTGTAGTGCGGATCGCGCGCAGCGATTCGATCGAGCAGCGCACGCGCCCATTCGACGGGCGAAAGCTTTTTTTCCCGCAGCAGCGCCGAGCCTTCCGCAACCGACAGCCAGGCAAGATCGGTCATTGGTCGCGCTCGAAGCGCAGCGGATCGAACACCGGCGCGGGTGAAAGGATCGGCGACGTTCCGACGGGGGCCTCGCCGAGCGGACGCAGACCGCGTTCGGCCGCGGCCTGCACCTGCTCGGGAAACAGTTGCAGCGCGCGGCCGAGCCCCTCCTGCTCGGCCAGGGCGCGGACGCGATCGGAGATCGTTGCCGGTCCACTCATCGTGCAAGCCTCGCGGCGGGAACGTTGCCAGAAGCACAGCCCCGAGGGAAGGGGCGCGACAGAATGGCGGAAAGCCGCTATCATTCGATGCTTAGAGAGCTAAGAAAGCCGGGGTGCCGCATGAACAAGCCGATGCAGCCGCCGAACGAGCCCAAGCTGCTGCTCGACCCCTATCTCATCTGGGCCGAGAACGAGGGCGTGCCGATCAGCGAGGACTTCGGCATCGACCTGCTCAAGGTGCCGGTCGCAAAATGGCCGCGCATGGGCACCGACGGCGGCATCGTGCATCTGAAGGGGCGCGGCGATTTCATCGCCATGTTCGTGTTGGATCTTCCGCCTGGCGGCAAGTGCGATCCGCAGAAGCACGTCTACGAAGAGGTGGTCTATGTGCTCGCCGGCCACGGCTCGACCACGATCGAGACCGGCGACGGTCGCAAGCACAGTTTCGAATGGGGACCGAAGAGCCTGTTCGCGCTGCCGCTCAACTGCCGCTACCAGCATTTCAATTCGTCGGGCCGAGAGCATGCGCGCATCGTCTCCACCCACAATCTGCCGACCATGCTCAACCTGTTCCACAACGAGGCGTTCGTGTTCGAAAACGACTACGTCTTCGTGGACCGCCAGGGCGCGCCGGGCTTCTTCGCGGGCGAGGGCAATTTCGTCCCGGTGCGGCCGGGCCGCAACATGTGGGAGACGAATTTCATCCCCGACCTTGCCGCCTTCGAACTGAAGGAATGGGCGGCGCGCGGCGCCGGCGGCGCCAGCATGATGTTCATTCTGGCGGAAGGAACGATGCACGCCCATTCCTCGCAGATGCCGGTCGGCACCTACAAGAAGGCGCACCGCCACGGCGCCGATTTCCATGTGTTCGCCGTAACCGGCCATGGCTTCTCGCTGCTCTGGTACGAGGGCGACAAGGATTTCGTGCGGGTCGACTGGCAGCACGGGGTGGTGTTCGCCCCGCCCGACCAGATGTATCACCAGCACTTCAACACCTCGCCGCATCCGGCCCGTTATCTGGCCGTTGCCATGGGCAGCCTGCGCTATCCGTTCACCAGCGACAAGAAGCGGGTGTTCATGGGCATGGACGTCAACGTCAAGGACGGCGGTTGCCAGATCGAATACGAGGACCAGGACCCGCGCATCCACAAGCTGTACCTCGCGGAACTCGCCAAGCACGGCGTGAAATCCGGCATGGGCCGCTTCATCAACGAGTCCGATGGCCGATGAGCGGCGAGCGAAACTGATGAAGACCGTGCCGCGCACTAATGCCCATCGTCTGGGCTCCGCCGCGTGAGCGGCGCCATGCACGACCTCGAATTCGAGCACGTTCACGTCGAGGACGCGCCGGAGACGCGCGACGTTCGCGAGACCATCTGGGCGGCCGACAACGTGGAACTGACCACCGTCGGCATCGACATCGGCTCCTCCACCTCACACCTGATGTTCGCCCGCGTCCACCTGTCGCGGCTTTCGACCGGCCTGTCGAGCCGCTTCGTCGTGGTCGAACGCAAGGTGTTGTGGCAATCGCCGATCCTGCTCACGCCCTATCTGCCAAACGACACCATCGACACCGGCAGGCTCGCCGAATTCATCAACCGTTGCTATGCGGACGCCGGCTTGACCCGCGCCAAGGTCGATTCCGGCGCCGTCATCCTCACCGGCGAGGCCTTGAAGCGCAAGAACGCGCGCGTCATCGCCGACCTGTTCTCGGCCGAATCGGGCAAGTTCGTCTGCGCCTCCGCCGGCCATCACATGGAATGCCAGCTTGCCGCGCACGGCTCCGGTGCGGTCAGACTGTCGAAGGCGCACGGCAAGACTCTGCTCAACGTCGACATCGGCGGCGGCACCACCAAGCTTGCGCTGATCCGCGACGGCGAGCTGCTGGCAACCTGTGCCATTGCGGTCGGCGGCCGGCTGATCGTTGAAGACGGCGCAAACGGGTTGATCCGCATCGAGCAGCCGGCGGTGGATGTGGCCGACAGCCTCGGCATCGAACTGAAGCCGGGCGGGCGCCTGTCCGCGCCGGATCGCGCCCGCCTCGTCGCGCGCATGACCGACGAGGTCGTCGCCATGATGACGCTCGCCGAACCGGACGGGCTGGCGCGGCGTCTCCTCGTCACCGAACCCTGGCCGCGGCATATCGCTGGCGTCCATGTCGATGCGGTGACCTTCTCCGGAGGAGTCGCCGAGTTCATCTACGACCGCGAGCGCGGAGACTTCGGCGACCTCGGCTTCGATCTGGCGCAATCCTTGCGAACGGCCCTGAAGGAACACCGCGTCGCGGCGGCGGTGTGGGATCCCGGCCACGGCATCCGCGCCACCGTCATCGGCGCGGCGCAATTTTCCGTGCAGACCAGCGGCAACACCATCCTGATCGCCGATCCGAAAAGTCTTCCGCTCTACAATCTGCCGGTGCTGTCCTGCTCCTTCGGGCTCGGCTACGAGATCGATCCGGCGGCGGTCGCCGAGGGGGTGCGGGCGGCGCTGGCCGAAGCCGATCTGATGGACGGTGCCGGCCCGGTGGCGCTCGCCTTTCCCTGGCACGGCGATCCGCTGCACGCGCGACTGGCCGCGGTGGCCCAGGGCATTTGCGCCGCCGTGCCAAGGACCATCGCTTCCGGGCACCCGCTGGTGCTGCTCATCGATGGCGATGTCGGCAAGAGCCTCGGCCGCGTGATCCATCATGAGACCGCGCCCGGCGCCAATGTGGTGGCGATCGACGGCGTGCAGCTCAAGCGCTTCGACTATGTCGATATCGGCTCCGTCATCGACGTGAGCAACGTGGTCATCGTCATCATCAAGTCGCTCTTGTTCCGCTGACGCGGACCCAGGTCGATCGGGTCCGGAAAGCGGGAACGGCCCCCTCGCGGCCGAAGCCGCTTTGAACTATTCTCATCGCATGGACAGTGCCGGATTCGAACAGGCCCTTCAGGGCCGTATCGACGACATGCTGAGCGCGTGCACCAAGTGCGGAGCGTGCGTGAAAGCCTGTCCGATTGCCGCTCCGGCCGGGCTCGGCGAGGCCGACCCGGCGGGCGTCATCGCAGGGGTGCTCGACATCGTGCGGTTCGGCGACGGCCCCGAGGCCGCGAAGAAATGGGCCAAGGCCTGCATGCTGAGCGGAGAATGCATCAAGGCGTGCGACTA
>Ga0073934_10001569_pt1 | contig 53647 bp, 43 predicted proteins | sample LarsenN4metaG_FD_76834 | JGI IMG/M metagenome (GOLD analysis project Ga0073934, IMG submission 76834) | Hot spring sediment bacterial and archeal communities from British Columbia, Canada, to study Microbial Dark Matter (Phase II) - Larsen... ...
GCCTTGGCGTCGCCGACGACGACAAGCGCGGCGGCGGCCGGATCCAGGTATTTCGCCGCGGCGTTCCGGACCTGGTCCGCAGTGACGGCGCGGATGCGCTTGACGTAGGTTTCCAGGTAGTCCGGCGGCAATCCGTTGAGTCGCGCGCTCAGCAACTGGCTGGCGACTCCGGAAGGCGTTTCAAGCGACATCACAAAGTTGCCACTGAGATAGTTCTTGACGGCCTCGAGTTCGGCGGCCCCGACCGGAGCGGCGCCCATTCGTTTGAACTCGTTCATCAACGAGTTCAAGGCGGGGCCGATCACGTCGTTTCGAACTTCGGTCTGGCCCTCGATGACAGCCGTGTCCTTGTAGGGGACCACATACGAGCCGACGTTGTAGGCGTAGCCCTCCTTCTCGCGGAAGTTGGCGAACAGGCGGGACGATGCGCCGCCGCCGAGAATGGCGGCGGCGACGGCCAGCGGCAGGTAGTCCGGATCCAGACGGGGCACGGCGACGCGTCCCAGACGCACGTCCGCCTGCACGCTGCCCGGGCGGTCGACCAGGGTGATACTGCGGCGGGCAGGGGGAAACTTCGCCTCGGGGGCTGGCGGGGGATCCTTCCTTTCCCACTTGCCGAACTGCTTTTCGAGTTCACGCCAGACGGCGGCGGCCTTCCCGACCGGTCCGACCATGACCAGCCATGCGGCATTGGGAATCATGTGGTCCTGGTGGAACTTCACGAGGTCGCCGCGGGTGATGCGCCCGATCGATTCCGGGTCCGGGAGCATGCGGCCGTAGGGGTGGCCGGAGAAGAGGGCCTCGGCGAACTTCTCGTCGGCAAGAGTGGAGGATTGGGACCGTTCGGCGGCCAGTTCCTGGATCCGGTTCTGCTTGCGAAGCCGGAGTTCCGTTTCGGCAAAGGCGGGCCGCAGCACCATGTCGGCCAGCAGTTCGAGGAGTTTTCCCGTGTGCTCGGCGAGGACATATCCGGAAATGGTGAGAGAGTCCATCCCGGAGGAGGCATTGAGATCGGCGCCGATCCCGGCCAGCGCCTCGGCGAACTGCCGCGCATCCCGTGTCCCGGCGCCCTCCTTGAGCAGGATGGCGGCGGTTTCCGCAAGGCCCCTCCGGCCGGCGGGGTCATACTTGGACCCGGCGGCGAACCCCATGCGGATCTCGACCATCGGGTAGCGCGAGTCCTCTACGAGGATCGCTTTCAGCCCGTTGGAAAGGGTCCGTTGCTGCGTTGGAGGCAACGAGTAATCGGCCAGCGGGGGCGTCGGAGGCTCCTTGGTGAGGTCGATGGTTTGCGCGGTCATGGCGAGTGCTCCCGTGAGGATCGAGGCGGCGAGCCGCATTTCAGTTTCCGCCCGCTTTCTTTCCGGCCGGACCCGGAACGATCTCAAGAACCGCGCGCCGCGCCGGATCGCAGTACCGGATCGCCGCCTGGCGGACCTGTTCGGGGGTGACGCCCAGGAGTTTGTCGAGTTCGGTGTTGATCAGGTTCGGATCGCCGTCGAAGACTTCATACTGGCCGAGAAGCTGGGCGCGCCGGATCGAGGTCCGCACGCCGCGGATCCGGTCCGAGCGGAGAAAGGTGCGGGCGCGGTTCATCTCGGCGGCGGGAACGCCCTCCTTGCCGATCCGGGCGATCTCGGCTTCGACCTGGGTGACAATCTGGGCGGATGTGAAATCGGGCTTGTGGAGCAGCATCATCGCGTAAGCGCCCGGGTCCACATAGTCGCTGGGACCGGACAAAGGCCAGCCCAGGTTCGCTTCGTACTGGACGACCGATTCCCTGCCCTTGACAAGATTGAGGTAGAAGCGGGAACTCGACCCGGCGGTGAGGATCACATCCAGCAGCACCATGGCGTAGTAGTCTGGCGACCTTCGCTTGGGACCGGGCCAGCCGATGACCACGGCGGGCACCTGGGCGAGGGCATCGTGGTAGGTTCCGGATCGGGGCCCGTTCCAGGCGGGCTCGGCCAGGTCTGGACGGCGCGGCCGCGGCTGGGCGGGAATGCCGGCGAAGCAGGTTTCAATGAGCTTTTTCGCCGTGGCGGTCTCAAAATCCCCGACGACGACCAGAACGGCGTTGTTCGGCGCGTAGTAGGTCTTGAAGAAGGCGGCGACGTCGGCGGTCGTGGCGGCGTTGAGATCTTCGAACGATCCGATGAGGGAGTGCGAGCTTTGCCAGTTCCGGAAGAAAACGGTGGGCCAGACGTCGATGATGGCGGTGGCGTAAGGAGCGTTGTCGAAGCTCATGCGGCGCTCCTGTTTGACCGCCTCCTTCTGGTTGTCGAGGTTCTCGTTGGTGATGCTGAGGCCGCGCATGCGGTCCGCCTCCAGCCACAAGGCGACAGGAAGCTTGTTGGAGGGGAGAACTTCGAAGTAGTCCGTGAAATCGGCGTGGGTGGAGCCGTTCAGGTTGCCGCCGTTGGCCTCGACCGTCTTGAAGTGAACGCCCTTGGGGACGTTCTTCGATCCCTGGAACATCATGTGCTCGAAGAGGTGGGCGAAGCCCGTCCGGCCCTTTTCCTCGTCGCGGGCGCCGACATCGTAGATCAGGTAGACGGCGACGACGGGCGCGGCATTGTCGCGCGAAAGAATGACGCGCAAGCCGTTTTCGAGCGTGTACCTTTCGAACGGGATCCTGAGTTCGGCGGCCTTGATCCGCAACACGCCGGCGACGGCGAACAGGATCACCCCGGCCATGAGAAATGTTTTCATAGGAATCATCCGGTTTGACGCATCGCGCTCAGCAATTGTCCCGCCGGAAGCGTGTTGAGCACATCGCCCGGTTCGAGCCAGCCGCGGCGCGCGGTGCGGACGCCGTAGATCATGTTGGCCAGGTGGCGGGGATGGTGGGCGTCGGTCGAGATCGTGAATCGCACACCGTGGGCCTTGGCGGCGCGCAGCAGCGGGCCGTGGAGGTCCAGGCGCTCCGGGCTGGCGTTGATCTCAAGGGCCACTCCGCGGCGGCCCGCTTCGGCCGCGATCCGCTCGAAGTCGAACGGGAAGCCGTCACGGTGGAGGAGGATCCGTCCGGTGGGATGGCCGATGATCTTGACGGACTTCGATTCAAGGGCCCGCAGCAGGCGGTCCGTCATTTCGGCGGGTTCGAGGTTCATGTGCGAGTGGACGCTGGCCACGACGATGTCGAGTTCGGCCAGCGCGTCCTCCTCAATATCCATGGATCCATCGCGGCGAATATCGCACTCGAGGCCGGAGAAGACCCGAACAGGCAGATCGCCGCGGCGGTTCAGCTCGCGGACCTTGCGGGCGAAGGCGACGACGCGGGCTTCGTCGAGTCCGTTGGCCATGGCGAGCGCCTTGGAGTGGTCCGTGATGGCGATATATTCAAGCCCTTGCGCGGCCGCCTGGGCGGCCATCTCCTCCAGGGAAGCCCGTCCGTCGGTTTCGACCGTGTGCATGTGCAGGTCGCCGCGGATGTCGGCGAGTTCAATGAGGCGGGGAAGGCGTCCGGCCTCGGCCGCCTCGATCTCGCCGCCGCTCTCGCGGAGTTCCGGCGGGATCCAGGCGAGCCCGAGAGCGCGGTAGACTTCTTCTTCGTCCTCGCCGGCCACGCGGCCGCCGCCCTCAAGCCGGAAGAGCCCGTACTCGTTGAGTGTGTAGCCCATCTTGAGGGCGCGCTGGCGGAGGGCCACGTTGTGCGTCTTGCTGCCGGTGAAGTACTGCATGGCCGCACCGAAGCTTTCCGCCGGCAGGGCGCGCACGTCCACCTGGAGGCCTTCGAGCCCGAACCGGACGCTGGCTTTATTGCCGCCCTTGGCCAGGACTTCGTGAACGCGGCTGTGCCGCGTGACGAGGTCGAGGACTTCGCCCGGGTCGGAGACGGTGACCAGGATGTCGACGTCGCCGACGGTCTCCTTGCCGCGCCGCAGCGAGCCTGCTTCGGAGATCCGCTCGACGCGGCATCCTTCCGAGAGGTACTGCTTGAGTTCGGCGGCGGCCTCCGAGGCGAAGCTCAGCAGGAACCGGCCGGCGCGCTGGCGGTAGGAGGCGATCGAGCGCAGCACCTTCTCTTCGATCCGCGCCCCCATGCGCGGGAGGGTGCGCAGTTTCTGCTCCCGGCACAGCCGTTCGAGACCGTCGATGGTCGTGACGCGGAAATGTTCAATGATGAGGGCGATGCTCTTGGGACCAAGCCCCTGAATCTTGAGCATTTCGAGGGCAGTGGGCGGGTACTTCTCAAGCAGCTGGTCGCGGCGGTCAAACGAGCCCCGCAGCCGCAGCTCTTCGAGCACGGAGGCGATGCCTTTGCCGACGCCGGGGATGTCGGTGACACTGCGCGCCGGATCGGCCAGGATATCTTCGATCCGTTCGGGGTAGCTTTCGATGGCGGAGGCGGCGTTGCGGTAGCTGCGAATGCGAAAGCCGTCCTCGGCTCCGATTTCCATCAGGTCGGCGGTTTCCGAGAGCAATCGCGCGTATTCGGCGTTTTCCATGGACCGCTAACACCATGGTAACGGTTCAAGCCGGGTGATAGAATTCCGCCTATGTTCAGACGGATCGCGGCCACGATTTTCGCCTTGTCCGGCCTCCATGCGCAGGAGGCGCGGCTGACGGGGACGATCACGGATCCTTCCGGCGGTTCCATCGCCAACGCCCGGGTCACGGCGACGCTGGCCGGGCGCAACCAGAGTTTCACCGCCCTCTCGTCGGCGGAGGGACGCTACCAGTTCCCGCGGCTTCCGATCGGCGACTACCAGGTGCGGGCCGAGAGCGAGGGGTTCAAGACGTTCGTGCAGTCAAACGTGAATCTGACGACGAGCGCCGACCTGCTGCTGAACATCGTGCTCGAGCTCGGCAGCGTGAGTGAACAGGTGACGGTGTCGGCGGAAGCAAGCCGCGTGTCGACGGAAAGCGCGACGATTCAGCAGCTGGTCGACGGCGCGCGGATCGTCGACCTGCCGCTCAACGGGCGCAACGTATTCCAGCTGGCGCGGCTGGCGCCGGGCACCGGGGAAAGCGGCGTCAACATCGGGGGCGGGCGGAGCGGTTCGCAGAACTCGGCGATGGTGAACGTACGAGTGGACGGCGCGCTCAACATCGACAACGTTTTTCAGGCGACGCTGCCGCTGCCGAGTCCGGACGCGGTGCAGGAGTTCACCATCCAGACAAGCGTTCCGCCGGCCAAGTATGGGTATGCCTCCGGCGTCATCGAGGTGTCGACGCGGAGCGGAACCAACGATCTTCACGGCAGCCTGTACGAGTTTTTCCGCAACGACAAGCTGGACGCGCGGAGCTTCTTCAATCCCACGCGCGTCAAGCGGAAGCGCAACCAGTATGGATTCGCCGGCGGGGGCCCGGTGTGGATTCCGCGGCTGTACAACGGGCGCGACCGGACGTTCTGGTTCGCCAATCTCGAGCAGCAGAAGGAGCCGCTCACGGCGGCGACCACGATTTTCGTACCCACCGCGCGCCAGCTTCGGGGTGACTTCGGAGAAGTGCTGCCGCGAACCATTCGCGATCCGAGCAACAACCAGGTCTTCCCGCAGAACCAGATTCCCGCCAGCCGGATCGATCCGCTGGCCTCGAACTTCTTCCGGCAGTACGTGCCCGAAGCGCAGGATTCGCTCGGCACGCACCGCTATCTCCGGCCCGCCGACAACAACCCGTGGCAGATCCTGGTCCGCGGGGACCAGCTCTTGGGCGGGGGCAAGCACCAGGTGAACGGCCGGATCTTCCTGACGCGGTTCAGCGGGCCGACCGGGCACGGCAACCTGCCTTCGTTTCAGAAGGGGACCGCCTACCGCGACACGGACCTTTTCGCGCTGGGCTACACAACCAACATTTCGACCAACAAGATCAACACGGCCCGATTCAGCCTGAACGGAAGCTACCAGTTCAACGATTACGCGCCGAAGATCACGCTCGACGAGCTGAAGAGGCTCGGGTGGGCTTCAAACTTCTACACCTACACGCCGGACTTTCCGGCGGCGGTGATCTCGGGCGCGTTTCAGATTTCGATCGAACAGATTTTCATCACGCGGGACTACAACACGTTCGCCTGGTCCGACGATTTCTCCTGGATAAGGGGCCGGCACACGATCAATCTGGGGCACGACGGCATCCGCACGGTCCAGGTGGACAACAACCTGTCGCGCACGAACGGGTCGTACCAGTTCAGCGGGGCGCTGTCAGGCCTGGGGCTGAGCGACTTCATGCTGGGGCGGCCGGCTTCTTTCCGCCAGGGGAGTCCGGCCCCGGACAACGTGCGCGGCCTGCACCTGTCGTGGTACGTGCAGGACGACATTCGTGTCCACCGCCGGCTGACGCTGAACCTGGGAGTCCGCTACGAACTGCCGCTGCCGCCGGTGGCGATCAACGACGCGGCGATCACCTACCGCCCGGGGGCCAAGTCGCGGATATACGTGAACGCGCATCCGGGAATGCTGTTCCACGGCGACGAAGGCGTTCCCCGCGCCGGCCGCACAGCGTTCAAGCGCTATTTCGCGCCGCGCGCCGGCCTGGCCTGGTCGCTGTCGAAGGATCAGAAGTCGGTGCTGCGCGCCGGCTACGGCATCTACATCAACCCGTCGTGGTCGAACATCGAGGGCCAGTTCGCGATCTACCAGCCGTTCACGCGAATCATCGACATTGTCACGCCGCCGTCCACGGCGAATCCGTGGGCCAATTTCCCGGGAGGAAACCCGCATCCCTACAAGCCGGACAGAAACGCGCCGTTTGACGAAGGCATCGTCGCGCTCACCTACGGCCCGAACTTTCGCGAGCCGATGATGCAGCAGTGGAACCTGAACTTGCAGCGCGAGTTCGGAAGGCACTGGCTGGTCACAGTGGGCTACGCGGGCAGCCGCGGAACGCACATACCTTACCTCCGGGACTTCAACGCTCCCCGGTTCATCCCCGGAGCCTCGTCGGTCGCCAACACGAACCAGCGCCGGCCCCTGTTTCCCTACTTCGCCCGGTTCAGTTCCTTTGAGAGCGTGGCCAGTTCGAGCTACAACTCGCTTCAGGCCTCGCTGGATAAGCGTTTGGCGGGCGGGGTGAGCCTGCTGATGTCGTACACGTTTTCAAAGGCCCTGCACGACATGAACAGCGTTCTGACAAACGCAGGAGGCGGGCAGGATCCGGACAACCGCGCCGCCGAGTGGGGTCCGTCGGATTTCGACCGCACTCACGCGTTCACGGCGAGCTGGATCTGGGAGATTCCGTCGGGGCGGTTCCGCCGCGGGCCCGCATCGGTGCTGTTTCATGGCTGGCAGGCCAACGGAATCTGGTCGATGTACTCGGGCGCGCCGCTTCAACTGGCCGCTTCGGTGGACCGCAGCCTCCGCGCCCATCCCAACCGGCCGAACCGTCTCCGCGACGCGAGGCTCCCGGAGGATCGCAGCCGGAACGACCGGATCAACCAGTACTTCGACCGGTCGGCCTACGCCGCGCAGCCGCTCGGGGAGTTCGGATCGGCGCCGCGCGCCGACGGCCAGCTGAAGGGGCCGGGCGACATCACCGTGACGATGGGCATCCAGAAGAACTTCCGGGGCCTCGGCGAGCGGCACAGGCTGCAATTCCGTTCGGAGTTTTTCAACCTGTTCAACCGGCCGAATTTCGGCCTCCCGGGAACGAACATCGACTCGCCGGGGAACTACGGCCGCATCACGGGCGCCGCCGACGGGCGGATCATCCAGTTCGCGCTAAAGTATTTGTTCTGAAAATGACCTCTCCAATTGCGCCAGCCATGCTTCGACGCAGCTTTCTCGGATCCCTCGCCGCTGCCGGATTCGCCGCAGGGGAGAAGCTCCCGCCGGTCCGGCAGATCACGCGCGGACCGAAGTTCCACTGGTTCGGCTACTACGACAAGCTCCAGTTCGACCCGACCAACCGGTACGCGCTCGGCATGGAGGTTGACTTCGAGCATCGCTCTCCGCGGCCGGACGACACGATCCGCATCGGCATGGTCGACCTGGAGGACAACGACCGCTGGATCGATCTCGGCCAGTCCGGGGCGTGGTGCTGGCAACAGGGCTGCATGCTGCAATGGCTGCCCGGTTCGAAGACCGAGGTGATCTACAATGACCGGGAAGGCGATCATCCGGTCGCACGAATCCTGAACGTGAAGACCGGCCGGAAGCGCACGCTGCCGGGTCCGATTTATTGTGTGAGTCCGGACGCCAGGTGGGCCATGGCGTGCGACTTCGCGCGGCTCCAGCACCAGCGCCCGGGCTACGGCTACGCGTTCCCGGATCCCTACAAGGATGTACCGGCGCCGAAGGAATCCGGCATCTGGCGCATGAATCTCGCCACCGGCAAACGCGACCTGGTGATCACGATCGAGCAGGTATCGAAGATCCCGTACAAGCTCGGCGAATGGGGAGGCGACTCGATTCACCGCTTCAACCACCTGCTGTTTTCGCCGAGCGGACACAGGTTCATTTTTCTTCACCGGCGGACCCGGGGGAACAACAAAGAAGCCGGGATCACGCGCATGTTCACGGCCCGGCCGGACGGGACCGACCTCTACGTAGTGGACCCCTACGGCGACACGTCGCACTTTATCTGGCGCGACGACCAGCACATCGCGGCGTGGGCCAACCACCCCTCCCACGGCCGCGCCTTCTACCTGTTCCGCGACAAGTCCGAGCAAGTGGAACTGATCGACCGCGAAAACATGCCGGTGAACGGACACAACACCTACCTTCCGGGTAACCGGTGGATCCTGAACGACACCTACCCCGACGCGGCCCGGCTGCAACATCCATATCTCTACGACACCCGGACGCGCCAGCGGCATCCGCTCGGCCATTTTCTTTCGCCGCGGGAGTACACCGGCGAATGGCGCTGCGACACCCATCCGCGGTTCAGCCCGAACGGCAGGATGGTCTGCATCGACTCGCCGCACAACGGCGGCCGGCAGCTTTACCTGATCGACATCAGCGGGATCGTCGGCTGAGCGTCCGCCGCGCCACGGGTGTATACTTTCCCCGAACGATTCCCAACGCCGGGAGGCATTGATGAAGACCCTGTGCATCGCCCCGCTCCTGCTGGTGCTGTCCGGCGGCCTGTCCGCACAATCGACCTTCGGAACCATCGTGGGCGGCGTACGTGATCCCGCCGGCGCGGCGATTCCGAGGGCGAAGATCGTCATCACCAACGAAGGCACGAACGTGTCGAAGGAGACCGCCACGGGCGAATCCGGCGGTTACGAGGTGACCTCGCTTTCTCCGGGACCCTACACGGTCACGGTGGAAGCGGCCGGGTTCCAGCGGTACGTGCAGCGCCGGATCAACCTGGAGACAGCCCAGATCCTGCGCATCGACGTCGAGATGAGCGTCGGGCAGCTGACCGAGACGGTGAACGTGGAGTCGCAGGCGCCGCTGGTCGAATCCGAGACCGGCGCGGTGAGCGATGTGCGGACGGGCCGCCAGATGCGGGAGCTGCCGTTGAACTTCGTGCGCGGCGACGCGTTCGGCGGCGGGATCTTCAAGTTCATGAGCCTTTCGCCGGGTTCGTTCCGCTACGAAGGCGCCTCGTCGCATTCCTTCGGGGGGTCGCGCAGCAACCAGAACAGTTTCGTGATGGACGGCGTGACAATGGGCGACCAGGGCGGCGGCCAGATCACGCCGATGCAGCCGAGCTTCGAGTCGGTGCAGGAGATGAAGCTGAACATGGTCACCGCCAGCGCGGAGTTCAGCAACGTGGCCTCGGTGACGGTCACGACCAAGAGCGGCACCAACGAGCTCCACGGCAGCGCGTTCTGGCAGTACTCGACCGGGAGCCTCAACGCGCGGAACTTCTTTCAGACGCGGGTGCCGTTCCGGGTGTACAACCAGTTCGGGGGAAGCCTCGGGGGTCCCGTGATGCTTCCGGGATACAACGGGCGGAATCGCACGTTCTTCTTCGGAGCGTTCGAAGGCAACCGCGACCACACCCAGACCAACTTCAACTCGAGCGTGCCCACGGCCGCCCTGCGGCAGGGGAACTTCTCCCGCGTCACCAACGCGAGCGGCGCCCTGATTCCGATTCTCGATCCTTTCAACAACAATCAGCCGTTCGCGGGCAACATCATTCCGGCCTCGCGAATCAGTCCCGTGTCTCTCAAAGTGCAGGAACGCTTCTATCCGCTGCCCAACTTCGGCGGCGCGGACCTGCTCAACCAGAACCTGCGAGCGACAGTGACGAACGCCCCGTACTGGAACCATTTCGACGCCCGCGGCGATCATCGTTTCAGCGCGGCCAATTCGATGTACGGGCGCTTCACGTGGCGCAACATGCCCACGCCGGTTCCCGAGGGGCAGCTGCCGAATGTCGGCCTCCGCGACCAGTTGCGCAAGATCCGCCAGCTGTCCGTCGTCGACACGCATGTGGTTTCGCCGACCGTGGTGAACGAGGTCCGCTTCGGAATGGCGCGGCACGAGAATCCGCGCCAGGGGCCGTTGAGCGGCCTGCCGATCGTCCGCGACCTGGGCCTGCGCGGATTGACGAATACACAGGACATCCGCGCGATCCCCGTGTTCAACATCACCGGGTTCTCCTCGATCACGCAGATCGACTTCAACAGCGGCCCGCTGAACCTGTTCTACGACTTCATCGAGAACCTGACCATCATCCGGAACAAGCACTCGATCAAGCTGGGCTTCAATTTCCGGACCGGACAGTTGCAAAATCAGCCGATCCCGAACCGCGTTTTCGGACAGTACGACTTCCCGGGAACGTTCACGGGTTTCTCCTACGCGGACTTTCTGCTGGGCATTCCGCGAACGACGAGCCGGTCGACTCCGCAGGAGCGGGTGGACGGAACCAACCAGTTCTACGCCGGTTTCATTCAGGACGATTTCAAGGTTCATCGCAACGTGACGCTCAACCTGGGGCTGCGGTACGAGTGGATGAACCCATACAGCGAGAAGACCGGCCGGCAGTTCAGTTTCGACCCTCGAACAGGCAACCTTGTGGTTCCCAGCGAGCAGGGGCTGCGCCAGGTGAGTCCGATTTTTCCCCGCGCCATCACGGTGGTGACGGCGGCGCAGGCGGGATTTCCGGAGCGCGGCCTGCGCAAGGGCGATGGCAACAATTTCGATCCGCGAATCGGCCTGGCGTGGCGTCCATTCGGACACGCCCGCTCCGTGGTCCGGGCGGGCTGGGGCGTCTACCGCAATCAACTGTCGAGCAGCACGTTCAGCAGCACCAGCGGAGGAGGACCGTTCACCTCGGATGAAAACTTTACGAACGTTTTCACCGGCGGCCGCCCGTTGTTCCAATTCCCGGAGCCGTTCCTGGCGGCCGGAACGCTGGGGGCGCAGAACGTCACCGGGTTGGCGGTGAACCTGTTCAACGCCTACACGACGCAGTGGAACTTCACGCTCGAGCAGGAGTTCGCCGGCACCGGGTTCCGGACGTCGTACCTCGGGACGCGGTCGACCAATCTCCTCTACCGCCGCAATCTCAATCAGCCACCGGCGAGCACAACGCCATTCAACAACAACCGCCGCCCGTTCCCGCAGTACAACAACATCACCTTCGTCGACAACGGCGGAAACTCGATGTACCACGCCCTCCAGGTGGAGGCCGAGCGAAAGCTGACCCGGGGTGTCTACTACCAGGTGGGCTGGACGTGGGCAAAGCAGCTCTCCCACGGCATCGACTCCGGCGAGCAGGGCGCGACCATCGCGGATGCCTTCGACCGCAGTTCCGAGCGCGGCGACGACCTGTATCTGTCGCGCCACAGGATGGTGGCCAGCTACATCTGGGAACTCCCGTTCGGGCCGGGAAGAAAGTGGGGCGCCAACCTGAACCGGGTGGCGGCGCTGCTGGCCGGAGGCTGGCGGATCGCCGGCGTGACGCTGTTTCAGACCGGGCAGCGCTTCACCCCGACGTTCGCCGGGCGCGATCCTTCCAACACGAATACCATCGGCGGACGGCCGGACCGGACGGGGAACGGCAACCTGCCGAAGAGTCAGCGCACCCTTGACCGCTGGTTCGACTTCACCGCGTTCGCGCTGCCGCCGGTCAACGCGGGCCGGTTCGGCAATTCCGGCATCGGCGTGCTGGAAGGTCCGGGGACATCGAACTTCGACCTGGGCCTTTTCAAGTACATTCCGTTCCGGGAATCCGGTCGGGTCGAACTCAGCCTTTCGACGACGAACACGTTCAATCATCCCAACTTCGGGCTGCCGGCGGCGAACCTGTCGGCGCCGAACACCGTGGGCCGCATCAGCAGCCTGCAAGGACAGGATGAGTCCGGTCCCCGGACGGTGATTCTGGGATTGCGGATCGAGTTCTGATCCTCAGCGGACGTGCCGCGCGGCAAACCCGACCGCGCGCGCGACGGCGGCGGAAACGTCCGGGTTCTTCATGTCGCGGTCAAAGCCGTGGCCGAGCCCGGGCATCGAAACCATTTCGTGTTCGACGCCGAGCCTGGCGAGGACGGCCGCCATATCCGTGGACTGCTCGTAGGGCACGTCCGTATCCTTGTCGCCGTGGAGCAGAATGGCGGGCGGATAGCCCCGGCCGGCCTTGAACCGCGGGCACCACTCGACAAAACGGGCCCTGTCCTTCGCGGGATCGAGTCCGCCGACCTCATGAAGCCACCGGCCCTGCTGGCGGCACCAAAGGTAGAAACGGCCGCGGTTGGATCCGGGCGGCGGTTCCGCGACGGGTTCGCGGCCGACGGCGGCCCACGCCTCCTGACGCGACACCGCGGGCTGGCGGAGATAGAAAGGATCCGGCTTCGCGTACCAGTCGCCGAGGATGTCGCCGTAGCCGTAGAACGACACGAGAGCGCGCGGCCGGGGGCGAAGAAGATATCCGCAGACCAGCGTCAGGTAGCCGCCCGCCGAGCCGCCCATGACGACGATTCTTTCCGGGTCGCCACCGAACCGGGGACACTCGCGGCGGGTCCAGTCCCAGGCGTCGCGCACGTCTTCGAGAATGCCGGGGATCTTCGTCTCCGGCGCGAGCCTATAATCGATGCTGACGATCACGAACCCGGCCTGGCGAAGCAGGGCGGTCTGTTCGGGACGCGAGGCGGCCAGGCTGGTTCGCGAACCGCTGATGAGGGCGCCGCCGTGAATATAGAGCAGCACAGGCGCCTTCAAGCCGGGCGCGCCGCCGATGACATCGGCCTTGATCTCACAGGCGCCGGCGCGCTTGTAGACGTACGTTTCGACGCCGGAGGCCGCCGACAGCGCGACGGGGGTGAGCAGGAGTTCCCGCCTTGTCAACCGCATCCAGGAAGCGTATCACGCCGCTACAGCACGAGCACGGGGTGGTACAGGTTGGCCAGGCGGGCCTCGCCGATGGCGATCAGTTCACCATCCTGCGTCAGCGCCTTGACAAACTTCGCGCCGCGGCTGGCGCGAAAAGGAGAGACACGGAAGTCGCGTCCCTGGCGGATCTGGTTGGCGGTGATCGTATCGACGCGCTCGGCGGGAAACTCGGGCAGCAGGTCGGCGCCGGAGACGAGCGCGGTGTGCAGTTCGCCGGCGGCGGCCAGCGCCTCGAGTTGCGGCAGAGTGCGCGCCTGTTCGATCGTGAAAGCGCCCGAGGCCAGGCGCACGAGCGATTTCAGATGGGCGCCGCAGCCGGCCATCTGTCCGAGTTCGTGGGCGATGGCCCGCAGGTAGGTTCCGGCGGAACAGTGCACGCGGAGGCGCAGCGTGTTTCCTCCGATCTCGACGGTGTCAATCGAATAGACGTGCACCTCGACCGGGTCGAGGCGTACTTCGATGTTGCGCCGCGCCAGTTCGTAGGCGCGCCGGCCGCCGACCTTCTTGGCGGAAACAGGCGGCGGGACCTGCTCGAAGACGCCCTGGAAGCGCCGGAGCCACGTCTCGACCTGACCGGGATCGAGTTGACAGGGCTGGTCCTCACCGAGCGGGGTCCCTTCGCAGTCGTAAGTGTCGGTGGCGTAGCCGAAGTAGACCACGGCTTCGTAGCGCTTGTCGCTCTTGACGAAGAACTGCGAAAGCCGGGTCGCCTTGCCGATGACAAGAGGCAGGACGCCGGTTGCCACCGGGTCGAGGGTGCCGAGGTGGCCCACCCGCCGGGTGCCGGCGATGCGGCGCATTTTGTTTACCACGTCGTGACTGGTCCAGCCGGAGGGCTTGTCGACGACGATCACACCATCCATGAACCTTCCAGCGTAGCAGAGGCGGGGAAAGGAGGACCCGCGCCGCGGGAGGGAGGGTTACCGGGGAAGAGCGACCGGTTGTGGTTTCGCCACGTCCGCGGTCATTGTCTCCGGCAGCCTCCATACCTTGTCCCCGGTCCGGTTGGTGAAGTACAGGCTGGAGGAGGACGGCTTCAGCGTGTCGCCGTCGGCCCAGATCGCGTAAAAGTCCGGGTGGGCGTTGACCGGCTTGCGGGCATAGGTGTGATTGAACCGCTGCGCAGACGTCAGTTTGCGGACGCGGGTCCAGATGGCGCCCTTGTCGCGGCTGGTCCACATCACCATGTCGCCGCCGGTCGTATAGGGCTGCGGCCCGGGATCGGTCGGGGCGATGACGCGCCAGGTTCCGTCGCGCTCGATCCACAATGCGCCGAAGTCGTAGTTGTGATCCGAGCGGGTGAACTCGCGGATCTGCCATTGGGCGCCTGTCCAGCGGGCCGTATGCCAGACGCGGGGATCGCTCTTGGGGCCGGATTCGTAGCCTGCGCTGGTGAGATAAAGAATCACGGGCCGGCCGTCGACGTCGAAGGCGACCTCTTTGAGATAGACGAGACGTTTCTCGCCGCGGTAGTCGTGCACGAGAGCCGCGTTCACCGCCGAGCGGACCGGAATGCCGACGGGTTCGCCCGCGGCGTTCGTCCAGGTCTTTCCCATGTCGCGGGTCTCCATGTAGTAGAGGTTGGTCCGTGCGTTCAGGCCCACAGGCTCCGGATGCAGGTTGAAGGCGCTCGCGCTGCGTCCGGCGGCGTGCGCGGTGATCTGATAATGGCCCAGTTCGGCGCGCGCCAGCAGGCGGGGCCTCTCCCACTCGCGGCCGTCCCTGCTCGACGAGAAATACAGGCTGCGGCCCCTGTTTTCGTAGATGGTATGCAGGAACAGAAAGCCGCGTCCGGGGTGGAAGAAAGGATGGCCGTAGGAAAAGTTGGTGGTGGCGACCCGTTCAAACTCGCGAATTCCGTACGGCTTGACGCTGCGGTGGATGTAGGCCGGGCGGGCTGTTCCGTGGGCGTTGGAAAAGATCCAGATGTGGCCGCTGTCATCGATCGACATCACCGGGTTGTCGTGGGCGTCCTCAGTCTCCTTGTCGACAAGGATCGACGGCCGCGGCACGACGCCGGTGCTGTGGTCAAAGTAGGAGATCATGTGGAGGAGTTTGCGCGAGCCGGGCTGGGCGCCGCCATAGCAGAAGAAGGTCTTGTTCACCTTTGCGACGTAGATCGCGATGGGCGACTGCTGCTGCGGGTAGGTGGCGAACCCGCCGCTGTACTTGTAGGCGTACCGGTCATTGGAGGGCTGATTAAAGTACCAGATGCCGTTGTAGCCGTCGGCGACAGGCAGCGTCTCGGCTCCGGCCAGGGCCACCGGCACCAGCGCGGCCAAAGCTCCCGCCAGGCGCCCGCCGGAGCGGCGCCGGGGCGGGGGCGGGTCAGAAGGAAATCCGCAGCGCAAATCGCACCTGCCTTTCGTCGGCGCGCGCCGAAGTGATTTCAGTGAAGCCGCCCAGGGTGCGAATGGATCCATCGGGGTTCAGCACCATGTTGGAAACGGTCGCGCCGGGGTTGTTGAAGTGCGGGGTGTTGGTGGCGTTGAACGCCTCGGCGCGGAACTGCGCTTCGACGCGCTCGGCAAGGCGGAACATTCGGAACAGGCCGAGGTCGAGATTGGCGAGCCCGGGACCGCGCAGGATGCCGAGGCCCGCGTTTCCGAAGCGCGGCGCATTGACCGCCGCAAAGGCCAGCGGATCGAAATAGGACTGGCCCGGGCCCGTGCGGCCATAGACTTCGACTGCGGGCTTGACCAGATCCGCCACCTGGCTGTTGCCGGGCGCGTTGAGCGGAGTTCCGGAGGAGGTGACCGAGAAGGGATTGCCGCTGTAGGAGCTGAAGATCCCGTTCACCTGCCAACCGCCGAGCAGACGTCTCGCCACGCCGTCCCGGGCCCAGCGCTTTCCGGAGCCGAACGGCAGTTCGTAAATGCCACTCAACCGGAGGTTGTGCGTGCGGTCGAATCCAAGCAGCGCCCGGTTGCGGGCCAGCGCGGCCGGGGTGTGAAAGAACAGCCCGGAATCGTTGTTTTCGCCGAATCCGATGGCCTTGCTCAGCGTATAGGCCAGTCCGAAGCTGAGGCCGTTTGAGAAACGGCGGTCCAGCTGCGCCTGGAGCGAATCGTAGGTGGAGGTGTAGGCGGGTTCGTGCAGCGTCGTGGCGACATTTCTGCGGTAGGCGGCGAACAACGGCCGGCCCGCGGCTCCCGTTCCCGGCGGAGCGGCGTTGATGTCGCGGCGATTGGTGAGGCGGATGCTGCGCGAGCCGACATATCCGGCCTGCGCGACAAATCCGGCGCCCACTTCCCGCTGAAGAGTGTAGTTGAACGACTGCACGTAGCCGCGGTTGAAAACGGACTCGATGGTGAGCGTGGTGACCGAGGGCGGCAGCGGGATAACGCCGGAGCTGACGTCGGGCAGCGCGGGCAGCGGGATGCCGGCAGCCGTGCGGCCCGCGGGAGAGAACGTATTCGGCGCGACGACCGACTGTTCGATCACCGTCGGGTAGCTGCTGCGAAGAGGAATCGCAAGGGGGAACGGATCGATGCTGATCCCGTAGCCGGCGCGCATGACGGTCCGGCTGTCGAGACGGTAGGCGAGTCCGAAACGGGGAGCGAAGAGTTTTTTGCTGACGCGGACTCCGGTGTCCATCGGCGTCCGGCCAAGCCCGCCGATCAGCATCTGGTTGGTGGACCAGTCATAGCGTTCCACGCCGCGCGTGTCGCGCCTGACCATCGGATAGTACTCCCAGCGGAGCCCCAGATTGAGAGTGAGGCGGCGCGACGCCTGCCAGCGGTCGCGGACGTAGAATCCGTAGTTGGCAAGCCGGGTCCGCATCTCCTCGGAGGTGGGGATGCTCTTGCCGAGCGTCGAGGGCAGCCCGAGGAGAAACGCGGCGAGGGAATTGAACTGGTTCGGAGCGGGCCCGCCGCTGACGGCCGTGACGCCGCCGGTGTAGGTGAAACCGCCGCGAGGGCCGAAGGTCCCGGCGGGCTGGTAGTGATTCATGTGCTGGCGCGCGGTTTCGCCACCCCAGCGGAGACTGTGCGCGCCGCGCGTCCAGGATCCGTTGGCGGCGTACTGAATCTGGCGGTCCGTGCGGAAGCGGGGGCTCGAGTTGATATAGCCGCCGATGCCTTCGTAGTTGTTGATCTGGAAGCCGGGGAAACCGCTTTCGCGAACGGTGGGTCCGTTGGTTCCGGGAATCTTGAGTTCTTCGAGGCCGATGTTGCGGCCGTAAAACTGGTCCTGTCCATACTGGCCTTGTTGTGTGAAGCTGATGTGGCCATCCAGAAGCAGCGCGGGCGTGACGATGCGTGTGCCTCCGAAGGTCAGGCTGTGGACGGTGCCGGTGTCGGTCCCCGGAAAGGTCGACGCGACGCCGCGGCCGCCGGCGTCGCCGAGCGTGTGGGGGTCGAAGGTGCGGTACTTGAAAATTGCGTAGCGGCCGAAGAGAGTGGTACCGGATCCGGCGTGGGCGTTGACTTTGATGTCCCAGTTGTTCCGGTCGATGCGCAGCGGCGCGGAGGCGAACAGGTTCTGGGCGAAACGGTCGTGGGTGGGGCGCGGAACCAGGGCGAGCAACTGGCGGCTGATGGCGTCGATACGCGACGGGGGAATGACGGCGTTGGGGAACAGTTCGCGGCCGGCGCCGGCGGCGTTTCCGGTGAGCGGATCGTAGATACGGGTCTGGGCGTCGGAGAAGTCGCCGGTGCGGTGCAGCAGAGTCGGGATGGTCCCGAACCGGCTGAAGGACTGGCGCTGACGCATGCCTTCATAGCTGGTGAAGAAGAACAGGCGATTCCGCCGGATGGGTCCGCCGAGCGTGCCGCCGAACTGGTTGACGATGTTTTTGGGCAGCACGCCGGGCTGGTTGAAGAAGACATTGCGGGCGCGCAGACGGCTGTTGGTGTGGTAGTCGAAACCTACGCCGTGCCAGGCGTTGGAGCCGCTTTTGGTTTCCACGCTGACGACGGCGCCGGCGGCCAGCCCCTGTTCGGCGTCGTAACTGTTGGTGACGATGTTGACCGAGCCGATGGACTCGAGCGGGGGAACATAGGCGGTCAGGTGCGGCAGCCAGAGATAGGTGTTGCTGGCGCCATCGACGCGGGTGTTGTTGTTGCTGTTGCTGGCGCCGTTGACGTTGGCGACCAGCGAGCCAGCCGGATTGCCGGCGATCGAATTGGAGTCCGCCGGGGGCGTTACGCCGGGCACGAGCCCGAGCAGCGACTGGAAGTTCCGGTAGCCGCCGACCGGGAGGTTGACCAGGTCCCGGGCGGAGAGTTCCTTGCGCACGTCGGAGCGGTCGGTTTGCAGCACGGGGGTCTCCGACGAGACCGAGACGGTTTGTGAGGCTTCGCCGAGCGCCAAGCGGATGTCCACGCGGACGACTTCGTTTACGCCTACGGTGACGCCGGTCCGACGATAAGTCTGGAAGCCCGGGGCGGCGCACACGATCTCGTAGACGCCGGACTGGACGTTGGGAAACTGGAACGCCCCGAGGGAATTAGTCTGTTGCTCGACAGCGGCTCCAGTGCCCAGATTGGTCAAGGTCAGCCGGACGGAGGGGACCGCGGCGTCCGAGGGGTCCGTGACGGTGCCGAGAAGCGAGCCGTACAATACCTGTGCGTCGAGCCGGACGGGGATGATCCAGAGCGCGGCGAGAAGCGCCGACCGGTAGCACGTCATGATGCAACCTCCCGTTGGTCGTTACATCGCCAATATAAAATAGAGAAAAGACCCGATGAGCGAGCATGACAACCTGGTTCCTCCGGCCACCTTCGAATTTCTGGTTCACAGCCTGCGCACGCAGGCCGAGATCCAGCTTGGTCTGATTCATTTCGGCAAGGAAGAGGAGCGGCCCCAGCCGCAGTTCCCCCTGGCCCGCCATGCCATCGACATGCTGGCGATGCTGGCCGAAAAAACGAAGGGCAACCTGACGATCGAGGAACAGCGGCTGGTGGAGAATTCCCTCACGGAGCTGCGCTTCCGGTTCGTCCAGGTGTTCGAGCGGGCGCAAAAGGAAAAGGATCAGGAGAGGGAAAAGGAGAAGGAGCCGTCGGCGAGCACATGACGCAGCCGCTGCGCCTGACTGTTCTCGGTTCCGGGACCAGCGTCGGCGTTCCCACGATCGGCTGCCGGTGCGATGTCTGCACGTCGGCCGATCCGCGCGACCGCCGCCTGCGCCCTTCGGTGTGGATCCGTTGGGCCGACCGCAGCGTACTGGTGGACACGTCGCCGGACTTCCGCTACCAGGCCCTTCGGGCCGGCATCCCGCGGCTGGACGCGATCCTGTACACCCACGCGCACGCCGACCATATCATGGGCCTGGACGACGTGCGGCCATTCAACTTCCACCAGTCGGGAGCGATCCCCATCTACGCCAGCCCGGAAACGCTGGCGTCCATCCAGAACTGCTTTCGCTACATCTTCAACGGGGTCCCGACGGAGTCTTCGCTGCCGAAGATCGAGGCGCGGCTGATGACCGGCGAACCGTTCGACCTGTTCGGGCGCACGTGCACCCCGGTGCCCCTCTCGCACGGCAAGGGCAGCGTCTTCGGATTCCGTTTCGGACGGCTGGCGTATCTGACCGATCACAGCGAGATTCCGGACGCCTCGCTCGGACTGCTCGGCGGTCTCGACGTGCTGTTTCTCGACGCGCTGCGGCACAAGCCGCATCCGACGCACTCGACGGTGCAGCAGTCGCTCAAGACGGTGGAGCGGCTGGCGCCGCGGCGGGCGTTCTTCACCCACATCGGGCATGACCTGCCTCACGAGCGCACCGAGCGGATGCTTCCGCCGAACGTGAGGCTGGCCTACGACGGCATGGAAGTCGAGGTGACCGATGACTAGCCGCGGCGAACCGATACCCGCCCTCCCCGGGCGGCGCGGCGAGGACCGGACGGAATCCGGCGGGAGGCAGGAGGAGACGGCGGACTCGCCTGGCGGGCGCCGGCTCCGCGTGGTTCCGCTCCCGGAGGCGGCGGGATTCGGACCTTCCGTGGTGAGCATCGGCAATTTCGACGGGCTGCACCTGGGCCACCAGGAATTGTTCCGGCGCCTGCTGCGCGCCGCCCACCGCCTGGGGGCAAAGCCCTCGGTCATCACGTTCGACCCCCATCCGATGTGCGTGGTGGCTCCGCACCGCGCGCCGGCGCTGCTGACGACGCTCGACCGGCGCCTCACGCTGATGGAGGCGCTAGGTGTGGAGCAAGTCCTGCTCATTCCCTTCACCGAAGAGACGGCGCGGATGCCCGCGGTGGAGTTCGTCGAGCAGGTGCTGGTGCGGACCGCGGGCGCGCGGGCGGTGATTGTCGGGGAGAACTTCTGTTTCGGCCACCAGGGCGCCGGCAACACGGAACTGCTCGAGAAGCTGGGAAAGCAGTTCGGCTTCGAGACGGAGGCGGTGCGGGGAGTGGTCTACCGCCGGCACGTCGTTTCCAGCACGACGATCCGCGGACTCGTTCAAGGCGGCGACGTGCGCATGGCCAACCGGATGCTGGGCCGGCCCTACGGGCTCGAAGGCGAGGTGGTGTCGGGAGACGGCGTTGGCCGCAGGAAGACCGTGCCCACGCTGAACCTTCGGACCCGCGCGGAGGTCCTGCCGGCGCGGGGCGTATACGTGACCCGGGTCACGGATCTCGACGATGGCCGCCGCTGGGATGCTGTTAGTAATATTGGATACAGGCCCACGTTTGGAGAGCACCCGCTGGCCATCGAGACATTCATCCTGGCCGGCTACGCACCGCCTGATCCGGTTCGAATCCGGGTGGAGTTCCTCGCCAGGCTTCGCGAGGAGCGCAAGTTTGACGATCCGGAATCGCTCAAACGGCAGATTTTGCGCGACGCGCAACGCGCCGAGCGTTACTTTGCGCGCACCCGCCGGCAGGCGGCGTGCGCGGCGGAAAGCATATAATCAAGGATTCCCCATCAATGTCAATCTCACTCTCTGAAGGCAAGCTCAAACATATGAAAGCCCTGTCGGACGCGCGCGGCGTGATCGCCGCGGCCGCGATGGACCAGCGGGGGAGCCTGCGAAAGGCCATCGCCGCGGCGAAGGGCGTGCCGCAGGACCAGGTGAGCGACGAGCAGATGGTCGAGTTCAAGGAGGCCGTGACGCGCGTCCTGACTCCCCACGCCAGCGCCATCCTGCTCGACCCTGAATACGGCCTCACGGCGGCAAAATCGCGGAGCGCGAACGCGGGCCTGCTGCTCGCCTACGAAGAAAGCGGCTACGACAACACGAAACCAGGCCGCCTTCCCGACCTGCTGCCGCACGTCTCGGTGCGCCGCATCAAGGAGTGGGGCGCCGACGCAGTGAAGATCCTCATCTACTACACGCCGTTCGACGACCCGGAAGTCAACGACATCAAGCACGCCTTCGTCGAGCGCATCGGCGCCGAATGCGAGCATGAGCAGATTCCCTTCTTCCTCGAGTTCGTCGGCTACGACCACCGGGGAGGAGACGAGAAGGGGTTCGACTACGCACGGAGCAAGCCGGAGATCGTCACCCGGAGCATGGAGGAATTTTCCAAGCCGCACTACAACGTCGACGTGCTGAAGGTGGAAGTCCCGATCAACGCCAATTACACCGAAGGGAGCCGCGTTTTCAAGGGACAGGCGGCCTACTCCTGGAACGAGGCCCTCGACCACTTCCGGCGCGCGGCCGCGGCGGCGAAGAAGCCATTCATCTACCTGAGCGCGGGGGTCAGCAACGACCAGTTCAACGAATCGCTGCGGATGGCCGCCGACGCGGGCACGGACTTCTCCGGGGTCCTCTGCGGCCGGGCGACCTGGAAAGACGGCATTCCGGTATACGCGCAGAAGGGCGTCCGGGCGCTCGAGGACTGGCTGTCGACGGAAGGCGTGAAGAACATCAGCGCCGTCAACGCCTCGCTGGCCCCGGCCAAGCCGTGGTACGCCAAGCTCGGGCTGGCTTCCGTGTAGCGGAACGAGAAGGCCATGGCGCGGACCAAAGATCAGATTCTCCAGTCGATGATCGAGATCGGCATCGTACCGGTGGTGCGGACCACCTCCGCCGAGACGGCCATCTCGGCAATCGAGGCGATCTACAACGGCGGCATCCGGGCCGCCGAGATCACGATGACGGTCCCGGGCGCAGTGAAGGCCTTGGAAAAGGTGGCGGACCGGTTCGGCGACCGGATCGTGCTGGGCGCCGGCACGGTGCTTGACGCCGAAACCGCCCGCATCTGCATGCTCGCTGGAGCGGAGTTTTTCGTCACGCCGGCTCTCAAACACGCTACGATTGAGATGGCGAGGCGGTATTCGCGGCCCATCTGCACGGGAGCATTGACCCCGACCGAAGTGCTGACGGCGTGGGAGGCGGGTTCCGACATCGTCAAAGTGTTTCCTTGCGGAGCGGTGGGTGGACCGAAATACATCAAGGCGTTGAAGGGGCCGCTGCCGCAGGTGGAGATGGTCCCGACCGGAGGCGTCAACCTGGATACCGCCGGCGAGTTTCTGAAGGCCGGCGCGTGCGCGGTGGCGGTGGGCGGCGAACTGGTCGACGCGAAGTTGATCAAAGCCGGCGACTATGCGGCCATCGAAGACCTGGCCAGGCAATACCTGGCGGTCATCGCCAGGGCGCGGCAGGAGATCGCCGGCGCCTGACGGCGCCGGGATGGCATGGTGCGAGAGGAAGAATGAGATGGCGGTGAGCAAAGAACTTCTGGAGATCCTGGTCTGCCCGGTGTGCAAGAATCCGGTCGAGTTGCTCCAGCAGGAAAACGGCCTTCGTTGCGCGGAGTGCTGTCTGATCTATCCGATTCGCGACGACATCCCGGTGATGCTGGTCGACGAAGCCCGCAAAGGGTAGGTGGATTTCCTTTCCCAGATCCCCGGCGGAGGGCGCATCGCCGTCGTCCGGCTGCGCTCCCTTGGCGACTGCGTCCTCACTACGCCCGCGCTGGAGATTCTGCGGCGGACTCGGCCTGACTGCCGTGTGGCGGTGGTCGTGGAGCCGCGGTTTGCCGACATTTTCCTGGACCACCCGGCGGTAGACATCGTGCTCGATCCCTCCTGGGCGGCCATGGTGCGTTTCCGGCCGCACCTGTGCCTGAATCTGCACGGGGGCACGCGGAGCGCCTTGCTCACGGCCGCGTCGGGGGCGCGGTGGCGGGCGGCTTTTGCTCACCTGCCCTGGCAATCCATTTACAATATTCGAATCCCGCGCGCACAGGAAATCTTCGGCGAGGAGCGGACGGTCCACACGGCCGAGCACCTGGCGTCCGCTGTTTTCCACCTCGGCGCGCCGCGGTGTCCGGTGCCGCGGGCGCACCTGACGGCGAATCCGTCCGGCCGGAGCCGGCGCTACGCCGTGCTGCACCCGATGGCGTCGGCAGCGAACAAGACGTGGCCGGCCGAGAGGTTCCTGGCGGTGGCTCGCCACCTTCGCGACCACCATGAACTCGAGCCGGTGTTCATCGCCGGACCGGGCGAGGATGTGTCGGCGTTTGCGGCATTCACCGTTTATCGCGGACGCCCTCTGCGGGAGATCAAGAACCTGCTCGCCTCGGCGTCGCTGTTTGCCGGCAACGACAGCGGACCGGCGCACATGGCGGCGGCATTCGGAGTTCCGGTTCTGGTCCTGTTCGGCGCATCCGACCCGGTGGTATGGGCGCCGTGGCGGACCCTGTCGGAGTCCATCGTGGCGCCTGCGGGCGACCCGGCGGGGCTGTCGGCTATCGAGACTGCGACGGTCATCGCGGCGCTGGACCGGCTGCGCGCTCGCGCGGTCGCCGGAGCGGGCGCATGAGGGGACTGGGCCGGATTCTGGCCTACACCCGACCACACGCGGGATCGCTGGCCGCGGCGGCGGCGCTGATGGCGGTGGCGGGCGCGGCGCACGCCCTTACGGCACGGCTGCTCCAGCCGGTTTTCGACCGCGCGCTCAACCCCGCGTCGGCCGAGGGGCCGGTCGAACTGGCGTCCTTTCTCGGCCACAAACTCTACCTGCATCATCTGGTTCCTGCGTCCATCCACAACGTCTGGAGCATGCTGGCGTTCACCATCCTGGCGGTGTTCTTCGTCAAGGGGGTTTGCGACTATTCGGGAAACTACCTCGCCAACCGGGCCGGATACGGGGCCATCACGGACCTGCGGCAGCGCATCTTCGAACGGCTCCTGTGGATGGACTCCGACTTCTACGAGCAACATTCGACCGGACGGCTGATGTCGTCGATCATGAGCGACATCGAGAAGATCCAGGTCGCCGTGTCGCACATTCTGGCCGACTTTCTGCGGCAGATCTTCATGGCGGCGGCGCTGCTGTACGTTGTGTTCCAGACGGACTGGAAACTGGCCGCGGTCAGCCTGACGCTGCTGCCCTTCGTGCTGGTTCCGACGGCGCGGATCGGAAGAAGGATCCGGCGCAGCACCCGGAGGGCGCAGGATGAGGCTGCCGAGCTCAACCAGATCCTGCAAGAGACGCTGTCAGGCCACACGGTCGTGAAATCGTTCTGCGCGGAGGACCATGAGGCGGCCCGGTTCGCCGCGGCGGGGGCGCGTCTGAGGGCGGCCAACCTGCGCTATGTCGCCCAGCAGGCGATCGCCTCGCCGCTGATCGAGTTTCTGGCCGCGGCGACGATCGTCGCCCTTGTGAGCTACGCGCGCAACCAGATCAAGAGCGGCGCGATGACGGCAGGCGAGTTCACGACGTTCATCGCGGCCCTGCTGATGCTCTATGAGCCCGTCAAGCGCCTGACCGGGATCCACAACATTTTCCAGCAGGCGTTGGGCGCCTCGCAGAAGGTATTCGAGTACCTGGACCGGGAGCGGCGCGTCCAGGAGAGCCCGGGCGCGGCGGTCCTCGGCGGACTGCGCGATTCGATCCGCTTCGAGCGCGTGCGGTTCCACTATCCGGGCAGCCCGGACGGCTTCGCGCTCGAGGACATCGACCTGACCGTCAAGGCCGGCGAGATGACCGCGCTGGTGGGCCCGAGCGGCGCGGGCAAATCGACGCTGGCCATGCTGCTGCCGCGCTTTCACGACGTCACCGGCGGCCGGATCCTGATCGACGGCCGGGATATCCGCAACTACAGCCTCGCCAGCCTCCGCTCGCAAATCGCCATCGTCGCCCAGGACACCTTCCTGTTCGACGAGACGGTGGCGAGCAACATCCGGTACGGACGGCGCAACGCGACGTTCGAGGAGGTCCGCGAGGCGGCCCGCAACGCCATGGCGGAGGAGTTCATCCTGGCGCTGCCGCAGGGCTACGACACGATCGTCGGCGAGCGGGGCGCCAAGCTGAGCGGCGGACAGCGGCAGCGGCTCGCCATCGCCCGGGCGATTCTCAAGAATGCGCCGATTCTGATCCTGGACGAGGCGACCTCGCACCTGGACACCGAAAGCGAGCGGCTGGTGCAGAGCGCGCTGGCCAACCTGATCGCGGGGCGGACGGTTTTCGTGATCGCGCACCGGCTGTCGACGATCCGCCGCGCCGACCGGATCGTCGTCATCGAGGGCGGCCGCATCCGCCAGGCCGGCACGCACGCAGAGCTTCTGGCGGAGGGCGGTCTCTATCAGCGTCTGCATGAGTTACAGTTTCTGGAAATAGACTCGTAAGGAAGCCTATGCCGAATCCCATCCGCAGCATGACCGGATACGCGCGAACGCGCCGTGTGCTGAATGAAGGCGAAATTGTGGTCAGTCTCCGGGCGGTCAATCATCGCGGACTGGATCTGCATTTTTTTCTGCCGGTCGAACTGACGCCCTATGAGCCGGCCCTGCGGAAGACATTGAGCGCCAACGTTTCGCGGGGCCACGTCGAAATCCGGGCGCACCTGACGCGGAACGGCGGCGGCAGTTCCCTCCGGATCAACCAGCCGATGCTGGCCGGATGGATTCGGGCCTTTCGGGAGGCGGCCGCCGCGCACGGGCTCTCCGCGGAACCGGACCTCAACGTCGCTCTGCGCATCCCCGGAATCATGGCCGATCCGGCGCTGGAGGAAATCGGCGAGGAGGTCGGCGAAGCGCTCAGCGGAGCGGCTCAGGAGTGCCTTGACCTGCTCAACCGCTCGCGGGCGAAGGAAGGACAGGAGACCGCGGCGGCGATACGGGCGCACGTGGCCAGAATCCGGGAGGCGGCCGACACGATGGAGGCCATCCGGGGCGGGGTCCAGGCCGCGCTCCATGAGCGGATGCAGGAGCGGCTGGCGGAACTGCTCCGCGGCGCTTCGCTCGATCCGGCCCGGCTTTCGCAGGAGGCGGCGCTGCTGGCCGACCGAAGCGACGTCAGCGAGGAGATCACCCGGCTGCGCATCCACACCAGCCAGTTGTCCGACCTGCTGGCGGCGGGCGGCGAGGTCGGCAAGAGGACGGAGTTCCTGGCACAGGAAATGCACCGCGAGGCGAACACGATCCTCTCGAAATCGAACGCGGCGGGAGAGCCCGGGCGGCGCATCGCCGAGCTGGCGCTCTCGGTCAAATCGGAAGTGGAGAAGATCCGCGAGCAGTCGCTGAACCTCGAATGACCACGGTATTCATCATCTCCGCGCCTTCCGGGTCCGGCAAGTCGACGCTCGTCAGCGGCCTGCTCGCCGCCGACAACCGGATCATCTTCTCGATCTCCCACACTACGCGCGCGCCGCGAGGCAAGGAAAAGTCCGGCGAAAGCTACCATTTCGTGACGCGTGAGGAGTTTGAGCAGATGCGGAGCCGGGACGAGTTCCTCGAATGGGCGGACGTCTTCGGCAACTATTACGGAACCCACCGCCGCTACCTGGACGAGGCGGTCCGCTCCGGCCGGGATCTGCTGTTGGACATCGACGTTCAGGGTGCGAGACAATTAAGGGAGCGGATCCCGGACGCGGTCAGCATCTTCGTGCTGGCGCCGTCCCGCAAGGTCCTCGAGGAGAGGCTGCGGCGGCGCTCGGAAGACAGCGAGGCCGTAATTGAGCGGCGCCTGCGGGAGGCCGCGCGGGAGATCAGCAACTACCGCCAGTATGACTATGTGCTGGTCAACGAGGATCTGGAAGAATCCGTCCGGCGGCTGAGGGCGATCGTCCAGGCCGAGCGGATGCGGCGCATCCGGGTGGAAGAGAAGATCCGGCCCATTCTCGAGAGTTTCGGCGCGGTCCTGGAGGCGGCGCCGTCCAAGGAGTAGACAAAGTCGTTTATGGCTGATGTCATCGTTCGCAACATGAACTACGCGATTCCGGACGATCCGGAGTCGAGCACCTACCGGTTCATCATCGTGTCGGCGAAGAGAGCGCGGCAGTTGCAGAGCGGCGCCCGCTCGTTCCTGCCCACCACGCTGAGGAAGCCGACGGTGTCGGCGATGGAGGAAGTCCGGCGCGGGCTGATCAAGTGGGAGGACGCGAACCTCCAGATGCGTCTGGAGCGGGAAGCCGCCGCGCAAGGGCAAGAATAGGGGCGCATGAAGGTCGTCCTCGGCGTCGGCGGGGGCATCGCCGCATACAAGGCGGCCGAACTGGCCAGAACGCTGATGGAGCGCGGCTGTTCGGTTCAGGCCGTGCTGACCGCCGCCGCGCGGGAGTTCATCACGCCTCTGACATTCGCTGCCCTGACCGGGCGGAAAGTGATCACAGACCTGTTCTCCGACCGCTCGCCGGAGGAGACCCTGGCCAGTTCGGTGGAGCATATCCAGGTGGCGCAGGAGAACAAGGTGCTGGTGGTGGCCCCGGTCACGGCCGACCTGGCCGCGAAGTTCGCCGCGGGCCTGGCCGGCGACTTTCTCACCACGCTGTACCTGGCCTTCACGGGTCCGGTGGTCCTGGCTCCGGCGATGAACACGGCCATGTGGAACCATCCGGCCACCCAGCGAAACATGGCCGCGCTGCGGGAGCGCGGCCACATCGTAATCCCGCCCGAGGAAGGCCAACTCGCCTGCGGGGTCACGGGCCCGGGGCGCCTTCCGGACCCCGCGCGGATCGCCGACGAGACGCTGCGCGCCGGCGAGGAACGCCGCGACCTGCAAGGCGAGACGGTCCTGATCACGGCCGGGCCCACGCAGGAGGCGATCGATCCGGTCCGGTTCATTTCCAACCGCTCGTCCGGTAAGATGGGCTATTCGCTGGCGGAGGCGGCTGCGCGCAGGGGAGCCCGAGTGATCCTCATTTCCGGGCCGGTGCAGCTGGTTCCGCCCTCCGGGGTCCGCCTGATCCGCGTCCAGTCGGCGCGGGAGATGCGGGCGGCGGTGATGGAGCACCTGGCCGAGGCGACGATTGTGATCAAGTCCGCCGCGGTGGCCGACTACCATATCGAGCATGTGCCGGCGCAGAAGGTGAAGAAGACGGCCATGAAGCTCTCGCTCGAACTGGCGCCGACGCCCGACATTCTGGCCGAGGTCGGCCGCCAGAAAGGCGACCGGATCCTGATCGGGTTCGCCGCCGAGACCGAGAATCTGGTCCCGGAAGCCCGGCGGAAGATGGAGACGAAGAACTGCGACATGGTGGTCGGAAATCTGGTGAACGTGGAGGGCATCGGCTTCGAGTCGGACGAGAACGAGGTGGTGCTGGTTCCGGCCGGCGGCGACCCGGTCCAGCTACCGCGGATGTCGAAGCGGGACGCGGCCGACCACATCCTCGACATGCTGCCGCGTCTCCGCCTGGCCCGTCACGCCGCCGCATGACCCGGGACCAGCTTCGCCACTACCTGGCCTTCTACCGCGATCTGGGGTTCGACGAGCTTCGCCTTCCGGCGCCCGCCGTGCAGCCGGCGGCCGGCCAGACCGCCGACGAAGAAGCGACGCCTCCCCCGGCAGCCCGTCCAACGACGCCGACCGGACCGCCGCCGGCATCCCCGCCGGCGGCCATGCTTTCCCTGCTGCCCGCGATCGCGCCGGAGGGCGACACGCTCGCCCGGATCCGGGAGGACATCGGCGAGTGCAGGCGGTGCAGGCTGTGCGAGGGGCGGAGCAGGATCGTCTTCGGTTCGGGGAACGAGAGTTCGGCTCTGGTCTTCGTGGGAGAGGGTCCCGGCGCGGACGAGGACGCCCAGGGTCTTCCGTTCGTGGGCCGCGCCGGACAACTGTTGACGCAGATGATCGACAACACCTGCGCCAAGGACGGAATCCCGATCCGCCGCAAGGATGTCTACATCTGCAACGTCGTCAAGTGCCGGCCGCCGGGAAACCGCACGCCGATGCCGGACGAAATGGAGATCTGCGGACAGTTCCTGTTCCGCCAGTTGCTCGCCATCCGGCCGAAGGCGATCTGCTGCCTGGGATCCACGGCGGCGAAGGCGTTGCTCGGCGTCAAGGAAGGCGTGATGCGCCTGCGGGGAAACTGGCACAAGTGGCGCGACATTCCGGTGATGGTCACCTACCATCCTTCCTACCTTTTGAGACCCTACAACCAAAACGCCAAACTCGAGGCGTGGCAGGACCTCCGGAAAGTGTTTCACTACGTCTATGACTAGGCTCGCGCGGCAGCAAGGACCGGAGACGGGCGGAGGCGAGGCCGGAGCCGGATCCTCCACGCCCCGGCGCGGGCTGTTCATCACTTTCGAAGGCACAGACGGTGCGGGGAAGACGACGCAGATCCGGCTCCTCGCGGCGCGGCTTCGCGCGCTCGGCTACGAAGTGCTGGAAACGACCGAACCGGGAGGAACCTCGATCGGGAACCAGATCCGGCGCATTCTGCTCGATCCGGCCAACCGTGAACTGCACAAGACCACCGAACTCCTGCTCTATTTCTCCAGCCGCGCCCAGAACGTGCACGAGCGGATTCTGCCGGCGCTCGAGCGCGGCGCCGTCGTCGTCTGCGACCGGTTCACGGATTCGACGCTGGTCTACCAGGGCGCAGGGCGCGGCTTGGGCGAGCGGGTGGTGCGCATGCTTCACGAAATCGCCTGCGGTGCACTTCAGCCCGACGTGACGGTGTATCTCGACATCGACCTGGACACCGGTCTGGCGCGCGTACAGGCCCGTTCGGTGGACCGCCTCGACGGCGAGACACGCGACTTCCACCAATCCGTCCGCGACGCCTATCTGGCGATGGCCCGCACCGAATCCCGGTTCCGCGTCGTCGACGCTTCACCGGATCCGGAGACAGTCGCGGCGGCGGTCTGGAACGCGATTGAACCGTCGCTGGCCGGAGCGCCCGGAGGGCGCCGTCCATGATCGAAAACTTCGCCGGAAACCGGGGCGCCGTCGAGACGCTGGAGCGCATGCTGCGCGAGGAGCGCATTCCGCACACGATCCTGCTGGACGGTCCTGAAGGGGTTGGCAAGGCGACGCTCGCCCGCCGGTTCGCGGCCTTGCTGGTTGGCGGGGCCGACCGGATCGAGCGCGACGATCTCAGCCTGCCGCACAATGTGGAAGTTCTGCTGGAGCGGGAGAAGCTGCCCTCGGACAAGCGGGCCGGCGATCCCTTCTATCTGGCCACGCACCCCGATTTCGTCACCTTCTGCCCGGACGGCCCGCTGCGCCAGATCTCGATCGAGCAGGTGCGGATGCTCAAGGAGCGGGCGCAGTACGGTCCGCTGCGCGGCGCCCGCCGCGTGTTTCTGGTCGACTCGGTGGACCGCGCGCACGAACACGCCGCCAACTCGCTGCTGAAGATCCTCGAGGAGCCGCCGCCGTATCTGACGTTGATCCTGACGGCGGAGAACCCGTACGACCTGCTGCCGACGATCCGCTCGCGGTCCGTGCCCATTCGTCTCGGACGCCTGGCGGAGGAGGAGATGCGCGAATTCGCCCGGTCGAGGGGGCTCGCACAGTCGGAGCGGCGGATCGCCCTGGCGTGCGGAAGCCCCGGGCTGGCCGTGACGGTCGACCTGGAGGCCTATGACCGGCGGCGGGAATCCATGCGGGCGCTGCTCGAATCGGCGGCGGGCCGGCAGCCTTTCGCGGCCTGGGCGCAGTATTCCGAAAAGCTGGCGGCGGCGCGCAGCGAGAAGCTGGAGCCGTACCTGAAGGTGCTGTACGTCTTACTCGAGGACGTGGTCCATCTGCGGGAGGGCGCGGGCCCGGTCCGGAATCCGGATATCCGGGAGCCGCTGGCGAAACTGGCGCAGACTGTCCCGTTCGAATGGCTTCGCGCCGCGGTGGAGAAGACGGACCGCCTCGTGCAGTCGCTGCGGCGCAACATTCAGAAGAACATCGCACTCGATTCGCTGGTCCTCGAACTCCGGGCCGTGATCCGGGCGTCCTGAAGGCCGGGAGGTCGTCCGGGGCGGGGCCGGGTCAGTAGATAGGCGGCTCTCCGGGCGGGCGAGTTTTCCACCGGCGGTGCATCCACAGCCACTGGTCCGGATGCTCGCGGATGACAGCCTCCAGTTTGGCGTGAACCAGGCGCGTGTCCTGTTCGGCGTCGCCGGACGGATAGATCGGTGGGTAGAACCGGAGAACATACTTGCCCTCCGCCGCGGACCAAAGCGCGAAACCGGGGATGATCCCGGCTCCGGAGCGGCCCGCGATCCGCGCGAAACCGGTGCTGACGCAAGCCTTGCGTCCAAAGAAGTCGATGAAGATTCCTTCCGCGGCGGCCGTATTCTGGTCGATGAGCACGCCGACGGCTTCGTTGCGCCCGAGCGCCCGCAGGATCGCGCGGGCGAAGTCGCGTTTCTCGATGACGTTGTTGCCGGACAGGCTCCTCCGGCGGCGGATCCAGGCATCGAGGTACGGATTGTCGAGAGCGCGCACGACGACGTGCATCGGCTCCGCCATCAGCGCGTGGGCGAATGCGCTCAACTCCCAGTTGCCCAGGTGCGCCGTGGCGAACAGGACACCCTTGCCGCGGCGCTTCACCTCCTCGAAGTGCTCAAAGCCCTCATAGCGGATCCAGTCGCCGACGTTGTCCCGGCCGATTGAGGGAAACCGTGCGAGAGCCACGAGGACCCGGCCGATCGACTCGTAGGAGCCGCGCAGGACGGCTTCGGGATCGGCGCCGGGAAGGGCGAACGAGAGGTTCCGCAGCGCGGTCCGGCGCCACCTTCGCAGCGCCAGCCGCGCGAGGAGGCGGACGTAGAAGGCGGCGCGCCGGTGCGCCGCTTCGCGGGAGCCCCAGGTCAGGGTGGCCAGCAGCATCCGCGCGGCCCAATATGCTAGTCGATCCATCCCCCGCCCAGCACGAGGTCGTTGGAGTAGAAGACGGCGCCCTGCCCGGGAGTGACGGCGCGCTGCGGTTCATCGAACCGGACGCGGACGCGGCCTTCGCCCAAAGGATGCACGGTGGCGGCGGCGGGCACATGCTTGTTGCGGATCCGCACTTCCGCCCGCACCGCCGCGGCGGGCTCGGCGATCGAAATCCAGTTCACGCGGGAGACGGAGAACTCGGCGCGGAGCAGATCCTCGTTCCGGCCCACGATGACGCGTTGCGCGGCCGGTTCGGTCGCGATGACGTAAAGAGGTTCCCGCGCGGCGACGCCGATCCCTTTGCGCTGGCCTACCGTGTAGTGGTGAACCCCGGTGTGCTCGCCGAGCACGCGGCCCTCCGTGGACACGATCTCGCCCCGCTTCGCCTCGGGGTCGATCCCCTGCTCGCGAAAATAGGCGTCGATAAAGGCGGCATAATCCCCATTGGGGACGAAGCAGATCTCTTGCGAGTCGCTCTTGGCCGCGACCGGAATCCCCCACTCGCGGGCCATGGCGCGGACCTCGGGCTTCGTGAATCCGCCAAGCGGGAACAACGTTCGTGCAAGCTGGCTCTGCGTGAGGCCGAAGAGGAAATAAGTCTGGTCCTTGGCACCGTCGGCGGCGCGCAGCAGCTGGTGGCGGCCTGTGGCTTCATCCTGCCGGATGCGGGCGTAGTGGCCGGTCGCAATCTTCTCCGCGCCAATGCCGCGGGCGAGGTCAAGGAAGCGGTCGAACTTGACGAGGTTGTTGCACAGCGTGCAGGGCACGGGCGTCCGTCCGGCAAGGTACTCTTCGACGAACGGACGGACGACGCTTTGCTCGAAGGAGTCCTCGAAGTTGACCACGTAGTAAGGTATGCCCAGCCATTCTGCGACACGGCGGGCGTCGTAGACATCGTCGAGCGAGCAGCACCGCCCGGCGGCGCCTTCGGCGGACAGTTCGGGAAGCCGCCTTTGATTCCACAGTTGCATCGTCAAGCCGGCGACGCTCCGCCCCTGGCGCCGCAGCATCGCGGCGGCGGTGGACGAATCGACTCCGCCGGACATGGCCACGGCGATCAGACCTTCGTCACGCATAAGCCGGGGACAACCTCCTCAAGTGCGCCGCGCACTCCGCCATCGCCTCCACAAGGGCGTCCACCTGGGCCTGGGTGTTCCCGCGGCCCAGCGAGATCCGCAGCGAGGAGCGCGCCTGCGCGGCCGTCAGCCCCATGGCGGTCAGCACATGGGACGGTTCGACGGCGCCGCTCGAACAGGCCGAGCCGGACGAGACGGCGAATCCGCGCAGGTCGAGCGCGATCACCATGGGCTCGCCGTCAATCCCTTCGAAGGAAACGCTGCTCGTGTTGGGCAGCCGGGGCGCGGCCGCCCCGTTGACGGTCACGCCCGGGACCCTTTCAAGGAGCGTCCGCTCGAAACGGTCACGGAGGGCGGCCAGCCGGGCCGCTTCGGCGGCCAGTTCGGAGGCCGCCAGGCGCGCCGCCTCTCCCATGGCCGCCAGGCCCGGGACGTTCTCGGTGCCGGCGCGGCGGCCCTGTTCGTGGCGGCCGCCGAAAATCAGGGGCTGGAGGGCGGCGCCGGCCGCGGCGTACAAGGCCCCGGCTCCCTTGGGCGCGTGGAATTTGTGTCCGCTGACGGCGTAAAAATCGACGGGCAACTCCGCCAGGTTCACCGGAACCCTGCCGGCGGCCTGCACGCCGTCGACATGAAAGGCGATGCCCCTGGCGCGGACAATCCGCCCGACATCCTCGACTGGCTGGATCACGCCGGTCTCGTTGTTGGCGTGCATCATCGAGACCAGGACGGTCGACGGCCGGATCTGGCGCGCCACGCTGTCCGGGTCGATTCGGCCGTCGGCGCCGGGTTGCACGTAGGTCACCGCCACGCCCTCGCGTTCGAGTTGCGCGCAGGCGGCCAGCACGGCCGGGTGCTCGATGGCCGAGGCGATCACGTGCCGGCCGGCCGCGCCCCGAGCGCGCACGAATCCGAGGATGGCGAGGTTGTCGGCCTCCGTCCCGCCGCTGGTGAACACCAGGTCCTTCGGCGAGCAGCCGAGCAACGCGGATACCTGCCGCCGCGCGGCTTCGACGGCCTGGCGCGCCGCCTGCCCGTCACGATGAACGCTGGAGGGATTTCCGAACGCGCCGGTTACGGCCGACGCGAGCGTTGCGGCCACTTCCGGGAGGACCGGAGTGGTCGCGTTATGATCGAAATAGAAACGAGGGGGACGCACGAAACCTACTTCTATCTTATGCCGTTGATCACGCTGACCACCGATTTCGGAGAGACCGATCATTTCGCCGGCGTCATGAAAGGCGTGATTCTGAGCCTGGCGCCCCGCGCCACGATCGTCGACATCACGCACGGGGTGACCCCTTTCGAAACGGCCGAGGCGGCGTTCACGATCGGGGAAGCGGCGCGCTATTTCCCGAAGAAGACGATCCATGTGGTGGTGGTGGATCCGGGGGTCGGCTCGGAGCGCCGTCCCATACTGGTGGAAGCCGAGGGGCAGTACTTCCTTGCGCCGGACAACGGCGTGCTCAGCCTGATCCTGGCGCGTTCCCGCTGCAAGGTGCGTCGCCTCGCCAACAGGAGGTTCCAGTTGAAAGAGGTGAGCAACACCTTTCACGGACGCGACATCTTCGCTCCCGCCGCGGCCCATCTGGCGCGGGGAGCGAAACCCGCGCAATTCGGGCCCCTGGTGAACGATCCCCTGCGGACGCCGATCGGCGAACCCACGCGGATCGGCACGCGCTGCTGGGCGGGCGCCGTGATGAAGGTCGACCGTTTCGGCAATCTCATCACGAACTACCATGTGTCCCGGTTTCCGCAGGTGCAAACGCGGCCCATCGTGCTGAACGCCGGCGTGCACACCGTCGAAAAGGTGGTCCGCTGTTACGCGGAGGCCGAGCCGGGAACCCCAGTGGCGCTGGTCGGCAGTTCGGGCTACCTCGAGATCGCCCTCAACCAGGGCTCGGCGGCGAAGGCTTTGGGGCTGGGAACCGGCGCGTCGCTCGAACTTTCCATCTACTGAAGTTGCATGCCGGAACTGCCCGAAGTGGAAGCCGTGTGCCGCCGGCTCGGCGCCGGGGTGGCGGGCGCCCGGATCGCCGGAGCGGCCGTGCGCCGGTGCGCGCCGCCGGACATCGGCGAGTCCGTTTCCGGCCGGCGGATCCACGCGGTGGTCCGGAGGGGCAAACACATTCTGCTGCGGCTTTCCGGAGGCATCACGCTCCTGGTGCATCTGCGCCTGTCGGGCAACCTGTACCGGATTCCGGACCGCAGGCTGCCGCCGGCCGCGGCCCGCGTGCGTCTCGATCTGGAAGATGGCGCCGCGCTGGTGCTCGACGATCCCCGCGCGCTGGCCCGAATGGAAGCGCTGGCGGACGAGGAAGCCGACGCCAGGATGGACCTGCTGGGACCGGAGCCGCTCTCGCCGGCGTTCACGCCGGAATGGCTGGTGAAGTCGGCCCGCGCGTCGCGCCAGCCGGCGAAGCTCTACCTGATGGACCAGACCAGGGTCGCGGGCCTGGGAAACATTTATGCGGCGGAGGCGCTGTTCCGGGCGAGGATCCACCCGGGCCGGGTCATGCAGCGAATCGCCCGGCCTCGTCTGGAGCATCTCCACCACGCGATTGTGGAGGTTCTGAACGATGCGGTACAATCGGCGATATTCGCGTACTCTGGCCCGGGTGAGTTTCGCGAAGCGGAGACGTTTCCCCTTGCCGTCTATGATCGCGAAGGTCAGGGCTGTCTGACGTGCGGCCGAAAGATCCGGCGGATCCGCCAGGGCGGACGTTCCACGTATTTCTGTCCGGGGTGTCAAAGGTAACGTGGCTACAGACCTGATCGAAGTTGACCCGGCGAAACCGTCCCCGGACGCACTCGCCCGGGCCGGCGCCGTGATCCGTCGCGGCGGCGTGGTGGCGATCCCGACGGATGCGCTGTATACGCTTGTCGCCGATCCATTCAACCTGCACGCGGTAGGCCGGGTCTTCCAGGCCAAAGGCCGCGAGATTCACCGCGCGCTGCCGCTGCTGGTTTCCGACCTGATGATGGCGGAGGACCTGTCCAAGGAACTAAACTCGCGCTTTTTCCTGCTGGCGCGCCGGTTCTGGCCCGGACCATTGACCATCATCGTCCCGGCGGCGTCGAAGGTCCCGCTCAAGGTGACGGGCAATACCGGCCGCCTCGCCTTGCGCCAGTCAAGATCGGCGGTGGCCGCGGGATTGCTCGAGTGGCTGGGCCAGCCGCTCATCGCCACCAGCGCCAACATCAGCGGCCAGCCGACTTGCCGGAGCGGGATCGACACCTTTGGCAAGATGGACGGCCGGATCGACCTGGTGCTCGACGGCGGGCATTGCGAGGGTGGGGGGTCGACGACGGTGGACGTGACCGAACCGTGGTGGAGGATCATCAAGCAGGGCCTGATCGAGGAGAAAGAGATCGCCGAATGTCTTCACGGAGCCGGATAGGGCGGAACGCGTCGTGAACATTCTTTTTATCGGCGACATTTTCGCCTCGGCGGGCCGTGGAATCGTGGCCGACCGGTTGGCGCGAATCGTGGAATCCGAACAGATCGACCTCGCGATCGCAAACGCGGAGAACGCGGCGGGCGGATTCGGCGTGACGCCGCAAATCGCCGACGAACTGTTCCGCTGTGGCCTGGATGTGCTCACCTCGGGCAACCATATCTGGGACAAGCGCGAGATCTACGACTATCTCGACAGCCGGAAACTGCTGCTCCGGCCGGCCAACTATCCTCCCGGACTGCCGGGAAGCGGAATGCAGATCGTGCGGGCGCACAACGGCGTCCGCTGCGCCGTGTTCAACCTTCAGGGACGGACCCATATGCCGCCGGTCGACTGCCCGTTCCGGAAGGCGGACGAACTGCTGACGTCGGCGCCGGCGGACGTCAGGGTGCGGTTCGTCGACTTTCACGCCGAGGCCACGAGCGAAAAGATCGCCATGGGCTGGCATCTCGACGGGCGGGCGACAGCGGTGGTGGGCACGCACACGCACGTGCCGACCGCTGACGCGCGCGTGCTGCCGGGCGGCACGGCCTACATCACCGACGTCGGCATGACCGGTCCGTACGACTCGGTGATCGGCGTGGAGAAAGAACCGGTGTTGCGCAAATTCCTGACGTCGGCCCCGGTGAAGATGGCTGCCGCAACAGGCCGGGTCGAACTCCACGCCGTGGTTGTGGAAGTCGACGAGTCGAGCGGCCGCGCGCGCTCGATCCGCCCGATCACCGCGACGCATTCGCAATGAGGCGGCGCGACAGGCTGGATTGCGCTTCTACCGGAACGTGATCCAGACCGGGCTCGACCACGCCCGCTGTCCGTCCTCCTGAAGAACCCGGACGTGGTACCAGTTTTCCCCGTTCTCCGGATGGGCGACGTACTCAAAGGCCGCCTCTTTCGCGTTCGGCCGCACCGTATGCAGCAGCCGCCGGTTGCCGATGACGTCGACCTGCCGGATCACGCCGGTCCCGATTACCCTGACCGACAATACGGCTGGGCCGGACGCCGTGAAAACGTCGCCCTGCAAGTTCTCCGTGGACTCGTCGCGGGCGCGGAAATCAAGGATGATGTTGCCGGTGGCGGCGTAGGAATGCCGCTTTCGGATCGCGTCGAGCAACCCTTCGCGCGAGGGGTCCTCGGCGAGCACGCAGGCGTAGCCGACACGAGCCGGCCGAGGACCGCCCGACGCCACGACGCCGAGTTTGTGGCCGCTGTCGAGCGCGTTCCACCAGAGTCGGGTCTCGGTGGCGGCGCGGGAAGCGTCCGCGTCATCGGACCCGTTCCCTCCGCCCTGAAAGAGTTCAACCAGGGACTCGACGCCGGGGTCGTGGCCGCGCCAATTCGTCCCCTGCGAGGACGCTGTCGAGTGAGGGATGGAGACGCCGCCGGTCGCTCTGAGGTGATCGAACTGTTTCGCCGGGCCCACCCTGGCGGAGGCTTCTTCCGGCGGGACCGGCAGCGGACGGACGCCGCGGCGCGCCCAGACCAGGTTCCGATGGCCATACCATTCGTAGGCGAATAGCGGCAGAAACCGCTCCGGCAGCAGGAACAGGTCCGCGTACTTTTGGCCCTGCCACCAGGCGAACTCCTGACCATGGCCGGCCTGATGGTCGGTTACGGCGACGAAGTCGAGCGCCGCCGCGTCGAGGGCATATCGGTAGACCTCGAACAACGAACCCGCGGATCCGGAGTCGCGCGACAGCTCCGAGTGGAGGTGCAGATCGCCGCGAAGAATCCTGTACTTTCTGCCGCCGCTGACGATCGTGTAATTGCGGACCGTCTCCGGGGCGGCCCGGTCGTCCCGGTGAGCCGGGGCGGTCTCTTCGACCGGCTCGGCGTAGCGGACCAACGCCTCGCCTCGCGCTTTCGGAGCGGCGGTCAACCGCGCGGCCATGACTTCAGCATTGCCGGGAACCATCGCCGCGGAAGTCCGGTTGTCGGCCATCCACGCCGCCCACACGCGGCCGGAGGCGTCCCGCGCCAGTTGCGCGTGCTTTTCGATCGGCCCGGCGCTGGCGGGCAGCGGCTGCGGGTCGCTCCAGCGCACGCCGTCCCAGTGCGTGATGTAGTTTTCCCAGACCGGCGCGCCTGGGCCCGCCTGCCCGGGCTCCCGCGTGGAATGGCGGAACAACATCGTCACGGCGCCCGAGCCCGCGATCGCCAGTTGCGGATGTTCGGCGTTGAAGTCCAGGTGGGGCGGAGCGGCGGCGGTTTCGTCCCAGCCGTAACCGCTGAAGACGGCCACCCGAGTCCGCCGCCGCCCGTGGAGCGGCATGGCGGCGGGTACGGGAATCGCGAGGCCCGGCCCCTTGCCCCAGTCGACGCCGGATTCGTCCCAGGCCACCCAGGGCCGGTTGCGCGAGTCCACGGCGACCGACGCATGCGCCTGAAACCGCGGCGAGTTGGTGACAGCCTGCGGAGGCATGCCGGTGCCCATCAGGCGGAAGAAGATGTCGTAGTTTCCGCGGTCATAGGAGTCCCACACGATGTAGACCAAACCCTGTGGCGAGACGGCGACCGCCGGCTCCCAGTCGTTCGCAGCCGAAGAACTGACACGCGTCTGCCCTGACCAGGCGTCGCCGTCACTCGCCCCGTAGTAGATGTCGCTCTGGCCGGCGAAGAAACCCTGCCAGACGACATAGAGGCGCTTGCCGTCGGTGGCGGCGCGGTGAAATGTGGCCGATTCGGCGCCGCTTAACTGCCGGCGGGGAGTCCAGGATCCGCCCTTCGGCTTCCGGCGCATCCAGAGCTTCCACCTGCCGTCGTCGCGCTCGGCCCACACCACCCAGAGCGTGCCGTCGGCGGCGGCAGCCAGCGAAGTGCGGAATATGTCCGCGGGCCGGTCCGAGACCTGCTCGGGAGGGTCCCATCGTCCGTCCGGCCGGCGGATCCGCACCAGGACGCGTTCGGCTTCCTTGTGATACGCCACCCACGAAACGGCGATCGATCCGTCGGGCAGGGCGGCGATGGACGGCTCGTCGTCTTCGTCCGCCGCCGCCGAGAGCAACTCCGGCGAAGGCACGATGCGCACGGAGGCTCCTCCGTTGGCGAAGCGGCGCGGCTCCGGAGCCAGTTCGTTCAGTCCTGCGGCGAAGTTCGCCCGCCGGGTGCGGATCTCGATGGCTGCCCGCGGCCCTGCCTCCACGGTGAGAAGGACACCGGCTGGCAGAGGCGGCGCTTCCGGGGCCGCGGAGCCGGGGCGAAACAAGCACGTCCAACTGCCGTCGGCGCGGACCGAGCCGCCAGCGGGCAGATGACGTCCCGCGATTCTGAGCAGCTTCGCCCTGGTCAGCCGCACGGATCCGCTCCAGTCTTCCGCCGCCCTGGCGGTGAGTCCGAAGGAGACGAGGATCGTGACCGTTTCCCCCGGCGCGGCGCTCCCCTGCTGCGACCGCAAGGACACAACCATGGCCGGGACCGCGACGAAGCAGGCGGCGGCCGCCATCATGCGGTGCGTCACGCGCTTCATCGCTTCAGAGCGGCTCCTCGAGCGACACGTGGATGATCACGTCGGACCCGGCCGCGGCTCTCGTGCGAAGCCGCAGGGTCCGGGAGGCTGTGTCATAGGTGAAGGGACGGGTGGGCTCGATCCGGACGATGGGAGAAACATGGTGCACGATCCACTCGTACTCGCGGTCCACACGCGACTCGATCTGGAGCCGCAGAAGGTCCGCGGCCGGCGCCGCGTGAACCTGCGTCGGAAGGTCGTGGCCCGGCTCGGATAGAAAGAATTCGGCTCCCAGGCGCGGGAAATAGTGCAGGGACAGGGAGCGGTCGGCGTTCTCAACCGGAAGAATCGTCCCGTTGTGGCAGAAGAGCGCGGGCCCCGGACCGGGGCCCTGCGGCGTGTCGATGATCTGCCGGCCTTTATAAACGGCGCCGTCGCGAAGATGAGTCCAGATCCCCATCGGCAGGTACGTCTTCGGACCGCTGCCAATCAGGATCTCGTCGCCGATCATGAAGGTGTCCGGATGGCGCGCGGCTTCCCCATCGTTGGCGTACTGCATCGCCAGCGGCCGGAAGACCGGGAGTCCTCGGTCGCGGGCTTCCTGAAGGTAGGTGTAGAGGTAGGGCATGAACCTCTCACGCGGAGCGCGGGCGGGTCCGAACACGAGCGGCAGGTAGGCGCCGAGCGGATCGGGGAACGTCCCGAGATCCACCGCCGGAGCGGCCACCCCCGAAAACGACGCGTGATTGAGCCAGGCAACGGTCTCCGCAAGCGGCAGCGGCGGTACCGTGACGGCATACTTGGGGAGCGTTCCGGGCCGCAGGAAGGACACCAGAGCGGGACTGATCGGCGAGATGGCGCCCGTCACCATGACATGCTCCTCGAGGATCTCCTTTGGCGTGGGGCCGTAGTAGAAGAAGTACTCGAGCCGGGTGGTCAACACGGCTCTGACCTGGACACGGTCCGGCGCGGCCTGCGCCAGATCGAACTCATAGACGGCGGGGGAGGAGAAGTATTGCCCGTAGCCGGTGGAAGCGATCAGCAGCGGGCGGGATGCTTTCACACGGGATCCGCGCAGGTCGAGTTGCAGGCTCGTTCTCGGGCCAAGCCCGTAGAGCCGTTCTCCCGGAGGCGAGGCTCGGTCAAACCCGATGCCCGCCAGCGGAGGTCCGTTGAGCGGAAGCTCGTCGAGCAGCACCTTTCCGCGGTTGGTTTGAACGAACATCGTGCCGGCCGGTTTGCGGAACTGCGCCGTCAGGTATTCGGTCCTGAACTCGATCGCGGGCCCGGTGTCACGCACGGTGAAGTCGATGGCGTCCTTGACGCCCGGCCGGGACGGGCAGGTGGCGCTGCTGCACCGCTGGAAGCGGAACGTGGACGCGCTGAGCCATTCCACCTCCACAAAACCCGTTGGCGACTGGATCAGGGTGGCGTTGTGCTTCCGCTGCCAGGTGGTCTGCCGCTGGGCGGCGGCGGACCCGCAGAGCAGAACGGCGATGGCGAAAAACGTTCTTGGCACGACAAGCGCTCTCCGGCGCGGCGGGCGGCGGCCGCTAGAGGCGGCGCATCCAGATCCGGCGAAACTTCATCCTCGTCACGGGCGCGCCCGGGAATCCGGAGTGATCCTGAAGCAGGATCGGACCCGGATGGCAACCTTCGCCGAGCTTTTCGCTCGCGTCGATGGCCACGTTGTCGTGGATCAGCAGTCCGTTGAGTACGACCGTGACCGTGGCTTTCCGGGTGACCTTGCCGCCGTCGCCGCACTTCGGCCCATGGAAGATGATGTCGTAGGATTGCCACTGTCCGGGCGGCCGGGCCGCATTGACGAGAGGCCCGGCCTGACCGTAGAGCCCACCCAGGCTGCCGTGGGCGTAGGTCGGATTGCGGTATGAGTCGAGAATCTGGATTTCATACTTGCCTTGCAGATAGACTCCGCTGTTTCCCTTCAACTGGCCGGTCTGGCCCGGCATGTCAGGCACGGCGAACTCGATGTGAATCTGGGCGTCGGTGAAGGTTTCCGTCGTCAGGATGTCGCCCACGCCGCTCGTACAGGTCATCACCTCCGATTCGACCTCGCACCGGGCGGCTTTCCCGTCGCTGGTCACCCAACCGGTCATGTCGCGGCCGTTGAACAGGATGGTCGCGTCCGAGGGCGGACGGCCCGGGGTGACGACCGGCGGTTGAGGTTGTTCGGCGGACAGCATGCCGCAGGCTGCGGCAAGTGCAATCAGCGTTCGCATCAGCTTCATCCTTCCGGGACATGATAACAGCCTTTTCGATGGACGCCCGGGGGAGCGTCCGCCACCAGTCCTAAGGCATATTCCTTAGGCATACCAGGTGTAAGTTCTGTTCTTGACAACCCAATTGTTTTGCACTATAGTCTAGAAATCGATTACAGGCGGATCCGCTGGGCTTGGGCGGCCCATTCCTCCGAGGCGGATTCGCCTGTTCCATTTTGGGGCGTGAATTGCTAGGAGAAGGCCGCCGACCGGGCTCCGCAAGATCCCCCGATCCGCAAATGGCAGGCCAGTTCGGCGCTCTGGATGGGTCCTTCCGGGACCCGGATCCGCTCGAGCAGCATTTGCGCGGCGAGGGCGCCCATTTCGTAGGCAGGGTGGATCAGAGCCGTCAGGTTCGGCTGTAAGGAAGCCGCCCATCCCATGTCGTCAAAGCCGACCATGGCGATCTGGTCCGGAATCTGAAGGCCTGCCTCCCAGATGCAGGCCAGCGCGCCCAGCGTCATCAAGTTGTTGGCTACAAACACCGCGGAAGGGCGGCGCGGCAACGCCAGCAACTGCCGCATCGCTTCCCGGCCGCCGGACAGCCGCCAGTTGGCGTGCAGGATCAGTTCGGGATCCGGTTCGAGAGAGGCCTCGCGGAGGGCATCTTCATATCCTTTGCGCCGGAGCGCCGACGTGCTCACGCCCTCCGCCCCATCGATGAGAGCAATGCGTCGGTGGCCGTTGCCCACCAGGTGAAGAACGGCGTCCCGAACGGCGGCGACGTCGCGAATCATGACACGGTCGACGTCGACCTCGACCGGTTGGCGCAGGACGGCGACCAGAGGAATGCCCACGGCCGCCAGGCGCCGGTAGCAGCCCTCAGGGCTGGCCCCATTGACAAAAATGAGCCCGGCGACGCTTTCCGCCTCGAACGCCGACACGACGGACTGCTCGCGCTTGTCGACGTCATCGTAATGTCCGAGGAGAATCGTGTAACCCGCCGGACTCAGGACGGCTTCGATACCCCTAATCAGCCGTCCGAACAGCGGATTCTCGATGTCGGGCACAACGATTCCGACGGTTTTTCGCATTCGGGACCGCAGCGACCGCGCGGCCCGGTTGGGCTGGAAATGCAGGTCGGCAGCAACTTTCCGGACCCGCTCGGTCAGTTCTCGACTGACGCGTCCGGAACCCGACAGCACGCGCGAAACGGTGGCGGTGGAAACACCCGCCTGCCTGGCCACGTCCCGGATGGTAGGGACATCCTTCCGCGTTGGGCGCTCGCGGCTCATTTTCACGATGGTAACAAGAAAGGGCGGCCGAACGTCGAAACAGGCGTGTAAAATCAGGCCCGGAGGACGGCCCAGGGAGGTCTGCGGGGAGAGCGTCGGCGGAAGTCCGCACGGGACATGCGCCGGGTCTACAATAAAGGACGGAAGGAGGCGGGTATGGGTTTGGAATTCGTACTGGTCTCAATGCTCGCGTGGGCACAGGCGGCGCCGCAGCAGAACGCCCTCGTGGCGGCGAGCCCGGCCGTGACTCCAACGCCTTCCAGGCCCGCGTTGACGCCGGAAATGCGCGGCGACATTGCGATGGCCCGGAAGGAATACCGTCAGGCGATCGAACACTACAAGGCGATTCAACCGCCCACGGCGATTTCGCTCAACAAGATCGGCATCGCCTACCATCAACTGGCGGAACTGCACAACGCGAAGAAGTACTACGAGCGGGCGGCGAAGGCGAATCCCTCCTACGCGGAGGCAGTCAACAACCTCGGCACGGTTCACTACGCCCAGCGGAGCTACCGGCGCGCCATCAGCCTGTACAACAAAGCCCTCAAGCTCACGCCCAACTCCGCCAGCATCCACAGCAACCTGGGAACGGCATGGTTTGCGCGCAAGAAGTATGACCGCGCCGCCCAGAGCTACCAGCGAGCCCTCGAACTGGATCCCGAGGTGTTCGAGCACCGCAGCACCAACGGCGTCCTGCTTCAGGAACGCAGCGTGGCCGAACGCGCCAAATTCCACTTCTACCTGTCGAAGACCTACGCCAAGGCGGGCATGGCGGACCGCGCGATGCTGTACATGAGAAAAGCCCTCGAAGAGGGATTCAAGGAACGCAACCGCTTTGTCGAAGATCCGGAATTTGCCGCACTCCAGAATATCCCGGAGTTTCAGGAACTGCTCAAGCTTCAACCGCGGATTCTGTAGGATCGCCGCGGCCGCGGCGCTGGCGGCGGCGCTCTCCTGCGGGCGGACCGGCGGAGGCGCGCGCCGGCTGGCGGTTTTCGAGATCGAAGACCTCAGCAACGCCTCTGACGGGGCGTGGGTGAAGGCTCTCGTCGCCGACGCGGTGGTGGCGCAAACGGCCGGTTCCGGCGGCCTGATGAGCTTCGCCGTGACAGATGCCAACGACGCGGCGCGCCGCCGGGCGAGCCATCTTCTGCGGGGGTATCTTTGGCGGCGGGCGAACGAATGGGAGTTCCGCGGTCTGTTGCAGGAAGCGGGACGGGGAACAGAGTCAGCCATCGTAGCCCGCGCCGGGTCTCCTCTGGCCGTGGCCCGTCAGGCGGCTTCCCGGATCACCGGGACGCCCCTCCCATACACGCAGAACGAGGCGGCCGCGGAATGGTATGCCCGCGCGCTCGCGGGCGCCCAGGACAGCGCGGCGCTGCTGGAAAAAGCGGCAAGGCTCGATCCGGGCTTCGGGCGGCCCGCGCTGCTGTTGGCCCGGAGGAAGGCGGCGGCCGGAGACCGGGACGGCGCGCTGGCTGCGCTGCGGCCGATGCTCGAACCGTCCGGCACCGCCAATCCGGTGGTGCGGCTCCAGGGTGAAGCCCTCCGCGCCGCTCTCGAAGGCGACGCCGGAGCGCAGTTTGCCGCGGCCGAACGGCTCGCCGACCTGCTCCCCCATGACGCCGAAATGCTCGCCCAGTTCGGCGGCATGGTGGCGCGCAAAGGCGATTTCGCGCGGGCCGCGGAGTACTACCGCCGCGCGCTCGCGGCCGAGCCGGATGTTCCGGCGCTTTGGAACGAGACAGCCTACGTCCAATCGTTCGCCGGGGATCTGAATGGCGCGCTGAAGAGCCTGGCCGAGTACGACCGCGTGTCGGGCAAAAGTCCGAACGCGGCGGACTCGCTCGGTGAGATCCAGTTCGCCCACGGCAACTTCCGCGAGGCAAGGCGCGCGTTCCTCGATGCCTATGACCGCGGGCCCTCGTTCCTTGGTTCCTACACGCTGCGGAAGGCCGGCCTGTCGGCCTATTTCGCCGGGGACCGCGCCGCCGCGGCGGCGGATTTCGAGCGTTACGCCGACGCCGTGGCGCGGAATCCGGTCCTCGAACTTTCCCGGGCGCAATGGGCTTACCTGACGGCTTCGCGGGAGCAGGCGCTCCGCCTCATCACCGCCGCCTGCGCCCAGCGGAACCTGGCGCTCGCCTGCGCGCAACAGGCCGTCTGGATAGCGGCGGCGGGCGGAGACGGACGTCCCGTCGCGGCCCGTGCGCAAGCGCTGGCGCGCAATCCGATCGAGGCGCGCTGGGCCGCGCTGGCCTCCTTCGTGAGCCAGCCCGACGAGGGCGCCGCCGGGTGGGAGCGCCGCGCCGGCGGCAACCATCCGGCACTCATCTACGCTCTCCTGATGCACCGGCATTTCGCCGCCGCGATTCCCGTGCTCGAGGCGCAGATCGCGCGGACAAGGGCACTGGAATCGGGGGAGTGGCGGTACCTGCTGGGATGGGCGAAGCTGGAGACGGGCGCCAGATCCGAGGCGGCGGGGCTGCTGGCCCGGCTGCCGTTCCCCCGGTCGAGCCCGGACGCGCAGTTCGAGTTTCTCGTTTTCGCCACGGCGGACGCATTGAGGAACCGGCCGAGGTAAGCGCGGCGCCGGCGCTTTCCAGCCGGGCCGGTACAATGAGGAGAAGCATGGCCCGTTTCTTCGTGCAGAATTTCGGCTGCCGCGCCACGCAGGCCGACGGCGCGGCGCTGGCGGCCCTGCTGGCCGCGCGCGGCCACCAGGAGTGGGGCGAGCGCCGGTCCGCGGACCTGGTCATTCTCAATACCTGCACCGTCACGGCGGCGGCTGACGAGGACGTGCGCCATGCGGTGCGCCGAGTGCACCGGGAGAATCCCGAGGCCCGCATCCTGGTGACCGGCTGCTATGCGCAGCGCTCACCCGAGGAACTTGCCTCGCTGCCGGGCGTGCGTTGGGTGGTCGGCAATTCCCACAAAACCGCCATCCCGGACATCCTGGACGAACCGGCTTCGGCCTTCGATTTTCACGGTGAAATCCGCGCCGGCGACATCGGCGCGCACCGCGATTTTCTTTCCGCTCCGGTCGAGGACGCCTCGGGCGACAGGCATCGACCGAATCTGAAGATCCAGGACGGCTGCAACAACCGCTGCTCGTTCTGCATCATTCCCTCCGTTCGCGGGCCGAGCCGGAGCGCTCCGGCCGGCGATGTCGTCCAACAGGTCCGCGGCCTTGCGGCGCGTTACCGCGAGGTGGTTCTGAGCGGCATCAACCTCGGCCGCTGGGGGCGGGATCCGGGCCGCAGCGGAAGGGAGCGGCTGGCCAGCCTCGTCCGCCGGCTGCTCGAGGAAACCGATATCGAGCGCCTCCGGCTGAGTTCGATCGAGCCGATGGACCTCAGCGACAGCCTGCTCGAGCTGATGGCGTCGTCGCCGCGAATCGCGCCGCACGTCCACGCCCCGCTGCAATCAGGATCAGACGCGGTGCTGAAGCGGATGAAAAGGCGCTACCGCGCGCGCCATTATTCCGACCGCCTGGCCCTGGCACGGCGGCTGATGCCGGACGCCGCCATCGGCGCGGACGTGATGGCGGGCTTTCCGGGAGAAACGGAGGAGGAGTTCGAGGAAAGCCGCCGGTTCATTGAATCGATGCCTTTCACCTACCTGCACGTGTTCACCTATTCAGAGCGGCCGGGGACCCCGGCCGCCGCCTACCCGGGCCGCGTGCCGATGGAGGAACGGAAACGGCGCAACGCCATTCTGCGGGAAGCGGGCGCACGCAAGAACCGGGAATTCCGGCGCCGGTTCGTGGGCCGGACGCTGAGCGCGGTGACGATCGGCGACGGATCGGCGGCGCTGAGCGGGAACTATATCCGGATCGAGTTGTCCTGGCGGAGGGAACCGAACCGGCTGGTGGAGGTTCCGGTGGCGCAGCTCACGCCGCGCGGAGTGGCCGAACGGAACGCGCTGGCGGTGCTCGGCTGAGGCGGCGTAGTAGGATGAAGACCATGCGGATACACGTGTCGGGGCTGGTTCTGGCGGCGTCATGCGCGGCGCAGCAGTTGATGATCTGGCCCGTGCGCGGAACGCGCGAAATGGTCGCGGCGGCCAACAATTACGAGGTGGAGGCTGGTATACGCCTGCTGGCGCTGGGCGGCAACGCGATCGACGCTGGCGTGGCCGCCACGCTCGCCGCGGCGGTCACCGAGCAGGCCCGGTTCGGTCTGGGCGGCGAAATGCCGCTGATCGTGAAGATGGCGGGCAAGGATCCGGTGGTGATCAGCGGAGTGGGAGTGGCGCCGGCCAAGGCCACGGCGGAGTTTTACCGGAGCCGCCGGCCGGGCGCCTGGGAGGATCCCTCGCGCATGCCGCCGATTCCGCCCCAAGGCATTCACGCCGCCATCACTCCGGGCGTGTTCGACGGCCTGATGCTGGCGCTCGAAACCTACGGAACGAAATCGTTCGCCGACGTGGCGCAGCCGGCCATCGAGGCCGCCGAGGGTTTTCCGGTCGGCGAAGAGTGGGCCGGCTTCCTGCGCGCCAACGAACGCATTCTGCAACTGTGGCCGGCCTCGTGGGCCTTCTTCTTTCCCGGAGGCCGGGCGCCGGCCCGCGGCGAACTCTGGCGCGCGCCAGACCTGGCCGGCACCCTTCGGGAACTGGCCGGCGCGGAGCGCAAGACCCGGGGCAACCGCGTCAGGAAAATCCGAGCGGTGCGCGATTATTTCGCGCAGGGTCCGATCGGACAAAAGATCGCCCGGTTCAGCGAAGCCAACGGCGGCCTGCTCACGCTCGACGATCTGAAGAAGTTCCGCGCCGAGTTCGACAAACCCAAGACCGGCTCCTACCGCGGCTACACGATCGTCAAGCCGGGTTTCTGGACACAGGGACCGGTCATGATCGAGGCGCTGAACATCCTGGAGGGAATCGACCTGAAGGCGCTCGGCCACAACAGCCCCGCCTACCTGCACACGGTTCTGGAAGCCGTCAAGCTGGCTTTCGCCGACCGGGACCGCTACTACGGAGACCCGAAGTTCAGCCGGATCCCGGAAGAAACCCTGCTGAGCAAGGAATACGCCGCTCAGCGGCGCGGCCTGATCGATCCCGCCCGGGCTTCGATGGAGCACCGTCCGGGCAACCTCGGGCCAGCCCCGGCGATGCCATCCGGCGGCGGATCCTCCGTGGGCGTGCAGGACACGACCTGCGTCAACGTGGCGGACCGGTGGGGCAACGTTTTCAACGCGACGCCGTCCGGGGCCTGGCTCCCGTCGGTCATTGTCGCCGGCACGGGGATTCCGCTGAGTTCGCGCGCGACGTCGTTCGTGCTCAGCGAGGGGCATCCGAACCGGATTGAACCCGGAAAGCGTCCCCGCGTGACGCTGTCGCCCACGATGGTTCTGAAAGACGGCAAGCCTTTCCTCATCATGTCGACGCCGGGCGGCGACAACCAGGACCAGGCGATGCTCCAGGTCCTGCTGAACATCATCGACTTCGGCATGATCCCTCAGGAAGCGGTCGAAGCGCCGCGCTTTCAGACCGAACACTTCTACAGTTCCTTCGCCTACCACGAGTTCGTGCCGGGCAAAGTCAACCTGGAACGCCGCTTTCCGCAGCCCGTCATTGACAGACTGAAGGAACTGGGCCACCAGGTGGAAGTCCGGGGAGAGTGGAGCAATGCGTCCGCGCCGACGGTGATTCTGTTCCGCGACGGAGTGCTCGACGGGGGCGCCGACCCGCGGCGCGGCCGCGTGATCTTCGGCCGATAGGCGCCGCAGCTGCCGCTTCTAGGCGGGCCGCCGGTGGATCCGGACCATCGGCCGGACGATATGATTCAAATCCACGGCGCCGATCATGACCATCGAGCGCGCCAGTTCCGTCTGAAGCATTTCAAGGACGTATTGCACGCCCTCAGCCCCGTAGGCGGCCAGTCCCCAGAGCACCGGCCGGCAGACCAGGACGCCCCGGGCGCCGAGGGCGAGCGCTTTGAGAATGTCCGTTCCCCTACGAAAAGAGCCGTCCACGAGCACGGGCGCGCGGCCGCCCACGGCGTCGGCCACCGGGCCGACCATCTCGATCGCCTGCGCCATGCCCTCGGCGGCCTGCCGGCGGTAGCTCGAAACCACCAGTCCGTCAATTCCCCGCTCCAGCGCCGCCTTGGCCTCCGCCGGGGTCATGACCCCCTTGATGACAAGGGGAGCGCCGAGGTCCTTGCGAAACTGGTCGATGTCGTTCCATGTCCAGTCAGCGGAAAGCGTGAGAAAGACCGCCTTGCAGCCCAAGGCGACCGCATGGCGGGCGCGGTCGCGAACCGCCTCGGGATCCTTGCCGGGCGAGACCTGGCAGAACAACGGCGCGCCGCCTTCCCGTATGACGTGTTCCAGCGGCCGGCTTGACTCGGCGGCGAGAACCACGGCAGCCTTGGCCGCCGCTGCCCCTTTGACGAGGGCCGATTCCGCGTCCCCATGGAAGCGCGCCAGCCGGGACGCCGGTCCAGCCAGGACCGGGGCGAACAGCTTCTGGCCGAACAGTTCGAGCGAAAGGTTCAAGCCGGTGGTGTCCACCATGGCGCGAGGGCGGAAGGTGATCCGCTCGAAGGCGGATCGGTCACTTCCGGCGATTTCGGCGTAGGAGGAGGGATCGAGCCTGAGGCGCGCCATCGTCTCCATCTCGGCGACGTTGACAAGTTCCCGCAGGGGTGTAAGGCGTTCCGGCATCAGGGAAAATCCGTCGTGACCAGGGATCGGCTGATCGCGCCAATGCTCCGCCGGCCGGTTGAAGCCATCGACTGCGCCAACTCGGCCTGAAGGATCTCCAGCACTCTTTGAACGCCCTGGCTGCCGTATGCCGCCAGGCCCCAGCGCGGCACACGGCCGAGGCAGACGGCGCTGGCGCCCAGGGCGAGCGCCTTCAGAATGTCGGATCCCCGCCGGATGCCGCTGTCAAACAGCACCGGCGCCCGGCCGCCGACGGCGTCGGCGATCTCAGGAAGCACTTCGATTGTCGAAGGCGAATAGTCCAGAGCGCGGCCGCCATGGTTGGAGACGTATACGGCGTCGAGTCCGTGTTCGATCGCAAGCCGGGCGTCTTCGGCGGTGAGGATGCCCTTGATGACGACCGGAACCTTGATGTAGGGCCTGATCTGATCGAAGAGCTTCCAGTGGTACCACATCCGCGATTCGTCGACGCGGTAGGGATTGGCGGGAGCGCCGCGGGAGCGGCGGGGCGGCCCGCCGGAGCCAAGGTGACGGTCGTGGAGCGGCCGCTCGAAGTAGGCGGCCTGCTGGTCAACGGTCACCACGATGGCTTTGCAGCCGGCGGCCTGAGCTTCCTCGAGGACGGCGCGGTTGTCCTCCGGCTCGCGCTTGGGATAGAGCTGAAACCAGAGGGGCCCGGCGGCCGCGGCGGCGATGCGGGAGATCGGAAAGCTCGAAACGTTGCTTACGATCATCACCGTGTTGGCCGCAGTGGCGCCCTGGTGCATGGCGGCCTCGCCCTCCGGGTGCAGCGCGGCCTGTGCGGCTGTGGGCGAGATCAGGATCGGGTAGGCGAGACTCATGCCGAGCAGTTCGGTGGACGTGCGGACTTCGCCGCCGCCGATCGCATCCGGAACCAGTTTCACCCAATCGAACGCCTCGCGGTTCCGCCTCAGCGTGAACTCGCTTTCCGTGCCATAGGCGGTGTAGTTGAACGCGGCCCGGGGGACCTTCGCGTGAGCGACAGCCTCGAAGTCGAAGGAGGACTCGAGTTCGGCCAACGCCTTGACACGGGCGTGATCGCGGAGCGGATCGAGTTGGGCCGCGGGCGAGGCCGCGCAGAACCCCGCCAGCGCCTGAACGGCGCGCCGGCGGGTTGGACTTCTTCTCCAGGATTTCTCGGCGGGTCCCACGATTTCGCTCTATGATCTCATGAGATCCGCGCCCGGCGGGAAGCCGCACGGCCAAACGACGGCCCGCGGCGGTCTACACTGGGAGATTCAGGCATGCGCAAGGTTTTCACCGAGCGGGACATTCCAGCCTGGGGGCGCTTCGAGATTCCCGAGGGCAGCATCGTGACGCCCTCGGCGCGCGACTCGGCCCGCCAACGGGGTGTGGAAATCGTGGAGCGCCCGGCCCACGAACTGGGTGGAGCGGCCCGGCCGGAGGAGACCGTCGCCATCGGGTCGGATCACGGCGGCTTCGCCCTGAAGCAGGCGCTGCTGCCGGTGCTCGCCGAGCTCGGCCTGACCGCGCGCGACGTAGGCGTTCACGAGGAAAAGGCCGTGGACTATCCGGACATTGCCGTCGCGGTGGCCGAACTGGTCGTCTCCGGCGCGGCGGCGCGCGGCGTCATCGTCGACGGAGCCGGAATCGGATCGGCGATGGCCGCCAACAAGGTCGCCGGAATCCGCGCTGCGCTCTGTTATGACGTCGCCTCGGCTCGGAACAGCCGCGAGCACAACGACGCCAACGTGCTGACTCTCGGCGGGAGGCTGCTCAGCGCGTCCCAGGCGGAGGCGGTGCTGCGGACCTGGCTGGCGACGCCTTTCGCCGGGGGCCGCCACCAGGCGCGCGTCGACAAGATCCGGGCGCTCGACGCGAGGAGGTCTTCGTGACGCCGGAACAGCTCGATCAACTGGTGGCCGCCATCGGGGACGGGATCCTGGCCCGGCTCCAGGTTCCGAAGGCTCTGAAAGGCGAAGGGCTTGGCATCTCCGACCTGGTGTGTCCGGACTGCACCCAGCGTTGCGTCCAGACCTGCGCGGGAAAAACGGCCCGGATCATGGCCGCGGGCGCGGACCGGGTTTCGGCGGGCGGGACGCTGACGCGCGTCAAGCCGGACATCGCCGGCATGATCGACCACACGCTGCTACGCGCGGATGCGACCGAGGCGGAGATCGCCAGGCTGTGCGAGGAGGCCCGCCAGTATTCCTTCGCCAGCGTGTGCGTCAATCCCTTCTGGGTGACGAAGGCGGCGGCGCTGCTGAAAGGGTCGGCTGTGAAGGTTTGCACGGTGGTCGGATTCCCCCTCGGCGCAAACACCACGGAGGTGAAGCGCGCCGAGACCGCCGACGCGCTGCGCAACGGGGCCGCCGAGATCGACATGGTGATCAACATCGGAGCGCTCAAGGGCGGCGGCCACGACTGCGTGCGCGCCGACATCGCGGCCGTGGTGGAGACCGCCCATCCGGCCGGCGCGATTGTCAAAGTGATCCTCGAGACCGCCCTGCTCACCGACGACGAGAAGAGGACGGCGTGCCGGCTGGCCCGGGAGGCCGGAGCGGATTTCGTGAAAACCTCGACCGGCTTCTCCAAGCATGGAGCGACGGTGCACGACGTGGCCCTGATGCGCGCCGAGGTGGGACCGGCGATGGGCGTGAAGGCGTCCGGCGGGATCCGCTCGCTCGAGGAAGTGAAAGCGCTGGCGTCCGCGGGCGCGACGCGCATCGGCGCCAGCGCCAGCGTGAAGATCGTCGAAGGGTTGCGCGCGGGAGGCGGCTACTGACCCCCGCCATGACCGCGCCCGAACTTCGCCCGCCGAAAGGATTCAAGGACCGCGCCGAGTTGCTCGATTTTCTCCTCGAAGTCGCGAGCCTCTCGGCGTCCACGCTGGATCTCGACCAGCTGCTGGCGCGCATCGTCGCGCTGATCCGGAGCGTGGTTCCGGCGGACCTGGTCGCGATCCTTCTCTACTCAGAACGCCGGCGGGGGCTCCGGTTGCGGTACGCCGAGGGATACGGCGCCCACATGGACCGCGAATGGCTGATCCCGCTCGAGGAGGGCCTCACCGGGCTTGCCGCGCAGCAGCGGATGCCAGTGGTGTGCGGAGACGTGCGCAACGACCCGCGTTACCTTCCAGTGCTCGATGCGATCAGCTCCGAGATGGCGATTCCGATGACCCTGCGGGGAAAGCTCGTCGGCGTGATCGACATCCAGTCGACCCGGCTGAACGCGTTTTCGAGCGAGGATTCGGCGCTGGTTCAGATGATCGCCGC